>JABAOF010005881.1_pt1 | contig 13277 bp, 11 predicted proteins | sample 7062171 | NCBI WGS metagenome assembly JABAOF01 (sample SAMN14538628, study PRJNA623070) | marine sediment metagenome | biome: marine biome [ENVO:00000428]; feature: marine pelagic biome [ENVO:01000023]; material: deep marine sediment [ENVO:00002113] | place: India: Gulf of Khambhat ...
TGGTGGACGGCCAGGGTAACTTCGGATCGGTCGATGGCGATCCGGCGGCGGCGTATCGCTACACCGAGGCGCGACTCGCCCCGATCGCGACCGATCTTCTGCGCGACATCGACAAAGACACGGTCGAGTTCCGCCCCAACTTCGACGGCCGGCTGCGCGAACCCGAGGTGCTGCCCGCGTCTTTCCCCCAGCTCCTGGTGAACGGCAGCGACGGCATCGCCGTGGGTATGGCGACCAAGATCCCGCCCCACAACCTCCGCGAGATCGCCGCGGCCGCGGAACAGCTGCTCGTCCGACCGAACACCTCGCTGGCCAAGCTGACAGAGATCGTGCAAGGGCCCGACTTTCCCACCGGCGCCTACATCTGGGGTGAGGACGGGATCGAGGAGGCCACACGCTCCGGCCGGGGCCGCGTCGTCATGCGCGCTCGCGCCCATGTCGAGCCCGGGGCCTACGGCAAGTCTTCGCTGGTGGTCACCGAGCTCCCTTATCAGGTGAGCAAGCAGCGCGTGATCGAAAGCATCGCCGACCTCGTGCGCAAAGGCCAGCTGAACGGAATCAGTGATTTGCGCGACGAGAGTGACCGCGACGGAGTGCGCATCGTGCTCGAGCTCAAGCGCGACGCGAACCCACGCAAGTTGCTCGAGCGGTTGTTCGTGAAGACACAGCTTCAGTACACGTTCGGCGTGATCATGCTCGCGCTGGTCGATGGGGTGCCACGACAGCTCAACCTCAAGGAAGCGCTAGAGGTCTGGATCAAGTACCGCCTCGATGTGATCGTTCGGCGCGCTAGCTTCAACCTTGCCCGGGCCGAGGAACGCGCGCACATCCTCGAGGGCCTTCTGGTCGCCCTCGATCGCATCGACGAGGTCGTACAGATCATCAAGTCCAGTCGCACGCCCGAGACTGCGGCCAAGAACTTGCGCTCTGCCCTGAAGATCAGCGCGAAACAGGCCGGCGCGATCCTGGCCATGCGCCTCAGTCGACTCACCAACCTGGAGACGCGCAGCCTCAAGGAAGAGCTCGACCAGGTCAATCGGCGCATCAAGACGCTGAGGGCTTTGCTGGCGGACGAAAAACGCCGGCGCGATCTCGTGCGCCGCGAGCTCAATACCATCGCCGAGCGTTACGGCGATTCCCGGCGTACCGAGATCCTGGCCGACGACGGTCGCTTCCCACTGCCTTCCGGCGACGCCGAGCAGGAGATGCACCTGTTCCTCACTCACCTGGGCTACCTGAAAGCGCTCCCCGCTCGTAACGCGGACAACGACGGGGGCCTGGCCGCCGCTGAGACTTTGGAGGCGGCGCGCGACGACTTCGTCACACGCCTCTGGCTCAGCAAATCCGAGGACCAGATCCTCGCCTTCACCAGCGACGGTCAGGTGCATGCCACCCGGATCGGTGACGTGCCACAGGGGACGCGCGCCTCACGCGGTCGGCGCGTTCGGGAGCTGATGGGCTTAGCCAAAGATCCAGTCGCCGTCCATACCGTCCGCGATTTCGCCGAGGATCGCTACGTCGTGGCGGCGACCCGGAAGGGCCGGGTCAAGCGCACCTCACTTTCAGAGTACCGGAACATCCGCAGCGGCGGTATCATCGCCGTCGGCCTCGAGAAGGGAGACGAAGTCGTCGATGTGCACATCACCAATGGGTCCGATCAGCTGGTGCTTGCCACGCAGCGAGGACAGCTCATCCGCTTCGACGAGAGCGATGTGCGCCCGATGGGCCGGGCCGCCTCCGGCGTCAAAGGGATACAGCTCGCCCGCGGCGACCGGGTCACCGCGTTTGTGGTTCCTCGTCGCGACGCTCAGCTTCTCGGCATCACCGCCGCCGGACTCGCCCGTACGCTGGGGATCGATGAGCTACGCATGCAGTCGCGGGGTGGCAAGGGGGTGCACTTCGTTCCGCCGAGGCTGCAGGCCGGCCCGCTTGTCGGATTCGTCGACCTGCTTCCCGGTGACAGGATCGTCGGCATCACTGAATCCGGGGAGGTGGTCGCCCTCGAGCCGGCGTACGCCGATAACGGCCGGCGCGCAGGCAAACCGCTGAAGCTTCCCATCGGCACGCGCAAGCTCGCGGGAATCGCCCGGGCCGCCATCGGGCGCGCGCCACGGACCGGTGAGCCGCAGATGCGCCTGCAGATTTGAACCGGATTCCGCTGGCCACCGAGCGCGAGTCGGCGAACGGCGACTTCAGGATCGAGTTCAAGGATGTCGAGGTCGCGCGCCAGGTTCCGCGCGGGGTATTCGCGCCGCCGACGGCCAACTGACCGCAGGTGATCGATGCAATACCGTAAACTTGGGAGTTCGGGCCTTCAGGTCAGCGCGATCTCACTGGGCAGCTGGCTGACATTCGGGCACAAGACCGAAGAGGATTCGGCGGTTCGGTGCGTGCGTCGGGCTTTCGAGCTCGGCATCAACCTGTTCGACACCGCGAACGTCTATGCCGGCGGACGCGCCGAGGAGATACTGGGCAAAGCGCTCGCCCCGTTGGCGCGCCCGGAGTACGTGATCGCCACCAAGGCGTATTTTCCGGTCGGCCCGGGCCCCAACGACCGCGGGCTTTCCCGCAAGCACATCTTCGAGCAGGTGCACCAGAGCCTCCGACGCTTAGGCACCGACTACGTCGACCTGTTTCAATGCCACCGCTTCGACACCGAAACGCCGCTCGACGAAACGCTGAGAGCGATCGACGATCTCATCGCGNNCGATCGACGATCTCATCGCGCAAGGAAAAGCGCTGTACGGCGGCGTGAGCATGTGGTCGGCTCAGAACATCGAGGACGCGGTCAGGTTGAGTCGCACGCTCGGAACCCGCCGTTTGATCTCCAATCAGCCGCAGTACCACATCTTCAGGCGAGAGATCGAGCGGGACGGTGTGATGGAAACCTGCGCCCGGGAAGGCCTGGGTCTGCTGGTCTACTCGCCGTTGGCACGGGGCGTGCTGACCGGCAAGTACACGAGGCTGGACGACGTACCCGCGGACTCACGGGCGGCCGACGACCGCGGTCGCCAGTTCATGGGGCCCTGGTTTTCGGAAGAGGGTCTGGAAACGGTCGGAAGGCTTCGGCGCCTCGCTCAAGACGCTGGGCTCACCCTCACTGAGCTGGCGCTGGCCTGGTGTCTGCGCCGGTCCGAGGTCTCTTCGGCGATCATCGGCGCCAGCAAAGTCGCCCACGTCGAGCAGAACGCCGCCGCCGCGGAAATCGGGTTGAGCGACGAGGTGGTGGCGGCGATCGATCGGATCGCGCCCGGCTGATCCGATCTGTCGCTCCACACTCGATCAACCTCGAACCCTGTTCAGGGCCGCCAGCATCTCCTCCATGCTCGTTAGCTTCACCCGTGGCCGGCCCTGCTCGGCGCCGCGAGAATCCTCCAGCTCTTGTATGGAGAGCCAATCCTCCCATGACACGAAGGCTGGTTGCCGGCGCCGTACCCCCTCCTCCGCCGCCGCACGGTCCGGACGCTCCGGCCGCAGGACGACGCCAGCCGCCACATCCTCCAACATCGCGTCCACAGTCTCGCCGGCGTCCGGCTTGTTGGTACCGATCACGCCGGTCGGGCCGCGCTTGATCCAGCCGGCGACGTAGAGCCCGGTAAGCGGCTCGTTGGTCTCGGGATCGCACACGCGACCCTTTTCGTTGGGAACGACTCCCCAACGCTCGTGAAAGGGGAGGCCGGCGAGCGGCACGCCTCGATAGCCGACCGAGCGAAAAATCATATCCACGTCCAGGTCCTCGAACTGATCGGTTGCCCGGGGCCGCAACGATCCATCATCGCTCACGTACAGCTCGTTTCGCACCAGACGCACCCCTCTGACCCGGCCTCGCTCGTCCCCGAAGATCTCCACGGGCGAGACGAGGAAGCGGAGGGTGAGCGTTCTCGGCTTTCCCGCCGCTGGGCGGTCGACGAAGCTCTTGAGGATCTCGACTTTTTTCTCGGTCGGCTTGTCGGCGTTTTTCTCCAGGTCGGCCCGGCTGAGGGGGTCGAGCTCCACCTCTTCGGACACGACGGCGATATCCGCCCCCTCGAGCTCGCCCAGCTCCTTCGCTTCCGGGTTGGTGAAGGCGGCTTGCGCTGGACCGCGGCGCCCGAGGATGTAGACCTCTTTGACCCGGCTCTCGCGCAAGGCTGCCAGGGCGTAATCGGCGACGTCGGTCTTCTCGAGCTCTTCGACCGTGCGGCAGAGGATTCGCGCCACATCCACCGCGACGTTGCCGACACCCACGACCGCCACGCGCTCGACCGACAGGTCGAACTCGTAGTCGCGATACTCCGGGTGGCCGTTGTACCAGGCGACGAAATCCGTCGCCGGATAGCTACGCTCGAGATCCTCGCCCGGGATGCCCATTCGCCGGTCCGTCTGCGCGCCCGTCGCGTAGCAGATCTGATGGTAGTGACGGCGGAGGTCGTCCAGCTTGATGTGCGTCCCGACATCGACATTTCCATAGAACCGAAACTTGGAGTTCGCAGCCACTTTGGCGTAGACCCGCGTCACGTTCTTGATTTTCTCGTGATCCGGGGCGACCCCGTAGCGTACCAGGCCGAACGGCGCCGGCAAGCGGTCGTACATGTCGACCTCGGCGACCACAGCCTTCTGTTTCAGAAGTTTTTCGGCGGTATAGAACCCAGCGGGACCCGAACCGACGATCGCCACACGCAGCGGCTGCGCTTCCGAACCCAGTTGCGTCATCTCTTGCTCCTTGTAGCCTTACTGCGCCACCGTAGTCGGGGCCGTGATCACTCGAAGCGGAACATAATAATCATAAGATCTCGAGCGAGCCTTCGCGACGCTGAGCGGACCTCGCACCGCGGCCCCCCTGCCGCTTGGCCCAGGCGATCCCCAAACGTTAGTTTTTGTCTTTCCGTGTCTTAGAGCCTGCAGAAGCTGGTGGGGAGGATGCCGAACGCCGCCAAAGTCGTCTCGGATGTGCGCCGGGCACTCGCCGGCATCGACGGCGTGATCCGTCGCCACCCTTTCCTCGATGCGTTGGAACGAGGGGCCTTGCCCGAGGATTCGCTTCGCGCCTTCCCCGGTCACGAATACCACATGGTCACAAGCGATCTCGAATCGCTGGGAATCCTCCAGCGTCGATTCGAGACGGGAGCGGCCGCCGCTTTCTTTCTCGCGCTGATCCAGGGCGAAGAACAGGCGCTGACCAACGTCATCCGCCTCGGGGCGAAGCTCGGGATGAGCAAGGAGGACCTGCGCCGCTATGATGTCAGCGCTCGCGGTTTCGCCTACGCCGCCTACCTGAGCTGGCTGTCAGTGAACGGCTCCGCCGCCGAGTTCGCTGGCGCCATCTTGTTGAACTTTGATGCCTGGGGAACGAACTGCGGGCGAATGAGCCTTGCGCTTCAGCGGCGCTACGGCTTCGCACCCGCGGATACCGCGTTTCTGGATGCCTTCGCGAGCTTGCCCTCGTTCGAGTCAGAGGTGTTGACGATCATCCAGGAAGGACTCGACCAGGGAGTCGAGCCGGCGCTTATCACCCGCAGCGCTCGCCTCCTGCAGGGATACGAAAAGATGTTCTGGGACGCGATGGCGATCGCCGCCGGACTGGACTCGGGGCTGCTGCTCTAGACGCGATTGGCCGGGCAGGCGATCTTGCCGACCACGCTCTGACGCGTCCTTCAGCGCCGATCGACGCGCAGGTTCCCGAGTCCGGAGCGCGCAAAACGACCAAGACAAAGCCCGCACCAAAATGAAACGTCTGATCCTTCTGGCCATCCTCGTTGCCCTGGGGCCCAGCCCGTCGTTTGGGCAAGACCGTCCACTGGGCACGCTGCGCCGGCAGTCCGACATCCAGCAAGGCTGGCTGTCCTTGCGCCTGGAGCGCGTGTTGCCACGGCTGATGCGTGAGCACGGCGTGGATATGTGGATCGTGCCGATGCGGGAATACAACGAGGATCCCGTCTTCCGCGCCCTGGTCGCGCCGACCACCTTGGCGGCGCGCCGGCGTACGATCTACGCCTTCTGTGATCGCGGCCCCGACCAGGGCGTGGAGCGAATCGCCATCGGCGGCACCTCGCAGGGTGACCTCTATCGCGTCGTGCGCGATCCAGACGCAAAGCTGGGCGCGGCCGGCGGCCAGCAACGTCGTGCCGAGCCCTTCGGGCCCGATCAGTGGAATCTTCTGCCTCCGATCGTCGAGGAGTGCGAGCCCGATGTCATCGCCGTAAACATCTCTCACACGCACAACTTCGCCGACGGGCTTAGCGCCGGCGAATGGGAACAGCTGCAGGCCGTGCTCCCAGAGAAATACCGATCGCGAATCGTGCGCCGTGAGCGCCTGGCCTTGGACTATATCGCCGAGCGCCTGCCCGAGATGCTCCCCGTCTACGTGGAAATGCAGAAGATCGCCCATGAGATCATCGAGACGGCTTTCTCCAACCGGGTCATCCGCCCCGGAATCACGCAAACCCAGGACGTCGTCTGGTGGATGCGCCAGCGGGTGAACGACCTGGGCCTCGGCACCTGGTTCCAACCTTCCGTGAGCGTGCAGCGCCAGGGCGTGCAGATGAGCGACTCGACCAACCCGGTGATCCTGCACGGAGATGTGCTTCACTGTGACTTCGGGATCACCGCGCTCGGGCTCAACACCGACACCCAGCACATGGGCTACGTGCTCCGGCCCGGCGAGGCGAAGGCGCCGGCGGGGCTCGAGGCGGCCCTGGGTGCCGGCAACCGGCTTCAAGACATCGTGATGGATGAGCTGCGACCGGGGCGTTCGGGCAACGAGGTGCTGGGCCAGGCGCTGGCCCGTATGCGCGCGGCCGGAATCAACGGCACTGTCTACACGCATCCGCTCGGCGATCACGGTCACGGCGCCGGTCCGCTCATCGGGCTCTGGGATCGCCAGGAGGGCGTGCCGGGGCGTGGCGACGTGCCGGTGCGGCCCAACACCTGGTTCTCGATCGAGTTGCAGGCGACGACGCCGGTGCCGGAGTGGGGCGGCCAAGAGGTACGGATGGCGCTGGAGGAGGACGCCTACCTGGATGAGCAAGGCGACCGCCATTGGGTGCTCGCCCGTCAAGAGCGGCTTCACCTCGTTCGCTGAACCCGTCGCGCTGGTCCCGGACCGGCGCGACCCGCATATTCACTCCGGTTCCTCGCCCCCGTCTACGTACGGGGCCCAACCACCTTTCGGCCGGAGGAGAATGATGGCAAAAGAGCTCCGCTGCGCTGACGTAGGCATGGACTGCGACTTCGTTGCCAAGGCCGAGACTCACGAAGAACTGATGCAGAAAGTCGCCACCCACGCCAGGGAGGTCCACGGCATCACCGAGATCACACCCGAGCTCAAAGAGAAAGTCGAACGGGTCATTCGCGACGGCTGATCTCCCTCACGAACATGTTCAACTTGCGCCGCGCTTAGAGCCCGCCGATCCTCTGAGCGCGCGAAGTGGAAGGCGACAGCCCGGGATCGGCCGAGCATAGAATGACTGCCTGGTACGAAGAAGACGGCTTCTGGCAGGATCTTCGGGAGTTTCTCTTTTCCCACGTCCTCACCCCCGAAGCTGCAGCCACAGAGATCGACCAGATCATCGCTCTGCTCGGGCTCGACGCCGGTGCGTCCGTGCTCGACCTATGCTGCGGGCCGGGCCGCCACTCGCTAGAGCTGGCGCGGCGCGGCTACGCGGTCACGGGCGTCGATCTGACCGAGAGGTATCTGGAAGAATTCCGTTCTCGGGCCGCCCAACTGGACCTGAACGTCGAAGCCGTTCTCTCTGACATGCGGCTATTCCGGCGCCCGGACGCCTTCGACGGCGCCCTCAACCTCTACAGCTCATTCGGCTACTTCGAAAATCCCGAGGACGACCTGCGGGTGCTGCGGAACCTCCACGACTCGCTCAGGCCGGGAGGGAAGCTCCTCATGGACATGCAAGGCAAGGAGCCTCTAGCCCGCAAGTTCCAGGAGCGCGATTGGCATACCCTGTCCAGCGACTCCTACGTCCTCGAAAAACGAAGACTGCGGGGCGGCTGGGATTGGATCGACGTGGACTGGACCCTGATTCGCGACGGCGTCCCCAAGACCTTCAGCTTCGGTCTACGACTCTACTCGGGTGCGGAGCTGAAGGCGATCCTGCTGCGGGCGGGGTTTTCCGAGGTGACGCTCTACGGCGGTCTGGACGCGACGCCGTACGACCTCGACGCCAAGCGANNNATCCCCCTTCCCGCTTTCAAGAACAGCCGACCGATCACATAACCGGCCACGCTGGCCAGCGTGCCCGAGACGGCGGACGGCAGCAAGGCAAATCCGTACACCAACCCAGCAACGACGGCCCCGACGCCCTCCGGCGGCAGAGCCGTGGCCACGTACTCGGGGTACGAGAGCGCCGCGGTCGGACCCGTCCCCGGCTGAGCCAACACCAACCCTTCCATCAGCTCTCGGGCCAGCCACACCGCCGTGCCTGCGCACATCGCCAGCAACGCCGCCAGCTCCCCACGGGGCTTGCCGTAAAGCCCGACCACCAGCGGCACGAACAGCGAGACGAGGGCGATGGAGAGAGACAGCTCGAGCAGCTCGAGGATGGTCCGGCCGGAGAAGGCCGTCGCCACGCTGGCCAGGGTGATCAGCGCCACCGAGAGCCGGTCCACGAAAAGCTGCCGGCGCTGAAACGGGCGCAGCCGGCCCAGCAGGTTGTGTCCCAGGATGGTCGCGGGCGAGAGAACGGCGCTGGTGGCCGTTGACACGATGATCGAGATCAGCGACACGACGAAGACCACGGTCAACGCCGGCCGCAGATACTGGCTCGCCAGGATGCCCAGGACGTCGCCCGCGTCATCTCCCGGCAGCAGAATACGCGAGGCGAGGCCGAGGCCGACGGGGATGAGACCGAAGGCGATGTAGATGACCCCGGCGAGGATGCAGGCGCGCGAAGCGGTGCGAGCATCCCGGGATGCGAACACCCGTTGCATCAAATCCTGCCCGGGGATGTTCCCGAGAAGCCCGCTGCCCCACGTCCCCAGCCAGACGATCGCCGCCGCTGCCCCCGCCTCCGGCCACAGGCTGAGGGCACCCGGCGGCGTCTCCGAGAATAGACGACCGATCCCCGTGGCCACGGCCCCATCACCCAGCTGGGCGAAGGTGGCCGCGGCCAGGATCAGCAACGTGACCAAGACCACGCCCATCTGCAGGGCATCGGTCAAGGTCACCGACCACATGCCGCCGATGAGCGTGTAGGCGACCACGACGCCGGCGGCGATCAGGATGCCGGCGAGGTAATCGATGCCGAAAAACGTCGCCTGTATTCCAGCCAGCGCCAGGTACTGGGCGGCGATCCAACCGAAGTAACCGGGAACCAGGATGATGCTCGCCACCAGCTCCGACCGCGGCCCGAAAGCGCGCCCGTAGAAGTCGGCGATGGTCAGCAGACGCATCTCCCACAGCGGTCGGGCGAAGAACAGCCCGGCCAGAATCAGCGCGCCGCCGGAGGCCCAGGGGTCGAGGATCGTCCCTCGCACACCCTCGAATCGCGCCGCCTCGGCCGCGCCGAGCACCGTCGCCGCGCCGAACCACGTCGCCAGCAGCGTGCCCCAAGCGAGGGCGAGCGGCAGCCGGCGGCCCGCGACGATATAGTCCTCCTCCGTCTTCACCCGCCGACCGGCGTAGATGCTTACGGCGAAGATGGCGACCAGATAGAGCACGATGACGGCGCCCAACAGAGTGCTCATCGGCTGAGGGAGCGGCCGCACCACCGCCAAGGCCTTACCGTCTCAGGTGCGACGGCCGATGCCGCGGGAGCCTCGGGACGCGGTTTCACCCTAGGATTCATCTCTCGAAGCTTGACGCCTCGCTCGGCCACGGGTTACGATCCAAGAGTTCTTTACGGCGGTTCTGACGGCTCAACCCAAGCAGCCGTCTCAACCGCCGTCGCCTCATGCAGCGCTTTCCCCGCGCGGGGTCAGGCGATCTGCAGCGCGCCGTAGTCACAGGAGCGTGAACGTCGGGCTGCCGGGTTGGTGAACGTCATCGAACATACCGCAATCGGCGACGAGTGCGAGGTTTGTGTTCCGAACCTCGCGTTCGCCAAGATAAACGCGCGGTCCACCGGGTAAGGTCCGCTCCCTCATGGTGGGAACCGATCCGCCCGACGCCAAACGCGAAGCTCAGAGAGGCTCGGACTGGCGGCTTCGTCTAAGCCGGCGGCGTATCGGGCTGGGGCTTCTCGCTGTGGTCGCCCTCGCCGGCTCGACTTGCACCGCCTATCAGGCCGCCACCTGGCCGGACGTGCGCGGCCTGCGAGAGCGCAGACCGGAGACGACCGCCTTCATCGAGCGCTTCCGGCAGCGGCAAGCGGCGGCGGAGCAGTCGACGGCCCCGGATTGGCGCTGGGTTCCGTACGACAGCATCGCGCCGGACCTCAAGCGTGCCGTTGTCGCGGCCGAAGATCTCGAGTTCTTCTCCCACCGCGGCTTTTCCTACTCCGAAATCAAGGAGGCGATCGGAGACGCGCTTTCCGGCGAACGCGAGCTGCGCGGTGCTTCCACCATCACCCAGCAGCTCGCCAAGAACCTCTGGCTATCGCCATCGCGCAACCCGCTGCGGAAAGTAAAAGAGGCGCTGTTGACGCGTCAGCTGGAGAAGCACCTGTCAAAGCGACGCATNNGAGGCGGCGGCCCGGCGCTATTTCGATAAGTCCGCGGCCCAGCTTAGCGAGCAGGAAGCCGCTCAGCTCGCCGCCGCACTCCCGAGGCCCTCACGCTGGCACCCCGGTAGCGAGAGTCCCAGCTACCAGAAGTACGTGGCCGAGATCCGCCGCCGCATGGACAAGGCGGAGTTTCTCTGGCGCCGGATTTGATCGGACTGCGGCCTAATCGTTCAGCCGCGACCGCGCGAAAAGCTCGACGGGCACGAGGACCGCATCCCAGGGGCTGAACTCCCAGACCAGCGTGTCACCGTCGCTATCGTGGGCGTTGGATTCAAGCACCCGTCCGGGCAGTTTGAGTCGCATGACGAGTTGCGTGTTGCCCGCCAGCACCGCGCCGGGGAGTCTGCTCTCCAGAAAGTCCTCGAAATCCTCGTCCTCCTCCAGCTCCACAAGCATCCTCCGAAACTCGGCGGCGAACAGCTCCCTGCCAGCCTGCGGATATCGATCTCGCACCAGCCGCAGAGCTCGATCGGTCAGGTGCTCCACCAGCGGCGCGTACGCCTCGGACCGCTGGCTATCGCCCATATCCCAGCGGCCGTCTTCCGCCGTGGCCCAAAGGGCGCCCATGGCCAACCCGATCAACTCGCCGCGCGACTCCGGTCTCAGGCGCGGGTAGCGTTTCTCCACGAACTGTCTGAAACGCTGTACCTCATACTCGATCAGCACGCCCGCCAGGTTGCTCCAATAGAACCGCTCGCGGTATTCCACCGTTCGACTGTCGGCGCCTTGACGTCGATTCACTTGCAGAGAGTTCTCGAATCTCACGTCCGCGTAATCGGATACTCCCGCCCGATATCGGGCGCGGGTGTCGGCTGCAGCCGCGATCTGAATTCGCCCGCTGAGCGAGCGCCAAGCATCCCAGTTACGGATCGCTGTCTCCCGGGTGAACTGGTGCACCCGAGTCCCGCTGTCGCTCGGTCGCTCGCTGTGTCTGAAGCCGTCAACCTCCCTTACATGCATGAGGCCCCTGAAGGCGTCGGGCGTTAGCGCGAGATCTTCGTCCTCGCTGTTCTCCAGCACCAGCTTCTCGCTTCGCATCCCGCTACCGTCAGGGTTGAGGTTGGTCATCACCTCGTATTCCATGCAGCCGACGGAGAGCAGCATGATTACGAGGGGAGCGAAACGGGCTCGTTGATATGCGCGCCGGTAACTCATGCCTATCTCTCCTTATCCAAGACAAGCCGGTCGCTGAATACAGGCGATCAAGACCGGCCCTCGCCTTTTGCCAAAGCGAGCAAGCGCGCCGTCGGTATTCTCCGCTGCGGATCGACGGCGAGATCCTCCAGCAGGCGCTGCAACTCCTCGCGCTGAATCCCATCTTCCGCTTCGATTTCAGCCAACCTCGCCCTCCAAGAATCGGTAAGCCAGATGGGAGCCTCCGCCATCAGCGCCTCGAACTCGGAACGGCTGTATACCGTCGTCCTCGAGGGGACGCGCGACAGGAGGTTGCCCAGCTCGGCCACGCTGATCCGCCGCTTCCGGGCAAGCATACGCTCCCAGCCGTTTCTGCCGGCGAGGCCAGCGGTTCTCGCGACCGCCGCGACCGAGGTTTGAACTTCGAGCTCGGCCAAACGACTCCGCTGCTCGGTGACCTGCTCGACCAGCGCGCGTTCTCGACCCTGAAGCTTCTGCACCTCCGCGTAGAGGAGCCCGACTGCGGCCAGCAGCACGACGGCCGCGGCCGCCGCCGCCGGCGTTCGCCAATCACGCGCACGTCGCCCCCACCTCTCGGGCGCGTTCACCGACTGGCGTGTGGCAAGGTCCGCCCCGAGACGCGACCGCAGCGAGCTCACCAACTCCGCCGGCACGGCGGCCTGGAGCTCTTCCTGGGGGAGCAGCGACAGATGGTCGTGCAACCTCAGCAGCATGGCGCAGTCGGGGCACTTCTCCGCGTGAGCCTCGAGCGGCCTTCGCGCGCCTTCCTCGAGCCCACCGGTCCGCAGAGCATCGAGCAATTCCTGGAAGACATCACAGTCGATCTTCTGCTTCACAGCGCTTCCTCCCTATCACGCAGAATCTTGGCCAGGCGCTTGCGCGCGAAATGCAGCGTCGCTCTCAGCGTCGCGTACTTGATGCCCATCGCTTCGGCCACCTGCTGCGGTGCGCCTTGCTCGATATCGACGCGCACGAAGACTTGCCGCTGACTCTCGCTGAGTTCGCCCAGCGCCCGCAGCAACTGATCGTGGAATTCACGACGCTCGGTCTGCTCGTGTGGGTCGGCTCCCGCCGCAGGCCGCCTGAAGACCGCAGAGCCAGCGGGTGTCGGTGATTCGAGTCGCACCCAAGCCCGCCGCACGTGATCGAGACAGGCGTTGCGATGCACGGCGAACAGCCAGGCCTGGAACGACTTGCTCGGATCGTAGCTGTGGATTCGCTCGTACACCTTGATCCATGTCTCCTGGGTCAGATCGCGGGCCCACTCCCAGTCTCGGGCGTAGCGGTAAGCGGTGGCGATGAGTGAACGACTCAGGGCTTCGACCAGCGCCTCGAAGCTGCGTTCGTCGCCTCGCTGAAAGGCCGCCGCTAAAGCCGAGATTCGCCGATCGTTCACATGAGACCCCTGCCGCCTGATTGGGACGGCGGACCCGTCCGCTGCGCCTCTCAAACCGATTACGCGCGAGG
>JABAOF010003886.1_pt1 | contig 13276 bp, 12 predicted proteins | sample 7062171 | NCBI WGS metagenome assembly JABAOF01 (sample SAMN14538628, study PRJNA623070) | marine sediment metagenome | biome: marine biome [ENVO:00000428]; feature: marine pelagic biome [ENVO:01000023]; material: deep marine sediment [ENVO:00002113] | place: India: Gulf of Khambhat ...
ATTTAACTGCACATCATGGTCTGATGTTATGACACCTTTTAATAAAAATTGACAAAAAGCAATATTCGTATAAAATAAAAAAATTAAACTAATTAGGTATTTCATAATATGTTATTTAAGGTAGGGGCGATAAGGTCGCCCCTTTTTGTTTTTTAAGATCACTGTATTGAATTATTACAGGTTCCGCCGTATTGGCAGTAGGTCTTAATGTCATTTACCATTGTTTGTAATGCAGGATCCCTTGTATATTCCCAAGTACCCGGCATTCCGGTGCATGAGCATACCCATGTACCGCCCGAAATTTTCTTTTGTGCATCTTTGCTCAAAATGGTTACACCTTGTAACCCTGCAATTGTTTTTAACATACGCTTTTGTTTTGAATGTTTAAAAAATGATTGTTTATGTGTTGCTAGCTAACACCTTGGTAGATTGAACAGGACTCTTTTTTTCATATTCCTTCGCTCGTTCAAATTCATTAATTGCTTCTATATGAAACCGCAGGTCGTCTGTTCTGTAAATAAGTGGAAATAGTTTGTTGTTAATGAGTAGCAATGGCGTTAGGGTTAACTGTTGTTGTACACACCATTGTGCCTGGTTTTGTAAAAAGGGTTGTTGCTGTTTTAAAATCTCAGTGGGTAGTTTTAGCTTGTCAAATTTCTTAACATCGGGGTTAGCATACCAGTTTCCAATAGTTTTAATACCTATTTCCTTGTTGTTAAAGTATGTGTCAGCTAACCAGCTTGCAATCATTGTTCTTGGGTCACACAGGTTTTGATAGGGAACATAGAATACAATTCTTAAAGAAATATCGGCCGGAAATTGTTGTATCAAAGATTTTAATTCGCCATGCGTTTTTTGGCAGGCCCGACATAGTGGATTGGTAATAACGGTAATTTGTGTTGGGGCTTGCTCTGAACCTATGATGATTTCCTTTTCTGTTTTTATATGACTGTCTTCTATTGAATTTGTAAGCTTGTAATAATTTATAAACAGGTGATAGTTTCGCTTAAAACGTAAGAGTTCAATTTCAGCATTGTGCAGTCTGGCACTGTTTTCAAATAATTGCTTTAGATAATACCATACTATACCAACAAGAGCAATGATACATAATACTCCAACTGTAAATTGAGGTTGAAAGGAAATTTCCGAAAAGGAAATTATTGCTACAATTCCTTGTAGCAGCAGAATGGTTATTACAGTAAGACATAAAGGGCACCATTTTTTTATAATATAGGCCTGCTGATAGATAGAATAAATCGGAAATAATATTCCAACAATACTAACTGCCAAGAGTATTGAAATGGCATTTGGTAAAAGCAACAAGTAAATCAATTGCACAGAAAAATATATAATTCCTACATCAGTAAGGTTTATATCTTTCCACAAATTAGCTGCTTTTGAATGTAAAACCCCATTACAATCGGTGCTTTTTGATAATGTGCAAAAACGCTGCAGAAAATGGTTGTTAAAACCTAAACTATGAACAAAAAGCAGTAATGAGCATATGAGCCCTGCAATTGTTAGTAAGAAGTAAGCATAAATATTGATTGTTTGAGTGGGATGCATCCAGAATAAATAAAAAACGGCAAAAGTCAAAAGACTAATGGATAAAGGTCTTAACCAATTACGAATGTTAAGGCGAAATGTTGGTTGCTGCTTGTCAATTACAACGATGAAGCCAGAAAATATTTTCTTAAATTCATCAAAAGAAATTGAAAATAACTTCTCCTGCCCATTGTAAATTTCAACGGAAACTGTTGAAATAACCTTTGCTAATACAAATTGATCAACCTTGTTATTTCTTATTAATGAGAGAAATGGTTCTTTCAACTTTGGTATATTGTCAATATCAATTTGAGCGGCCTGATTTTCAATTTTGAATGCATTGAGTGTATCAGTAATAGAACTAAGTGTGCCAATATCAGGATGTGACAGAAATTGTAATTGTATTTTTTCAATACTTACTTCATAGTTGGTTTGCTTTAACCACTTGTAAATTATGTTAACTGTGTTTTCTTGCATATTGTTTAGCGGTACAGCCTATAAGGTGTTTAGCAATATGTGTCGATTTAATTTTTAAAGCAAAATTTGTGAATGTCGCCATAAGGTTGCTTACAAATAAAATATTATTTTCTATTTCAAAATGTTTTGCATCACCTGTCAGTCTTTATTTCAAATTTTCAATCAATTATATTTCCGATTTCTTAGCTTGGTGATTTTTATCATTCTGCCATATGATTTGCATTTATATATTTTTTTCTTTAAGCTTAAAGAATAAACGAAACTAATACATTATTTATGATATATCTTTAGTAATTTTCCTAAATCTTCTACGTAGTTTTACGCTATTTTTTAAGAAAACGCTTCTACATATCAAATTGTACCCGATATAATTTAATTTTATTCAAAATGTTCCTTTTATGTCTTCAGCCTTCAATTTGGTATTAGTAGATGCAAAACCGGATTACTTATTAAAACTTCGGCAAATGGTGAATACTATACCATTTGTTAACATTTTGTTTACGGCTAATAGTGGTGCTGATTGCTTAAAAAAATTGCAGCAGGTTAAAGCAGAGCCGGATGTGATTATTACCGACTTACTTATGCCGGAACTTGATGGTATGGGCTTGCAGCCATTTTACATTATTCCCGGCCTTCTATACCCATTATTGTATTGTCTGAGCTGATTTCTGAATATGAAATTGCCGAGTTAATGGATATAGGTGTAAAGGGCTTTCTGGGCAAAGCCAACCTATCAGCCGAAATAATTGCTAAAGCAATTGCAAATGTAAGTGAAGGCGCTGTATTTATAGATGAAACAATGTTTGATAAAGAAAAAGCCTTTGCTGAAATAAAGCGTATACAGCTATTGCCCCGAGATGTCAAAACTATTCAATCGTTTACCAAAAAGGAGTTGTGTTTTTTACAATTATTGGTAACACTGGATGATTACCAACAAATAGCCTGGGCCATGAACCTTTCGGTAAAAACGGTTCATTATTACGCCGAACGTTTGTGTGAAAAATCAGGTACAAAAAACAAAACGGCACTATTGTTATATGCCATTAAAAATAGATTGGTTAAAATTTATAAGGCTTTTATTGCCAAGGATGTTTAATATAAATTACAGATTTATTTGTTTTTATAGTACATGATTTTTTTTCATTCTTGTCTGACTAAAAAGTGTAAACTAATGGTTTAACCCCTTTACAGAGCCATATTTCAGCCGATTTCAAAAGATGGGGTGCTCCCTCCAGATTTGAAAAAATCATTTTTTAGCCTGTAATCCTTTACAGAAAAGGATTACAGCGATTTTTTAGTTAAGTTTTTTCGGACAATAATGATTTATTTAAAATTTACTACTACCAGTTAACCTGTTTGCGGATATTGTAATAAAACCGATCTAACAATCGCATTTTTTCAGTTATAATTTCTGCCTGTGCAAATAAACCGAACTGATACTGAAGTGACTTGCCATAGTTCGTTATCAAACTATTTGGAAGGATTACTTTGGATAGATAGCCACTGTCTGTAGGTGTTTGACTAATATATTCTATTTTTCCTGTTACACTACCAAACTGTTCATAGGGATAAGCCTGAAACTTTAATAGTACATCTTGCAGGGTATGTACTTTTCCAAAATTATATTGTGGTATAAACATTTCGGCAAAATATTGCGTGCTTTTTGCCTGTATGTAAAACAATAGTTGTCCGTTTTTTATAAACTGGTTTTGCTGATAAAATCCTGCCATTTGTACCCGTCCGTCAATAGGTGATTTCAGTACATACTTAAATTCCCATTGTTCAATCTGACTGATTAATGATTGTAAAGCTTGTATGAAAGTATTTTTTTGAACAGTGATTTGGTTCTCTAATTCGGCAATTTCTTTTCTTTTGTCATTTTGCTGGGTTTCGTTGCTGACAATAGCAGATTTTATCTGCGGTAGGCTTAGTTGTTTAGAAATAAGCTTACTTTCTTCATTACGATAATCTAGTGCTGAAATAACTTTATCTTTTGCAAGTGATTTGTTTGCTTCAAATGTTTGTTTAGATAAAGCCACATCTTTTTCCAAAAGTAATCTCTGCTCTATTAGGATGGAATGTAAGCGGGTAATGTTGTTCAGGTCGGTTTGCAGCATGGAGCGTTTACGTAAATAAAACCCGTTGCTGATAAAATCTTTAAAGCTAATAAAGCTTTGCATAAAAGTTTGAAAAGGTTGCTGTATTTCTCCCAGATCACTCAAATACTGCTGATTGGTGTAATTTGGAAAGAATTTGATTATTTGGTCAGTTTTGTTCTGGGATACGTATGCCAAGATGGAATCCAGATTTGCTTTAACAAGTGTTACTGATTTAGGATTAGCAATACTTTCCATATAGGCTAAAGCATCCCCTTGTTTTATGCTGTCGCCATTGTTTACGAGTAGTTGTTGCAATTTCCCATCTGTTCTGGTAACCACTTCTTTCGGAGCATTCAAACTACTCAAACGTGCTTTACATATTACTATGTCCGGGTATTGAATAAACCAGCAAACAATTGCCATTATAACAATAATAAAGAAGAATAAAACCGTACCCCAACGGATAAAAAAATTGGGTTTCCGACTGATGAATTCCTGAACCTCATCACTTCTTAAATGAAATGTTTCAGATAAACTGCTAATATCTCCATTCTCATTCACAACTATCGGCATAATGTAACAATTTTAGTTTCCTAATTCTAACTGGTTTTTCACTAATTCGTAATAGTATCCCTTTTCTAAAGCAAGCTCTTCATGTGTTCCTTCTTCTACTATCCTTCCCTCATGCAACACTACTATTTTATCAGCGTTCTTTACAGTACTTAAACGATGTGCTACTACAACTACTGTTTTGTTCTTGAAAAAAGATTGTAGGCTTTCCAATATCCTTTTTTCATTGTTTGCATCTAAGGCATTGGTTGCTTCATCAAAAAAAATATACTCGGGGTTTTTGTAAACAGCTCTGGCAATTAATATTCTTTGCTTTTGTCCTTGGCTGATTCCTATTCCTTCTGCCCCGATTTTTGTATTAAAACCTAAAGGCAGACTTTCAATATAAGAAAGGATATTAGCTACCTTACAGGCATGTATTAATTGCTGTTGATTGATTTGCTCACCATGTAGGGCTATATTGTTGGTAATGGTGTCATTAAAAATATAGCCATCTTGTAATACACTGCTGCATTGGCTACGCCAAAATCTATGGCTGATGTATTTGATATTGGTTTCTCCAATCCTGATATCGCCCTTATAATTTTCGTAAAACTTTAAAAGTAGTTTCAATAAAGTGGTTTTGCCACTACCACTCATACCTACGATGGCTGTTACTTTTTTCTCCAGTATCAGTAAATTAATATTTTGTAATACAGGCTCGTTGCCTGCACCTGTATAGGTAAAAGAAACATTTGATACATGGATGGATTTATCAGAGGGTAAACTGTGTTGCAAGTTACTTTCTTTAGATTCTTCGTTCGCTAAAGTATGTATTTCATTAAGGCGTTCTAATGATAGTTTGGCATCTTGTGCCTGCTGTATAAAGCCAATCAGTTGCTCAACAGGGCTGTTTAACTGACCGATGATGTATTGAATCGCCAGCATGGCACCCAGTGTTAACTGTCCTTCAATTACAGCTTTAGCAACAAAAAAAGTGATGATTATATTTTTACCTTCATTAATAAAAAATGCCCCGGCATACTGATACTGGCTTATTTGTAAAGTTTTAAAGCCGAGTTTAAATAAAGCAATCTGTAATCGTTCCCACTCCCAACGTTTGGGTTTTTCGCAATTGTTTAGGCGTATTTCTTGCATACCATGTACCAATTGCATAGTAGCTGTATTTTCTTTACTGGCCAGTCTAAAACGTTCTATATCTAATTTCCGGCGATATTGTAGAAAAAATCGAATCCAAAAGAAATACAAAACACTGCCGGTAACGAATACTAAAAACACAGGTACATTATACAAAAGCAGGACTATTGAAAAAATAAGCAAATTGATTAATGAGAAAAGAATATTTAAAGAACCTGTTGTTAAAAACTGCTGTATCCTGCTGTGGTCGCCAATTCTTTGTAATGTATCACCTGTCTTTTTTGCGTCAAAATAAGATAAAGGCAATTGCATCAACTTTATCCAAAAATCAGAAAGAATGGAGATGTTAATACCTGTACCAATATGCAACAGCAAATGACTGCGTATAAATTCTGTAATGATACGACCTGTAAATAGAAAAAGTTGGGCAAAGAGTATGATAAAAATGTACTGAAGGTTGCGGGTGTTGATGCCTACATCTACAATACTTTGCGTAAGAAAAGGAAATACCAATTGCAAGGCAGATGCTATTACTAACCCTACAGTTAATTGAAAAAAATATCGCTTGTATTGATTCAAATATCTTAACAAAAAGCCCCAGCTTATTCCCTGGGCTTTGGTATCCTTTTGTTGATAAAATTCCGGAGTTGGTTCTAAAAGTAAAGCAATTCCCGGAACATCATCAGTTGTTTGCAGCCAGTGTTTGCAAAATGCTTCTTTAGTGTATTTAATTATATTATGTGCAGGGTCGGCTACCTCAATTTTCTTTAAATTTGAATTAGGTGTAACAATTACAAAATGGTTTTGGTTCCAGTGAACAATACATGGAAGAGGTGCTTCTTTCAAAAGTCTTTCAAAATTTATTCGAACACTCAGGGTTCTTAAACCTATTTCTTCTGCCGTATTGGCAATCCCCAGAAAATTAACTCCTTCTTTGTTTAATTGTGTTTTGCTTCTAACTTCATTTAAATCTAAATTTCGACCATAATATTTTGCAATCATAGCTAAACAAGCAGGGCCGCAATCCATTTGATTGAATTGGTGAATAAATGGGAAAATTGATTTTTTCACTTAAAATAATTATTCAATTCTGCAATTAGTTTACCACCTGAAGAGGGTCGTTCTGCCTTTAAATTTAGAATTTCTCCATTTTCATTGACGATAATATAGCGAGGAATTTCAAATGAATTTTTACCATATATTTTTTCCTGTAAATTGTCTATTAAGTTTTTATTGGCAATTAAATGCATACCATCCAAAGCATATTTTTTAGCCGCTTTTACCCAATTATTATAATTTGAATAACTGTCTATGGAAATAAATAGTTTATTTATTTTCAATTTAAATAACGCTGAATCAATAAATTGGTAGCTATTAAATTCCTGAATGCAAGGCGCACACCAGGTAGCCCAAATATCAATGTATAATCGTTTTCCTTTGTTAAGTGCTATTAAATCATTAATTGTGTTAATTTTTTTAGTGGTATCTATAAATTGTATATTCAAATTACTATCAATAGTAGCTTGTGTATTGTTAAAATTGTATTTATCTTGAAGGATTTTTAAATAATAATTATTAGGAGAAAGGTGATTAAATATTGTTAAGTCATTTTTAGTAACGCTTTCCGGGAATAAAGTAATCGCTACAATCATATAATCTCCGATTAAATTGGTTTTAATACCAAAAGGAGCATATAGCAAAGGAACAAATGTGTTACTAAAAGTATAAGTATTATTATTTATATTAAATATAGAGTCTTTAACATCATCATCTGTTTCTAATTTATTTGCTATCATATATTTCAAACGTAAATAGCTTGAAACATAAAATTTTGCAAGTACACAACTTAATACTCTTGTATTAAAAGGTTCTTGTATTTCTTCCGCCATTTGTAAAATATTTGCTTTGCTCATATCTGCACTAATAAAGTGAATCTCTTTAATTCCTCTTCTTATAAATGGCTTTAGGAATTCAGCTATCAATATTGCTTTGAATTGAATGTTAATGGTGGTTCTAAAGCTTTCTGTTATCTTGTTTTCCTGATATAGGCTATCATATGGATGGGTGTAATTGTTGATGATGTTAATTAAGTTTTTCTTTAATTCAGGAAGATTCAAATTTTTTTGCTCAAATAAGTTAAATACAGGCGTGAATTTAGAGATAGGATAGGGATAATTGAATTGATTATTGAATAACAAAATTCCTTTTGCATTGCTACCTGTTAAACGAATCCAACTGGTATTTACAGGTGGGTTATCACCCAAAATGGTTGCATTGAAATATAAGGAGTCGTTGGGTTTAGCATAGATAAAAAACGGTTCACCATCAAAGGTCATTTTTAAAAAAGTAGATGTTTTTACAGCAATGTTTATGTTTATTTCTTTTTTGGGTGTTGCATTGATAGTCTTAGTAGCCAGATAATGATTGTAAAACATACCTTCATAAGGTTCAAAAATATTTAACTGAACATCATGGTCAGATGTTATAATGCCTTTTAATAAAAATTGGCCAAAACCAATATTTGAATAAATTAGAAAAATTAAACTAATTAGGTATTTCATCATAGTATATATTCAAGGAAGGGGCGATAAAGACGCCCCCTTTTGTTTTTTAAAATCACTGTATTGAGTTATTACATGTTCCGCCATTGGTGCAGTATATACCAATGTCACTTATCATCTTATCTACACTTGGGGTATTAGTATATTCCCAAGTACCGGGCATTCCGGTGCATGAGCATACCCATGTACCACCCGAAATTTTCTTTTGGGCATCTTTGCTCAAAATGGTTACGCCTTGTAACCCTGCAATTGTTTTTAACATACGCTTTTGTTTTGAATGTTTAAAAAATGATTGTTTATGTTTTGTTAGCTAACACATTGTTTGATAGAAATGAACTATTTTTTCATATATTTTTTAAGTTGTAACTCTTTTATAAAGGTTCCTTTGCAGCTTTATTTTTTATACCTTTTAAATATGCTGATAACATGTTTATTTTAATTAACTTGTTTTCAAAACCTACTGTTGACGTAATAAGTTTTTTAAAATATTTAATTTCACTTTACTTTTGGATTACTTCTGTTCAACTGGTTTGCTATAAATTTAGATTATGAACTTAACTTGTGTAAATGGTAGATTATCAAAATACTTTTATGATATGGTTTCAACTATTTATATATCCGATTTCTTAGCTTGGTGATTTTTATCATTCTTCCATATGATTTGTATTCATATATTTTTTACTTTAAGCTTAAAGAACAATCAAAACTAATACATCATTTATGATATATATTTAGTAATTTTACTGAATTTTAGGGGTAGTTTCATTAATTTTTTTGTTTTTATTTTACAGGATTATTTGGTTTGTGGTAAATCAAATCTATATGTTAATCTACCATGTCGGCCCAGTAGCGACTGTATAAATTATTTGTGAGTAAAAGAGTGTCATGGTTTCCCGCTGTATGTATAAAACCTTTGTCTAACAAGTATATGCGGTCGCAAAATGTTTTCAGTACATGCAAACGGTGTGTAATCATTACAATCGCCATTTGTGTTTTCAGTTGTTGAAGTAAGTGGAGCACAAAGCGTTCTGTTTCTCTGTCCATGGCTGAAGTTGCTTCATCTAACAATAATAGTTGGGGTCGGTGATACAATGCCCGTGCTAATGCAATCATTTGTTTTTGCCCGCCCGATAAGTTTATGCCTTCTTCGCCTACAAGTGTCATAACTGATTGAGGAAGGCTGTCCATATAAGGAGCAAAGCCATAATTACGCAAGAACTCCGCAACAGCTTCTGGATTATTAGCCGCATCATCAAAAGCTATGTTTTCTAAAATCGTGCCATTAAAAATATGTACCTGCTGCGGCACTACGGCTGCTAGCTTTCCCCAACGCTTCTTTTCGATGTTGTAAAGGTTAAAGTTGCCATTAACGAGAATAGTTCCACTTTCTGCTGTGTAATGCTGCATCAGTAGTTGTACCAGTGTACTTTTACCGCATCCGTTTTCTCCCATCAGGGCAATGACTTCACCTTTTTGAACTGAGAAAGAGATGTTTTGTAACACAGGGCTGCGACCCGGATAACGAAACAACACCTGTTTAACTTCAAGGCGTTCAAAATGGGTCAATTCTTCTATTCCCGCTTCTTTATATTGAATACCAACAAACTCATACATACGGTTAAAAGCAATACGGGCTTCATTAATGGGGATGCTTAATAAGGCAAGGTTGGCAACAGATGGAAGTAAAGAACCCACCATTCCAATGATAGCCATTAATTCTCCAACCTTTAATTGATTGTGCAATACGCTGTTGCTGAGAAATAATAATAAACTACAAAGAAGGGAAGCGGCAAATACATTGGCAACAAAAGTAAGCCGCATTTGTATTTTTCCTAACTGAAAGATGGATGACTGATAGTTATTATAAACTGTATGATTACCCTCAGAAAACAAGGGCTCTTTGCTGTGGTTTTTAATAGCTTCCACACCCTGCAATGTAGAAATGTAATTACTTTCTGCCATTGCATAACCTGCCATAGTAGATTGTTGGGCTTCACTTATTTTTTTGTTGCTTCTGTAAATAAGCAAAAAGAAAACCGGTAAGGCAGCCAGTGTTATAAAGCCACTGAAAACTGAATAGGAAAACACAAATACAAGTGTAACTAAGACCACGATAGCATCCAATAAAGTATTACCTACTATCTGGCTTAACACACGCTGTATGCGGTTGGTATCATGTAATCGTGCAGTGAGATCTCCAATTTTACGGGTATCAAAAAACGATTTGGGGAGATAAAGCAAACGCGAAAAGAATTCTTTTGTAATACGCAGGTTAAATTCTTTTGACTGCCTGATTAAAAGGTGAGTGCGAAGAAGTGTTACCGATTCTTTTGCCATGAGTAAGAAGAAAACAAGGCCAATGCCTGTGTAGAGTTTATTGTATTGTTTTCGGGGGAGAAATTCATCAATTAATCGTTGGGAAAAGATAGACATCGTAAGGCCTAAGGCGGCTATTGCTATACCCATTACAGCAGCAATCATTAATAATGGAGCATCTTGTTTTATCAGTTCCTTAAACCATTGCTTTTTGTTGCTTACAATGTCTTTTGTTTTTTGAAAACTTCCATTGGGAGTAAGTACCAAACAGGCCCTGGATTGCCAGATAGCCTCTAATTCATCGGGTGTGTAATGTACAATACCTTTTGAGGGGTCGCCAACGATTAGCAGTTGTTTGTCTTTTTTTATAGTAGTACCAAAATACACCACATAATGCTGCAGCCTGTTTTCAAGAAGCACATGCAGAATGCAGGGAGAAGGGTGTGTCAGCAAAGCCTCCATATCTGCTTCACAACCCTCTGCATCAAAACCTGTAGCCTGTGCTGCTTGGAATAAACCTAATAGTGTAGTGCCTGTTATGGTAGTACCACTTAAACGGCGCAGGTTTTCAAAATCATTATCACCGCCATAATAACGAATGAGGGAAAGCAGGCAGGCAACGCCGCAGTCTTTTTGGTCTTGCTGCTGTACAATAGAAGGGATTTGTCTAATTGATTTTTTTAAGGACAAAAGCATAAGTCGCTAGTGATATGAAGTGTTATGGTTTTAGCAGATAAGCAACACTACATTCGCCATTATGCTTTCGGAGCAACTTGCCGTTTTTGTAAACGTAAAAAGAAGGAACAGAAATTGTTCCAAATGCCTTAATGAATTGTGAAGCCGTATCGTTCAATACTGTAACCGCAGCTAACTTTGAAAGATTCATACTATCTGCAAAACGCTTAGTTCCCTCTTTAGAGTAAGAAGTAATCATGAGCCAGTTTACATCTTTTAAAAGGGCCTGTTCACGGAACATTTCCTGCACCATACTTTGGCAGTAGCCGCACTCAGGGTTAAAATAATTGAGTACTAAAAGTGGTTCATTGGTTTTAAAACTATCTGTATTGAAAATGCTGCCATCCATTTTACGCAGTTGTATAGAGGGTAGGTATTGGGTAGCGGCTACTATTTTTTCTTTCAATTCTGTCGTACACCAGATTTTATAACTAAGAAAAGAAGCCAATAAAAGTAAAAGTGCTGGCACTGTAATAAGGATGATTTTTCTACGATTCATAAACGATATTTACGGTTGAAACACTACAGATAGATAGCTTACCACCAATACCCAAATGGCTAAGCCAGGTAGGTAAGTAGTAGCAACAAATTTTAAAGAAGGCATGAATGTTTTTTTTGATTCCTCTGCTATGAGGTAAGCCAGAAACAAAACATACCCAAGCTCAAAAATATTGAGTGTATTAAAAAAATAGCTGCTCCATTTAGGCATACTTGCTGCTGTAAATATCTGTAATGAAAATGGGTTTACGGATAGTTGTTCCAGCGATTCTACATTCACAAAAAACTCGGTGTACAAAAGCCCTGCTACTGAACCAACTGCAAAAATCACTTCTGCCTGAATAGCTATTTTCCAGAAAGATGCTTGGGTAAACCTGTCTGTAATAAAGCTGCCAGCTTTTAAACAAATGTATGTAAAACTAATGCGCAGCAGCAAAGCAAGTGGAATAAACAAGTAACTTACCCATTGCCATTTATGTACAAACTTCAAGTAATCTTCAAACTGCCGGTCGGTCATTTGCGAACCTACGATTAAACGGTACAAATCATCTGTTAAGAGATAAGTTTGACTGTAAAAGGCAATTAGTACTTGTATCAGCAATAACACAAAAAAAAGTGACGAAAGGGTATATTTCATACATTTTCTTATGATACGTTGATATTGAAATATTCGCTTGATTTAAATATGACGTAGTAAGCTTGAATAAGTACATATATTAAAATATATATTGTTATCACGTTTATAGGCAATATTCCAATAAAGGTTAAAATTGTAATAATTGATAAAAAAAATAATCCTAATATGAAGAAAATATCAGGGAATTTATGTTTAATTTCAATTTTATTTTGTTCATTTCTTAATTTAATTGATTTTGTCGATTTCCACCAATCCATCGTCATATTTATATCAAATTCTTTGTAAGGAATACTAACAATTATCTCACTATTTCCTTTCATCTTGTAATTATTGTTATTGATATTGATGTTTAATGTTCGTAGAGGAAAAATTCCTTTTCTTAAAATTTTAATATTTTCCATTTTGATACTTTTTAAATTTATATACTTTGTTTTGTTAAATAGAATGACATTTTGTAGGTAATCATAAAAGAAAGAAATCGTACAAATTTTATAGACAATTTCTTTCTACTTGTATTTTACTCTTTCCATGCACAAATAATACTTGCTACTCCCATGCCTAAAGCGGTTGGCCCAGCAATTGCAAGTCCAATTGGCCCAAAAGACGAAGCTACTCCTGCAATTAAGCCAGTTACAGCAATGAATTTGTTTGCAGTCGAACTGCATGGAGTACCGCCTTCAATTTCCTCCATTTGTTTTAAT
>JABAOF010012818.1_pt1 | contig 13274 bp, 12 predicted proteins | sample 7062171 | NCBI WGS metagenome assembly JABAOF01 (sample SAMN14538628, study PRJNA623070) | marine sediment metagenome | biome: marine biome [ENVO:00000428]; feature: marine pelagic biome [ENVO:01000023]; material: deep marine sediment [ENVO:00002113] | place: India: Gulf of Khambhat ...
CGTAGTGGAATACAGTTAGAATGCGCGCGCACACTGTTGGGCAAAAGATTATCTACAATCCCCTGATTTCCATTCTTCCCAATTTGCTGTCTATTCCAGTAAAGAGTACTGTACCATGCGCTCTTGCCAGTTCTCCGTAGAGATTTATTGGATCTTTGCTTCTATTCAGCCAATGAGAGCTGTAAGCACACATAGCAACCATCGGGATGTCCAAGACCCTGTGTAATGCTCTTTCATATTCTAGCAATTCTTGGACGAGGGAATGTTGGAAAAAACAAGCCATTTCTCCGTTGACTCTTAATCCTTTGAATCCCTGTTTCAAGGCCTCACTATAGAGTTTGTTCCATGTTTCCATCGTTGTGGCCATACGAAATTTTCCATCTTTGATGTAGACCTCCTCGTATCCAAGGATTCTTAGAGCCTTNNCGTTGTAGGCGCAGATGGCGATGATCGGGATGTCTAAGACTCTGTGTAATGCTCTCTCGTATTCGACTAACTCTTGAACTAAGTTGTGTTCGAAGAAACATGCCATTTCTCCAGTGACTCTGAATCCCTTAAATCCTTTTGTCAAGGCTTCATTGTAAAGTTTGTTCCATAAATTTATCGTGGTGTTCACATTGAATTTTCCATCTCTAATGTAAATGTCTTCGTATCCAAAGACTTGTAAAGCACCTGTTTTCTCGTATTTTTCCACATTGACGCCAAACCGTTTCATAGCTTCTTTTATTTGATCTGGGCTTTCTTCCGCAGCAACATATACTGTGGCTTCGTGGTTATCTAGTCCTGCTTTGAGGTAGTTGAAGAGAACATTATATTTAGCCTCTGGAGAATCATACACGAATATTAGATGATTAGTAGGTCTCAACTCTTCCATAAAATCAATCACCTTTTCAGCCACAGCAGCTGTTTCGACGGACCTCCAGCTCACCGAGCTGTGCCAAAGATTCTCGAATGCCTCTTGAAAGACCCCAGTCAGGCTGTCGCTGTTTGTCCACAGACACGGATTCTCAGCCATGTTGCCTTCGGTAGTGGTTGAGATTAAGGCTTCTTTAAAATCAACAATCATGTAATGACTTGAGGGCCTATCTGCACATCTCAAATCGAAGAAGTTGCCAGGAGAAATATGCTCTTCAATAATTCTCGGAAGAGAGTCTTCATACTCTGGCAGCCCAGTAATTATCCGAACCCTTCCGCCCTTCTTCAAGATCCTCTTGAGCTCTCCAGCGAAGCTGAATATGAACTGCATGAGTTTATTCCTAGATCCTACAATATCAACTTCTTTCTCGGCACTCTTGAGCATCTGTACGCCCCTGCTCGTTATGCCTTCTCGTTTCGAAAGCAGCACAAAGTTGGCTTTTTCTTCCACCTCTAATTTTGGCGCAGCTGCAAACTGCTCCACGAAAGCTCTCGTTTGAACCTTCAGAGCGGACAATCTCTCGCGGCTTGTGTCTTCTTCACTTTTGATCAGAATGGAAAGTGCCTCTTCAACTGGTGTGGCTCTGATTTTTATCGGTGTTCCCATCAGCTTCTCAACTAATCCCATTTCCTCGAGCTTTGGCAGTATCCTGTAGACGTCTTCGCGACGCACTTTTGATACTTTTGAGATTTGACCAACAGGAGCGAGCCTCAGTCTACTAACAGCCATGTAAACCTTTGCCTGATTACGAGTGAGACCAAAATTCAAGAATATTTCAATGTTCTTTTCAAAAGACGGCAAAGTGACCCTCTCCTTCAACAACTGTTACTGTTGTAACACAGCCACACACACTTAAGAGTTTTGGCTGCCTAAACTCTGAACACTTTGCACTCGCGTGCAAATGACTCAGGGAGGTGGAAAAATGAAGAAGATGTGGTTCCTTTCCGCAGTGACAATCGGCATACTTCTAGTGCTGATTGCCCCAGTGTCTGCTCCCGCTTCAAGAGCCCACGATGTGATTTGGGCTGACGGTGAGATTTGGGATACCGTGCTGACTCCAGCTACATTCAAATCACCCAACAACCCCAAATCTGTGGATCTGCTCATGGTGTTTGACGGTGGCGGTTTGATGGGCCAGAGACCTGTAGCTGAGGCTGCCCCTTATGAGAAGGAATACAATGGTGGACGATGGTTTGTCTGTCTGGTTGGGTTCACTCCTGCAGGCATCGCAGCTCACGATGGGGATGGCGATGGCTGGGTAGACTTTGAGCTGACAAGCTTCTCCGAGGTTTTGGCTCATTACAATCTAGGACACTTCACATTCACTCCAACCGACATGTATTTCGTATGTCCGCTGGTGAACTTCAACGGATGACACTGAGCCTTCACACGGATGGAGCTCTGCACGCATGCGGGCAGGATTTGAGCTCCCATCAACCCGATTTTTTTTGATGTCTGTATAGGTGAATAGAACGTTCAGAGAAAAACAAGCATGAAGGAGGTGATCAGATGGGGAACTACGAGGACACCTTAAAAGATGTAGAGACCACGATTGGTTCAGTGCCAGGCTTTATGAAAGCCTTAGCAGATGATGTTTTAATCAAAGAATGGCCTCTCTTTAAGAAATACGTCTTGGGAGAGTCGAAAATACCTGCTAAATATAGGGAAATGATAGGGCTGTCCATAGCGTCAAACACTAGATGTCCATACTGCACGCTTTTCCACACAGCAGCTGCAAAGCTTCATGGCGCGAGTGATGATGAACTACGGGAGATTTATTTCCTGGCCAGTTTCACTGGCAGGTGGAGCACGATGCTATTCGCGCAGCAGTATGATTTGGAGAAGTTCACTGAAGAGGTCCATAAAATCGGCGCGCACCTCCGCGAATCGGCTATCAAATGAGACTAATGCGAAATTAAAGAAAAATGAAACTCTATTCAAGAGAAGCAAGCAGGCTAAAAGTGGAAAAGGAGGTGATGTATATGTTTTTCATAACTTTAGCCAAATGGAAGACCACGCCAAAAAAGGAACATGTAGACCGATTCACCAAAACGTTAGAAGAACTTGAGAAGCAAGGTGTCAAGATGCGAACATACTGGACTCTAGGGCGTTATGATGGGTTCACAATCACTGAAGCTCCATCCGAGAAAGAGCTGTTGAAAGTGCTCCTTCCATGGAGAGACATGGTTGAACTAGAGACTATGGTGGCGATTCCACGAGGAGAAGCAATAAAGCTTCTGTAAATCAAGACCTAACAACTCTTTTTTCTTTTTGTGCCCGCGCACTGAGTGGGCTACGATGAATCTAACTGAGATGGGAAAGCTTGGAGAAATTTCGAAGCACCTTGCGCGCGCGCGATGCATGCATGCAAAGAGTAGAAGAGACAAACAACGGAAACCTATGACATGCGCGCGCGCGCAAAGTTNNTATGTTGACGCTCCCACAGAAACTCCCTCCTCTCCCCCCTCTATAGATGACGCGCGCGCGCAAAGTTAATTCAGCCACGCACTTCACGCAATTTGTGTAAAGTATTCGATAATTATCTTAGACACTCGTATTCAATGCGCGCGCATACGGTTGGATGTACTTCGCAGAAGCTTTGAAGCGCGGGCATTTTTAAGGTAAACACAGCAAAAGGATCTGGGAGCTTGCGTTGGGGGACCTCTTCGCATATGCGCTCTTGCTCTTGGCTTCAGCGGCAATAGCCTTATTCCTAATTGTTACATCCCGTATGCGTCATAAACGCCAGCTGGAGAGTCTGCAGCAGAAACTAGATGAGAATCGAGAAGAGATTTTCGGTGCAGCTGCAGCATTCAATTCAATACTGAATTCTGAATGTTACGTATCAAAAGCTGAGTATTCAGATTGGTCTGCCAATTGGTCTCATCTTAGACCTATTCTTAAAGAACTTGGAAAGAAACATCTAAAAGCAATATATAGCGATGAGTTGAAAGAACTAAGCTCATTCTTTGAAAATGGGCAGTCCCTGATCAAGAAGAAAAATGAAAAATTCATACAAAAGGAACTGGACAAATATCATGACTTCTTTGATACTGTTGAAGCTTATCCACTTACAGAAAACCAAAGACGCGCAATAATAGCAGAAGAGAAACACAACCTAATAGTAGCTGGGGCAGGAGCTGGAAAAACCAGCACTCTAATTGGCAAGGCAGGCTATATACTAAAAAAGCAATTTGCAGAACCAAACGAGATTCTATTAATCTCATTTGCCAGAAAAGTGAGGGACGAGGTAGCGGAAAGAGTTCTCACAAGGCTAGACCAGAAGCTTGGAATAAGAACATTTCACAGCCTAGGTTTAAACATCATTGCAGATGTCGAGGACGAGAAACCGTCTATCTCTAAATTATCCACAGATCCATTGAAACTCCCAAGAGCAATCATGGATTTCATTCAGAAACGACAGGAAGACAAAGAGTTTCTAAAAAAGCTGAATGGATTCTTTGCATTCCTTAGAACTCCGTATAAAAGTGAATTTAACTTCAACTCGAAAGGCGAATACATAGACTTTCTTCGCAACAATCAAGTTCGCTCATTAAATGGAGAACTCGTGAAAAGCCTTGAAGAATGTGAGATAGCCAACTTCCTATGCACAAATGGAATTGACTACGTGTACGAGGGCAACTACCAAGTCAAGGTTGCCACTAGAGAGTACAGGCAATACAGACCCGATTTTTTCCTTCCAGACTACAACATCTACATTGAACACTTCGGTGTGGATTTGAAAAACAGAACTGCCCCATTTGTAGACAGAGAGAGATACTTGGCGGAAATGGCTTGGAAAAGACAGACGCATAAAGAAAATGAAACAACACTGATAGAAACATTCAGTTGGGAGAAATCTGAGGGAGTTTTACTTGAGAATCTCAAAAGAAAACTACTTTCCGCTGGAGTAAAAATTTCTGAGCTTCCACTCGAATATATATTTGAAAAAATAAATAGGCTAGGATTAGTACATCCTTTCACCAAACTGCTGGCTACTTTTCTTAACCTATTCAAATCAACTCAGAAGACCATCCAAGAATTGGATGAGCTTGCCAAAGAAATGCCAGATTACAATAGATGCAAAGCATTCCTCGACATTTTTGCAGAGATCTACAGAGACTATGAAGAAAGCCTCGGTGAAGAAATAGACTTCAATGATATGATAAACAAAGCAGAAAAATACATTTCAAGTGGCACCTATCATTCAGAATTCAAGTATATCCTTGTAGATGAATTTCAAGACATTTCACTTAACAGATATAGATTACTGAAAGCCTTAGTCGTCAACAATCCATCTGCAAAGCTTTTCTGTGTAGGAGATGACTGGCAATCAATCTACCGTTTCACTGGTAGCGATGTACTAATTATGACTGATTTCGATAGCCACTTTGCACCTTCTGAAAGATTGGATTTAGAGAAAACCTTCAGATTTGATAGCGCCCTTTGCGAGTTCTCGTCAAAGTTTATCCTTAAGAATCCTAATCAGATGAAAAAGCAATTAACCTCTACTACGGCTTCGAATGAACCAGCTGTTACACTACTATGGAGCGAGATACTTGAGGACACAATTCAAGAAGCTTTAAGCCAAGTTGATCTTTCAGAGAAAGGCAATGCCCAGATTTTCATCATTGGCAGATATAACCACCAAAGACCAACAAATCTGAGCCAGCTTCAGAGAAAATTCTCAAAGCTGGACATTCAATATTTGACGGCACATAGTTCCAAAGGGAAAGAGACAGATTATGCAATAGTTATCGGTTTAACGTCTCATGGGTATGCCTTTCCATCCCAGATCGAGGATGATCCTGTTCTAGATCTGGTTCTGTCGAAGAAGGAACTAGTCCCAAACGCTGAAGAAAGAAGACTGTTCTATGTTGCATTGACACGAGCCAAGAAACACGTATACTTAGTCGCTAGCAGGGAACACCCATCGACATTTGCTAGCGAGGTTTCGAGTGGCAACTATGAAATCATTGTTGAGGGGCAAGGAGAAGCTGGCGTTTCATGTCCTGTGTGCAAAACAGGTCATATAGTGCCTAGACAAGGTAAATTGGGAGATTTCTACTCATGCAGCAACTATCCATACTGCACATATAAGCCTCGTATCTGCCCTCAATGCAGTACAGGCTTTCTTTTTGAAAGCGACAGATTCGCAGTGTACTATATTTGCTCAAATGAAGATTGCTCATTCAAAAGGCTGAAATGCCCNNATTCTTTGGCTGTAGCAATTATCCAGCTTGCAGATTCACAAGACCATATTCACGGTAGCACACGTTCTGCTAATCATATACTTTGGTTTTATGTAGGTGGTGGACGATCAGGAAGCTGGCTTATTGCGCGCGCTGGGATTTTTCAGACAATATAATCGCTATCCTTCTTCCCCTTTGATACTTCAATCAGAATAATCGTAAATAGAAACCCAATGGTGATGATAAGAAACGCAAGCCCCCATCCATATCTCCCCTCTGTGACGATATCGACAGCAATGGCAACCAAGCCCCACATGACTCCAGACAGAGCGTAGATCAGGATCTTGTTCATCTATCTTCCCATGACAGATTAATTGGCATTTAAAATTAAAGTTTAGGTTGCGTGCACACCTTCGATTATTCAGATGGCGCGCGCGACAAAGCGACAATGAATAAGTTAATGGAGTTTTGGAACACTTTACGTTCCAAAACCTGTTCCAAAACCTAAAAATTTTTTGCTTATATCGTCAATGGACAGACAATTTCCATTAAATTGTCAGAAACGGAACGGAAAGCTGTCAGACAGAAACCATAAAGTTGTCGGATGATTTAGATTTACCATGCTTTTAGACACAAACATGTCTAAGTTTTTTGACTTTTCCAACGCTTGACTAGGTTCATAATTACTTCATCAAAGCTCCTTTCTCTTCCGTTTGAAGCCATTAATGAGCCCTTGATCTTCTTAAGTTCTGTGTGTGTCTCTTCTGATATCGATATAGTCACCATGTCTAACACAACCGATACAATAGACACAATACATATATAGCCTTTATGCGTAATAATTGTGTTGAACACAACGAACACAATAAACATGGAGAAAGACGAACTTGGACAAAACAATTGTTCCGATTCCAAATGAAACCTATCAGAGACTTGAGAAGAAGGCGAAAGAGCTAGGGAAATCTGCTGATGAATTGGCAAGAGAGATTATTTCGGAAGCCCTTGCCGAGTGTCGGAGAGAGTGAAGTATGTACGTCGCAAGTCTCCCCTTTTTTCTCTCTGACTATGTGCAAGTGAAACTTGAAAATAATGGGAATGGTGGAAGACCACACATCCTAAAATTACTCGCCAAAACTTGCGACGCACATAATGAGGTTCTTAACATTTGCGAGAAATCATGGATTCAAAATCACTCTTGTAGATCAATAGCGGGACATTATAGAAGAAAGGGTTACAAAATTGGAGTCTCGACTATCTTTAGAATTATACAAGACCTTGAACCCTTCAAGGATATGATTGTCAAGTTTCTTCAAACAACCCCAAGAAGGAAGATGTTCTATACACCCAAATTAGATTGGAGTGATTATGAAACCATTCAAAGATACATAAGAAGGGCAAGACGTGACCAACTGAGGAATTACCCACAAAGGATAACTACCGCTAAACGTTGTTGGAAAGCTTTGGGCTTCAAAGACCCCCAGAATTGGACAGTTGATGAGGTTCTGGAATTCATCAACACTCTTCCCCACGCAATGCAAAGCAACATGGTTGACGCAATTCGTCAAGTAGCACCACAATTCAAGGATAGAGATAGTCCAAACTACCTTGCTACGGGTCGCTTCAGAGAGCAAATAAGAAGACGTAAAAAGGCAATCTTTGGGGAAGGGGTCAAACTCATTCATGAATGTCTTGAAGCTTGCAGTCTTGATTATGAAAAAACTATCAATGATCTCCATATAACATTAGGTGCTAGAGAAGGATCGGTTGGAGATCAGCGCTCGGGAATGTGTGGACTCACTTGGGACAGATTCAAGAATGGATTCACAAGGGTTGATCTTTTTGAGAGTAAGGTTAGAGGTGGAATATGGTCGAATGATTGCCCCGTTGACTTGTTCTTTCTCGACCTACCAGCTAGACTTCGCAAGCTTTGGAAGAAAAGAGGAAGACCTACAAAGGACAAACTTATCATTGATGGATATAAAGGGCTAACCGCGATCTATCAGAGAATTAACAAAGCTCTCAAAGATTATTATCAAGGAAAACTAGAACCGCATATTCTGAAAGAACTTTCAACTTTAAAGCCTCATGACTCGGATAAAATTCATTGTAATTTGCTTTGGGAAGCTGGTGTTCCTATTGAGATTGTCGCAGGCGAATACATGGGTCAAGGTCAAGGGGTCGGGTTAATGGGTCGGATATGGCTAGATGTCAACACGATTAAAAAACACTATCTTACTTTGACGGCCCGAAGTGAACGCTTCCAGAATATTAGACAACAGGTTACTAATTATAGCCGTAGATTCAATGACAGGTCTAAACAAAGCCACTCCATGTTTATATAAACATGTAAAAATACATACTTTTGTATCAATTTTTTTTTAACTCCTCATAAATGACATTGGTCAGGTACACGACCACAACAGAAAGAGAAAACACCATGATAAAAGCCATACAGAATTTAATAAGTCCTGAATAACTCATAAGGGACATTCTCCATTAGGAATTCACTTGTTTTTGTATAAAAGAATGACCTTAGGTAGTTTTGGAACACTAAAACTAATAGAATTTTACAAACCTCATTGAATCGTTCATGGCTTACACTGCGGACGCGGTGGAATTTTACAAAGGAAAATGTGTAGAAAATTCATGATGAAAACAAACCTATAATCGCTAGATGTGGCGAGATTGACTAAGAATGAAAGCTTTAGAGCCTCAGAAGATTTGATGGAGAAAGTCGAGAGATTTGTAAAGGAACGCAAGATAACAAAATCCGATCTCTACGTTCAAGCTCTTGAACACTTTTTCACTTGTAGAATGACANNGAACCATCATTCCAACTGAGGTTAATAGCTCTCCAGTATCCTTCGATATGCAAAGCATGTAAAAAGGAATTAGAGGAAGGCGCATATGCGATGTACGCAAGAGGAACGGGCGCAATATGCGTGGAATGCCATCAAAAGAGATTTGGCACTAAAGGCTCAGTCAGAAAATATATGAAAGTGGTGGAGCTGGATTATACTTTGAAGAACCTCACAATTCAATGTGACGAAAAAGCTGATCAACTCAGAACCTTTAACTTTTATGAAATGCTTCAAGAGCTTTTTGATGGGAATATGAAGCTTCGCACGCTTGTTGAGAAATACTTACTCCAGGATTTAGGTCGTGAAGAAGAGGAAAATGAAACTCTGGAAGAAATTAAGAACCTAATGGTTGACCAGATTAGACTGACTCACGGAATTCGGAATTTTATAAAAATTCCTCTTAGAACTAAAAAGAAAAATAAAAAGAAAGAGGTCGCGTACTGAATGCCCCAAGTCACCTTGTACCTCACGAATGAAGAACAAAGACGAATAGAAGAGTTTGTACAATCACATGAACTAAATCGTCATGCAACTATAAAACGCGCTATTCGGAAAATGTTGGGCTTAGAAACAAAAGAACTTCATCACCGCTTACCAGATGGAAAACTAGTAAAATGCTGAAGAACATGAGAGCATATGCATGCATGCAAAACGAAACAAAGAAATAATTCTTTGGAGAAATAGTGTATAGGGAGAAGGTTGCGAAGAATAGTCACATCTTCTATGATATGCTTGATTCTTTTAGCGGTGCCAATTTTAGGGCTGAGCTCTCGATTGTCTAGCGCAGCGGCAACAACATGGATCGTGGATGATGACGGACCCGCAGACTACCACACGATCCAAGAAGCGATAAACGCAGCAAGTTCTGGAGACACAATCCTTGTCCGTGAAGGAGTGTATGTAGAAATTGTGACTATAAACAAGACCTTGAAGGTTTTGGGGGACAACAAAGATTCCGTCACAATCACAAAGAACCTGACTGATGAATTCACCGTTCTAATTCTCGCGAACAATGTAACATTCTCAGGATTCACAATTCTAGGATACTGGTGGAACGAATATCCAATGACTTACGGCTCCCATGGAATCTGGGTCGGACACAATTTTGTTCAAATAACAAAGAATAGAATTGCAAACCATTTTAAGGGCATAAGTTTTGGTGAAGCTGCATTTTGCAACACTAGTTACAACATATTCACTGACAACGTAAATGGAATTTTTCTGGAAGGTGAAAGCCACCTGGTGACACAAAATGACTTCTACAATACTACACGTGGAACCATTTTTGGCTATTATGTTGGCACGCANNGCACGCATCAGTGCAGTGTAATTGGCAACAGCTTCATTGGACCGATGCGCTATGGAATATGGCACCCATCGTTTGGAGGGTACTGCAGAGACAACATTGTCGTAGGCAACTTGTTTTATTCTTGCTATATTGGCATTCTTGATGATGTGGGCGCGCTAATCAACACAACTGTTTATCACAACAGCTTCATTCAGAATGATGGACATGTTAGCGTCAGCTCAATTTATGCGCCTGAAAACGAATGGAAATTTGATAATGGCTATCCAAGCGGGGGAAACTATTGGGATGGCTATGCAGCTGCAGACATGTATACTGGTCCATACCAGAATGAGACAGGTATAGATGGTCTGGCTGATGCGATGTTTATTGTGCAGACATTTGGTTCAGGAAATCTAACGGACAGCTACCCTCTGATACATCCCTATGGTGCCATCCAGAATCTCAATACGAACCTGATCTATTTGACAATCCAATCTGCAATAAATGCTCCAGAAACTGTGGATGAACATACGATCTCAGTCCATTCAGGAATCTACTGTGAACCAGTTACCATAAACAAGACTCTAACACTGCTAGGAGAAGATAGAGAGACCACGATAATTGATGGCGAGGGGATTTTTGATACGCTTCTTCAAGTGTCTGCCGACAACGTGACTGTAATAGGCATCACGTTACAGGATGACTTGCCTACCTCCGGTTTAGAAGGTGGCGGTATTTATCTGATCGACTGCAATGGCACGAGTATTATCGGAAACACAATAACAAACACTCAACACGGCATTAACATGAAGAACTCTTCACTCAACACTCTAGTCGGCAACAACCTAGAAAGCAATGATGTTGGGATACAACTTATGGGTAATTCTAGCAATAACGCTATTTATCACAACAATTTCATAAACAACAGCTTACAAACAAACGGCACTGGGCCACCACATGACAGCACTTGGGACAATGGCTGCGAAGGCAACTACTGGAGTAACTATAACGGAACTGACCTAGATGGCGATGGCATAGGCGACACCGAATTGCCATGTGAGGGTGTGGATCAGTATCCATTAGTCAACATTTATTGGAATCCTACAGACATTAACCACGACCTGAAAGTGGACATCAAAGATATTGCTACAGCAGCACTGGCATTTGGTTCAGAAATAGGCGATTCGAACTGGAATCCCCATGCAGACATAACAGGACCAATACCTCTACAACCCGATGGGAAAGTAGACATTCGAGACATAGGTCTAATCGCCAAAAACTTTGGAAAAGAATATTCTTAGGCTGCGCTTTGAACCGTGTCGTCTAACTGTGGTGTTGGTATACTTCATTCCTAGCATTAAAAAATTTGACGAATTTAGTTTTGAAAAATTCCAATGTCGCGCGCGTCTACCTCGAGAAAGACGGCAAGATCGACATCCGAGATGTCGCTTTGGTGGCGCTCCATTTTGGAGAAGCCTAGCAAGACTATCTCCTTGTTATGCAAAAAACGTTAACACGTGAGGGATGGGTTGCACAAATGGGGGCGCAATGGGTTGGGAAAGGCATGTTTTATGCAGTTATGTAATAGTCCAACCAGAGATGCTCATTATACGCGTGCATGCTCGCGCACGCGTGAAGTGGTAGCATTTTTGGATGATGGTTCTGTTGGAAAAAAGAAGAGAGGATGGTTATTGGGGTGCTTGTGGCGCTTTCTCTCTTTTCGTTATTTCGCTGTAGAGGTATTCGAAATATCTGCCATAATTTGGTAAATTGAGTCGTCTTCTGGCATCGCAAAGAGGAGGCTTTGCTTTTTCCCACATTAGCTTGATTGATTCTCTGAAGAGGTCATCTACGACTTCAATTTCTGCAAGTTTCCTGTGCAGAAGGACACCTATACCTTCAAAGAATCCCCCAATCGTGCGTAATCTGAATAGATGCCCTTTTCGCACAACCTCGTTGTAGTCCTCAAAATCTGTTGTCCACATCGTCTCATATGCATCTTGAAATTCCCGTGTTATAAAAGTTGAATACAGTCTCATGATGAGTTCCATTTGTCTTGTCTTGGTTATGTTTCTAAGCTCCAGTATGGCTAGGACAACACCTACTATCACACCCGCTGCCGCAACTATCGCTGAAATAGAAGCTACATCCAACATTTTCACCGGTAGAGAGGTCAATCACTTCGAGTTTTATGACTTGCGGCAGAAGAGTCGCGAAGACTCTGTCTGCTATCGTTTTCTCTGATGCGCGCGCGTATAAATCAGCATTCTCCGCGTTCTTAGCAGGTATTGTGGCTTGCACATGCCTATAATATTACGGCGGCGAACATGCCTAAGAATATGCCGATTATCATGAATGTGACACCAAGAACGATTGTAATCCAGCCAAGAGACTTCTGGTCTTCGGAGGCTTTGCTCAATGCATAGGCACCTAACAGGACGGCAAGTATGCCGAATAGTGGTGGAAAGAAAAGCAGACTAATGAAAGCGCAGATTATTCCAACGATGGCAATTGGCGTTATGTCTGTTTGTTTTTGGACTGTAGGCACCATTGTCAAAGGAGTTGTACAATAAGCGCAATAAACCGCATCGTCTGCGTTTTGTTTTCCGCATTTTGAGCAAACGGGCAAACAGACTCCCCTCAGAGAATTATAGTGGAATAGGCTAATATAGTGTAGTCTTTTTCAGCAAAGCGCACGCGCCAAGAATCAGAAGATGAATTTGCTGACTAGAAGCATAATCGATAATGTGGTATAGGTTTGAGTAACCAGCATTATCCACCTTGGATTGTCTGAGGACAAATTTACATTCTTCTCTTCCAAGTTACTTCGGTTTTGATCTTTTGAGGTTTCATATTCTTTTGAGAGAGAATATAGTTTCCTAAATTTTGATTGAACAAACACTACCGGTATTATTATCACCGGAATAAATATGACAAACCATAACTGTTCGCTAAAAAGCCATTCCAAAAAAAGTGCTGTTCCAGTTAATGCGCGCGCGCTCGCGTGTGAGCCGAAA
>JABAOF010000628.1_pt1 | contig 13272 bp, 14 predicted proteins | sample 7062171 | NCBI WGS metagenome assembly JABAOF01 (sample SAMN14538628, study PRJNA623070) | marine sediment metagenome | biome: marine biome [ENVO:00000428]; feature: marine pelagic biome [ENVO:01000023]; material: deep marine sediment [ENVO:00002113] | place: India: Gulf of Khambhat ...
CTTTTAACACTAGATACATGAAAGAAATAATTTAAAGTAATTTATCTAGATATTAACGTAGTATTCTGTTTTTACATAATTTTTTGGATACCTATTTTAATTCTCAGTTGCTCACTTTCGGCTGGTATTAATGATCGGTTTAAAATAGTACACTTTTGGTGCGCCGAAAAGATGGCTAAAAATTGATCATTTCGCTCACCATATGAACCTTTTTCGGTGATCTTGTCATTTATTAATTTAGCTATAATAAAAAAAATCTAATAATATAAGGAACTTAGATTATTTTTTTTAAGAGACAATATTTGGCATTCATTTTGCTTGGCAGTATAACTATGAATCCAGAGGTTACTATCGATGGAAGATAAGCTCACGGAGATGAATTCCATAAAGGGAGTGTGGGGGTACTTCCTTTGTGACAACATGGGGAGGATACTAGCGAGGGAGATGCCAATCGTCTTTATGAAGCATCTGGCAATGGTGGGAAAAGAGGTAACCCAAGTGATCGGTTTACTTGAGAACTTGAGCAGGAGTCCGGAGAACTTGGAGCTTCTCTTTGAAGATGGAAGAGTGATCATAATGAGCCTTAAGAACTTTACCGTGGTAGTTTTTTGCGATCCAAACGTGGACATTTCCATGTTGAGATCGAAGATGGATGTTGTCATTTCTGAGATAAAGCAGAATTCGAAAATGCAGGAACTGCTTCAAAAGGGTGAGTGGAGGAGGAGAAGGTTACTCCAAAAAGAGTATTTGGATCGGGAATACCGGGAGATCCTCGATCAATTGGTGCCTGATGATATGAGTCCATCCACTTAGGCCTGATGGAGATGCGCGGGGAGGATAAGAAGACAACTGATGGAGACAAGAGGATAAAGTTTCAAAGGAGCGTGATTGCAATATTGGGCGATATCGGAAACCATTATCGTTCAACAATAAGGAGACCGGGGCATGGGGGAAACGCGAAGGAGGGGAATCAGCCTGTTAACCAAATTAACCATTGGGATTTTAATTCCCCTCGTCATTTCATTTATCGTTATTGGATATATTTACATCTTGCAGATCGAGGATATTAAATCCATAACTACAAGGGAAGGCAGCCGATCCCTCAACGATTTGGGGGAGAAGATGGTGAAGCAGAAGGCCCTGGATGTTGCCAAACAGATGGAGATATTCATTAGATCTCATCCACATTTCAGCAAAGGGGATTTCTATAACTCGCCCGCCCTCAAGGCCATAGCCGTACAAAAAGTGGGTGTGGGGAAAACGGGATATACATCCGTTCACGACAATAAGGCCATTAGCCGTTTCAACAAAAACCCTAAGGTCGTCGGGAGGAACCTTCTTCAGTTAGCCGAAAAACTCCCCGAATTCCGGTCGATCTTAGAGGCGAGTTTGAAGGGAAGCATTGAAGGTTCCTATGACTGGAATGATCCCGATGGGGTGTGGAGGCGCAAGTACATGTTCTGCACTCCCATCGGGGGAACCGATCTAATTGTCGCGGCTACCACGTCTATTGATGAGTTCTCCAAGCCGGCAAAAGAGATCGAGCAACGAATCATGAACAAGGTGGAAAGGACACGCATCCCCTTCCTCATTGTGATGGGTGTTTCCCTCATCGTGGTCATCTTGGTCACCTCCATTTATTCGAGAACAATCGTTAAGCCAATAATATACCTGACAAATGTAGCCGACCGGATGAGCCTAGGAGAATTGGACACCAAGATCGAGATACATTCAAGCGATGAGGTTGGTATGCTGGCTGAATCTTTCGATAGAATGCAGGAGAGCCTAAAGGCGGCTATAGAGCGATTGAGGAAAAAGCGCAATTCTGGGTGAGTTTCGGCTGAAATTAAACGGGAAGGAGAACATGACAAGGGAGTTGAAAAAAGTACTCATCGTGGACGACGAGGAGACTCTCACGTGGAGTATGGCTAAAAGCCTTTCGAGGGACAGGGATAAATACGGAGTAGAGATCGCTAACAACGGAAAAGAGGCCCTCGACGTTTTGAGCAAAATGCCCATTGACTTGGTTATTTCGGACATTCGAATGCCGGATATCAACGGTCTGGACCTGTTGGTTCAAGTTAAGCGGGATTTTCCAAAGACGAAGGTGATCATCATGACGGCCTATGGGTCTTCGGATGTACAAAAAGAGGCTAGCAGAAGGGGATCCCTCCATTACATCGAAAAACCCTTTGAAATCAATGAAATCAGAAAATTGATCTTGGATCTCATCAAGGAAAGAGGGGGATTCGAGGGGAAACTCTTCGACCTCCAATTGACCGATATCGTTCAAATGAATTGTCTCGGCAGGGTAACGACCTCTTTGGTCATTACGAAAGACGATCACAGGGGAATAATCTACTTCAACGACGGAGAGATCGTCCATGCAGAATGCGATGATATGGTAGGAGAAGAGGCCTTCTATAATATCCTTGGGTGGCAGGAGGGGAAATTTGTATCCAATATCGGAGTTCTTCCACCTAGTGAGACCATTTCCTCGACCTGGGAACACTTGTTGGTGGAGGGAATGAAGAGGAAAGACGAAGGAGGAACGGTAAGTTCGAAAATTGAGAACACGGTAGGGACAAGGGACAAGGAGACCCCGGTAAGCCAAGTGGATAGGGCGTTTGACCATTTGGAAGGGAAAGAGGAAAAAGCAGAACCGGAGAAAGCGGATCAATCCCATCGAATGTGCAAGCAGATCATGGAGATCTCGGAATGCGAGGGAGTCATAGTCGCATCTAGAAGTGGGAAGGTGGAGGCCTGCGAAGCCATGGCCGAAATAGAAGAGGAAGGGGTATTGACCGCTTTCCTAGGGGTATTTGGGGAGAGGCTGGGAAACTTCTTCAGAATGGGTAAGCTTAATCGATTACTCCTTGGAAATGTCCCGCAGGGGAAGATGATCTTCAAGCACGGGTCCAACTATTGCGGAATCGTATTGAAAAGAGGAGCCCATTTCGACCGTTTCCTCGCTCTATTGAAAAGAGCGATGGATAATGTCGGACAGGGGAAGGGATAAGAAGGGGTATGATCTTTCCAAAAGGGGAAGTAATACATAAGAACTTGAGCACCTCTTATACAAACCTCAATGGTTTGCTCCTTTCACTGAAGTCGGAGGATTTCAGTGGATATATCAAAATCGGCTTTTTGGATTATGAAGCCTTCCTCTTTATGGATTCGGGGGATGTCATTAATGCTATCGAGCAGATGGGCGACAGAAAGAGAATCGGACAGCGAGCCATCACCAATATCATATCCAAAGCAAAAGAGCAAGACGGCGTGATCAGCGTTTATCAACTCTCCCCTGAAATGGTTACCGTTTTGGCCAGTACGCTGAAACGCGAGATCCTCTATAAGGATCTCTCCACGGATTTCACGAGCCTGCAACGATTAATAGATAAGTTGGGCGACGCAAGACATACGGGGTATATCGAAATCGCCTTAAAGAATGGCAAGGGGACTGGAGTGATTTTCTTTCAAGAGGGGGAGCCCATCGAAACGATCCTTACCAGGAAGGACGGACACCTCATTTCGGGAAGAAACCTTCTCGGCCGGATCTTGGAAGACGCTCAGGGGGCCGGGGTCGTTTTCCATGTCTACCGAGCTGATTTCCCCACATCTTCGGAAAACGTGGCAGAGATTATTGAAGGGGGCGACCTTCAAGACTTGTTGAAGGTACTCCAAGATACCATCTCCACCATGGAGACGGTTGTCGATGGATTAATAAAGAAGGGGACCTTCAGTTCCGAGTTGAAAAAGGCATTGGTAGAGAAGTCCAATGAGTATCCTTTTTTAGATCCTTTCGACGCGGAGTTCAAGTATGAAGACGGAAAAATCGTCTTTACGGGAAATACGGATGTCCATGAGTTGACCAAAGGATTGGGAGAATGTTTAGGGCTAACGATAGAAGCCCTCTCAAATAAGTTCTCCAAAAAAAAGATATTGGATCAGTTAAAGAAGGAACTGGATCAGATTAGGGTCGACTTCAGAAGAGAGATTAAAAAATTCAACCTTGAGGGAGCTTTGCCTGAGATTTTCGGCAGACACTTTGTTACGAAAAGATGAATATTATTCTCTCCGGTAAAGACATAGCAAAGATCGATCAGTGTCTGAACAAGATGGTAGCAAGCGCAGCAGCGCATTGCGTATTCCTTATCGACAGGTCCGGGCAATTGATCGCACATAGTGGTAATCCCGCAGCGGTGGATGTTTCAGCGCTGTCGGCCCTGACGGCAGCTAACTTCGGGGCAACCGCGGAAATTGCAAAACTCCTCGGTGAAGAGGAGTTCAACCTCCTTTTTCATAAGGGAAATAAGGAAAATATCTATTTTTCGGGGGTAGGTGAACATCTCATCGTAGTAACTATCTTCGATAATAAGACCTCCCTTGGATTGGTAAGGCTGAGGGTAAACAAGGTTACCGATGAACTCTTAGAGATCTTTTCCTCGATTTTCGAAAGATCTAAATATATGAACCCCGAGTGATCTCGTATGCCGTTTATCAATTTCAGTAAAGATGAGATTCAATGCAAGATCGTCTATTATGGGGCCGGTTTCTGCGGTAAGACCACCAATTTGCAATATATCTACAACACGACTTCAGACAAGACCAGGGGAAAAATGGTCTCCATCGATACGAAGGGAGGAGATCGGACCATCTTTTTCGACTTTCTCTCACTCAATCTCGGCAAGATTAGGGGCTTCGACATCAGGGTACAGCTCTATACGGTTCCGGGACAGGTTCACTACGATGCCACCAGAAAGCTGGTACTAAAAGGCGTGGACGGGGTAGTATTCGTCGCGGATTCCCTCAAGGTGCAGCGAAAGAAGAATATCGAGAGCCTGATCAACTTAGCCAAGAACTTGGCCGAAAAGAGGCTGAGCATTCGAACTGTCCCTTTAGTCATGCAGTACAATAAGAGGGATTTAGGGGGGACCGACTCCGAACTTCTTCCCGTGGAGGTCCTCGAAAAGGATCTGAACTCGATGCTTAAGGTTCCGGCAATCGAGGCCAGTGCTTTGAAAGGGTTCGGGGTTTTCGAGACATTGAGGGAAATCAGTAAATTGGTTGTAAAGGATGTTAGTCGAAAGGTTCTCTCCATGGATCGACTTTAAACGATTTCCGGGAACACCTTCTTCGGACAGGGTTGGGTTTTTATGAAAAAAGACGGTATGGAAGATCTGGATGAAGAGATCGAATCGGCGGTGGATGCTCTCTTCGTGGAAGAGGGTGCCGATGAAGGGACCGGGCCGACGGGGAGGAAAGCGGGCGTCCCCATACAGGCAGAACCCATTCCCGACATATCCCCCGAGGTGATGGAGGAGTCCCTTGAGCATGAAGAGCTTAAGGCGATCACCCCAGACGCCGAACCCCTAAAAGAAGAGACGGCAGTCACTCCAGAGCCCGAACTTCTAAAAGAAGAGACGGCAGTCACTCCAGAGCCCGAACCCGTGATGGAGGAGATCGGAACGGCCCCGACGAGAACCGAACGCATCGAAAAGCCTTTAGAAGAAAAAAAGCTGCCCAAGGGAGTTGAGACTTTAGAAGTAGAACTCCTTTCCCTGGAGTGGGAATTCAGTAGCGATATCCTCAAGAGGATTATTGCGGCTTTGGGTGGATTGAAAGCCGCTTACAGGGATAACGATTCCCTTTTGAGGGTTATCAACATGATGGGTAAGGTTTCGCTTTACTTACTCAATGATGAAAAGAGCATTACGCCGGAAGCACTGAGATTCTTGCAAGATGGAAAGGAAGTCATAAAATTCCTGACCACGGAAAAGGGGGAGCAGACGATATTCAAGAACTTAGTAGTTGAAGGCATCAATTCCCACTTTCAACTTTTGGGACTAGAAGGTGGTGAAAGAAAGGGCAAGCCTCGAGACGTGATATTTCAGAAGCTCTGTTCGGATTTGGAAAGAGATCGGATGGCGTTATGCGAAGGGGAAAACCGATTGGGGAGAGCCCTTCATCAATTCAAAGGAATGAAGGAAGAGTTGATATTCGATGACGGGATGATGGGACTATCGGATGAACTGGAAAAAATCCGGGCCTACCTGAGGACGTGCTTCAAGGGTTTGGGCGACATTTCCGAGCAGTTTCAGAGGGAAGTATTTGGGCAAAGGCTGTATGGGGTAGAGAGGGTTTTGCTCGTTGAGACTCAAAATCGAATATTTGGTATTCCTAGCGACTTCGTGATTAAATCCTATAACCTTGCCGATGGTTATGCTAAGAATATCGCCTTGCAGGATTCCGTTACGCTCAAGGGGAAAAGAATCCCCCTGGTCAAGCTTTACGAGATATTCAGCCTCGGTACAACAGGAAGGCAGAGGTCCCAGGGGATTGTTTTTGCGGGGGAGGGTGACCGAATTATCGCAGTATTGGTGGATAGGATATTGAGGAATAAAAGCCTGTTCGTAAAGACGTCGGAGCAGGAGAAAAAGGGGTCGAAGTATATAGCGGCCATATCGAATCTGGAGAGCGGCAGAATGGTTTATATCCTGAACATAGAGGGATTAAAGGCCCGCGCTCAGATCTGATTGTTAATCGGTAAAGGCCCTCAGAAGTGATTGAATAGATATGACAACACGACAATCTTCAGAGTCATTGAGGGAAAAGGTTCATGGGGGTGATGCATTAAAGGCCGTGGAGTTGGAGGTGCAGAGGCTGAACGAGGAGGTTCAGCAGCTCAGGGCCTTTGCCGAAAGCCTCATTCAGAGTATTAGCAGCGGCCTCATTCTCGTGGATACAAAGGACAAGATCACCTATTTTAATCGAGCGGCGGAGAAAATCCTGGGATACTCACGGAAAGAGGTTGTTGGAAAACCCCTGACGATATTTTCCCTGAGGGAGAAGAAGCAGATGATGCCCACTCCTTTTACGAATGAAGATGAAATGCATTCGAGAAGGGAAGGCATCATAATAAGAAAGGACAAGGTTCAAATTCCCATTGGGTTTAATATCACCAACCACCTGGATCCCCGTGGCGGGAAAATCGGTAAGATCATCAGTTTCAGGGACATGACCAATGTCCTCAAACTCCAGGAGGAGATGATCCGCATGGATCGATTGGTATCCTTGGGTGAGCTCTCCTCAGGAATCGCCCACGAGATTCGAAATCCCTTGGCTGGGATAAAAACCACGGCCCAAGCATTGGGTGAGGAGATGGGGCAGGATGATCCCAAGAGGGAGTATCTCAATCGGATCACCAAGGAAATCGATCGGCTGAACGGTCTGCTGAAAACCTTCTTCTCCTTCGCCAAGCCTCAGAAGTTGAACCCGGTGGTCTGTAATATCAGGGACATCGTCAATGAGATCATTCCGCTTCTCATCAAGGATATCGCCAACAGGGGCATCAATTTTACGGAGGAGTATGCCCCCGACCTCCCGAAGGTCAGGATGGACTTTAATCAGATGCACCAAGTTTTCCTCAATCTTTTTCTGAACGCGATACAAGCGATGCCAAATGGTGGGGAGCTGAAAATTAAAACGGAGCCCATCGCATTGGCCCCATTAGTGAACCCCGGTAGGGATTACGTTCGAATATCGATTTCCGACACGGGAAGAGGAATTCCGGCTCGGGATATCAACAAGATTTTCGATCCATTTTTCACCACTCGCCCAAAGGGAATTGGTTTGGGGTTATCCATCACGTATCAAATCATCAAGAAGCATGGAGGGAGCATAAGGGTCGAAAGTAAGGTGGATAAGGGAACGACCTTTATCCTTACGCTGCCGAAATAGCCCGATGAGAGGAGAGAATGAAACCAGCCATATTAGTTGTTGATGATGATGAGGTCATGCGCCAAACGCTCTCCGATGTCCTCAAAAAAAGGGGGTATATGGTTTCTACCGCTGAGACAGGGGGACAAACCATATCTTCTGTTAAGGAGCAATTATTTGACTTGGTTTTACTGGATATCCGACTTCCCGATATGGATGGACTTGATGTTCTAAAAGGCATAAAGGAGATTGAGAGCGACCTGATGGTTATCGTAATGACCGCCTATTCCGATGTCCAAACCGCAGTCATGGCAATGAAGTCAGGGGCTTACGATTACATCGATAAGCCTTTTGAGTTGGAAGAGCTGAAAATCCTTATCCAAAAGGCCCTGGAGACGCAGAACCTAAAAAATGAAGTTCGCCAGTTACGGCGGCAGGGGACGGAAAAGCACCAGGGCATAGAAATCTATGGCAATAGCCCCCTTATAAAAAATGTCATGGAGCTAATCGAGATGATTAGCCAGACCCCGCGGACGTCCGTTTTGATTCAGGGGGAGAGTGGAACGGGAAAGGAATTGGCTGCAAATGCTATTCACAATAGGAGTAGGAGGGCCAATAAGCCGCTGATGAAGATCAATTGCAGCGCGATCCCTGAAAACTTGCTAGAGACCGAGCTGTTCGGTTACGAAAAGGGAGCCTTCACCGATGCCAAGGGAACGAAGAAAGGCCTTTTTGAACTGGCCAATGGGGGAACGGTTTTCCTGGATGAAATATCTGAGTTGAAGTCCTACCTACAAACGAAGCTTTTGAGGGTTCTGGAAAGCCAAAGCTTCATGAGGGTGGGAGGGGAAAGGGAGATCAACGTTGATGTCCGAATCATAGCTGCCACCAACAAAGACTTATCAGCCTTGGTCAATGCGGGAGAGTTTAGAAAGGACCTGTATTACCGCTTAAAGGTCATGGTCATTGAAATGCCACCCCTGAGGGAGAGAAGGGAAGATATCTTCCTTTTGGCGAACCTGTTTATTGAGGAAAACAATAAGGAATTGGGGAAGAACGTAACGGGTATAACGGAGGCGGCAAGGGAGTATTTGCTCAATTATCAATGGCCGGGGAACGTAAGGGAATTGAAGAATATTATCGAGCGGGCGATGATCTTATCCAATGGCCATGAGATACTTCCTGATCACTTGCCCATTGAGCTCAGGAAGGGTCAAATAGCCGGCGTCGATGATCACGCATCAGACAAAACCGAGGGTCTCGCCCTGGAAGCCGTGGAGAAGAAACACATACGTCATGTCCTGATGATGATGGATGGGAATAAATCGAAGGCCGCAAGGATGTTGGGGATCTCTCGGTCCACCTTGAGGGAGAAACTCAAGAAGTATTCTCTTGCTGCAGCCTAGTGCTTCGACTGGCGAATTCGATCAAGTATTTTGCTCGTATTGAGTTCGTCGAAAGACGCATGATTTACTCGCGGGGGATTGAACACAGACGGAAGGAGCAAACCCATGCTATTTTCAAGAAAAGGCAACGTGGTCGGATTAGATATCGGCTCCAGTTCCATTAAATTGCTGGAACTGGGAGCGCTGAAGGGGGGCTATCAGTTGAAGAACTTCGGTATTGCTCCCTTACCCCCAGAGGGCATTGTCGATGGAGCCCTCATGGATTCAGTAACCATCGTTGAATCGATCAGAGGGTTGGCCGGTGCTTTGAGGATAAAGACCAAGGATGTGGTGACTTCAGTATCCGGTCATTCCGTAATCGTCAAGAAGATAAACATCCCCGTGATGACGGAAGATGAGCTCGAGGAATCTATCCAGTGGGAAGCGGAGCGCTATATCCCCTTTGACATCAATGACGTAAACCTCGATTTTCAAATTCTTGGTCCTACTGAGGGGAACGAGGAATTGATGGACGTTGTATTGGTGGCGGCAAAAAAGGACATCATCAATGACTATCTGTCCGTGATCGTCGAGGCGGGCTTAAATCCTATTATCGTTGATATTGATTCCTTTGCCATCGAAAATATGTTCGAGTTGAATTACCCCGTAGCTCGAGGTGAGATTATTGCGCTTGCTAATATCGGGGCGAGTGTAACGAATATCAATATTCTAAAAAGAGGGGTTTCTTCCTTCACCAGGGACATATTTACGGGTGGAAACTCCATTACCGAGGAGATTCAAAGGCAACTCAATGTAGATTTTGACGAAGCCGAGGCCTTGAAATTGGGCAATAAAATAGACGAAAACAGTCAAAGGGCGGTACAGGAAGTGCTCAATTCGTCCTTAAACTCTTTGGCCACCGAGATTGCGAAATCATTGGACTTCTTCCACTCAACGAGCTCCCAGGAAAAAGTCGATAAGGTATTTTTGAGCGGAGGCTGCGCGAAGATAAGTGGTATTGAAAAGGTCATTGAGCAACAGGCCGGCATCCCCGTCGAGATTGCCAATCCCTTCAAGGAAATCAACTGTTCCAAGGGGGATTTGGACATTGATTATCTCAAGGAAATGGAACCAATTATGGCCGTCAGTGTTGGCCTAGCCTTAAGGAGGGTAGGGGACAAATGATACGAATTAATTTATTAATGGCGAGGGCTGTTAGGAGGAGGGTAGGCCTCCGGAAGGAAATCTCGATTTTCGTCTTTGTCCTAGTAGCGCTCTTTATCATCATCGGGCTCTTTCAATGGATATACTGGAACCAATCGAAAGGGCTGCAGAGTCAGATCCGCGACCAGAAGGTGAAGTTAGAGAAGCTGAGGGCTCTGAAGCAACAGATTGCGAAGTATAGGGCGAACATAAAGCTTCTTGAGAAGAAATTGGCCGTCATCAATGAATTGAAGAAGAATAAAGCGATGCCGGTTAAGATCTTGGATGAATTGAGCACTCACATGCCGGATAAGATGTCTCTCCGCTCACTGAAGAAATCGGGATCTCAATTAGAAATAGGGGGGTGGGCGCTGGACGATGAGGTGATCGCCAATTTCATGACCAATCTTCAACGCTCGAAATATTTTCGCGGTGTCGAATTGATCGTTACCGAACGGTTCAAACCTCAAGGGGCCGATGTCAACATCAAGAAATTTACCATCACCAGTACCGTGCTACAGTAAAGGGGGATATCATGGCTGTTTCGATAGATTCCATTGTCAAGTTACCCACGTCGAAGAAGCTCCTTATTTTACTCGCATTCGTAGTGGTTATCTCGGGCCTATATGTCTATCTCCTCCATCTCCCCCAGCAGGACAGGTTGAATGGCTTGAGGAGAGAGCTGGGCACATTAAATAAGGAGTTGGAGGAGAGCGAGGCCGTCAACCGAGAGCTGGCGAAATTTCGGAAAGAGGACGAGAGCTTGCAAAGACAGCTTACCTTAGCCCTGGCCCAACTCCCCAACAAAAAAGAGATTCCAAGCCTCCTCCGAAATATTTCAAGCTTGGGGAAAGGATCGGGATTGGAATTTCTCCTCTTTAAACCAAAACCGGAGGAGCGCGTCGGAACAGAGCCCAAAGCGACGGACAGACAAAAATCCGGCAAAGCAAAATCCGCGGAATCGCAGGAATTCTATGCCCGGGTTCCCTTGGAGTTGACCATGTTGGGGAGCTATCACAACGTGGCCGTCTTTTTCGATAAGATCAGCAAACTGGACAGAATCATAAACATCCTCAACTTCTCCATGGGAGATGTAACGTACACGGGAGACGAAACAGTGCTGAAGACCTCGTGTCTGGCTACCACGTTTCGTTTTCTCGAGACCGTGGAGGAACCCAAGGAGGGGGGCCAAGGAGGAGGGCAGTGAAAAGTTACCGAAATTTGTGCTCAAGAAATAAGCTCATGGGGGGATACTACCTCAAAACCCTCGTTGTTGCGGGTATTGCCCTTCTCCTCATCTGGGGTTGTGAGGGCGGATCGAAACCCGCTCAACCGACCGTGGTAAAGAGGCAGAGACGCGAAAGGGTACCGGCCGAAAAGAAGGAAGAAAAGGTGGCAGAAGAGGCGGCGGAAAAGGTTACGGATCAAAAGAAGGGACCAGTCTATACCTATAACCCAGCGGGTAAACGTGACCCGTTTAAACCCTTTATCACCCTGGGACCCAGGAAACAGACCCCCACAGCCCGCCTTACCCCTCTTCAGCGGTATGACGTGAGCGAATTGAAGCTCGTGGGGATTTTGAAGGCACCGGCGGGATATCGGGCTTTGGTGGAAGATGCGGGCGGAAAGGGGTTTATTATCACCAAGGGAACCCTCATCGGCCGTGAGAACGGGCGCGTTAAAGAGATCCACGATGATCGAGTAATCATCAAACAAACGCACAAGAATATATTCGGCGAGATCAAAGAGAGAGAGATTTCTATCCGTTTTAAAAAGCCTGAGGAAGGGGGAGTAAAATGAAACCTTTATTCTTTAAGAAGCCAGTTCGATGGGTTTGCGCCTTGGGCCTCATTTTTTCCATCTATGCTCTCGGTAGCTGTGCTCGTGGACCAACAAAACTAATGGCACCGGAGACATTGGAGGGTGTGCCGATCAAGATCAAGGAGATCAGTTTCCGTGAGGAACCCAATTACACCCGTGTCATAATAGAGGGATCCGAACCCCTGAAATATACCTTCTTTAAGCTATTGACGGATCCCCTCAGAATCGCCATCGATGTTCCCAACGGTGAATTTGAGGCTATCCCCGTTCCCATCGAGGTGAACAATGGCACCTTGACGCAGATCGACATCGGTCAATTTGAGGGCAAGGGGAGGATTGAAATTGGTTTAACCCAGACGGTCAACTACAACATCACCAAAGTCGAGAAGAAGCTCTTTGTGGATGTGGAGCGAGCGGGGGTGCTGGAGGCAAAGGAGGAGGTGGAGGTGGCTGAGGAGAAGATCCCTCCGGAGGCCCTGGAGGTAAAGGCGAAGGCGGAAAAGATCACCCAAATTAACATAGATAAAAGTGAGAAAGCGGTACACGTAACTTTGATTGCGGACGGAAAGATAGAGAATTACAACTCCTTCAAACTGGGAAAGCCTTCGCGCCTCGTAATCGATATCTGGAATGTGAAAAAGGAAGTTCCGAAGAGCATTATCCAGGTTGACCACCCCCTCCTGAAAAGGGTACGAGTGGGGAAACATCCCAACAAGACCCGATTTGTTTTCGATTCGGTTACACCCCAAGTGCCACGGTTTCAGATCAATAAGGCCGAGAACCGATTGGTTGTCTCCTTTGGTCTGACGGAGGGAGGTCCCCCGAAGGTCGAGACAGTGGGGATGTTGACTGGAATCGATTTCAAACAGATGGACCACAAATCCAGGATTATCATCTCCACCTCTGATGCGGCCACCTACGATGTCTTCAAAATATCCGAAAGGACGGTGGCCCTTGATCTGAAAAAGATGAGGGTGCCAGAAAGACTGAAGAGGGGGGTGGATACCAAGGCTTTTGACAGTGCCGTTGATTATATCAGCCTCTACAATGTGAAGTCGGAGACTTCCAGGGATGTAAGGATCATTGTTCGCCTCAGGGAAGGTGTGGATTTCGAGGCAGTACAGGAAGGCAAAAGGATCTACCT
>JABAOF010007455.1_pt6 | contig 13272 bp, 13 predicted proteins | sample 7062171 | NCBI WGS metagenome assembly JABAOF01 (sample SAMN14538628, study PRJNA623070) | marine sediment metagenome | biome: marine biome [ENVO:00000428]; feature: marine pelagic biome [ENVO:01000023]; material: deep marine sediment [ENVO:00002113] | place: India: Gulf of Khambhat ...
AGGCCGCTGGCCAGGACGCCCGCGTTGAGCAAAGCGAACGCGAGGGCAACAGCGGTGACGTTGCCACGCGCGGGTGGACGCGCGAAGCGCGGGAGGATCCAGTGGGCGACCCCCATGATGAGCTGAAGGACGAAGCCGATGAGCAGCAACTCGCCGTGGACAGGCACCAGCCTCCACAGAATCGGGTGTAACGGCGACACCTTCTGAACGAGGAGGAGCCCGCCAAGGGTGAAGCCTGCGACCAGGTGGATGAGCGAGGCGCGGATGAACCAGCGGCTCAGGGGAGGCAACTCACCGCTCCTTCACTCGCGCCCAAACGTAGATGGCAAAGCTGATTCCGGCTGCCCACTGCAGTGCTGCCGAGAGCACGAGTAGCGATCCGGCCACGGCGCCGGCTCTCAGGTTGTGGAGCGGCTCGAAGATGATGCGGATCACGAGCCCCGTGTTCAAAAGCAGATAGGCGGTGAAGGCAAGCGGGATGTTGCCTCGCGGCCGCTGGCGCGTAGCCCGCGGGAACATCCAGACCGCGACGCCGAAGATCATCTGAGTGATCCAACCGACTGTGAACAGGTGCAGGGTCACGGGATGGATGGCTCCCAGCGCCAGCGCCAAGTTCAGAGGAGCCTGAGCGGCGGCGACGAGGCTAGTGAACAGCCCGGCGACGAGGTAGACGAGGGCCGTCTTGATGAACCAGCGGGAAAGTTTCGGCATGTCTTTTGGCGGCGGCCGGGCCCGGCGACGGCCTACGGAAAGATGCCAAGCTCTTCATAGGCCAACGCGATCTTGTCAATGGCCACGACGAGCGCCGCCGTTCGCGGGTCGACCTTGGGGCCGTGGGCCTCCCGGCATTCGAGCAGCTCGCGATACGCCAGTACCATCGTTTCCTCGAGGCCTGAGTTGACGAGGTCCTCTTCGTCTGCGCCCTCGGAAAGGTCCGCCCTTTCTTTCTCGGTAAACTGTTTTCCGGTTGCCGCTTCGACCGCCCGAATAAGTCGGGCGTGGGCCGCTTCGTCGAAACGTTTCTCCATGCGGCCGAAGCGAACGTGGGACAGGTTCTTCACCCATTCGAAGTACGACACGGTGACGCCGCCAGCGTTCAAGTAGCTATCCGGGATGATTAAGGTGTTCCGCTGGTCGAGGATCTCGTCGGCCTCGTCGGTCGTCGGGCCGTTGGCCGCTTCGGCGATGATCTTCGCCTTGATCCGTGGGGCGTTGTCGGCGGTAATCTGACCTTCCAGAGCGGCGGGAACGAGGATGTCGCAGTCGAGCTCGAGGGCTGCGATCGACTCGGGCAGGTTGGTGGAACCGGGAAAGTCCAGTATCGAGCCGGTCTCGCGTCGGTGCTCCATCACCTTCTCGAGATCGAGTCCACGTTCACTGTGAATGGCGCCCTCGACCTCGGCCAGGCCGACCAGCGTCGTACCCGCCTCTTGCAAGAACTTCGCCGCGTGGTACCCCACGTTGCCCAGGCCCTGGACGACCACCCGCTTGCCTTCGAGCCCCGTCTCCAGGCCGATGGCTTTCATGTCGTCGGCCTGAGCGCACGCTTCGCGTATGCCGAAATAGACGCCGCGCCCCGTGGCCTCCAGCCGTCCTCGGATCCCGCCCTGCGTCACCGGTTTTCCCGTCACGCAGGCCATGGCGTTCAGATCGCCGCCGGAAAGCGTCGTGTAGGTGTCGACGATCCAAGCCATCTCGGACGGACCGGTTCCATAGTCGGGCGCCGGGACATCGACACCCGGGCCGATGAAGTTCTTGCGTACCAGCTCGAAGGTGTAGCGCCGCGTGATCCGCTCGAGTTCCTCCCGAGAGTAGTTGCGCCGGCTGATCTTGATGCCGCCCTTGGCGCCGCCGAACGGGACGTCGACCAGGGCGCACTTGAAGGTCATCAGCGCCGCCAGCGCGATGACCTCGTCCTCATGGACGACACTGCTGTAGCGGATGCCGCCCTTGGTGGGCTGCCGGTGGTGACTGTGCTCGGCTCGCCAGCCGCGAATCACCTCGATCGACCCGTCGTCGCGCTCGATCGGAAACGAGATGTAGTAAACGTGGTTGCACTGCTTGATCTGCTCGAGCAGGCTTGGGGAATGCGTGGTCAGAGCGGCTGCGCGATCGAAGCTGCGATTGACCTGCTCGAGAAAACTGTACGTCGGCGCCATGGCTGTTCCCCTCCGGCGTGACTCTGCGACCCGCTGACGCGCTGGCTCCCGGGAACGCACACCGCTCTAGTTGACGGCGGTGGCGAGCGTATCGTGGTGTGACTGGATCAGGGTGCGCAAGAAGGTGCCGATCCGGTCCGCCGCCTCGAAGCCGGCGGCGCGGGCGGCCGCTTCCCGCCGCGCTTCCGGCACGTCGGCGCTCGCCGCGAAATGCTTGATGTCCCGGTAGAATCCGATCGTGTACAGGTCCCAGGCGGCCCCGGCCTCGCGCCCGAAGATCAAGTTCTGCGGGCGGTCGATGGCGCTGAGGTACGCGTTCTCCATCTCGCGCTCGCGCAGCAGAGTGGCTCGCTTGCCGGGAAGCGCAATGAACATCTCGACGTGAAAGAACGAGGCCTCCGCGAAGGCGCGCTTGACCACGGCGAGGGCGGGCCCCCACACGAACAGGTCCTCGCGCCAGGCGAGGCGCTCGTCCAGCTCGCGCTGAAACTCCGCATCGGAAACGCCGGCTGTCCGCTCGGCTCGCTCGCGGCGGCCGATGCGATCGGGGGAGTAATAGTCCGCGAAGCTACCGAGCGGAAAGAGCAGCAGCAGGTCCCACTGGTCGCCCTGGCTGTGGCGCATCATCAAGGGTCGTTCTTCGCCCGCCGCGTCGAATACCGGCATCCGCTCCTTGTAGCGGCGGATCACCTCGAGCAACTCGCCCGGCGCGGCACGCATGAGGACGGTCCGGTACAGGTGGCTGGTGTTCTGGAGGGGCGGAGAGATGGTTAGCAGAGCGGCCAGCAGCGGTGCGATCATCACCTCCTCCGACGACGAATGTGTTCTAAGGGGGTTAGCGGCTGACGACATCCACCAACGGATCATCCCGCCGGTGTGAGGTCAAAACGACCTGGTCGAAACGGCCGCTGAGTTCGAGAGCCAAACGTGCCGCTTCAACTGCGGCGGCCCGCCGCTCGGCGTTGTCCACCATGTTGATCACGGGCACGACCGTCGCGCCCGCAGTACCCTTGAGCGCTCCGTCCTCGCTGGCCAGCAGGCGGGCCACGTGCGCGGGTGTGATCGGCTCGCCTGGCCGCGCGCCGGTGACCGCCGCGACGCGCAGCGGTCGGTGGCCGGTCGCCTCGGTTAAAGGCGCTCCCAGCGCCCGCGCCGAGACGAGCGCGATCACGGTCGTTGTCCCTTGTGGTATCAGCGGCTCATCGTCGTTGGGCGCCTTGATCCAGCGCATCCGCGCGCCGTCGCCTTTGACCAGCAGCACGTCGAAGATCTCGCGGCGGCGAATCTCTTCGATCACATTCGGATCGACGCCACCGTAGCGCCCCTTCTTTGCCGGCGGCAGCGCGAAGGCCACCAGCCGATTGGAGCGGGCCGCGTCGAGCACCGCCGCGACGATGTCGCGTGGCTCGGCGACGACGACCTGTGCGGGCAGTGACTCGGGAAAGAAGCCGTGGGGCACGGTGCAGGTCAAACCGACCCGTCCGACGTGGTGCGTGGCGAGGTGGTACAGGGTCGTCTTCTTGCCGCCGGCGCCGACCGCACAGACCATCCCCGACGCTGCACTCAGGAGATCGACGAGGCCGTTCACGTCTCGCGTCGCGTCAGGCCTCGAGCACTCGCGCCCTGAGCGACAGGATGCGTGGCAGGAAGCCGGCGATCACGGCCCAGCTCGCGCCGCCGTCCCGACTGGCGAAGACGTGCCCACTGGAGGTCCCGAAGTAGAGGCCGCAGGGCTCCAGGCCGTCGGTGGTGATCGCCTCGCGTAACACCGTCACGTAGGCGCTCTCTCTGGGGAGGCCCCGCGTGAGGGGCTCCCAGCTTCTCCCGCCATCTCGGCTGCGGTAAACCGTGATCGCGCCACCCGCGGTCGTGCGCATGTGGCTGCTGTCCTCCGGTATTACGTAGACCGTGTCCGCGTCGCGCGGATCGGTGTCGATGGCGTATCCAAAGTCAGTGGGCAGACCGGCGGTGATCTCCAGCCAGCTCTCTCCACCATCGTCGCTACGGTAGGTGCCCGTATGGCTTTGCTGATATAGACGGTCCGGCTGCGCCGGGTGAAGAACGAGGCGGTGCACACAGTGTCCGCTCTCGGGCCTGGGGTTGGGCAGGTAGTCGGCGCGGACGCCGCGATTCATCGGGGCCCAGGTCTCACCGCCGTCGTCGGAACGGTAAACGCCGCCAGCGGAAACGGCGGCGTAGATGCGCCGTCCCTCGCGTGGATCGACCTGGATGGAGTGCAGCGCCAGGCCCCCTTTCGCCGGCTGCCAGGTCGCTCGCGTCGGGTGCTCGTTCAGACCGCGGATACCCTCCCACGACTGGCCGCCGTCGCGGCTCACGAACAACCCCGCCGGCTCGATACCGGCGTACAGCGTTCCGCTCTGCTTGGCATCCCCATGGGCGAGATACCAGATCGCTTGCAAGCCCTCGGCGCCTTCGAAATGGGGTGCCGCGGGCAAGACCTCCCAGCTGCCCCCTGCGTCGCGGCTGTGGTGGATGTGTACGCCCCAAACCGGGTGGCGGACGGCGGCGTAGATCGTGGCGCTTTCCCGGCGGTCGAAGATGGCGTGAACGATCTCGTAGCCCGCCAGATGGGGCCCGTCCAGCCGCCAGGCGCGGCGGTCCAGGTCCGCTGTCGCCAGAAACAGCCCCTTACGGGTGCCGATGATCAGGACGAGCCGCGGCTGTCCGAACGCGGTCTTCGTCATAGGTGACCCCAAGCTCGAATGCTCGTCATTGTCCCCTAACGTGAGTGTATGCGCCGACGAACCCGGGGAATCTCTTAACGCCGGGCTGGCTGAACAAGGTGGCCAAACTCGCGCGCCACGGGCCCCGGCGCGCTCAGGATGATACTAAGGCATCGAGGGCTGCCGCGACGGGGCTGCTGGACGAAACTGTGGTTCGAGACGCCGAGGGGCCCGGCGCCCAGGCAAAGAAGTTGTCAGGAATCGCTTTTGGAGGCGGTACGCCTTTAGATAGGACGTGCGGGTGACCTCAGGAGCAGGATACGACGCCTTCGCCGTTGTCGGGGACGCTGGCGACGGGCGCCACCGGCCCGATGTAGACCCCACACTCGGACGTGGTCTGCGTGTGGGTGGCCCGGGCGCTCCAGCCGTTGCCTGCTGTCTGCACGATCTCGAGCGTCACCATCGGGGTCTCGTTGTAGTTCAGGTTATTGATATCATCGGCGTAGGCCAGATAGTCGTCGAAGTAGGCCTCCTGCGTCGACACCAGCGTTTTCAGCGCCGTCTGCATCTGCGAACGGTAGGCTTTGTCTCGGGTTCGGGCGAACCTCGGCAAAGCGATCACCGCGAGCAGGGCGATGATCACGACGATCACCAAGAGCTCGACGAGCGTAAATCCGCGTTCGCGGTGTCTGACCGAAGGAAGGAATCCGAGAGGAACTGAGCGATGGTCTGCGATCATATGTTCTATCACTGCCGCCGAATCACGGGAAAACTGAGCCACCACGCCACCCGGAGAGGGAGCAAGCTTTGTGCCAGCGTCCCGCTGACGCTAAGTGATTGTTATTAAGTTACTTATAGCGTAAGGACGGTCAACCGACCGCCCGTCTTGCCGCAGATTGCAAAGGGCGGGCGCGTCGTGCAGCGGATTTCCGGGCCCTGGGGCCCTATCTGGGCCTGACCAGGCCCCGCAACCGGTCTGTGCAAAGAAAACTCGCAGCTGCGTCATGGAAGCGAAAGAGGCGGCCGATGGATCGAATTCGGCCGTCTTGAACACGTCGTCCAAGCAGGGAGGTGCTAGATGAGAAGCCCAAGATTCTTGGGGATGCTGGCGCTGGCAATCGCCGTGTGCGCGGGCGCGTCGCCGTTGGCAGCACCCGCCGGAGACCGACGGGCCGAAGCAGCCAGCCCGAGCTTGACCGTCTACTCGGGGAACCTGGCCCTGGTCCGCCAGCGAGTCGAGCGGCCGCTGAGCACCGGGTCGCAGACGATACGCGTGGATGGCCTGCCGACGAACATGGATCCGTCCAGCCTGTGGGTGCTGAACGAGGCCGTCACGCTCCTCGGCACGCACGGCTTTCGCAGCTATCAGGATGCCGCTTCAGGCACGGGCGCGTCGCTCGATCTCGATCTGGGCGTCAAAGCCCCGGTCGATGGCTTGAGCCTGGCGTTTCTCACGAACGGGCTCAACTGGTCGGCGGACTACGCTCTTATCGTCGCCCGAGACAATGCCACGGCCCGGGTCGACGGCTACGCGACAATCGTGAACGGCTCCGGCGCCGCCTACGAGGACGCAGAGGTACAGCTGCTCGCCGGCACGATTCAGCAAGGCCGTGGCAGCCGTTTCGATTTCTCTGACTTCCGAGCCGCCGGTGCGGTTTCGGAGGCCATGGCGGCCCCAGAACTCCAGCAGGCGGCGTTCGGCGATTATCACCTCTACACGGTATCGACCCCCCTCTCACTGAAGACCGGGGAGTCGCGGCGGATCCGTTTACTCGGAGCCGCGTCGGCCGCTACCGAGAAGCAGTACACGTTCAGGAACAGCCTGGTCTACCACCGACAGGAAGCGGACCCGATCACCCGGCCGGTCGCGGTGAGTTACAAGGTGGAGCGTCCGGAGGAGAGCGAGTTTGGCGGCATGCCGCTGCCCGCCGGCCAGTTGAGGGTGCTACAGGAGGACGCAGCGGGCCGAGTCCAGCTTCTGGGAATCGCCGCCATCCCCAACACTCCTCAAGGCGAAGATCTGTGGATCAGCACCGGTTTTGCCTTCGACATCCTGGGCACGCGGACGCAGACTCGCTACGAGCGGCCGACCAGCAACCGTTACGAGTCGAGCTGGCAGGTGGAGCTTAGGAATCGTAGCGAATCGAAGGTCACGGTTCAGGTGGTCGAGGAGCTGAGTGGCGATTGGCAGATCGTCGAGTCGAGCCATCGGGCCGAGAAGCTGTCGGCGGGTGCCGTGCGCTTTCGCGTCGAAGTCGAGCCCGGAGGTGAGGCGACCCTCGAGTACAGCGTGGTGGTGCGAACCTGATCGAGCACTCTGCGGGCTTGGGGTGGTCGTTGGCCGGCGGGGTAAGGCCCCGGCCCGGTGGGCCGTCGCGGGCCGTCGAATCGACGGGCGGCGGCTGAAGCGCGGCGTTGACACGACGGGCTGAATCCGGCTATAGTGTGGCGCTGTTTTTGGTGGGCTTTGTCCCGTTTTTCGCTGGCCCGGGAGGGAACGAGAAGTAATGGTTCAGGTCATCGTCAACGAGGGAGACGATCTCGAGCGTGTGCTTCGCCGTTTCAAGCGGCAGGTGCAAAAGGCGGGGATCTTCACCGACCTGAAGCGGAAGAAGCACTACGAGAAGCCGAGCGAGACGCGGAAGCGCAAGCGGAACGCAGCTCGGCGGCGCAGTCGGCGGAATCGCCAGCCGCGATAACCCGTCTCAGTCCCAATTCCCCAAGACAAGCGGACCCGCCGACCGGCGTAGTGTGCCCCGACGCGCCGCTGGGGAGCGGCGGCCCTCGCACTGAGCCACGGTGGCTCGGCAGGTTACGGGGCCCCCCTTCTATCTTATCTTCCTTACATGACAGGCGTCGGAAAGTCCAAGCTGCGGGCGCAACCCGACCGGCCCCCGCCTCTGAGAGCCGACGGGGCGGACGGGTCTGGAGCCGTCCCCCAGCCGGCGGCAGCGTACGGATGGCTGCCCGACCGTTTCGCGGCCCACCTGCGCTCCAGCGACCTGCTTCCAGCGCGGGTCGGGATTACCGTCGCCCTTTCGGGAGGGCTCGACTCGGTGGTTCTGTTCGATCTGCTGCTCGGGCTGGCGCCAGCGTGGGGGTGGCGGGTCACCGCCGCCCACTTCGACCATCGAATGCGGGCCGGGAGCGACGCGGACGCCCGCTGGGTCCGCGACCTCTGCGCGCGCCGCGGAGTCGCGTGCCGCGTCGGCCGCACGCCGCGGATCCCAGCGAACGAGGCCGACGCTCGCGAGCTTCGTTACGCGTTCCTCGCCGAGGCCCGAGCGGAACTGAGCGGCGATGTGCTGGTGACGGCGCATCAGGCCGACGATCAGGCCGAAACCGTCCTCTTTCGACTGCTGCGTGGCAGTGGTCTCCGAGGGCTCGCGGGTATCCCGGCCCGACGCCAGCCCAGCGTCGTGCGCCCGCTGCTCCCGTTTTGGCGGGTCGAGATCGCCGAGCACGCGCGGGTTTGCCGGCTCGACTGCCTGTCGGACCCGACCAACCGCGACGTCTCGATCACCCGTAACTGGCTGCGGCACCGGCTGATCCCCGAACTGGAGGCCCGCGAGGGCCCCGGCTTCCGTCGCGATCTGGTGAGGCTGGCCGGGCTGGCGGGCCGGGCGGTGGCGGCGGCCTCGCGCAGCGTGGAGCGGACGGCGGACCGGCTAGAATTGGAGGCTACGGAAAGCCGCATAGTAGTTGCACGTACGAGTTTCCGCACCTATGATAGCCACGTACGGGCCCACCTTCTGCGAGCCCTCGTCGCGCGGGTCGGCCCGCGACCCGGACGTGTCGGAACGCGCCTCGCACTCGAGTTTATTAACACGGGTTCCAGTGGGCGTCAGATCCAACTGACGGGCGGTGTGACGCTGCGCCGGGAGTTCGATCGGCTGATCATTGACAGGTGCGACGCCTCTGGATCGAAGCCGGATCGAGCTCTGGTGATTGGCGATGCAGGGAGCGGCGAGGGCGCCGTGACGATCGGGGGCGTGGATTGGCGGGTCCGCTGGAGCAGGGGTGCGGCGCCGGAGGCCGCCGAGCCCGGCGATGAGGTTGCCTGCTTCGAGCCCTCCGAGCTCGACTTCCCCCTCGCCGTGCGCGGCTGGCGCCCGGGCGACCGAATTCGAACGCCCGTGGGCACGCGGAAGCTGAAGAAGTTGTTCGGGGATCGGAAGGTTGGGCGGTCCGAGCGCCGGCGCCTTCCGCTGGTGACTGATCGAGCCGGTGTCCTCTGGGTCGTCGGCCAGGTGCAGGCGGCGCGTGCTGTGCCCCGGGATGGAGACGTGATTTTCGCCATCCGCTTTCGGCGCGAGTCATGAGCGAGATTCCCGAGCGGTATCCCGGGATTACGCGGGTCGTCTTTACAGGCGAACAGATCGCGGCGCGGGTCGAGGAGATGGGTCGCGAGATCGACGCGTTCTATCCGCCGGAAGACGAGCTGTTGGTGATCGGCCTTCTCAAAGGTGCCTTCATGTTGGTCAGCGATCTCGTTCGCGCCGTGGGCCGCCCCTCGGTGAAGGTCGACTTCCTCACCGCGGCGCTCTACGGCGATGGCACCGACTCGAGTCGTGAAGTTCGGCTTCTTCACGATACCGAATCCCCCGTCGAGGGTCGACATGTATTGCTGGTCGAAGACGTGGTCGATTCAGGCAAGACGCTGAATCGTATCGGCGACGAGATCAGTCGCCGCGCGCCGCGTTCGCTGGAGGTCTGCGCGCTCTTGCACAAGCGGATCGCCACCGATCTGCGCTTCGAGCCTCGTTGGGTGGGCTTCGACGCCCCCCACGAATGGCTGGTGGGCTATGGCTTGGACCTTGGGGGCCGCTACCGGCATCTGCCGTTTGTCGGTGCGATCGACCCCGGGGCGAAAAGAGGTAGATAGATATGTCGGAGTCGAACCCGAACCGCGGCGAGCCACAGACTAGGTGGTCTCGTCTGTCGCGCAGCCTCGCCTTCTGGGCGCTCATCATCCTCGTACCGCTCATCGTCATCCAGCTGGTCGGCTCGGGTCGGCGCGATGTCAAGGAGCTGAGCTACACGGAGTTCCTGCGCGAGCTCGAGCAAGGCAACGTGGTGAAGGTCTCGGTGGTGGACGGCAAGGAGATCGAAGGCGAGCTACGCACGCCGGTGGGCTCGACCGGCCAGACGGCGCGTGAATTCTGGACCCAATTGCCGGTCTGGCACAGCGAGGAGCTGCTGACGAGGCTCGAGTCGAGCGGCGTGACGATCGAAGGGAAAGAGGCGCGCCCCAACGTGTGGGGCGTGCTGGTCAACTTGCTCCCCTGGATCTTCATCTTCGGCCTCATGCTCTTCTGGCTCCGACAGATGCAGGTGGGTGGGGCGCGAGCCTTCTCGTTTGGAAAATCGAAAGCCAAGCTGCTCACCGGCGACACGCCGAAGGTCACCTTCGCGGATGTGGCGGGCTGTGAGGAGGCGAAGGAGGAGCTGCAAGAGACGATCGAGTTCCTCAAAGACCCATCGAAGTTCACGCGTCTGGGCGGTCGACTGCCCAAAGGGGCCCTGCTGGTCGGACCGCCGGGCACGGGCAAGACCTTGCTCGCCCGAGCGGCGGCGGGCGAAGCGTCCCGACCTTTCTTCAGCATGTCCGGCTCCGACTTTGTGGAGATGTTCGTCGGCGTGGGCGCCTCGCGCGTTCGTGACCTGTTCGAGCAGGGTAAGGCACATGCGCCATGCATCATATTTATAGACGAGCTGGATGCCGTGGGACGGCACCGCGGCGCCGGTTTGGGCGGCGGTCACGATGAGCGAGAGCAGACGCTCAACCAGCTGCTCGTCGAGATGGACGGCTTCGAGTCGAACGAGGGCGTCATCCTGATCGCGGCGACCAACCGGCCCGACGTGCTCGACCCCGCCCTGCTGCGGCCCGGCCGCTTCGACCGCCAGATCGTCGTCGACGCGCCCGATGTGAAAGGTCGCGAGGGCATCCTGGCGGTGCACACGCGTAAGATTCCCCTCGCCGATGACGTGGACCTGTCGAGGCTGGCCCGGGCCACCCCCGGGATGAGCGGCGCCGATCTGGCCAACATGGTCAACGAGGCCGCCCTGCTGGCCGCACGCAGGGACAAAGACCGCGTCGACATGAAGGACCTGGAGGAGGCGAAGGATCGGGTGCTGCTCGGGGCCGAGCGTCGCAGCATGGTGATCAGCGACGAGGAAAAGCGGCTGAGCGCCTATCATGAGGCCGGTCACGCTGTGGCCGCCCGCTTCACGCCCGAGTGTGACCCCTTGCACAAGGTCACCATCGTGCCCCGGGGACGCGCGCTCGGTCTGACTTTCGCCATGCCTGAGGATGACCGGCACAGTTATTCGAGAGCGTACTTAAGGGCGCAGCTGATCTACGCCTACGGCGGACGGGTCGCCGAGGAGCTCATCTTCGGCCCGGAGAAGATCACCACCGGGGCGGGCAACGATATCGAGCGGGCCACGGCCCTGGCGCGGCGGATGGTGACCGAGTGGGGGATGTCCGATCGCATCGGCCCGATGAACGTCGGCGACCGCGGCGAGGAGATCTTTCTGGGTCGCGAGATCGTCGAGCGCCGCGATGTCAGCGAGCAGATGTCGCAGCAGGTGGACGAGGAGGTATTGAAGCTTCTGGACAGCGCCTACCAGGAAGCGAAGACGGTCGTCTCTGCGAACGAGGATAAGTTGCACGCTCTGGCGAAGGCGCTGCTCGAGCGCGAAACGCTCGACGCCGATGAGATCAGCACCTTGTTCGAGGGTAAGGAACTGCCGCCGCTGCCCGCGGCCCCCTCGGCGGCGGAGAGCGGTCGCGCCGCGAAGTCGTCGAAGGAAAGCGCGAAGGCGTCACAGGATTCCGCGGCGCGAAATCTGAAGCTGAAGCCGGCGACATCGTTCGAAAGCACGCAGGGAGAAGGCAAGGAGCCTGAGACACCGCGATGAGAGTCGGGCGGATGGCGAAGGGCGGTTTCGCCATCTCTCGTGAGACGGAGGGCGCGCCGGTCTGGCAAACGTCACGGCGGCGCATCGATCTGTCGAGGCCGGTGTTGATGGGCGTTCTGAACATCACACCGGATTCTTTTTCCGACGGCGGTCGTTACGTCCGTCGGGACGCGGCGCTGCGGCGCCTGGAGGAGCTGCAGGCCGAGGGTGCCGACATCGTCGACATCGGCGGGGAGTCCACGCGCCCCGGCTCGGCGCCGGTCTCTGAAGCAGTTGAGCTGCGGCGAGTCTTGCCGGTGATCGAAGCGGCGGCGGAGCGGGTGGACGTTCCGCTATCCATCGATACCACGAAGGCTGGCGTTGCACGAGCAGCGCTTGCGGCGGGCGCGGAGATCGTTAACGACATCTCCGGGCTGCGCTTCGATCCCGACCTGGGGAGTCTGGCGGCGGAGGCGGGCGCCGGCCTCGTGCTCATGCACATCCGCGGGCAGCCGCGGACGATGCAAGAGAACATCTACTACGACGACTTAGTGGGCGAGGTGCTGGCGGAGCTGGGGACCTCGGTGCAGCGCGCCTTGCGTGCCGGGTGTCGGCGCGAGCAGCTGGTGGTCGATCCTGGGATCGGGTTCGGTAAGACAGCGGAGCAGAACCTGGTGCTGATCGAGCAGCTGGGCCGGCTCAGGGAGCTGGGCGTTCCGGTCCTGGTCGGGCCGTCTCGCAAGTCCTTTATCGGGAAGATTCTCGGGCTGGCCGTCGAGGATCGGGTCGAAGCGACGCTCGCCGCTTGCGTAGTGGCCCTCCTCCGGGGCGCGCGACTCTTTCGGGTTCACGACGTGGCGGCGGCGCGCCGGGCGCTGGACATGGCGGAGGCGATAACCTCTCGGTCGAACGGTGCAGAGCCTTCCTTGAGCGAATCAGCTTCCTGAGGCCCGGACTCTGGGACCTCATCCAGATCGCCGTGGTGGCGTTCATCTTCTACCGCCTGCTGCTGCTCTGGGCGGGCACGCGCGCGATCCAGATGCTGATCGGTCTCATCGTGCTGTTCGCCGTCTACGCGCTCGCCGAGATTCTGCAGCTGGAGCTGATACGCTACTTGCTGGAAATCTTCTTCACTTACGGCGTGCTGGCGGCGGTGATCATCTTCCAGCCGGAGCTGCGAAATGCGCTCTCGAAGTTGGGGCAAAGCCGTCTCTGGCGTTACTTCTCGAGGCCGGAGCAAAGTCCGGAGTCCTTGCAGATCCTGGCGCACGCCGCCGAGGTGCTGGCGCGAAAGCGGATTGGCGCGATCATCGCTGTCGAGCGGGAGGTCGGGCTGGAGGAGTATGCGCGGAAGGGCACGCCTATCCATGCGCCGATCTCCACTGAACTTCTGGAGAGCATCTTCACGCGCTACGGGCCCCTGCACGACGGGGCGGCGGTCATCCGCGGCGAGACGATCCTCGCAGCCAGGTGCATCCTGCCACTCACGCAGTTCCCCGTCACCGACCGGAGCCTGGGTACTCGAC
>JABAOF010009385.1_pt2 | contig 13270 bp, 9 predicted proteins | sample 7062171 | NCBI WGS metagenome assembly JABAOF01 (sample SAMN14538628, study PRJNA623070) | marine sediment metagenome | biome: marine biome [ENVO:00000428]; feature: marine pelagic biome [ENVO:01000023]; material: deep marine sediment [ENVO:00002113] | place: India: Gulf of Khambhat ...
GGGTAACAGCGACGAGGCGCTGCGCTACGCTCTCCGTTGCTTGGAGTTGACTGAGGAATACGCCGATGAGATGCAGGATTTTGACATCGCCTTTGCGTACGAAGGAGCAGGCCGGGTATATGCTCTCGTCGGTGATAAGCAAGAAGCCGAAAAATACATCAAGCTCGCCGAAGAGGCGGGAGGCAAGATCGAAGATGACCAGGACCGGAAAATCTTCGAAGCTGATTTCCAAGGCGGCCATTTTTTTGTTGTTAGGTGAAAGGATCTAAATGTGCAGTGGGATGTTGGTTGTATCCCATTGACACCTGGGAGGGTGATGTCTATGTCGTGGCGTGATCAACTTCAAGGTGATTCACTATCATGGTTGCTTGAGAAAGAATCGCCAGGAGCTCGATACCTGGCGTTACGAGATCTGATGGACGAATCGCCAGGTCCCAGGAAACTACTCGCAGCCAAGAAGGCTGCACATGCCGATGGTCCCATCACGGGGATCTTGGCCGAGATGGAGGATCCGGGTTACTGGACTGAGCCTGGTCCGGGGTATCACCCGAAATATAGAAGTACAGTTTGGTCGATCATCTTGTTGGCCCAATTAGGAGCTTCTGCAGCGGAGGACGAGCGCATTGCACGGGCGTGTTTGTACATTTGTGATCATGGTCTCACCCCGCAGGGACATTTCACGGCGTCGGGAGCTCCATCAGGGACGGCGGATTGCTTACAGGGGAATCTGTGCGCGGCCCTCCTGGATTTGGGTTGGGACGATCCCAGGCTGGATACGGCTTTTGAATGGATGGCCCGCAGCGTGACCGGCGAGGGAATTGCACCCATGAGCGATAAACGTGCGCCCATTCGTTATTATGCGGGGAAATGTGGGCCGGTCTTCGCCTGCGGATCCAATAACAAGCTGCCTTGTTCCTGGGGTGCGGTCAAGGTGATGCTGGCTTTTGCCAAATTGCCCTTCGATCGTCGAACCCCTCTGATCGAGCAGGCGATCGAAAGAGGGTTGGACTTCATCTTCAGTGTCGATCCGGCGTCGGCAGAATACCCCACGGGTTGGACTGACAAGCCGAGTAGGAATTGGTGGAAATTTGGATTTCCTGTGTTTTACGTCACGGATTTGTTGCAGAACGTCGAAGCCTTGGTGCTCCTTGGTTACGGTGACGATCCGAGGTTGGCGAACGCACTCAACGTAATTCGCGAGAAGCAGGATGAGCAAGGGCGCTGGGCGCTCGAGTACGACTATGCTGGTAAAACGTGGGTGGACTTCGGCGTGAAGCGGCAACCAAATAAATGGGTGACGTTGCGTGCCCTGCGGGTCCTCAAGCAAGTTGGTTGAGAACCTGGGTCTCTTGAGGGTTCCTTTAGAAGCGTGTTTGTCCTTTATCGATGAAGGGTCGCTCGTTTCGCATCGCGGTATTGTTATTATTGAGACCTTGGTGAAACTTCCCATGCCGCATCGATCCTATATTGAGCGGCAGCGACACTCAAGCCTGTACTATACGCAGTTGATGGACCGCTATGTTCGTCGGTACAGTATCGTTTCGACATAATACATTCTCAAGGCTGTATACATGCTTGTTCTTACTTTTCACACACCGTCCGATTGTGTGGAATCTTGAAGCTCTGCTTCCGCCTCCTTCGACTACGCTCAGGACACAGCGCAGGTAGAGCCTGCGGACTCCAGACGCTTCAGCTCTCGTTTGGAAAGGTGTGGGATCTGAGCTTGCCTACCTGCCCGGAAGCTGTTAGATTCCCGGAAGGTTTGAGGCGGTTCTCTTTTCCCGATACCTCACATTTCTTCCTGATGCTATAATCCTCAACAAACCGAGGGTGACTACAAGCCAACATGCGAGCACGACCTGGATTCCTGATCCCTGATCACTAATCCCTTCTGACCATGAAACAAGTTGTACAAGACATCCGCACAGGCAAGACGACTGTTCTGGAAGTTCCTGTCCCTACAGCTAAGCCGGGGACGGCACTGATACAGACGGCTGCCTCGCTCGTTTCGGCAGGGACGGAGCGCGCTGTGGTGGAATTCAGCAGCAAGAGCTTGATCGGGAAGGCCCGCTCGCGCCCGGAGTTGGTGACCCAGGTGTTGGACAAAGCCCGCCGAGAAGGCATCCTGACGACCTTCGAAGCGGTTCGGAACCGACTCGATCAATCTCTACCGTTAGGGTATTCCTCCGCGGGGATGATTGTGGAAGTTGGGGATGGGTTGGTTGGCCATCGCGTGGGCGACAGAGTTGCTTGTGCGGGGGGTGGTTACGCGGTCCACGCTGAATATGCCATCGTACCGCAAAATCTGCTTGTACCCCTCCCCGACAGTGTGGACTTTGAAGCGGGTGCATTTACAACCTTAGGTGCGATTGCGCTACATGGCTTCCGTCTTGCAGAACCTCAGGTTGGGGATCATGTGGCAGTGATCGGCCTGGGGGTGCTCGGGATGCTCGCTGTTGGGGTGGCAAGCGCGGCAGGATGTCCGGTTCTCGGGATCGATATTGATCCGGTACGAGTGGAAACGGCACGTGGATTGGGGGCCTTGGCGGTCCCACGTGGTGAGGCGGAGGGAGCCGTGGCGGCGTTCAGCCAAGGAATGGGCTGCGACATCGTTTTGATATGCGCCGACACACCCTCCGACGATCCAATCGCACTGGCGGGAGATCTGGCCCGCGACCGAGCGCGTGTGGTGGTAATTGGCGCGGTGGGAATGGACATTCCTCGCAAGACCTATTATGAGAAGGAACTAAGTTTGATTGTTTCGCGCTCGTATGGACCGGGAAGGTATGACCCGGTCTACGAAGAGGCGGGGGTCGATTACCCTAAGGGTTATGTCCGCTGGACGGAGGGTCGCAATCTACAGGCGGTCGTCGAATTGATTGCCGAGGGAGGACTGGACGCAGCCGCTCTCGTAAGCCATCGCTTCCCAATCGATCGAGCAAATGAAGCGTACGACCTTATTACAGGTGAGTCTGACCAGCCTTTTCTCGGCGTGTTGTTAACCTATCCCCTGGAGGCGCCAGAACCTGTAGCCGGCATGCGTCGCATCGCCCTAGAGGATCGTCCGATAAAACCTTCAACGGCCGTACGTCTGGGAGCGTTGGGAGCAGGGAACTTCGCCACAGCAGTTATGTTCCCAACAATACGGAAAGTGAAGGACGTTGAATTCGTCGGCCTGGCAACGGCGACAGGTTTGAAGAGCGCTCACGTTGGGAAGCGTTTTGGATTTCACTACGCAACCACGGATGAAACCGAGATTTTCTCGGATGAGCAGGTCAATACCGTCGCTATCCTTACCCGTCATCATCAACATGGAAGCCAGGTCGTCGCAGCGTTGAAAGCCGGAAAACACGTCTTTTGCGAAAAGCCGCTTGCATTGGATCGAGAAACGTTGATTGATGTGGCGCAGGCATTGAAAGCCAGCGAACGGATGTTGATGGTGGGTTTCAACCGCCGATTTGCCCCGCTCGCAGTAGGTATGAAGAGCTTTCTCGAGGGTGTTCGTGAACCGAAACTGATGTCCTATCGAGTAAACGCTGGTTTCCTTCCGGATGGACATTGGATTCACGACCCGGCACAAGGAGGCGGTCGCATCATCGGGGAAGCCTGTCACTTCATTGATTTTCTAACCTACATCGTGGGGACAACGCCGAGCCGTGTATCTACCCTCGGGCTACCTGATCTTGATCGTTACAACGAGGACAATGTGGTGATTACGCTCGAGTTCCCTGAGGGTTCCAAAGGGACAATTATGTATCTAGCGTCCGGTGATCCGACCTTCCCTAAAGAGCGGATTGAAGTTTTCGGAGGTGGGAGGGTGGCCGTGCTGGATGATTTCCGTCGTCTGGAAACTATCGCCGCAGGGCGGCAACGTATGCACCGTACATTTTTACGACAGGACAAGGGCCACAGAAGTGAGTGGAAATTGTTTGTTCGAGCGATCATCGAAGGTGGACCGCCCCCCATCCCCTACGAGCACTTGTTTGACGTCACGCTTGCTTCTTTCGCTGCAGTCGAATCTCTACGAAAAGGCAAGCCTGTAACGCTCACCTCACTTTCAGAGCCCTGATGGCCCCTCTAACGCTAGCACTTCGAGCCGTCCGTGAACTTGGGCCGGGCCCCTTGGTTCTATACGCCCTATATCGAGTTCAACTACGGAGCGGGTGGTTGCGTTGGCGGACGCGGCAATACTCTTGGGAAGCGCGTCCGCTCTCCTGGTGGCTTCAACCTGGAATTCCCAGCGATCCCGATCGTTATTTAGAACACCGTGCCCAACTGGCGCGTCGTTTTTTCACAAGCTTTGGCGTGGATTTCAGAGCTTCTCTTACGCGTCTGATCGGTGAAGCAGATACCAAGGTCATTGAGGAGGCCAGGGAGATCCTAGATGGTCGCTTCCGCTTATTCGGAGCACGACCGGTGTCATTGGGTTTCCCCCCTGATTGGCACAGCTTCGCGCCCATGGCGGGGGGTGAAAACGCCGAGAGTGTTGGTCACGACCGCCATTGGACTGTGTACGATGAGAATTCATTGCCGGCAGACGTGAAGCTGCTATGGGAACCGGCGCGCTTTGGCGGGGTGTATCCACTGGTAAGGGCATACCATGTAACAGGCGAGGCTCAATACGCCAAAGCTATCTGGACGATGCTGGAATCATGGCGCCATTTCAATCATCCCAATTTGGGCCCGCATTGGTTCTCGGCACAGGAAGTGGCGTTGCGCTTAATGGCGATCGTCTTTGCCATGTTTGCCACTTTACCGTGGATCGAGCAGGATCCCGAGAGACTATGCCTCTATGCACAGACGATCGCCGTACACGCAGCGCGTATACCGCCCACTTTGATCTACGCTCGAGCGCAGGGAAACAACCATCTGCTTGTTGAAGCGGTGGCGCTGTTTACCGCGGGTCTGCTATTCCCTGAATTTCGTCAAGCTGAAAGGTGGCACCGCCTTGGACGTCGATGGCTTGAGACTGCCGTTGTGGAGCAGATCTTCCCGGATGGCGGCTATGTCCAACATTCGACCAATTATCAACGTCTGGCGTTACAGGCCGGATTGTGGGCGGCGCGGTTGGCGGAAGTCAACGAGGTGCCTCTGTCCTCCGATGTGCTTGATGCACTGTGCAGAATCACCCGCTGCTTGATGGCGCTCACAGATCACGAAAGTGGTCGCACAGCCAACTTCGGTCCCAATGACGGGGCTCACATCCTCCCATTGAGCACCTGTTCTGGTGAGGATTTCCGCCCCACGATTCAGGCCGCTTCACTGGCCCTTTTCGGCCGTCGGACTATTCCTCCAGGTCCCTGGGACGAAGCGTGTGCTTGGCTTGGCCTCGAGGAAGAGACTGTTGTTATCTCACGTGCCGAGGCAGAGAGGGAATCCACGAATGGCGAACCGAACGATGGTTTCACCCTCGCCCCGACTCTCTCCCTAGAAGGGAGAGGGGAGACAAGATCGGTTTCACAGGATGTTTTCCCAGAAGCCGGTCTTTATTTCTTACGCGGGGAATACTCTTGGGGGATGCTACGCTGCGCGCAATTTCGCTCACGACCTGGGCATTCGGATCAGATGCATTTGGACTTGTGGTGGCATGGACAAAATGCTGCCTGCGATCCTGGCACCTATCTCTACAACGGTGAAGCGCCGTGGGACAATCCGTTAATGGCTGCTGGTGTGCATAACACACTCTTGGTCGACGGACTTGAGCCTATGAAACGGGTGGGGCGCTTTCTGTGGCTCGACTGGGCGCAAGGGGGGTTCTTGGGATCTTGGAGGTCGCAGGAAGGTGATCTCGAAGTCCTCGCCGCAGAACAGAGAGGGTATTTGCGTCAAGGTATTCTGCATCGCAGAACCGTCGCTCGGGTTGGAGACGATTTTTGGTTGGTGGCGGATGATTTGCAAGGCGATGGGGTCCACGTGGCGACCAACGGTTGGTTGATTCCAGATCGACCGTGGCAATGGGAGCAGAAGCAACTCACCTTGAAGTTGTGGGAAAGTCAGGCCGAGGTGCGGTTGGATGGCCCTCAAGGCCATGTCGGTTTATACCGTGCTGGTGAACGAATTGCGGGAAAAGAGGTCGCTGGGCAAGCTCACCTTTGGGGATGGCGTTCGAGGACCTACGCTGTGAAAGAACCAGCATTGCGACTTGTTCACCATGTTGAAGCCCCACTTCCGTTCCGTCTTCAGACGTGGTGGACCTTCGATGACTTCAATCCCGAGAGTATCTCGCTTGATTGGAACGAACCCGGATCGGGTTCGACGGCGTTGGCCCGGATCGTGTGGAGAGAACAAAGTTTGGATGTAAACGATGCACATCGTGTTGATACACCAGGCATTCGCAACATTAGGTGAGCCTGGCGGCACCCGCCACCATGAATTTTCACGCTATCTTGCGGTCCAAGGACATCGAGTGACTGTAATTACTGGGCAGGTGAGCTACTTGACCGGCCGACGTACGGCGTCTGGCTGGGTGCAACGTGAAGGCGAAGAAGCAGGTGTATCGATCCTACGCTGCTACACCTACCCTGCCTGGCATCGTTCCTTTTTCCATCGCCTGCTCAGTTTCCTCAGTTTCATGCTTTCTTCGTTCATCGTTGGGTTGAGTGTGCGCGACATTGATCTGGTATGGGGCACTTCGCCACCGATCTTTCAAGGTCTGACGGCGTGGATGCTGGCAAGGCTGAAGCGGACGCGTTTCCTGTTCGAGGTGCGTGATTTGTGGCCGCACTTTGCGGTCGCCGTCGGCGTGTTACGAAATCCCTTGCTGATCCGACTTTCGGAATGGCTTGAGCGGTTTCTCTACCGCAGCGCAGACGGTGTCATCGTCAATTCGCCCGGTTTTATCGAGCACGTGAGTATGCGCGGGGCACGCACTGTAGAGTTGGTGCCGAATGGCGTCGACCTTTCGATGTTTGATGTGGAGGAAATGGAGGAAGCGTTCCGAAAGGAAAACGATCTCGTTGAGAAATTCGTGGTACTTTATGCTGGGGCGCATGGTATGTCCAACGACCTGGAAGTGATGCTTGAGGCTGCTGACCAGATGCGCGAGATGGAGGAGATCGTCTTCCTGTTCATTGGGGACGGGAAAGAGAAGCAAGCGTTGATGGCGAAAGCTCAGGCGATGGGTTTGAGGAATGTGCGTTTCATGCCGCCAGTGCCCAAGACCGAGATGCCGAAGGTCTTAGCCGCCGCCGATGTTTGTGTCGCCATACTGAAGCCGATCGAAGCCTACAAGACGACGTATCCGAACAAGGTTTTCGACTACATGGCAGCCGGGCGCCCTGTGGTGTTGGCAATCGACGGTGTAATCCGGTCGGTAGTTGAAGAGGCGAGGGCGGGATTGTTTGTGCAGCCCGGGAGCCCGGAGTCCATGTCGCAGGCCATCCGCAAGCTGGCTGAAGATCGCGACCTGGGGCAACGCATGGGTCGTGCTGGTCGAGATTATGTGGCGGAACATTTCAACCGACCTGTAATAGCGATGCGTCTTGAGGGGATGATGGAGGAGATGGTAGGGCGCGATCAGGGTAGAGGGGGTGATGTCTAGTATTGATATACGGCGGTTGGGTTGAGTAGGGACCATTCGATGTCATTGCTCCGATCTAAGTTATGCGGCGAGACTCCGAAATTCAATGCTAATTCGTCACCTCCACAGAGGCCAATGACAGCCTGGGGAAGATAAAAGAGGTTGTTTCTAGCATGTGTGCGGCGTTGTTTCCGCAAGGTATCCCACGAAGGAAACGGATCTTCGACCTGGTGCTTACACTGCCAGGGCTGATCCTGATCAGTCCTTTTCTCTTCGTGATCGCGCTATTGGTACGCTTTCGTCTTGGGAAACCGGTGCTTTTTCGCCAAATGCGCCCCGGTTATCTCGGTAAGCCGTTTGCAATCTACAAGTTTCGAACGATGACGGATGCTCGTGATGAGGACGGTGCTCTTCTCCCCGACGCCGAGCGGATGACATGGTTTGGGCGCATTTTGCGATCCTTCAGTCTCGACGAGTTGCCGGAGGTTATTAATGTGCTGCGCGGGGAAATGAGTTTGGTGGGACCAAGACCGCTCTTGATGCAATATCTCGACCGTTACACACCTGAGCAGGCTCGCAGGCACGAAGTATTGCCGGGAATTACAGGATGGGCACAGGTCAGTGGGCGTAATGTTATCACCTGGGAAGATAAGTTCCGCCACGATGTGTGGTACGTGGATCACTGGTCCCTAAGATTGGATTTGAAGATACTCTGGCAAACGCTTTGGAAAGCGATCAAGCGGGAGGGTATCAGCCAACCGGGTCATGCTACAGCGGAGGAATTTATGGGCGATGAGGAGATGGATGGGGTCTAAGGGTGGAGAGACGAACGAAAGGATAAAGTGTTATATAGATGGGCTGCTATGGATCCAAGTGGATTGCGATCCGGGGAGGTTATGAATAATTCTGTCAAATGAGAGTTTCGGATTGCTAGAAGGGGTTTTTACTAGAGTTGACTTGTGGTATAAGAGGCGTACAAAAGTCTGACTTGTGGAAATTGCACAAATAGGAATAAGATATATGTATCAGCAAGGCATTTGACACTAACTCACAGCAGAGGAGGAGTAACGTGAAAGAACCCCTTGAATTCTATGATATTAAAACGAAGACTAAGTTCACGAGTTCGGAATGGAGGATCGAATCCAAAGAGTCGAAGGGAAAGACTCGCTGGTTTGCCGTCGCTCGCGCCCCGGGAGGAACACATGAAGCCTGGCGGATCGTAGCTGCGGATTTCGCTAAGAAATACACGCAAATGTATTAAAGAGCACATTGGAGTTGTGTATCCCGAGCTGCCCTTGCAAGTGGGCGGCTCGTTCTTTTTGTACACTCCAACGGTTGTGTTATCATTTTTCTGCTCCTGTCGCCTGGTTTGATACCGGGTTGGATGAGGCGTGATTGAATGGTGTCTCAAGTTCCCCAGCAAGAAGAATTCTATCGCCAGATGTTACGTATCCGGCTCTTTGAGGAGACGGTACTGGAGTTGTTCCCACGTGGCGTGATCTACGGCACCACGCATACCTACATCGGCCAGGAAGCAAACGCGGTTGGCGTGTTGAGTTGGTTGGAAGACGGCGATGTCGTTGTGAGCAATCATCGTTGTCACGGGCACTTCCTGGCCTATGGTGGTTCGATGCATGCCCTGGCGGCGGAATTGATGGGACGATCAACCGGGGTGTGCGGCGGGCGCGGTGGCAGCCAGCATGTCAAATGGAAGGATTTTTACGCCAACGGTATCCTGGGTGGGACGATCCCGCTCGCGGTCGGAATTGCTTTTGCCGAGATGGTGAAAGGAAACGGGAAGATCGTCTTCGCTTTCATGGGTGATGGGACGCTTGGTGAGGGCGTGGTATACGAAAGCCTCAACATGGCTTCGTTATGGCAACTCCCGGTACTTTTCGTTCTTGAGAACAACCGCTATGCCCAGAGCACACCCATCCGCATGAATCTTGCCGGTGAGATCTCGGTGCGCTTCCAGGCTTTCGGCATCCAGGCCGACGAGATCGAAGCGGCTGACGTGGTTTCTATTCATGAACTCGCCCGGGAGGCTGTGACAAGCGTGCGCGGGGGCGCAGGACCGCGCGCAGTTATTCTACACACCTACCGCTTTGCTCCACACTCAAAAGGCGACGACACGCGAGACCCAGAAGAGATCGCTAGCTTCAGAGCCCGGGATCCACTACGTTTGTTGGGGGAAAGTATCCCGGAGAATTCAAGGCGTGACATCGGATCGAGAATTACCCTTGAGGTCGAGCAGGCATTCAAAAAAGCAGAATCCGACCCCATGGCAGACCCCCACACGCTCACTCCACCATTGGACGTCGCCTAATGAGCACTGTGCTTGAAGCCTTGAACCATGCACTTGCCAGTTGTCTGTCCGCATCAGAAGATGTGTATTTCCTTGGAGAAGATATCCTGGAACCATACGGTGGGGCCTTCAAGGTTGCCCGTGGCCTATCGACAAGTTTCCCAGAGCGTGTGATTAGCACACCGGTTTCGGAAGCTGGGATTGTAGGCGTGGGAGTCGGGATGGCTCTGCGAGGTCTACGGCCGGTGGTAGAGATCATGTTCGGCGATTTTGTCACCCTGGCCGCTGACCAGCTAATCAACCATGCAGCCAAATTACGTTGGATGAGCGCCGACCAGGTATCTGTGCCTTTGGTGGTACGCACGCCAATGGGTGGACGTCGCGGTTACGGTCCCACACATAGCCAGACACTGGAGAAGCATTTTCTGGGGACTCCTGGACTTCGAGTCGTTGCGGTATCCGCGTTGGACGACCCTGGAAAGCTTCTGCAACAGGCGGTTCTAGAGGACGATGACCCTGTGCTTTTCGTTGAACACAAGCTGCTCTATGCTCGGCCGGTGATATCTCTAAACGATCAGGTTGAGTTTCACGTAACCCGGCAGGACGGACGCTATCCGACCTATCATTTAGAACTGGCAGGATCACCCTCGCCCGTCCTTACGCTTGCGGCCTACGGTTACATGGCGGAACTCGCGCGCGAAACGATACAGCGGCTGGCATATGAGCACGAGATCTTTTGTGAACTTGTTGTGCCAACACAATTGAGTCCATTCGAACTCCGGTTCCTCGAGACACATGTCTCGCGCACAAGACGCCTACTGACACTCGAGGAGGGATCACGACCGTTAGGCTGGGGTGCGGAGGTCGTCGCACGCCTGCATGAATCGGCGATACCGGCTCTGGAAGCCAGACGCCTCGCTGCCTGGGATATGCCCGTGCCAGCGGCTGCGCCTCTCGAGGAGGCGGTCTTGCCCGGTGTGGATGATATTCAGCAGGCGGTGAAGGAGATGGTGTCTTGAAAGAAACACAGAGGGGAGTGCGCCGATTACGTGGTGATGAGTCGAGAGGGCTAGGAGATGCCTGAGGCGATAGAAGTTCCTGTCCCATTGTTGAATCCGAATGAGCGGGAAGCCTTGGTGGCGGAGGTTTATGTGTCTGCTGGCGAGCGCGTGGACGCGGGCGATGTTCTCTGTACCTTGGAAACGACTAAATCAACCGCGGACGTCGTGGCAGAGCAGGAGGGGTACGTTGTCGGATTGCGTGTCATGGTGGGGGATGTGTTGGTCGCCGGAGAGCGAATGTGTTGGCTGGCGAAGGAACCCGATTGGCAACCCCCTGAACCCGCTCCCCAAGAGCCCTCCGAAGAGGCGGATGTCCTTGAAGGTCTGCGGATCACAGGACCTGCGCTGACACTTGCTCGTGAGGTCGGCCTCGACCTGACTTCACTGCCACTTGGGCCCTTGATCACGCGTGAAACCATTCGACGAATACAAGGGGGTGAGGAAGCGAGCGATCTTCCTGAGGGACCGTTTGACCAACGAGCGCTTTTGATCTACGGCGGTGGCGGACATGGGAAGTCACTCATTGATATGGTGCGGGCGCTAGGGGAGCACGAACTCGTTGGTGTGCTCGACGATAGACTGGAGATAGGGAGCAGAGTGCTTGAGGTCCCGGTGTTGGGTGGCGGCGAGGTCATGGAAGCCCTGTACGCGCGTGGCTTGCGCTTGGCGGTAAACGCTGTCGGAGGCGTGGGTGATATTATGAGCCGGGTGTGGGTGTTCGAATCCATGCTGGGGGTGGGATTTGATTGCCCTTCACTGATCCATCCGACAGCCTTTGTTGAGCCAAGCGCGACTCTGGAGGCGGGTGTACAAGTCTTCCCACATGCTTATGTCGGCAGTGATGTGCAGATCGACTTTGGTGTGATCATTAACACAGGCGCTGTGGTGTCGCACGATTGCCATGTGGGCACGTACGCCAATGTGGCCCCTGGTGCGTTGATTGCCGGGGGCGTGTCGATCGGAGAACGCGTGTTGATCGGTATGGGTGTGACGATCAACCTGCGCGTCTCGGTGGGTGCCGGTGCACGGGTGGGGAATAGTGCGGTGGTAAAGGAGGACGTCCCACCTGGCGGGATCGTGCGCGCAGGTGCGGTGTGGCCATAGTAGAAGGCTTTCTATCCAACTGCATTCGGGTTAAATAATATCTTAGTAACTGCAGTCATTTTCTGATTACCGGAGGCTACGCGTACTTATCATTAGGAGGGAAAGCTTGCCTGTGGAAGAAACAGAACGATCGACAAATTCCCCTATTCCAATGTCGTCTCCAGATCTGACGGAGGCGGATCGCGAGGCTGTATCGCAGGTATTACGCACCCCTCGATTGAGTATGGGTCCGCAAGTCGAGGCATTTGAGATGGCGGTTGGCGAGTATGTAGGCGCTAAGTATGCGATCGCGGTGAGCTCTGGGACTGCAGGATTGCATCTCTGTGTGCGCGCTGCTGGGATTTCGGATGGTGATTGGGTGATCACGACGCCTTTCTCGTTCGTGGCTTCGGCGAACGTCTTGCTCTACGAACGAGCGACACCAGTATTCGTCGATGTCGACCCGCGGACCGGCAACATCGATCCCGAACTCGTCGCGCGGGCTTGTGAGGATTTGAGGCGCGGCGGTAAAACGACCAAACATTGGCTGCCGCGTAAGGGCGCAAGCGCTGATGGTGAATTAAGGGCGATCCTACCAGTGGACGTTTTTGGGCAGCCGGCTGATTACGATCATTTGATCGCGACGGCGCGCGATCATGATCTGGCGATATTGGAAGACTCGTGTGAGGCTATTGGAGCGCGATATAAGGGTCGATCGGTGGGCGTGCTTGGTGACGTAGGAGTGTTTGCCTTCTACCCTAACAAGCAGGTCACGACCGGCGAGGGTGGGGTTGTTGTAACAGACAGAGGAGATTGGGCAGAGCTCATTCGTGCCCTTCGTAACCAGGGGCGCGCCCCTGGGGATACTTGGCTTGAGCATACCTATCTAGGCTACAACTATCGTTTGGACGAGTTGAGCGCCGCCTTGGGCAGGGCGCAGATGGCGCGCGTTGAGGATTTGTTGCAGAAACGAGACCGTGTAGCTAGTTGGTACAATGAGCGACTTGCAGAAATCCCCGGCGTTGAAGCCCCATCCCCCGGCCCGGAAACCACGCGGATGAGTTGGTTCGTGTACGTGGTTCGGTTGGATCGAGGCATTGATCGACAACATGTGGCCAACCTGCTGGCTGGGCAGGGGATTCCTAGCAGACCCTACTTCGTTCCGATTCATCTGCAACCTTACTTTGTCGAACGTTTTGGCTACCGGCAGGGAGATTTTCCGGTCGTCGAGGAGCTTGGTCTAAGAAGTTTGGCTCTGCCATTCTCTGGTGTGATGTTGGAGGAGCAAGTTGATCGAGTTTG
>JABAOF010019042.1_pt2 | contig 13267 bp, 15 predicted proteins | sample 7062171 | NCBI WGS metagenome assembly JABAOF01 (sample SAMN14538628, study PRJNA623070) | marine sediment metagenome | biome: marine biome [ENVO:00000428]; feature: marine pelagic biome [ENVO:01000023]; material: deep marine sediment [ENVO:00002113] | place: India: Gulf of Khambhat ...
CTTGTCTGCTACTTCATGCCAGTAGAATTTGTAAGGCTTAGAAGCCGAGATTAAATAATCGTCATTATCAAGAGGGGAACCTTGCTGCAGAGTAAAAGCTGTATACAGGATTTCTTGCATTTCTTCTTCATCTCTCAATCCTTCAAACCTTTCTTCACCGATGTAAGTTGTTGGGAGCGTTTTAACATCATATCTCTTCACGACCTCTGGACTGTCTTCAACGTCAACGGTGTAAACTTTCAGGGGTATATTAGCGTTATCAGCAATTTCTATTAATTTTGAGGCAAGCAAGTCACAATAGAGGCAAGTTGGGGAGGTAAATATTATCGCATTTACACTGTATATCTTTTCCATTTCAATCCCTTAATTATTTTATTTTCATAATTACTTCTATCAGTTTCCGTATATCTGATTCTACTTCAAGTGGAGGTTCGCAAGAATTGATGATTGTTTCAGGATCTTTAAGTCCGTGACCAGTCAACACTGCGACTACCTTTTTATCCGGTTCGATAATTCCTTCTTTTCTTAGTTTCTTCAATCCAGCAATGGAGGCTGCACTAGCAGGTTCACATAAAATTCCCTCTTTTCTTGCCATCTCTTTTTGAGCGGATATTATTTCATCATCACTAACTGACTCTGCAAATCCGCTACTTTCTATAATTGCATTTATCGCCTTCGATGCGTTTACTGGATTGCCAATTCTTATCGCAGTTGCAATAGTCTCAGGATTTTCAGTGGGAGTTACAATTCTGGAATTACTTTTCAAAGCATCCACTATAGGGCTCGCTCCCATTGCCTGAATACCTATCATCTTAGGAACTTCTTTCGTCAAATCTATCTTGAATAATTCTTTAAACCCTTTGTATATCGAAGATATATTCCCGGCATTTCCTACAGGCAAAATAACATAGTCTGGTAAGTTAAAATCGAACTCATCAGCGATTTCAAATGCAATACTTTTTTGTCCTTCTAGACGAAAAGGATTCACTGAATTCAGGAGGTACATACCCATGCTTTCGCTCGCCTGTCTTATTAAATAAAGAGCATCATCGAAGTTTCCATTTACTCCAATTATGTTGGCACCATGCATAATGGCTTGGGCAAGTTTTCCTAACGCGACTTTTCCAGCAGGAAGTAGAACTAAGCATTTTAATCCTGCCTTGGCTGCATAAGCCGCTAGAGATGCGGATGTGTTTCCAGTGCTAGCGCATGCAACCGTATTTACTCCTAATTCTAAAGCCTTAGAAACTCCGACAGTCATTCCTCTATCTTTAAAGGATCCTGTTGGATTTTCGCCCTCATGTTTTACGTAAAGTTCTATATCAAGTTCATTACTCAATTTTTTACAAAGATATAAGGGCGTCCCCCCTTCTTTTAACGAAATTATCTTGTTATAATCTTTTATTGGCATGAATTCTTTGTATCTCCACAGATTAAATGCCCTATCTCTCATCTCCTCCCAATCAATCGTCTCTTTGAGTCTATCATAATTATGAACAACGTCTAACAAAGATCCACAACGATTACAGGTGTAAATAATCGTATCAAGGGGGTACCTCGCTTGACATTGTATACACTTGAGTATCATCAGAGCTCACCAACACTAATATTTGAGGTATTTATAAATATATTTGGAATACGGAATCTAAATATAAAGGTGAGGTATTTGAGGATAGAAGAAGGTGACTTCGTAATTATTGTGGATGGAAGAGGTAGGAAATTTCTCATAAAGGTCGAAAATAAAGTTTTCTCTACTCATCTTGGAAATATTGATTTACCAAGCCTTTTAGGTAAAGAATACGGTTCTAGTATTATTTCTTCAACAGGAAATACTTTTTTTGTTTATAAACCAACTTTGGTCGATTTTATGGAAAAATCTAAGAAAATGCCTCAAGTTATTTATCCCAAAGACGCCTCTATAATAATTTTTTATACAGGCACCGGTCCCAACAGCAGGGTATTAGAGGCGGGATCTGGTTCAGGATCTCTTACAATGGCTCTGGCATACTACGTTAGACCTGCTGGGAGGGTATACAGTTATGAAATTAGAGAACAGTTTTTAGATGTGGCTAAAATGAACGTAATTAATGCTGGACTTATTGATTTTGTTGATTTTAAATTAAAAGATGCGAGAGAAGGAATAGACGAAAAAGAACTAGATACAGTCATCTTAGATATGCCTGACCCATGGAACGTTTTCGAACACGCTTATAAGGCTTTGAAGCCCAGCGGTTTTTTGGTCATATATACTCCTACCATAACACAGGTCATGAAAATATTGAAGCACCTGGAGGGTACAAATTTTAGTTCTATTTTAATAGTAGAATCGCTGATGAGAGAGTACATGCCTGACTTAACCAAATTAAGACCTAAAACAAGAATGATTGGGCACAGCGGATATATTATCTTTGTAAGAAAGACCGCCCAGAGACAATGAATTACAGAAGATAAAATTAAGTTGGAAATGGGTGCTATTTCACCCTCCTAATTTCTACATCCAAGACATTAGCGATCTTTCCGACATCTTCTGCTAGTTTGTCAAGCGTTGCTTTGTCTTCTTCTATGAACCCTTCCCAAATACAGTGCTCTTTCATGTAACAGAAACCTGTTGAATGTAATGGTTTTATCTTGGCCTTTTTGAGCAATTCTCCAACCTTAAAAACTGTTTCATATATTTCCTTTGTTTTAATTTTTAGTTTATAAACTTCATCTGCTGTAATCCTTATGAGACGTATCTGTCCTCTGTCTCTGACCATTGCTACAGCCATCTTGTCTCCGTCTGCCAATTCAAAGTCTTTTAACATACTGGGCGGAATCTGCACTAAACCTTCTTTTACGTCTTTAATCGTACACAAGGAAAATTCTTCTTCCTCCATATTCACCACTCAACCTTTTTTATGCGCTTCACATACTTCTTCCCTTTATCAGTCAGAGTATATAAACCACTTTCTTCATTGATGAGTCCCATGAGGGCAAGCATTCTTATTCTACCTCTTACCAAATCCTCAGACAAACCAGTAACTATCTCGATGCCTTCAACGTCGTCTGATCCAAAATGCAGTGCCATCAATATCAAGCGTCCTGCCTCTCCTAGTTCGATGTCTATATCCTTTTTAATCTTTTCAAGCCATTTTGCTTCCAAAGGTATTGAAACCATGTAAAACGTTATAAACGCTATTATCCCGAGACAAATCGGAACGATGAAACCTCTAAAAAATATGTATGAGATTAAACCGAAGAAGACTCCGGCTACTAGACTGATTAAGGTCGAGGTTTTTTTTGCGACTATCTCCCTGAAGAGCTGTGAAGATAGCTTTTCTAACATTTCTCAACTCCTAAATCTTATCAGTTGTTTGAAGTCAAGTTTATGTCTTATTTAACTCTTTTTGTCATAAGTGTGTTATTTTTCTATCCAATAATAGCCATGAATTTTTAGGTTTACCAAAACTTTTATATCCCTTTATTACCTTTAAAATAAAGATGATGAGCGAATATGTTGAAGAATATTTAGAAACACTTTATACCCTGACAAAGGATGGTTTGCCTGCTAAAACCACTGAGATTGCTGCCATTTTAAATATAATGCCTGCCAGCGTTACAGAGATGCTAAAAAAACTATCTGAAGAGGGTTATATAGACTATCAGCCCTATTACGGTGCAACTCTAACAGAAAAAGGTCTCAGGGTTGCTAAAAAAATTAAGCGAAAGCATAGGTTACTGGAACGATTTTTGAATGACGTTTTGAAAATTAATAAAGAGAACATACATGAACAGGCATGCAAAATGGAGCATGCATTATCAGACGAGGCTGAAGAGGCTCTTTGCAAACTTTTGAATCAGCCCGATAAATGTCCAGACGATAACAAAGTTATTCCCGCTTGTGATAAAGACATTACTAGTTGTTTAGAGTGCGAAGAAGAAATAGTTTTAATTCCAAGAAAAAGGGGTCTTGTTTCTCTTATTAACTTAAGAATAGGCGAAAAAGGCAAGATCGCTTTTATAAGAGGAGGTAGAGGACCAGTTCAAAGGCTTACGGACATGGGATTGACAACAGGCACAGAAGTAAAAGTTTTAGAGTTAGCACCTTTTCATGGCCCTGTTGAAATTCTTGTAAGAGGATCTAAACTGGCTATAGGCCACGGTCTCGCCATGAAGATTTTTGTTGAGGCAACATGAGATGCCAGAGGAGAAAGCGCTGAGCATTGCACTAGCAGGGAATGCTAATGTAGGTAAGAGCGTTATATTCAATCATTTAACAGGACTTCACCAACACATTGGGAACTGGCCAGGGAAAACTGTTGAGAGAGCAGAAGGCACCCTGCACTTCAAGGGCTACACCGTAGACATACTTGATCTACCTGGAATATATTCTCTATCAACTTTTTCTATAGAAGAATTGATCTCAAGAGAGTATATTGCCACGGAAAAACCAGATATCGTAGTAAATGTCGTAGATGCATCGGTCCTCGAGAGAAATTTGTTCTTTACTATCCAGTTAATTGAGTTGGAGACTCCAATGGTTATGGCCTTAAATCAGATAGACCTAGCAGAGAGAAAGGGCGTAAACATTGATCATTTAAGACTGCAGGAATTCTTGGGAATCCCGGTAATTCCTACCGTCGCAACCAAGGGGGTTGGAATTTATGAATTGTTGGAGGAGTCTATTGATGTAATAGAGGGAGGAGAGAAAGCAAACCCCATTAAAATAAAGTATGGCAAAGAAATTGAGGGAATCATTGAAAAAATCGAGATTTTGGTGAAAAGAAAACGAAATGAATACCCTCCTAGATGGATTGCTGTTAAACTCTTGGAGGGCGATGAAGAAGTCAAAGAAATGATGAACCAAGTAGACGGCGAGATAGTATCTATTGCTGAAAAATATGCAGAAGAAATTGAAAGAACTCATGGCGAACGTTGTTCCACAGTGATAGCATCCGAAAGATATAAAATCGCCCACAAGATTGCTAACGAGGTACAAAAAATTGTAACTCCAAAGGAACTAGGGCTAGTTGAGAAATTAGACTCTTTAACGATCCACAAGTATTGGGGCTACCCCATAATGATTGCGATAATACTCAGCCTCTTTTTTGGAATCTTTAAATTTGGTGATTTCTCTTCAGGACTGTTAGGTGATTTCTTCGGCAAGTCAAGACCCATTGTAGAGACTTTATTCGGGACAGGAAAGATTTTTGAATTGGTCTGGGGGGGAATTTTCGAAGGAATAATCGCAGGCATATCAATCGCGTTGCCTTATATTATTCCTTTTTATATAGCGTTATCCATCCTTGAGGATTCTGGATATCTAACAAGAATCGCATTTTTGATGGATAACGTGATGCATAAGATGGGTTTGCACGGAAAAGCATTCATCCCTCTTATGCTCGGTTATGGGTGTAACGTCCCAGCATGTTTAGGTTGTAGGATAATGGAAACACACAGAGAAAGATTTCTTGCAGCCTTCGTTTCTACTCTCGTACCTTGCGCCGCTAGGACTGTAGTAATTCTCGGATTAGTTGGAGCATTTGTCGGCATGGAATGGGCGCTCGCTCTATATTTCGTGGATTTATTAATCATATTCTCTCTCGGTAGGCTTGCCTTCAAGGTTTTACCGGGAGAGCCAGTAGATTTAATAATGGAAATGCCTTCTTATAGGTTGCCCTCTTTAAAGGTTGCCCTCAAAAGATCTTGGTTCCGGCTCAAAGGTTTCATTCACATAGCATTTCCTTTAATAATCGCTGGAAGTTTATTGATTAAAATCTTAGATTTGACGGAGTTATTAGAACCCATTGGAAAGGCAATAGATCCTGTAATTGTTGGTTGGCTCGGTTTGCCCTCCATAGTTGGAATAGTTTTGATATTTGGAATACTAAGAAAAGAACTAACTCTCATCATGCTTGCCTCTTTTTATAAAACGACTAATTTCCTGACAATACTGACACCAATCCAAATGGTAGTTTTAGCATTTGTAACCATGCTTTATATTCCTTGCATAGCGACGATAGCGGTCCTGATAAAAGAATTTGGAACTAGAAGAGCATTATACATAACTTTTTTTGAGATAGCATTCGCTCTCTTCATGGGCGGTATTGCCTTTAGATTATTGATGTTTGTGATGTAGAAATAAGACTACATCAACGACTTCATCGCCTCAGAAACTCCAGTAAGTATAAATTGTACTGCGATAGCAGCAAGTATTAATCCCATTATCCTGACTACTGCTTTAGTACCTGATTTTCCTAAGAATTTGTAAAAAAACTTTGACCTCGACAATATCAGGTATGAAAGAAGGAAGACAACTATTATTTCAGCGATAACTACGATCTTGTCGAATAACGTACTTGCTAAGTCGAATAAGACTATTGCTGTTGTTATCGCACCAGGACCAGTTAGAAAAGGTATCGCTAAGGGCGTCACAGCGATAGCATCTTTTTCCTCATATTCTTCTGACGTTCCTTTAGTCATGCTCGTCTTTCCAAACAACATTTCTATGGATATTATGAGAACTAAGATGCCGCAAGCAATTTTGAAAGAGTACATCTTTATGTTCAATGCTTCGAACAAGGGCCTTCCAATAACTGTAAAAATTATCAAAATTAAGGTCGCGATTAAAATTGACTTCCGTATAATCTTTCTCTGCTCCTCTTCTGTTAAAGGATCTAAAACAGCAATAAATGAGGGTATATTTGCAATCGGGTCTATAATTATAAAAAGTGCTATGAAGGAATATAACGCAAATTTAACGTCCATAAAAAATTTTTTACCACGTTCCTATTTAAATATAGAATATACATTATAAAATACCAAGCCAACTTGAATAAATTATAAAAAAAGTTATAAATAAAAGATAGACCCCTAGGAATTAATAGTTATGGAATTGGATGCGATCCTGTCTAAAGTCGAGAAATTCAAAAATATTGATCTTGTGGTAGGAATCTCAGCAAGGAACGAAGAAACGACAATTATTCATGTCTTGAATCAGGTCGGTCAGGGATTAAAACAGTTCTTTCCTGCCATGAATTCTCTAATCGTCGTAGCAGATGGACACTCTGAAGATAGAACCGTAGAACTTGCTCAGATTTTTCCAATGCCTAATGGGATTCAAAAGGTTGTATTTCCTGAGATAGAACCTCTAGGAAAAGGTAGTGCAATCAAAACTATATTTTCAATCGCTGAGAAGGTAGAGGCAGATGCAGCAGTTTTGGTAGACGGCGACTTACTGTCTTTATCCCCGGATTGGATTCAGTCTCTTGGAAAAGAACCTTTGTTTGGAAGAAACGACCTCGTGGTTCCCTACTACATAAGACACAAGTACGATGGCGTGATAACAAACGTTCTTGCTTACCCTTTTACCGCGGCACTATACAACACGAAGATACGTCAGCCTATAGGAGGAGAATATGCGCTCTCAGGCGATTTGCTCAGAGAACTTAATAAGCACGAGAAATTTCCCCATCATTTTGGGATAGATATATTCATAACTTCAGCAAGCATTGCAATGGGTTTTGATATCGGAGAAGCGGTCTTAGGCTTGAAGCTACATGACTCTACTACAAAATATGTCGATCCTAAGAAACACCTCAACCCCATGTTCAATCAGGTCGTTGGAACCATGTTTGACATTGCCCACTACTACGAGAGTGTTTGGAAGAATATGAAGAGAGAACCCATAAAAATTGAAAAGTTAAAATTGCACGGTTATACGCCAATACCAGTTAATATAGATCCTGAAAAGGTATTCGATGCCTATATGGAAAGCTGCAAAAAATATAGATACGTCGTGAAGGAAATAGTAAAGGATCGCGCTTTAAGACAAAGTGTAATGTGCAATCCCGAGGGTGTAAAGGAAAAGGAATGGGCAGAAACCGTTATAACTTTTTATAAGCAACATAAAAACAACAAAAAAGTAGAGATTTTGAATGCACTTCGCTCTCTTTGGTACGGTAGATTCTACGATTATATGCTTCAAGTTAAGGATTTGTCTACGGAGGATGCTGAAATTTATGTAAGAGAACAGGCTAAAGCCTTTCAAGAAGCAATCTCATGACCCATACATCTTGTAATATCCAAGATAGTCTGATATAATTGGCATTAAATCAACGCCCCTCAGGGTACCCAAACCCCCCCGAACCACAGAGATCTCATCGAAGACAATTACTGAGTCCCTTCTGACACCTTCTCCACGGAAAAGTATTGGAACGGGATCGGATGCATGCCTTTTTACAATAACTGGCGTGCTATGATCCGCTGTTATTAGAACATACCCATCAAATTTTATCAATTTAGAAACAACTTCTTGATCTATCCTGGATATCATATCTGCCTTTGCCTTGAAATCTCCATCGTGAGCGGCGTTATCACAACCTTTTATGTGCAAAAATGTATATTCGTAGTGGTCGGCGCTTTTTAACGCTGCATTTATCTTTGATCCCAGGTTTGTATCGAGTCTGGCTGTGGCTCCATCGACATCAATTATATCGGCTCCTAAATACCTAGCAACTCCTTTATATAACGCGCCTCCAGCAATGCAGGAGGCTTTAAAACCCCATTTTTTCTTTATAGATTCTATTTCTATATACTTTCCAGCGCCTCTTGGTAATAGTATATTTGCTGGCAACTTACCTTCTTTTTCCCTTTCTTTATTAATAGGATGGTTTTTGAGTATTTTATTCGATTCCTCCACGAGTTTGTTGATTATATAAGCGGTTCTTTTTGCCTCTTCCGTATTTTCTAAAGGTTTAGACTTCCAAACTTTTGCCTCGCTATGAGGATCAACGTCTGAGACTTTATTCGACAAATTTTCTCCTCTTAAAACAAGCGAACATCTATGTTCAGTGGTAGATTTTAATATTACTCTGACTCCATCGATTTCCATTCCATCTATCTCTTCTGCAATTTTTTTTCCGTCCTTTATTCTTCCTGCTCTTCTATCTACGACATTTAATTTGTCATCCACGGTAGCAAGGTTACATCTAAAGGCGATATCTCCTTCTTCTAATTTTATACTTGCTCCCAGTGCCTCAAAAACTCCCCTTCCGGTGTATGTCTTACAGGGATCGTAACCGAATATCGCAAGATGACCAGTATCACTCCCTGGAACTATTCCCGGAGCTATTGTGTACATCTCTCCATTAATTCCCTCTTTGGATAATAGATCCATGTTTGGGGTGTGCGCAAATTGTAGGGGTGTTTTTCCACCAACCGGTCTGTCTCCCATTCCGTCTACAACTATTACTATAATCCTCTGCATGACTACACGCTCACCATTAGATGAATATCAGTTACGTTAGTTCCCGTTGGACCGGTATATATAAGGTCGTTTAACTTCTTAAAAAACTCAAAACTATTATTTTCGTCTAAGAACTCTAGAGGATCTAAACCTTCTTCAGATGATTTAGTAAGTGTATAGCCATCCACTATTGCACCTGCCGCGTCTGTAACACCATCTATTCCATCCGTGCCGGCAGATACGATAACCAAGCCGTCTAGACCGGAAATCTTCAATGCTCCAGCAAGGGCAAATTCTTGATTTCTTCCTCCTTTTCCCTTCCCTTTTATTTGAACCGTGGTTTCTCCTCCAGAAATTATTGCAGCAGGCTTTTTTATTGGATTTTCACTCGTGTATATTTCCTTGGCTATCCCTGCGTGGGCAATTCCGACCTCCCTACTTTCGCCTTCAATCATTGATGAGAGGATCAGAGAGTTCAATCCCAATTCTTCTGCCTTTTTCTGAGCCGCTTTGCATGAGAGAATATTATTTCCCACGATTATATTTTTTACTCCATTAAAATAAGGATCTCCTTCTTTTGGAGTTTCATTAACCTCTTTTTTAATTCCTTTTTCTATTCTGTTTTTAATCGACTCTGGAACAGTGTCCCATAAATTGTATCTTTTTAAAACATCCTTTGCATTTTCAAAAGTTGTTGGATCAGGTACCGTAGGGCCGCTTGCTATTACGTTCAATGGATCCCCGACCACATCTGAGAGTATGAACGTTAAAATCTTAGCGGGATAGGCTGCTTTTGCCAGTTGTCCCCCCTTTATCGCAGAAATATGTTTTCTTACAGCGTTTATCTCGTTTATTGTTGCGCCGGATTTGATCAAGAGTTCAGTTACTCTTTGTTTGTCTTTTAGATCTATCCCGTTGCTTGGAAGGCATAATAATGCGGAGCCTCCCCCGGATATTAGACATATAACTAAATCTTTTTCTTTTGCATTTTTTAAAATATTCTTAATCGTTTTTGCACCCTTTAGGCTACCCTCGTTGGGAATCGGGTGTCCACCCTCTATAATTTTTAGATCGATTTTCGTCTCTATTCCCGGAGGAGTAACTAGGGCGGCGGAAGAAACAGGGATTAAGTTTAAAACAGGCTCAGCCATTTTAATACTTGCTTTCCCTGCCCCTACCAAATATATGTTTTCAAAATCAGTTAAGTCAAGTTCTTCTCCGCTTACAATTAATTTATCGTCTTTTTTCTTTAGAACATTTTCTATGCATTTTTGAGGTAAAGCAGCGAGAATAGCTGATTCGAGGATCTCTAAGGCATATTTCCTGGCTAGTTTTGTCTTCTCTGACTTTCCGTTTTGTATCAATCTATCTTTATTCTTTATCAACGAGATCCCCAAACTTAATGCAATCTTTAAATAGTTTTATATATTTAACTTTGGAGATGAGGTCAGTTTCAGGAATGGTTAGAGAGTTTAAAAAAATTGTAACACTTAAGGATGGGAGTAAGATCCTTTTAAGACCTTTGAAGAAAAGGGATAAGGAAAAATTGCTTGAAATGTTTTTAACCCTCTCTGATGAGAGCACAAAATACCTAAAACACGATGTTAAACATCGAGAACTCATAGAACACTGGATTAATCACCTAAATTATGATCAAGTCCTGCCAATAATCGGAGTTGTAGAAAAAAATGGAATTGAAGTGATAATCGCAGATTCAACTCTTCACTTTTACAAATCACGAAGGGAAGGACACGTTGCTTGGGTTAGAATATCCGTTCACCAAGATTACCAAAGCAAAGGACTCGGAACTGAGATGGTAGAGTTCTTGATAGAAATTGGTAGGAAGATTAAACTCAAAAGGCTTTGTCTTTATTGCGTTGTTGAAAACCTAAGCGCAGTAAGGCTCTTTGAAAAGACCGGGTTTACTGTAGAGGGAACGATGAGAGAATCTTTCCAGAGTAATGACGGAAGAATGTTAGATACATATCTCATGTGTAGGAATATTTGACTTTAAAAGAATTTGTATATAATAAGGGCCCATATCGTTATGCCGGAAACCAAACCGACGTACCAAGCATTCCAACGTTCCCACTTGGCAAATCTTTGCAGATAAAAGGCTTGAATAGCCCCAATTATCAAGCCGATTACTATTGCGATTCCCGGATTCATGATATCACTGATGATTGCAATACGTATAAAATTCTAACTGTTATAACAATTTTTGCATTTGATGGTGATTTATATTTTTGGTTTTTTGTCAACAATAAGAAATATCAAAATTAATCCAAAACATTTTCCAATATAAACTCAGATAATTCTATCAAGTCGTATACAAACTCGCCGTTGATATCAAGTAGTCTAACGGCCTCTATCGTAGTAAAGAAATGCCAGAGATCTTGATCTAAATCGTAAAATATGATTTTTTTCTTGAGATCAAGGACATCAACGATATCCTCTAAATACCGGTCTATTTCCTCTCTTATACGACTGCATAGTATTTGAACACATTCTATAGATATCATCTCTATTATATCATCGGGTATTTCGGTCTCGTCCGGTAGTTGAATGCCGCCAAGCATGGCAAACATCTTTAACTCTAAGCCTAAGAGTATCCTATTTTTTATTGATTCTTCTTCTTCTTTAGATATTTTTAATATGTCTTCTCTGCTTAAAACGGTGAGTATGGCGACATCTAAAGCCTCTCTATGCAGTTTCATTAAATAATGAACCACATTCCTCCTAAAATAAGGAACCACTTCAAATTCTCCAAAATCCTCTCTTCTTCTTTTAATATCCTTTAATGAATCGGAAATTATCTTATTTACCATTTTGTTGTTTCTACCGCTAGATAGGTAGGTCTTAAGATCATTTCCGATTTTTTCAGTAACTTCTCGAAGGTCGCCAAGTTGGTATCTGGCATACAAGAAATTTGGCAAATTTTCAACTACATCATGGCAGTTTGAATATTCTTTGATCAACTGAGATTCGAATTCAGTAACGTCCTCTACACCCATCCAAATCTCCTATCCCACAGCAGAAAACTTACCTATTTATGTAACAAACCCTTTTATATATTTTTTGCCTAAAATTTCAGGAAAATGAAATTTATTGATCTTAAATCACAAAATAAACGGATTATATACAAATTAATGTTTAATTTCAAAGTTCTCTTTTTATAGCATCCATGAGACTTTCTTTGTCACGTTTTTCGAGTTTCCCAACAAACCTTACATTTTCGTTTATGATCACCGTGGGAACTGCGTATATCCCGTATACCAAAGCCTTGGAAGATTCTTTAAAAATATCTATTATTCTTATCTCTATCTCGTTTCCTAACTCTTTGACGACGCTCTTCACAAATTCTATAGTGGGACCGCAGTTTGGGCAGTTTGGAGTCGTGAATATATCTATTCTAACCGGCATTATAGCCTTCCCCTATGTTCAATAGAATAACCTTACATTACCATAGTATTTCATTTTCTTTAATTATTTATAATTTCCGTTGATTATCGGTCTTAAATAGCAAAATAAGCGGATTATTTTCTCTTAATTGCGCGCATTTTAGAAAATTAAATTACTTGTCAAATCAAGTTATCTTGTCTTTAATATCAGAGATAAAACTAATGCGATCATAGAAAAGGAAGCCATGGTCATATAGGAAACGAATTCGCTTTGAGATACATCCCTCACGATTCCAACTAAAAGCGGACCCAAACCAATTCCTAAATTTAGACACGTTTTAAGCACGCCAAAACCTATTCCGATGTTTTCCTTCAAAATTTCAGGTGGAAGTGCGAATAGAGGAGGTGGAATATTGATGGCGCAGCAACTACGATGATGGCTCCTCCTATACCTACTATGAACCTACTAATACCTAAAACAAAAAAAGTGTTAGAAAAGAAGCCTATTAAAGAGCCTAAAGTTATTAAAAATAATCCTATTGAACCTGTTTTTTTTGATCCATATTTATCGACAAAAATCGCTCCCGGTATGGAGAAAAATATACCGGGAATTGCGACAAGAGTCATGACACTGCTAACT
>JABAOF010001131.1_pt2 | contig 13266 bp, 9 predicted proteins | sample 7062171 | NCBI WGS metagenome assembly JABAOF01 (sample SAMN14538628, study PRJNA623070) | marine sediment metagenome | biome: marine biome [ENVO:00000428]; feature: marine pelagic biome [ENVO:01000023]; material: deep marine sediment [ENVO:00002113] | place: India: Gulf of Khambhat ...
GCAGTCTTCATTTATCGCCCAAAGATCCCCGTTTTTTTCGGTTCTGTCTCAAGACCAGATCTATGAGATTCACCGAGCGTCCCTGAAAGTCCTCGAAAAGACCGGCTATAAGATATTCTCCAAACAGGCTCTCAATCTCCTAATAAAAGCGGGGGCCAGAGTGGACGGTAATGTAGTGAAGGTCTCACAACATATCGTTGAAGAGTGTCTTCGCCTGGCTCCGAAGGGATTTATGATTTATGACCGGGACGGGAAAAGGACACTCGAGCTCGAGGGAAGAAAGAGCTATTTTGGAACCTCCACGGCAAGCCCAAATACACGTGATGCGTTGACTTTTGAAGTCCACCCGACCCGGGTCGAGGATATTGCCCGGGGAGCATTCATTGCCGATGCACTTCCGAACATTGACTGGGTGATGCCCATGGGCTCCTCCCAGGATGTGCCGGGCCTAGCCGCAGATCTCTATGAGTTTGAGGCGGTCATCACTCACACACGGAAACCGATTGTTTTTATTGCCTACTCACTCCGGGGCCACAAAATTGTCTATGAGATGGCGGCCCGGGTCGCAGGCGGGATGGAGCGACTGCGAGAACGTCCCTTTCTCGTAGCTTATCCTGAGCCGATTACTCCACTCGTATATCCCGCAGAAGTTGCTGATAAACTCCTCTACACCGCAGAACTCAGTATGCCGGTGATCGCCGGCCCGGCCAATCAGGCCGGGGCGACAAGCCCAGTCACAAAGGCTGGGACTTTGGTCCTCATGAATGCCGAGACCCTCATGGGTTTGGTCCTTGCCCAACTGAAGAGGCCCGGAACCCCTTATATTCTGGGGGGAGTCCCCACGGTCATTGATATGGTTACCGGGAACATGTGCCAGGGCGCGCCCGAGTTGAGTCTTATGACAGCTGCCTATGGTGATATTGCGCGGATGTATGGTCTACCGACCTGGGGAACGGCCGGTTGCAGTGATGCCAAAACTCTCGATCAAGAGGCCGGCATCGAGAGTGCATTCTCCTGTCTGGCCCAAGCGCTCGGTGGCATNNGGGGATGATCTGTTCCGCAGAGATGCTCGTTATGGGTGACGAGGTCATTGGCATGGTGAAGCAGTTCCTCCAGGGGGTTGAGGTGAATGCTGAGACACTCGCTCGTGAGGTCATCGAGAGCGTTGGCCCAGGGGGAAACTTCCTTCAAGAAGACCATACCTATCAATACTTTCGAAAAGAGCACTGGATTCCGTCCCTGATGGCCCGGGAAAAATACGACACCTGGGTAATGGAAGGACGAAAGACGATGGGAGATCGGGTTCAGGAGAAAATCCGGCACATCCTCGAAACTCACCGTGTACCCCCGCTCGCCGATTCGATTCTTGAGGACCTCGCCCGTCTGAGGAAGGCGGGAGAAAAGGAACTCACGCAACGGGTGTCTACCACCTAAGTGTCAGCTTGAACCCTGATCCGAGCCTGGAGTCTGCTCTTGATCCCAGCCAGATCCTCTCGGGAGAATCCCTCCCAATGGCAGGGAAGAATCGAATTGTTGTGAAACAGAGGCTCTCTCTCTAATTCGTAGGAAGAGTTTCGAACCGCCGCTTCCCAGAGGGCAGTGTGAGGAATCGGTGAATACTCTGCAATCTTCGGGATAGCCCCCCATTGCAACACCTTCTCAATCCCTGCCTCCACCTCCTGCCACGGCTGGCGAGGAAGTCCAGCCATGAGATAGACACCAATATCCTCGCAACGAAACCCTGCTTCCCTCAGAAAGACGATGGCGCTTTGGACTTCCTCCTCCTCTATCTTTCCCCCGGTTTCCATCTGTCTCATAGGGTCGATCGTCTCCAACCCCAAACGGATTGTCTTGAACCCAACCCGGAACATAAGGTCGGCTGCCTCTTGCTTCAGACCCCGTGCATGAATCCCGTTTGGCAGATGGAAGCGACAACGAATCCCTCGATCAAGAATCTCCTCGAGGATAGGAATGAAATGGCTGGAAGGATTCGTGAGGAGCGCGTCATCGCAAAAAGCGATATCGATAATGCCGAATTTCTCCACCCAATGACAGATCTCCGCGACGACGTCATGCGGGCTCCGTTGAGTAAAACGCTCGGCGAGGAGAGAAGAGGCACAGTAAAGGCATCGATAGGGACATCCCTGAGAGGTTAGCAGACAGATGCCGTCCAGATGTGAATAGAGATCGAATGCCGGATAGGACACAGGCTCATTCCTCTGAGGCTGGCTCTTGAGGATCTCTCCGACCAGAACGATCGCACGATCGACGTCCCGTCCCACAAAAACAAAATCCGCCCCTGAATTCAGAGATGCATGGTCACGGCAAAGGGTCGCATAGATCCCCCCCAAGATGATTGGAACACCGGGAAAAGCCTTTTTCACGAGCTCAATAACACGGAAAGGACCTGGATACCAGTAGGTCATAAATGAGGTGACAAGAACGAGATCTGGCCGCCCAATTTGTTTCAGACCCAGCCAAAATCCGGCTTCGGTGATGCCATATCGGCTGTAGGCCCTCGGTATCGACTTCAGGGGAATGGGTTTTTCTATCGGTTCCTTGAAGAATTTTCCACAGCCATAAAACTTTCGACGAGGCCTCCCCTTGGCGACCATTAATGACATCCATGGACTATAAACATCGAGACAATCTAGCAGAATCACCTCATAGCCTTGGCTTCTCAGACAGCCCCCAAGCTGCAACAGCCCGACTGGCTTGGCCCAGAGGTCGTATGCAGCGAAATCATAAATCCAGGGATTGATGAGGAGGATTTTCTTGGTGTGGCCCATCGCACAACTCGGGATAGTAACTCAGTCAGCATGCGGCAAATATAGGAATTGCAGATCGCATCTCTGCGACCAAAGCCATTGCCCGTTGTCCGTCGGTCTTTGTTCAGAGACTGGCATCCCGGCATTCAAAATGCAACCCCACTAATGCCCTGTGTCGTTCGGTGATTTGAACGATTCCCTGCCACCGACCACCGACAAATGAGAACTGAAACGCTCAGAAAAACCTCCTGCGGAGTGAAGGGCGATTTCTCCGGTGGCTACGCTTAAAGTTCTTTCTGGCCAGGAAAATGTTTCACGTGAAACATCGATTCGATTACTTACCGATACAAAACTGACTAAAAATCCTCTCCACCACATCCTCGGAAACGGTCTCTCCCACAATTTCTCCAAGCCGATCAAGAGCAGAGCGGATCTCCAGGGCCATGAGTTCGGGAGAGACATCGCTCCGCGCCCCTCGCTTTGCCCCTTCAACCGCATCCAGAGCCTCTTCAAGAGCCCTTTTGTGTCGCACCTCCATGACGACGGTACCATCTCCAGACCCGCTCATGCCGCTCTGGACAACGAACTCATGGATCTTCTCGCTGAGCCTTCCTACTCCTTCTCCAGTCCTTGCTGAAATTTCGACAAAAGGCGCCTGTGGGAGAGCCGCCTGGACCTTGTCCAGTCGCAGTTTGGGGGCTAGGTCGATTTTGTTGAATACGACAATCTTCCTCTTACGCCCGACCAGGGTGAATATCTGCTCATCCTCAGTACTCAAGCCTCGACTTCGGTCCACGACCAGAAGAACGAGATCCGCTTCATTGATCATCTTCTTCGTCCGTCTGATTCCCTCCCGTTCCACAACATTTCTCCACTCCCCAACCCCGGCCGTATCAACGATTCGAAGGGTCAACCCAGAGAGGCTCACTGTTTCCTCAATAACATCCCGAGTGGTCCCAGGCAAGGCGGTCACGATGGCTTTTTCGTCTCCTAGTAACACATTGAGAAGGCTCGATTTTCCCACGTTGGTTTTTCCGACAATCGCCACAACAAGGCCATTTCTCAGAATTCTTCCGTCCTCAAAAGACGAAATCATATTTGCCAAGACTTCCGAACATTTCTCCAGTTCCCCCCTAATCCCGTCAGCGTCTAGATCTCCCAATTCCTCTTCAGGAAAATCAAGACGTGCCTCGATCTCTGCCAACGTTTTGAGAAGGATCTCCTTGATTTGGATTACCTCGCTGGAAAGTCTTCCCCGAAGCTGGTCATTCGCTGCTCTCAAACCCGCAGGAGTTCTCGCCTTTATTGTCGCAATCACAGCCTCCGCCTGAGCCAGATCGATTCTCCCATTGATAAAGGCTCGCTTCGTGAACTCACCAGGCCCCGCTAACCGGGCCCCTCCCCGGAGCGTACACTCAAGGATCTTTCGCAAAACCAAATAACCCCCGTGGCAGTGAATCTCTAGCACGTCTTCTCGAGTATAGGTCTTCGGTTTTGCCATGAAGAGGAGCAAAACCTCATCGATTACGGCGCCGCTCGCCGGATCGACGATGTCGCCATAATAGACCCTGTGGGATTGGAGAGACTTCCTAGGATGCTTTCCCCGGAACAGCTTAAAGGCAAGTTGCTTTGCCCCGGGTCCGCTAACGCGGACGATTCCGATTCCACTCTCCCCGTAGGGAGTCGAGATGGCGGCGATTGTATCCCAATCAGACTGGAACATCATCGGATGTCGTGAGGCCGATACCTTCCGGCATCGACCATGTAGGTTCTAAGGGGCAGGGATTTCGACCGAGCAGTATTTCTTTGAGAACGATCGTTTTTGATCTATTCTTTCTCCTCCCTATCCTCATTTTGACTCGTTCCTATTTTGGGACGAATGACCAACTTCTTATAGAAACCCTCTCCCTCGCTTATCGTCTCCAGAAGTCCATCACCTTTTAGGGTCATGTGAATGATTCTCCGGTCCCGGGAATTGAAAACACCCGCAACCAGAGACCGCTTCCGTCTCTTTACTTTTTCACCCAAACGAAGTGCAAGGTTTTCGAGGGCTTCGACACGTCTTTTCCGATAGTTTTCGGCATCCACAAATACCTTCTCGCCCTCCCTGAAGCGCCGCTGGTAAACCCGATTGAGAATATACTGAAGGGCATCCAATGTTCTTCCATGTTTTCCGATCAGAAGGCCGCCACTATCCCCACTAATTTCAAGTCCAATGTCCCCTCCAACTTCTCCAGCCTCGACCTTTGCCTCCACTCCCATTCTGAAAAGAATCCCCTCAAGAATGGACTGTATGTATTCAATCTTCACCTCCCGGCGTTTTTTATCGTATTCCTCGAGAATCTTCTCGTCATCAATGGGGGACTCTTCTGCCAATTCAACAGCGTACGGATCGGTCTTCTCAGATTCGATTTCCTGGTCACGGTCTTCACCGTGGTCTTTCTCATTCCTCTCCATTTCGGTTTCTCCTTAACTTCCCTTTCTCTTAGTATAGTACTGCTCACCAATTGAGAGAAGATTCTGAACAAACCAGTACAGGACCAACCCCGACGGAAAGCCAAGAAAAATAAAGATAAACATGATCGGCATAATCATCATCATTTTGGCCTGCCGAGGATCCCCCATGGTCGGGCTCATCTTTTGCTGGAGCAACATTGAAGCGCCCATGAGAAGAGGCAAGGGACCCACCGGCGTGTTTCCGAGTAAAGGAAGTGGTAGTACATCGATGAAAAAACTGTCTGCTGATGAGAGATCCCGAAGCCACAGCACGAACGGCGCATGACGCAGATTAAAGGACAACGGCAGGGCCTTGTAAAGGGCAATCAAAAACGGAAATTGCACAAGCATGGGGAGGCAGCCACCCACGGGATTCACCTTCCTCCTTTTGTACAAGGCCATCATCTCCTGATTCAACCGTTGCCGATCATCTTTGTATTTCTGCTGAAGCATTTTCATTTCTGGTTGAATCTTCTGCATTTCTTGCATAGATTTGTAACTCTTACGACTCAAGGGCCAAAAAATGATCTTCAAAAGCACACTCAAGATGATGATATCTACCCCGTAGTTGCCCGTCAGACCGTGGGTAAATTCGAGAAAATACAACAATCCCTTTTCAATGCTACCGAGGTACTTGCCAAAGTTGATTGCCTTCTCTGCCTCGACGTCTAATTCCTTGAGAAACTCTGGTAGCTTTGGTCCGATATAGAGGAGGAAGGAGAATCGCTCATCCGCCCCGGCCGCCACCTCCACCTCGGGAAGGATGATACTACTCTGGAATCCGACCCCATCCCCTTCCGATATCTGCCAATCCCGGACGGCGGCCTTCACACCGCCGACCCCGCGGGGTGCAATAATCGAGACAAAGTAATTGCCTTCAGGGGGCTGCTTCTCCGGCGGGTTCATGTTTTCGGAGGCTATCCATTCAAAATCCTCCCCAAAGGATTTCCCCTTTCTGATCGCCTTCGCACTTAGCCTATCCACCGTTCCTCCGGCAAGAACAGAGGGGCCGGCAAATGAATAACGACTACCAGGTTTTATCACCCCATACCACTTGAGTCGTAACCCGGTTTTCATAGCCTCATCGCTCCGATTGATAATCTCCAAATCCAAATCGACTCGATATTCATCACCGTAGAACCGGTAGCGCTTCACCACCTCGAGACCTGTCACGGACCTCCCAACGAAGACGATCGATCCGTCTCTATTTTCTGCGACGGAGAGTTTATCGGCGTTCACATCAAACACCAAATCCATCTCCTTCTCTCCATGCAAACGAATCTCTGTCTCCAGGGGCAGTTCTCCCAATCCCCGGGCCGTAACCATCTCAACCGGTGCGGGTGGGCTAACCTTCTCTCTCCTCCACAAGACGACTGTCTCTTTGCGATCTGTATATTTCTTCAAGGTCCAACTCTTTAGTCTGCCGCCTCCCGTTGTGAAGATCGCACGGTAAAGGGGTGTCTCCACGACGACATCTCGAAGCACTCCTGCCTCTTCGCCTGCATACTCAGGAATCTCCTCTGGGTATACTTCCTGTCGCTGAGGCTGCAATGGGGCTTCCTCTACCTGTTCCTCTCTGATCGTAGGCTCCTTCGGGGTCGGCGCAAATATGAGCTGCCAGATGACGATGACCAGCATCGATAGAATGATCGCCAGAATCGCCCGCTTTTCCATAACACTCCTCTTGTTTCCCCTCCAAACTAGACGGGATCATACCCCCCCGGGTGGAAGGGGTGACACTTGAGAAGCCTCTTCAAACTGAGCCAGGACCCCTTCGCCACCCCGAACTTCTGAAGCGCATGAATTGCATAGTGAGAACAGGATGGGGCGAATCTACAGGTGGGGCCAAAAAGAGGTGAGAGAAAGATCTGATATCCTCTAATCAAAACAACAAGGATCTTCCCAACCATATAACCCCAGTCAAAGGCCATACAGTATTTCAAAGCCCTTAGAGTAATCTCTTCAGTTCTTCCTCGACGTCCGCGTATCCTCCAACGCGCGCCTTCGGTCTCGCAATGATAATAATGTCTTCCTGCCGACTCATCCTGCCCCGATGAAGCCGAAAAAACTCCCTGACAAGCCGTTTTATTCTATTCCGTCTCACCGCATTACCAGCCTTCCTGCTGGCAACGATCCCAATTCTTGGACGCTTCTCTCTGTTTTCCGAACAGAGGACGATGAAACTCTTCGTGTTTATCCTTCTAACCCTATCCCTCTTGGGAAGGAAATCCGATCTTTTGAGGAGTCGAAACTCCTTTGGCAAACCGTACTGCTCCATCCCTATCCGACACTGCCCTAGACCGTCAGCCTCTTTCTGCCCCTGGCTCTCCGCCTCTTCAAGACTCTCCGACCACCCTTTGTGCTCATGCGAGTCAGAAAACCATGGGTCCTTCTTTTCTTGACGTTACTCGGTTGAAAGGTCCTTTTCATCTGCAACCACCTTCAGGAAACTAAAAGGTAAATAAAAGACCACAAAACACTCGAATTGTCAAGGTCTCTGGCCTCTCTCAGTCCACCTTACACTTCTAAACGATTCGATATTTCTGGGCAATAGGGAGCCGTCGACCCATACCGAAGGCCTTCGAGGTAACGCGGAGACCTGGAACTGCCTGCCGCCTCTTGAATTCGTTGGCATCCACTCTGAGAATGACGTCTTCTACCAACTGAGAGGGGTAACCGAGACCAACAATCGCCTCGGGATTTAAGTTGTCTTCGACATAGGCCTTGAGAATCCCATCGAGAATATCGTAGGGAGGTAAGCTGTTTCTGTCTCGCTGGTTGGGACGGAGTTCCGCTGAGGGTTCTTTCTCGATGATTTCCAAGGGAATGATCTCCCGCTTTCTGTTCACGTGTTTTGCAAGACCATATACAAGGGTCTTGGGTACATCGGAGATCACGGCCAAACCACCAGCCATATCCCCATAAAGGGTGGAATAACCCATGGCCACTTCCGATTTGTTTCCCGTTGTCAGAACGAGGTATCCAAACTTGTTTGAAATGGCCATAAGGAGATTCCCTCGAATTCTTGCCTGGATGTTCTCCTCCGTTACATCAGGCTCCTTTCCTTTGAAGATCTCCCGTAGAGAATCCTCATACGTTCGAAAAATCGAGGTAATGGGAATGATTCGATACTGTATACCGAGGGTGTTCGCAAGGCGCTTCGCATCTTCGAGGCTTCCCTTCGAGGAATACGGTGACGGCATCATGACCGCGAGTACGTTGTCTTTCCCCAGAGCCTGAACCGCTATGACAACTGTCAGAGAGGAGTCAATGCCACCACTCAGACCTAGCACAGCCTTGCTGAACCCGCATTTCTGGGTGTAATCCCTCGTGCCCATAACGAGCGCCCGGAGAACTGACGCTTCCCCATTCGAGACCGGGTGCACCGGTCCATACTGGTTGTCCGTATCATACACCACCATATCTTCTTCGAAGTCTCGACACTGGGCGGCCACCTCTCCCTCAGCGTTTATGGCGAAACTTGCCCCGTCGAAGAGGAGTTCGTCATTGCCCCCGACCTGGTTCACGTAGATGAAAGGCCGTTTGTATTTCCGTGCGATTTTGCACAACATCTTTTGGCGTAAGGACAACTTTCCGGTGGAGTATGGGGAGGCCGAGATGTTAATGAGAACCTCACCCCCTTTCCTCATCAGCTCCTCAGCCGGATCGATCGGATAGAGGCGGCGCTTCCAGAAATCCTTATCGTTCCAAACATCCTCACAGATCGAGACGGCTACAGCCTTCTCCTTAAATCTCAGGATTTCCCGCTCTGAGGCCGGTTCAAAATAGCGCGCCTCATCAAAGACATCGTAGGTGGGAAGGAGCGACTTATATTGGCGGGATACGATCCTTCCCTCATGGAGGAAGGCGGCCGCGTTGAATAGGTTTTTTCCAGTCCCAGTCAGATTTCTGTCCGCAAACCCACAGATCACACCAATTCCATGCGTCCAATCCGCGATTTCATCGAGCTTTCGAAGGTTTTCCTCAATAAACGAGTCTTTTTCGAGGAGATCCCGGGGGGGGTAACTTGTGATGGTCATTTCTGAAAAGACAACCAAGTCGGCCTTCTGATCTTTTGCCTTTCCAATGGCCTCATGAATCTTCTCTCCATTTCCCTCTATGTCCCCAACTGTCGTATTGATCTGAGCAAGGGCGATCTTCATCCTCGCCTCTCTTCCACCGATAGATCTCGATCTCGTCTTACGGGGCGATTCATTTCATTGCAGATGCTTCTCGCATCATGCTGAAGAGACAACACCCCTTCCAAAATACCCTATCACTTTGATCCAACTGAATCAATTTACAATGCTGGGCTTTGCATCATTCCTCGCAATGATCCACTTCTGTGTAAACAAGGTCCGCAGATCTTTTGCCCACCGAGGGACGGCAAGAAGGGGAAACCCTGCAAGAGGTGTCAAGAGGGCACGCTTTCCCATTCGTCCAATCGATGGCGGGAATGAGACTACCGTGAGAGTTCAGCAGTAAAGGGGAAAAAGGATGGACTTCACAAAACGAAAACCGCATGAGGACCTGAAAAAACAGACAAATCGGGCTTTACACAAAGGGAAAATTCGTTAAGAAAAATGGCTTGAATTTTCCCTTCTGTACTGTTATACTATGGTTTGATCCTGTCCGATCGTTTTTATACTGGCTCACTTCAAAGGGAAATCCTTTAAGCAGACGTTATTCCCCACAATTCTCTTACTATCCATAAAAATGGATATCTCTTCGTGAAACACCAAGGATGGGGAAACCTTCATAGTTCAGGAGTGCCTTTACCATATTCTACCCTTCTAGGTTAGACTCCGAAGATCACTCCCTAGGCGCGATTCATGAACACACTCTGGCAAAAGGTGTTGCAATCCCTGAGAGAAAAAGTGAACCCGCAGAGTTTTGAGACCTGGATAAAACCGATCAAACCGCTCTCTCTCGAAGACAACGAGCTCAAGATTCAGGTTCCAAACCGGTTCTTCCAAGACTGGATTCAGGATAATTACCTCTCACTCATCAAGACCTGCCTTTTCGAGGAGTGCCAAAAGCATTTGGCCGTGAGTTTTGCCGTCGGTCCTCCAAAAGTATACCCCCCCTCCCGTGCCGTTCCGGCGACTGAATCAACCGTCGAATCTTTCCACTTACCTAAATCAGCATTCAATTCCAAATACACCTTTGATAGTTTTGTAGTTGGACCAAGTAATCAGTTTGCGAATGCAGCGTGCCTTGCTGTAGCGAATCTTCCCGGCAAAAACTACAATCCCCTTTTTATATACGGCGGCGTTGGACTCGGAAAGACCCACCTCCTCCATGCGATTGGAGGCTACGTCCTTTACAAAAACATCATTCCCGATTGGAGTTCCGTGTGCTATCTCTCGTCAGAAGACTTCACGAATGAACTCATCAACTCAATTCGCTATGAGAGGATGGACGAGTTTCGGAACCGTTTCAGAAGGATGAACATTCTTCTCATCGACGATATCCAGTTCATTGCAGGAAAAGAGAGAACTCAGGCAGAGTTTTTTCATATTTTCAACTCCCTGTATGAGAATAGGAAACAAATCGTCGTGACGAGTGATAAGTTCCCGAGAGATATTCCGAAATTCGAGGAACGTCTCTCTTCCAGATTTGAGTGGGGCCTTGTCGCTGATATTCAGGCGCCCGACGTGGAAACCAAGGTGGCCATTCTCAAGAAGAAGGCTGCTGTTGAAGGGATTAATCTGCCGAATGATGTGGCGTTCTTCCTCGCAACGAACATCGACTCCAACATTAGAATTCTCGAGGGTTCCCTGACGAGGATTGGTGCTTTCTCATCGCTGACAAACACCGAAATCACTCTGGAAATGGCCAAAGAAGTCCTCAAAAATATTGTCCGGGAAGAGAATGAAAGCATTTCCGTCGAAGCCATCCAAAGGCACGTCGCCTCTTTTTTCAATGTCCGTTTTGGAGACCTGAAGGCCAAGAAAAAAAACAAGAGTTTCGTTCTTCCACGGCAAATAGCCATGTACCTCTGCCGGAGGTTCACCACACTTTCTCTTCAGGAGATCGGCGAAAAGTTCGGTGGAAGAGATCATACAACTGTTCTCCATGCCATCAAGAAGATCGAACAGAGGAGCAGGGAAGATCCTACACTCGGGGAGAATCTAGATAAACTCGCACGCTTTGTCAGAAACTCGTAGATAACCCTGAGGATAGCATCGTTAACAAACTGGGGACAGTCTTCCCACTTCCCCTTTCTACAATTTATTGAGCATTTTTCAACTGTTCAAAAATCGGGAAAAACATCAAAAATTCAGTTAGATAGCTCTGTTTTAAACAAATCGACCTTCCTATATCGAATTACTAAAATGAAATACGATTATTTTTAATTATAGGTTATAGGAGGCCCTCATGGAATTTCGAATCGCAAAGAAGGATTTCCTCAAAGGACTGACCATGGTCCAAACCATTGTTGAACGTAGAAGTACAATTCCAATTCTTTCAAACACTTTAATTCAAGCAGATCAAGAGGGGATTACACTTACGGCAACAGATCTAGAAACCGCCATCAGAGCATCCTTTCCAGCTACAATAAACTTAGAAGGACAGGCTTGTGTCTCTGCTCGTAAGCTATTTGAAATTGTTAGAGAGCTCGGCGAATCGGAAATCCATTTGGAGAAGAAAGAGAATAATTGGATTACCCTCACTTGTGAAAAGTCGGTCTTTAATCTTGCGGGCATCAACCCAGAGGAGTTTCCCCCTTTGCCTGTGTTTAAAGAAGAGGATTTTCGTCCGTTTCCTACAGAACAACTCAAAGATATGATTGAGAAAACCGTCTTCGCGGCCTCTACAGAAGAGTCTCGCTATAATCTAAATGGTGTTTTTGTAAAAGGCGTTCAGGTCGACAGTCAACCGACGCTCCGGATGGTTGCCACTGATGGACACCGCCTTTCCCTTGTTGAAAAAGCCGGTTTGGAGTTCTCAAATTTGGAAAAGGGGGTCATTCTTCCCAAGAAAGGCCTTCTTGAGATTAAACGGCTCATCGGCAATGGGGGGCAACGAGAAGAGGAAAAAGAGGAGGTGGTTCATCTATCCCTTTCTGAGAACAACTTTGTCGCGAAGAAAGATAGAGTCATTGTTGTCACGCGTCTCATTGAAGGAGAGTTTCCAGACTATGAATCGGTTATTCCGAAAGACAATGATAAAACCGTTCGTTTGTCCCGAGGACGCTTTGTTTCCTGTTTGAAGAGGGTCTCAACAATGGCAAGTGAGAGGGGAGAGGGTATTATTTTCGAATTTCGGAAAGGCTCTCTGGCACTTTCCTCCTCCAGTCAGGATTTTGGAGATGCCAAAGAGGACATCGATATTGATTATGGGGGAGAGGATTTAGTTGCTGGATTCAATGGACGATACCTTCTCGATGCTCTAGCTGTGATAGAAACCGAAGAAGTGTTGTTTGAGCTTAAGGATAATACGACTGCCGGGATTCTCAGACCGGTGGGGGACAAAGCGCATCTCTGCCTCATTATGCCGATGAAGCTGTAAGTGGGAAGAGGAATTTATGAGAAAGCAAGTGTACACAGCAGACCAGATTAGAGTTCTCGATGGTTTGGTGGCTGTTCGGAAGAGACCTTCCATGTACATTGGAAACACCGCATCCGAAGGTCTTCACCGCCTTGTGCAAGAACTCGTGGATAATAGCATTGATGAGGCCCTCGCAGGATACTGCACCCGCATCGATGTGATGATCCACATTGATAATAGCGTTACTGTGAAAGACAATGGACGGGGAATTCCTGTGGACATGCATAAGAAGGAGCGCCGTCCCGCTGTCGAAGTTGTTATGACTAAGCTTCACTCGGGGGGTAAATTCGATAACCGAACCTATAAGGTGTCAGGAGGTCTTCATGGTGTCGGATTGTCCGTCGTTAATGCACTGTCCGAGTTTCTGGAGCTGGAGATTCGACGAAACAAACGAGTCTATACTCAGACCTACGGTCGGGGCAAGATGCTAACGGAGTTGAAGATCATC
>JABAOF010000470.1_pt6 | contig 13264 bp, 15 predicted proteins | sample 7062171 | NCBI WGS metagenome assembly JABAOF01 (sample SAMN14538628, study PRJNA623070) | marine sediment metagenome | biome: marine biome [ENVO:00000428]; feature: marine pelagic biome [ENVO:01000023]; material: deep marine sediment [ENVO:00002113] | place: India: Gulf of Khambhat ...
TCGTCAATTTCCCTTGTTATTGTGTCGGAAGGTATGGCAAATCCTACACCTGCGAAGGTTCCGGTGGGCGTTACTATAGCCGTGTTTACGCCAACTACCTCCCCTTCAAGGTTAAGTAGGGGGCCACCGGAGTTTCCAGGGTTTATGGCTGCATCTACTTGAATTATGTCTATGATTATGTATCCTCCCGGGGCTTCCAGGGTTCTTTCCAAGGCAGAGACTATTCCTGCCGTTATCGTGTCGCTTAGGCCAAACGGGTTACCCATAGCTGCCAGCTGTTCTCCTACTTTGAGGTTAGAGGAGTTCCCCAGCGCAACTGGATATAAGGTTGTGACCTTTGGATTTACTTTTATCACGGCCAAGTCGCTGTAGGGGTCTTCGCCAACTCTGGCTGCCACTGTTATGTTTCCGTCTAGGAAGGTGACTTGTATTGTGTTGGCTCCTTCAATTACGTGATAATTAGTTATTATGCGACCTTCATTGTCATAGACGAATCCTGAACCCAAGCCAATTTCGGTTTGAATGAGGACCACAGAATGTTTAATTTGATTGTAGATTTCAGGCCATGGCAAGAGCTGCGTTTGGTTTATGTAGTCTAGGATGTCAAACTGGTTTTGTAGATCCTGAAGCTGCTGCTCTTGCTCCGTAAGGCCTGCTTGAATAGTAGCCAGTTGGCGTTGAATGCTGAGGTAAGCTATGGCGAAGATTCCGGTGAGGATAATAAGGACGACGAGTGCGCCTACGAAGATGTATGTCCTCTTGTTGGAAACAGAAGATGAGGGTTTTTCTATCATGAACTATGCTCTCCTTTAACAGCTGGTAAAGGATGCGCAATTATAAAAGTTAGTCTCTGAGATTCTAGACTTATCACCACGTGCGTGCTTAAGTAAAATATCTATTCTATTGGCTTTCGGACATAAGTTTCCATGAAAAGTTGCCTTGATTATATTTTCGAATACCCATCGTACTTTTGATCGCTTTCAGAAATTTCGTTTTCAAGGTTTTCCTTTCCTACTTATGTACATTTTCCGGTGGGAAAAGCTTGTTCCTCCACCTGTACAAACAGTGCGTGAATAGCAATTTGAATTTGTAAATAGGATTCGGGCGCAATAATCTATAAACACAGCGATGTTGCAACTAATATTTTGGTGTGTCGCTTTGGATCTGAACGTCGAAGATGTCATGGTGGATGAAGTGATCACGATAGAGGCTGATGCTACTGTTCAGGAAGCCGTAAGACTCATGAACAAACACGAGATAGGATGCCTCGTCGTTGTCCTCAAGAGAAAGCCGGTCGGGATAATTACTGAACGAGACATGCTTAAACGAGTTCTCGCCGAGTCTTTGGATCCTGAAAAAATCAAGGTTTCCCTTATCATGTCTGCGCCTCTTATAATAGGAAACCCCGTGATGGAAATCGAAGATGCTGTGAAACTCATGTTCAAGACTAGGATAAAGAAGCTGCCTGTCGTTCGTAAGGGAAGACTCGTTGGTCTAGTAACCCTTACAGACCTTACTAGATTTCAGCCTCACATGATTAGAATCCTCAAGAAGCTCTCTGTGAAAGAGCTTCCGCCAAAACGCTTGAAAAAAGTTGTGAATTACTACGTGGTCTAAAAGGCTCTACCGCACTCTTGGGTTACCGCGTTATAGTATGGCTCGCGTCTCCTAATGGCCTCAAGAAAGAGTTTTGTCAATTTTTCATCGTTGGTTCCATTTCGCATGGGAGTAAGAAGGTCTACTAGATTATCATTTCTCATGAGGCAGGGCTTTATCTTTCCATCGCTTGTCACTCGGATGCGCGTGCAGCGGGCGCAAAACTCGGTGTTTTCGATTGGGCGGATCACCTCCACCTTTACTCTGGGAAGGAAGTAGACTCGTCTATTCTGCATGTAGTCCCGAGTTCTGATTTCAAATGCCTGCTCCTCTAACTTCTGCTCAATTTCGTTCAGGTCAAGGTGGTAACGTTCATAGTATGATTCATTGAGGTTTAGGGGTTCCAGTTCGATTAGCTGTAGAATCGTCATGGTTCGTTGTGCAAACTGAATCATTTTCTCGACTTCTCTTTCGTTTACGTTCTTGAGAATCAACATGTTAAGTTTCACTGGGTAGAGTTCGGCTTCGACGGCAGCTCTGACCCCTTCTATAGCGTCTCTCAGGTTCCCCCCCATGAGGTTGCCGTACTTCTGAGGATTCAGAGTGGGAAGACTCACGTTCACTCGGTTCAGCCCCTCCCTCTTCAGGTCTTTCGCTAAGCCTTCCAAGAGGGTCCCATTCGTGGTCATGGATAAGTCTCTTAGGCCTTGAAGTTCAGCGATGCCTTCAACGATGTCCAGAACGTCTTTGCGAAGTAGGGGTTCTCCTCCTGTTAGTTTCACTCGGGAGATCCCGAGGCTCAGGCCTACTCTAACTATGTGGACAATCTCTTCTGCAGACATAACAGTGGAAGGGTGTATTTCGCCTTCTCTGTGGCAGTAGGGGCAGTGCATGTTGCATTTCTGGGTCACAGAAATCCTTAGATTGAGGACTGGGCGTCCATAATTGTCGTAGATCATCAGATGTCACTGTTGTTCGCGGGCATGTTTCAGTATGTGACCTGCTTCGGGCAAAATAAGCTTTTCCAAAACGAGCCTCACAGCTTGCGGCGAGCCGGGAATACAGAAAACAGCTTTCCCCTGATCCGCAACACCGGCCAAGGCACGGGTCAAAACAGCCGAAGTACCAATCTCGTCAAAACTCAGCTTTCTAAACAGTTCACCAAAACCCGGCAAAGTCTTAACCAACATAGGTCTCACCGCCTCAATCGTCACGTCCTTGGGGCTGATCCCGGTTCCACCGCACATTATAATTGCATCTACATCCTCTGAACCCAAGGCTCTGCTAACATATTTTCCGATCAAAACCTTGTCGTCTGGCACGATTTCCCTAAAGCAGACACCATGACCAGCCCTCTTTAAAGTCTCAACAATTGAATCGCCGGAAGGGTCATCGACAAGCTCCTTCTCCTTGAGTTTCTGATAACGAGAAGAACTGCAAACAATAACCGCAAAGTTCAGCTTCTTAGGCGCCTTGGCCTTGTGTCGTTGGGCGGTTTCGCTCATGCGCCTCCCTCTTTCGCCTTTCGAATCACACGTATGTCTTGAACGACTGTGTAAGGATACTGTCCATGATTATCCTTCTCATACTGCTTTGTCATGTCCCAAACCGTCAACAGAGCCATCGTAGCCGCAACGAGGGCTTCCATCTCAACTCCAGTTTGGCCCCTCGTCTTAACCGTCGTTTCCACTTCCAACGTAGAATCATCAACAATCTGTAGATCAACTACCACGCTGGTTAAGGGTAAAGGATGGCACAATGGGATCAATGAACTCGTGTTTTTCGCCGCTAAGATTCCAGCAACTTTTGCCACGTGAAAGATGTCGCCCTTCCGTACTTTTCCCTTTCTAATCAACCGTATTGTCTCAGGCTTCAGTTTGATAGCTCCCTTCGCCTTGGCTTCCCGAAAAACCTGCGGTTTGGCGGTTACGTCAGCCATCGACATGTGAATGTCATCCTTCTAGCTCAAGCAATCTCATATATTTGGTGGGGCTCTTTTTATTTACTTCTATTTTCAGCCTAAGCGCGCGCAATCTCCAGGAATCCCTGTTGGACTTCAGGCCTCTGTCAAGACAATGCGCGCGCGCATGAAGAAAACCAGCTGACGTCACGAAAGAACCAACAGAATTTTGAAGAAACATCAGAGTTGGACTACAATCCCGGGATAATTCCAAATATTCCCATGAAAAGCTTGTTGGTAAGACCCTTCTTCAGTGTAAACCAACTATTGGTTCCGCGCGCGCCACCTTCCTGTACGAGAAGAAAAGGATTTCATCCTTCCCTTTTACGGAGCACTTCATGCGCCCGCCAACTTCGACAAGTTTATAAGTATACGAGTTTTCTAATGGAAATCGCTACAAAGGAGATATTGTCACAATCGAGTTGGACAGTATGCCATGGAAATTGGTGCGTATCAGGAAGTCAGGTCGTAAGCCCTTGAATGGTCGTCAATGCAAGATTTGTGAACGTGAAATTGTTGACGACAAGGCGTGGAAGAACCGCAATAAACATCGTTCCAAATATATTTGTAAGATTTGTTTTCCGAAAATATGGGTTTAAACATAAAGTCAAGGCACTACGTTGTGTCACTAGTCAGAGTATGAGCAAACAAGATTTTCATTTAATAAGATGGCGTGCACTCAACGAAAGAGTCAAAGCTTGTTTGTTTGTTCCCAGAATTCTACGAGTCTTTTGATCATCCTCGCCCTGGGATTTTCTTCGTCAAATCGAAAGATGCGAATCCTCCCAAACTTTTTGTGTCGAAGTAGACCGTGGTTTTCGAGAACCAGTAGATGTTGATTTGTCGTGGAATAGTTTAAACCAGCTCGTCTTGCGATCTCTGAAATGTTCAACTCCCCAATCTCAGCCAAGATTCTAAGAATCTTTACTCGCCCCTTCGATGAGAAAACTTCTTCTATTGCCACTGGGATGCCCTACCTCCATTGCATAAGAGTTTTACTCAACTCGTGTTCTAGGTCGGAGGCTGGAACTTGGGGGAGACTGATGAGGGTAGTTTTTCCCCGTTGTCCCTCTCCAGAAATCTTTGTTTCAATTATGCCCGAGACAGAAAGCTCCTTGACATACTTCCAGAGTTGAGTGTGGCCTCGTCTCTCTTCGCCGTATTCTTCGCATACAATGGCGTAGGCGTCCTCAGCTTCACCCATAGACATGTAGGCCGTTTCGGCATGTTTGAAATGTCTCGCGACACCGAGAAGAAACAACCTTTCATGAAGACCTAGGGAAGGAATCGTGTCTTTTCGCACAACCGGGTAGACGCTGACAGCTGCCTTTCGGATGCATTCAGGTGAAACCTCTCGCATTTCTGAAGCGTCAGCATACTTGCCAGCTCGCCATAGAAGTTCAATGGCGTAGCGGGCATTTCCTCCTTCCGAACACGCTGATTCTGCGATAAGGTTCATGGTTTGGGGGGCGACAGCCCCTTGTCTAAAGGCGAGGTTCACTCTGTCGTTGAGAATGTCTTCAAGCTGCGGTTGCGAGTATTCCTCCAGATGGATGACGTTGCGTTGAAGAGTACTTCTAGCGCTTGGATCCAGCTTCTCTAAGTATTCGGGTTGGCGAAGGATACAGATTAGGGAAAGCCTTTGAGGCGCCTTAAAACGTTCCTCTTGGATGCGGGTGAGGTTGTAGATTGGGTCTGATCCTTCGCTGCGTATGAGGGCTTCCAACTCGTCTAATACCAAGATTAAATAGGCGTTTTCTTCGTCAAGAATTTGCATGAGCGCTTGCAACACTTCTTCTGCCGAATAGCCGCGCCTTGGAAAACGAGGATAAAACTTTAGGATGGTTCGTTGAAGAATCATAAAGAGGCTTCCTTTGCATTCACGACAGTTAACATGAACGTAGTTGAGGTTGATGGTCCGTTCCTTAGCCTCCTTCATTAAGTTTAGACCAAAATGCTGGGAGAGAACCGTCTTGCCCGTTCCAATCTTTCCCAAGATTAACACTCGTTGCGTCATTTTCCCGGGAGTTTCAATGGCGAAACGGAAAAACTGGTCTAAAAGGTTAAGCTGAGTCTCCCTGTGGGGAAGGCGGGGCGGAACATAGTTAATGTCGAGTTTGCTTTCGTCGTGGAAAACGCTGAAATATTGAGGCATGAGGGATCCTCAATTCTGATTGCTAGGGAACCAATTTATGGTTTTTGTCTCTCAGAAGGGAGTTTTTGGTCCCAGAAAAGCGGAAGTATAAACTAACATTCTAGGGGTTCTTCTCTTCTTATGTTTCGGGGGAGGCATTTTTTCTCATTTTTCTCTCCTTTACGTTGTCGCGTCCCTATCCAATCATATTCGCAGGATAATCCTTTTTCTTTTGTCAAATCCAAGTAACCCCAAGCAGAATCAGGTTTATGTTGCCACAAGTCATAGCGGCGGGCTCTCGCACTCTTGGGAGAAGTGCACTGCGCACTATTGTCTCCTTTTTGTCAATCTCCTCTCAAGATCTCAATCACTGGTCAGCGGGGCCAGAGTCGTCATCGCCCACCAAGGCAACATTAAATGCCAATCCAACATAAAAATGTATAGTGTGGAGGGCGTGTTGAGCAAGAATGCTTAGGAGAATCAAGGTCGTTCCGTTGGCCGAGGAGAGTTTCGGCGTGAGATCAATGTGCACCTACGTAGAAACTTCCGACTTGAAGATTCTCCTAGACGCTGGAGCATCATTGGCTCCGAACCGATTTGGATATCCTCCCCATCCACGGGAATACGAAGCCATCGCAAAATGCCGCAAAAACATATCCAATGCTGCGGAAAAGGCTGAGATAATAGCCATAAGTCACTACCACTTTGACCATCACACACCCTCCTTTGTCGACTGGTTTTGTAATTGGTCTTCAGCGGAAGTTGCCAAGAAAATCTACGAAGGAAAGCTTGTCCTTGTCAAAAGCTATCGGTCCATGGTCAACTTCAGCCAGAGACGTCGAGGATGGGTGTTCAAGAAGACCGGGGGCAGCTTCGCGAAAAGACTAGAGACGGCTGACGGCAGAACCTTCGATTTTGGAAACACAAAGCTAAAGTTTTCTGACCCTGTTTTCCACGGATCTGAAAACTCGGAACTAGGTTGGATTCTAATGATCGCCGTTGAATGTGAAGATGAGAAAGTCTTGTTCGCATCAGATGTTCAGGGACCTATGTACAATCCTATTCTAGACATAATCCTCGCTGAAAATCCTCAATTAGTCATCATGGGTGGACCTCCAACATACCTTGCAGGATTCAGAGTGAAAGAAGAACACATAGAGCAGGGAATGCAAAACCTGAGAAACATGGTTAGGAAGGTGCCAACAACCATTTTGGAGCATCACATCCTTCGAGACGAGAAGTGGAGAATTCTCGCCAAGCCAATATTTGACGCCGCGCTAGAAGTAGGTCACAAAGTTGTTACGGCAACAGAATTTTTGGGTAAGGAAGACAACTTGCTGGAGCTTCGCCGGGGACAACTGTTTGAAAGCGAACCGCCAAGTCCAGAGTTCGAGAAGTGGATGAAACTGCCGCAAAAGAAAAGAAGACTGGCTAAACCACCGATCTAATCGACTTTTTCTTTGACAAGCATTCTACGTAGTTTCCTGACGTCGTCGCAATCGGATTTGAGGCGTTTCAGTTCCTTAGCTTCTTCCTCAAGCTTGGCAATTTTCCTTCGAATTTCTTGGAGTCTGGTGCTCATGGTCAATCGAAAAGAGGATACAAGTTCACGATAAAAATCAGTTATGAAATGCAAATCTAAATTCAAAATCAGTACGTAGAATTCATAACTCATTTTAGCAGAACAGATTGATTCGAAACTTCAGTGATGTTCTGATGCTTTCCCGACTTAAAGACCTGAAGAAGCTTCCACAACTGGAGGAAGTGAAGAAACTTGAAGTGAACAGTGAAAATGGGAAAGGAGGCGGGCCAAAGCGTAGAGGCATAAACATTCACTACCAAGAATGCAGGCAAGCTATTCCTCTATCGAGTGAAATCTATTGTGGGCTGTGGAAGGAGACTGTGAGCGGCAGTTTATGCAAATCTTGCCCTTACTTCGATCGGGAACCATTGGACTACCGGTTGTTTAGGAGGAAATGATACAGGAGGGTGTAAAGATGAAGTGTCCCAATTGTAGGGGAGAAATCCTCAAGGGTGGAAATAGGAAGGAAGGCAATTTTTATCACTGCAAAACATGTGGTACGGTGATTTATCGACGGCACTTTTGATGGAGGAATCGCTGAAATGGATGATGTGTTAACCCCAATAATGTTCGTATTGGTCATAGGCGGTATCGCTGGCTATTTCACAGGATATTTGATCAAGAGGATTTCGGGTATGGCGGTAACCATTGGAATCTTCGCATTTCTACTCCTGTACTTGGGCTATACAAACGCCATCAAATTGAATTTGGATGAGCTAATTGCAACTGTGACAAAGTTCGCTGACGTTCTCGGTCCCTTGGGGTTTGCAACCTTAGCGTCCAGTGCTCCGTTTGTGGGCAGCTTTGTTGTTGGCTTTGTTTTTGGTCTGAGAAGAGACTAACCCGCTCCTATTCTTTTAGGTGCATGATTAGTTTTGGCATGAGCTTTGTTCCGAGCAGCAGAATTCCTAATTCTCCATTCTCGCATTCTTTTTCGGAGAATTTAGCAACCTTGTCTCCTTGGATTTTGTTGCCTGATATGAGGAGGGGCACGGGATCGTCGCTGTGGGCTTTCAGTTTGCACGGTGTTGAGTGGTCTGCTGTGACGCAGATGAGGTGATCTTTTAGGTTTATCTTTTGCAGCATGTTTCCGAAGAAGTGTTTGTCAACAGTGGCGATGAGTTGGGATTTGAGGTTGAAGTTTCCGTCGTGGCCTGGTTCGTCCGGGCCTTTGATGTGTATGTAAAAGCAGTCATAGATGGGCAGGTTTTCTAGCAGTTTTTCCACCCTCAGTTCGCAGTCTTTTTCAAGGTTTTTGGATGGTGGGGGAAGGTCTATCATGTGCATTCCAGCTAGTTTGGAAATTCCTCTTTCAACGGGCATGTCGACTAGGCAGACGAAGCTGAGGTCGTATTGTTGGTTGAGGTGTGGAAATTTCGGTAGGCGGTGGCCCCCGTCTCTGGTGAGGATGACGTTTGCCTTCAGTTTTCCTTCTTCAACGCGTTTTCTGTTTATTTCGTGCTTCTGAAGAAGGGTTACGGTTTTCTGGATAAATTCGTTGACAAGCCTTGCCGAAATCTTTGCTTCTTCAGTTTTGTCTAGGGGCTTGCATTTTTTTAAAAGCATTTTTGCTTTTGGTTCTGCTACGCCGATGCCTTTGATTCTTCCGTAGGCTGGATCTGTATTGGAAATGTTGCCTGAGAGCTTGTTTCTGCTTGTCATAACAATGGCTCCTCGGTGGCCTAGGGTGTTTTTGAATTGGAAATTGGCCGGGAAGGATTCTAGTTGGATTTGTGTGTTTATTGCTTCGGCCAGTTCTGTGGCTTCTTCTGTGGTGAGGCTCCTTCCAACCCTTCTATCGATGATACTGTTGTTTGGACCTAAGGTGGCGAAGTTGCATCTCAATGCCAGGTCGCCGTCTTTCATGGGTAGGCTTGCGCCCAAGGCTTCGAAGACTCCCCTACTTACCTCGTATTTGAAGGGATCATACCCTAATATTGAGACAACGGCAACGTCGCTTTCAGGGGCTATGCCTTTACCAACTGTATACATTAGCCCTGTTTTTCCGGTTTTGGCGAGAAAATCCATGCTAGGCGTGTCAGAAGCCTCGAGAGGGGTCTTATTTCCCATTTCTTGGATTGGCACATCGCCCATGCCGTCTATTACAACGTAAATCAACTTCAAATGTGACACTCTCACGTCAATTGATAGATAATAACTCCCATTTAAATCAAAAACCTAAAATCGAAACAATTGGAGGCGCAAGACCAAAAGCGCACATTTTTGCACTTTTACAGCAATATTCACTCTCATATGACGGTCAATTTCGTGCATCAGTGACACTCTCGTGCGGCAGCAGCTTGCTAGATGTCAACGAAAATATTGAACTGGAATATCCCTAGCACTTAACAAGATTTTTAGGTGAAGTCACTGTATGTGGGTAGGCACCCACATTAAGGGAGGAAGCGTGACTTTTTTGAACATTATAAGAATGAACCTTCGTGCTTTTCATTTGAAACCACCGGTTAACTCGAAGAAAAAACGAAAGAAAAAGATGATTGAGGGATATGCACACCTCATGTGGTCGATCGATAGATCATGTTAGAAGAGGTCTGATGGATATGCGAAGGTCAAAGTTGGAAATGTATATTGATGTCCTCAAAGTTCTTGCTCGTCATGGACCGTTAAAGCTGACTCACATAATGTACAAGGCTAACGTAAACTTTGCTGTTCTGAAGCAGCACTTGGATTTCTTAGTTCGGCAAGGCCTTGTTGAAGAACAAACTGTCCGCAAAAAAAGAAACAAAACAAGAATTGTTTACGCGATAACTGAAAGAGGAAGAACCGTGCTCAAATACTTCGGTGAAGTAAATAGAGCTTTGCAAATAACTGAAGAAGCAAACAAGATTCCACCATTACTGTACTAGGCATGTGCATCCGAGCAACTAGTCAAATAATACAAGAATTCCGCGCCAGGCTACACCTTCCGCATTTTTCTAGGTGGGCGACAGGGGTTCGAACCCGGACGTAAACGTGGGGTATGCCTCAGAAAACTTGATGATTACTTCATCGTTTGGCAAGCTTGCGAAGAACTCCTATCCTTTCATTTAATAACCTTCAACTTGATCGCGTACGCATTGGAAAAGAGGGGAGAGTTAAGCTTTGCGCGTGTGCGCATTTTCGGCAATGACATCATTTACGATATCTTGCGTTCAGAATCATGCCATATGCTTTCGAAATCTTTTTGGAAAAGTCCAACAAGGTCGTTGTCATTCGTCCACAAATGGGGATTTTCTGCTATAGGCACTTTCGTTGAAGTTCCAATTATCGCTTGGTTGTAGTCAACGATCATGTAATGACCTGATGGCTGGTTCGTATACTTTAGGTCAAAAGAGCCTCCAGATGATTTGTATTCTTCCATAATCCTCTGAATCAAATCTTCATGTTCGAATACATCTTGTAAGATTACCTGAACCTCTACTCCTTTCCTTAAGGCTTTCTTTACTGACCTACCGTAATCAGTGAAAATTTGGATGAACTTGTCCTTGGACGTGACGAGGGCAATCTCTCTTTCAGACTTTTTAATCATTGTTAATGCCCTATCGACTATCGCATCCCCCCGTGATATTAGAGCAAAATGGGCTTCTTTGGATATCGGTTTGACTTTGTATGCCTTGAAAAGTTTCAAACACTCGTCCTTCTTTGCATTTAGAGCAGACACTTTTCTGTTAGCAATGTCTCGTTCGCGTTTGATAAGAAGAGAAAGTGCCTCTTTTATGGGCGTAGCTCTGACCTTGATTGGGTTTCCTAATATTCTTTCTATTAAGCCCATTTTTTCAAGCTTCGGTAGTATTCTGTAGATATCCTCTCGACGCACGTTTGAAACTTTTGAAGCTTCACTTGCAGAGGCTAAGCCCAGCTTAGCTAAGGCTATGTAAACCTTCGCCTGGTTATGGGTGAGCCCGAAATCAGATAACATTTCAGCGCTCTCTTCCAAAACCTGCAAAATGATTCACTCTTACTCGATAACCATTGTTACTGTCGTACTGCAATTGCATAGATTTAAACTTGTCGACCTCCATATTTTGAATTTAATATAAATATGCGCGGTCAAGACTCATGCGGCCGCGCATTTTCTGGTATATTCCTTGAAGCGAACCTTGAAGCGCGTGTTGTAACGTTTTGAGGTGAACGCCAGTTGAAGGTCGGCAGAGGAGGTGGACAATTGATGTCGTCGAAATTTCTCCGTTGGAACATATTTAAAAGACGGTGACGTTAATTTGTCAGAGGGTTTTTTGTGCCGCTGGTTGAGCCTGTTGTTAAGATAGAGAACGTTGTGGCCTGCGCCTCCCTGAAGCATGGGATCGACTTACGTGCGCTGGTGAAGGCTTTTCCAGTGGTTGACTATCGGCCAAAACGATTTCCCGGGCTGGTCTTTAAGCTGAAGAAGCCGAGAACAACAATCCTGATTTTTGGCACTGGCAAGATGGTTTGCACAGGAGCTCGATCGGAGAGAGATGCAGTGAAGGCTTTGAGGAAGGTTGTTAAAACCTTGAATGAGGGCGGAATGATAATCAGGGGCAAGCTGGAGATAGTGATAAGGAACGTCGTTGCCACCGCAAGCCTCGGCGGGAGGGTTGATCTTTTGCAGTTGTACGAGTCTGAAACAGGCATGCGCGGAAGAATCACTTATGAACCCGAACAGTTTCCCGGGCTGATCTACAGAATGAACGATCCAAAGATAGTGATCCTGATCTTCTCGAGCGGAAAACTGGTTTGCACAGGCGCTAGAACAGAAGAAGACGTAAATCAAGCGGTTGACAATCTTCGTCAAAGATTAGAGAAAGCCGATTTGATATACTTTGAAAACGGATTTTAGGTGTGTGATAAAAGCGTGAGGGTCTTCGCTAAGGATGATATGTTGTCGTTGGAACGTCGGAGGTTTAGAACTGTTATTTGTGAATGACGAGACGCTAAAGAAGGCCGCTGCGTTGTTTGGCGAAGAAGCTGTCAGAGTAGTTGAGATTCTTGGAAAGGTTGACGAGACTACGGATTTCCAGATCGCGGATCAAACCCAAATACGTCTCAACACGGTTCGCAGGACCCTCTACAGGCTTTACGACCACTCCCTTGTGGCTCTCAGGCGGAATCGCGACAAAGAAACAGGCTGGTTTATCTTTCACTGGAGACTCCAACCCGACCAGCTGGAAGGCTTCATCTTTAACCAGAAGCGCCGTGTTCTTGAAAAACTTGAAACTCGGCTTAGGTATGAGAAAAGCCACGAGTTTTACAGCTGTCAAACACAGGGCTGCAGACCATTACCCTTTGAGCAAGCATTTGAAGTCCTCTTTAGGTGTCCCACATGCAACAAGCCAATGAGCTACGTCACCAACAACAAGATCATTGAGATCTTAACACGAAAAATCAACCAGATAAAAAAGGAATTAAGCGAGTAGTCTACATGAAAAATATCGCGTCTAAGCCATCAGTAAGGAAAACCTAAACACTGCCGAATAGAGTTTGGTTCCCATGCAATGTTCTAATTGCGGTAAGTGTTGTGAAAGCACTGAAATGCTGCTTTCAAAAGAAGACATTGAAAGACTGGAGAGAGTCGGCTTCAGCCGAGAAGATTTCACTGTTACAGGCGGAGATGGACTGACCAGGTTAAGAAATGCTGGAGAATGGTGCTATTTTTATGATCCTGAAGAGAAGAAATGCCAAGTCTATGAGTATAGGCCATTAGGATGCTTCATATACCCTGTTATATACTCAAACGATGAAGGTGTAATAACCGATGAATTCTGTCCAATGAGACACACGATCTCCAAACGCGAATTAAAAATAAAAGGACAGATCCTGCTCAAACACCTTAAGAAGATAACGAGTGAAGTAACCTCCCTTCTTCTGTAGCATTCACTCTCAAGCCCTTGAACACTACGAATTTGAGAACATGCGACAGATGATGTCGCTGCTTGGAAGACCAACGTATTTAAGTTATGCGGCTGTTATGGAAAGGGAAAGCTAGAGGTGTTAGAGTGGGCAAAAGGAAGGT
>JABAOF010003989.1_pt5 | contig 13263 bp, 9 predicted proteins | sample 7062171 | NCBI WGS metagenome assembly JABAOF01 (sample SAMN14538628, study PRJNA623070) | marine sediment metagenome | biome: marine biome [ENVO:00000428]; feature: marine pelagic biome [ENVO:01000023]; material: deep marine sediment [ENVO:00002113] | place: India: Gulf of Khambhat ...
CCTACCCTCGGTGTCGGTGGCCCCACTCCGGGGGACCTCCGAGAAGAAATGCTTTTGCAAAAGGACCAGGCCGGCCTGATCGATCAAATGAAGGAAGATCTGGAAAGGCTATCGTTAGAGATCCAAGTGGAATACGCAAGCCTACAGCGGCTGGAAGGCCTTCTCGAAGGCAAGCGGGAGCAACTCGCCTCAACACCGTCGATACTTCCAGCCAGAGGGTGGATGTCCTCGGGCTTTGGATACCGGATCTCTCCCTTTGCTGGAACGATCCAGATGCACGAAGGCATCGACATCTCCAATTCTATCGGAACCCCAATTGTGGCTCCTGCCGACGGGCTAGTCGTCAAAGTAGGAAGAGAGTATGGATATGGGAAAGTCCTCGTCATTAACCACGGCTATGGCATCACCACCCGCTACGGGCATCTCCACAAGGCTCATGTCAAGATTGGCCAGAAGGTAAAACGAGGAGTTCTCATCGGAGAGGTCGGAAATACCGGACGATCCACAGGTCCCCATCTCCATTATGAGGTTCTGGTCAACAATGTTGCCGTAGACCCCAGAAAGTACATCCTCTTTGGATATCCTGGGTCAAGTCCGATCGGGCGTACCACCTCGCTCGTGAGATGAATCTGCCAGTCCAAGAATCGGAATTCCTCTCTATTGTCTTCCCCGAACAAGTTCATCCACGATACCCGGATCTGCCAGAGTCGAGGTGTCTCCAAAATCGTGGATATCTCCTGATGCAATCTTTTTAAGAATCCGTCTCATGATTTTCCCACTTCTCGTTTTGGGGAGCCCATCGGTGAAGTGAATTTTGTCCGGCGTCGCGATAGGACCAATCTCTTTCCGGACGTGAGCCACGAGTTCTTTTCTGAGTTCTTCGCTCCTCTCAATTCCGAGTTTAAGGGTCACAAAGGCATAGATCCCCTGTCCTTTGATGTCATGGGGGAAGCCCACCACGGCGGCCTCGGCTACGACGTCGTGTGAGACGAAAGCGCTTTCGATTTCTGCTGTGCCCATTCGATGACCGGAGACATTGATGACATCATCGACACGGCCCATGAGCCAAAAATAGCCATCGCCATCTTTTCGGGCCCCATCGCCTGTAAAATACATTCCAGGGTATTGAATAAAGTAGGTCTCCTGAAACCTCTGGGGATCACCAAAGACTGCGCGGAACATCCCAGGCCACTGTTTTCGGATGACCAGGTAGCCCCCCTCGTTGGTTTCACATTCCGACCCGTCTTCTCGAACCACAGCTGCGTCTATCCCAAAAAATGGGACAGTTGCTGATCCTGGCTTCAGAGAGATTGCGCCAGGCAGGGGCGAGATCAAGATTCCACCTGTCTCGGTCTGCCACCAGGTATCGACGATAGGGCACTTACCGCGGCCCACCACAGCATGGTACCACATCCAGGCCTCAGGATTGATGGGCTCTCCAACAGAACCTAGGAGTCTGATACTGCTGAGGTCATGTTTCTTCACCCATTCGTCCCCTTCCCTCATGATCGCCCGGATGGCTGTCGGCGCGGTATAGAAAATCGTTACTCTGTGTTTTTCCGCCACTTCCCAGAAACGGTCCGGTTTCGGATAGTTGGGTACTCCCTCGAACATCAAGCTCGCTGCGCCGGCAGCAAGTGGACCATATACAATGTAACTATGGCCAGTCACCCACCCAATATCTGCCGTACACCAGAATATATCTTCATCCCGGTAGTCGAAGACCCACTCAAAGGTCTTCTTTACATAAAGGAGATATCCCGCCGTGCCATGGACGATCCCTTTGGGTTTTCCTGTACTTCCGCTGGTATAGAGAATGAATAGGGGGTCCTCAGCATCCGTCGGTTCAGCCTCGCAATCCCCTTCGATGTCTTCTGTCGCCATTTCTTCGTCCCACCAAGTGTCCCGGCCGAGCTCCATCGATGGATTGGTCTTCGCTCGATTGACCACGATCACATGCCTCACCGTGGGGCACTCCTGGAGTGCAATGTCTGCGTTTCTCTTGAGTCCAACTCTCCTTCCTCCCCGAAGGCTCGTGTCTGAGGTGATCAGCAGCTTCGCATCACAATCCTTTATCCGATCTCTCAAAGCCTCTGCACTGAATCCTCCAAAAACAACGCTGTGAACCGCACCGATCCGTGCACAGGCAAGCATCGCAATGGGAAGCTCTGGGATCATCGGGAGATACAAGGCCACCCGGTCACCCTTCTCCACTCCTTTCTTTTTGAGCACATTGGCAAACATGCAAACTTCACGGTGAAGCTCTAGGTAGGTGTAAGTCCGGCTCTCTCCAGGGGGTTCCCCTTCCCAGATGATCGCGACTTTGTCTTTTCCCTCCGTATCGAGATGTCGGTCGAGGCAATTATACGATGCATTCAGTTTACCCCCATCAAACCATTTCGTGTTCGGACTCCCAAGGCCACCCTCGAGAACCTTGTCCCATTTCTTGAACCAATGAAGTTCTTCAGCATACTCGGCCCAAAATCCCTCGGGATCCTCGATCGATCTTGCATACATCCTCTCGTATTGAGCCGTACTCTGAATATAGGCGTTTTCGACAAAATCCTTCGGCGGCTCGAACCGCCGCGACTCCTCCATCATGGATGTTATGCTTTTTCTACCCAAATCCATGACGCACCCCCAATATCATGACTCCGTTTTCAGCTGTGCCATGTGTCGTACCAAGGTGTCTCACCACACACCACACGCATCGCTGAACTTTAATATACACTGCTCGAGCTATCAGATGAAGGTTCTCCAGAAATGGTCAGCCCCCAACCAGTTGGAAGACCGACGATTCAAAAGAATCTCCCCGCGACGGGATTCCGTTAGTTTACGGGGAGGGAGGGCTGAAGACAACGGAAACTTCTCACTCGGTCCATTGGGTATCGATTCCGCTATCGATTTAGGTTAAGATGACTATGCCATTTTTCAGGCGATCTGCGGTTATCTGAAGAGACCGAGGAGAAACGTTCAACTTAAGTAAATGCTGTTCCTAGTGTATGGGCGTAGCCGGGGTCCCCGCCTGATCTGAAAAACTCTCAAGAGCCGTGCGGATTTTTTCGAGCGAGGGATTTTAAATGCCGGTCATCGATTTTCATTTTCATATCACCCAGGTTGACGCATACAACGAATGGTTTTCTAAATGGGCCAGTAAGATGCATGGTCCCGACACTTTAGTCAATTTCCGGAAGATCCTTGCCTCACCCGAGTCGACCCTCCATTTTTTAGACGACCAGGGAGTCGACTATGCCGTCACCCTGGCGGAGTATAACCCTATGGTGACGGGGATTTGCTCGAACGAGAGAGTCGGCGATTTTTGTAAAGGGAGCGAACGCCTCATCCCTTTTGCCAGTATCAACCCCTATGTAACATTCAACGCCGTGGCAGAACTGGATCAATGTGTCACTGATCACGGATGCCGAGGGCTCAAGCTCTACCCGACGTACCAGCACTTCTACCCGAACGACAATCGGCTCTTTCCGCTTTATGGCCGCGCTCAGGAACTCGGAATCCCCATCATGTTTCACACAGGCTCCTCCACATTTCCAAACGCCCTGATGAAATACGGAGATCCCTTGGCCCTGGATGAAGTGGCTGTGTTTTTCCCGCGGCTGACTCTCATTCAGTCTCACAGCGGCAGAGGCTTTTGGTATGATCGTGCTTTCTTTTTGAGCGTCTTACACGAGAATGTGTACATGGACATCACAGGTCTTCCCCCTAAGAATCTTCTCAAGTATTTCCCAGATCTGGAAAAGAATCAGGACAGGATTCTTTTCGGATCTGACTGGCCGGGTGTCAAAAGCATCCAGGACAACATTAACGCCATCCAAAGCCTGCCAATTGGTGAGGAGGCCAAAGCCAAGATTCTGGGGCTCAATGCAGCGAGGGTTTTGAAGATCAACGTCTCCTAAGGACCGATTTTGGAAAGATCGACACCAGAAAAAGTGCCCAACGTCGAGAGGCCAACCAAAGCAGTTGTCAACCTTCGAGCCATCTCCCAGAACATTGCCAAAATCCGAAAACGAATTGGCCCCGAGAGGAATCTCATGGCCGTGGTCAAAGCCGACGGATACGGCCATGGATCAGTGGAAGTGAGTCGAGCAGCTTTGGAGAGCGGGGCTGACTGCCTTGGCGTTGCCCTACCCGAGGAGGGTGCCATTCTCAGAGAGGCGGGGATCGATGTCCCCATTCTGGTCCTCGGCACGATTCAACCCGACGAGGCATACAAGACAGCCGATTCCCAGTTAGAACAGACCGTGTGCTCGATGGAGCCCGTGGAGGCATTAGACCAGCAGGCTCGCCAAGCCGGTACTCGTATCAATGTGCATATCAAGGTTGACACCGGCATGGGCCGGATCGGAGTGAAGCCTGAGGACGTATCTGCCTTCGTCCGCAGGATTCTCAAATTCGAAAATTTGAACGTAAAGGGGATATTTAGCCACTTCCCGTCAGCAGATGAGGCGGATAAAACCTTTTCCAAGAGACAGATCGAGATTTTTGATCAGGTCGTTCGAGAGTTGGCGCTTTCGGGGATCACGATACCTCAGAAACACATGGCCAATAGTGCCGCCGTTTTGGACCTTCCACAATCGTACTACGACCTTGCCAGGCCTGGAATCATGATCTATGGGCTCTATCCCTCTGACCAAGTCAGCCGCAGCATCGAACTGGAACCGGCCATGACCCTCAAGACGAGGATCTCCTTTCTCAAAACGGTTCCTCCAGGCACTCCCATCAGTTATGGGCGGACTTTTGTGACCCAGAGGGAAACGAGCGTCGCCACCCTTCCCATAGGATACGGCGATGGATATAGCCGGTTGCTGTCGGGACGGGGAGAGGCACTGGTCAACGGCCACCGAGTGCCATTGATCGGCCGTGTTTGTATGGATATGTGCATGATCGATGTATCTCAAGCAGGAAATGTCAAGCCAGGAGACGAGGTAATCCTCTTTGGTGAGGAACTCTCGGTCGATGAGATCGCTGCCAAGGTTGGCACGATCAATTACGAAATCGTCTGCGCCGTTGGAAAACGGGTCCCCAGGGTTTATGTTGGATAACCCTCTCATCCACTCCTCAAGTTGAAGTTGCTCCACTCACCCGGGATTTTGTTTCATCAATAATATCCTTCGAAATCGCCAAGCAGCATGATCATTATCAGAAAAGGGGGCTATTTGATCCAGGAATATTTGATCTTAGGCTCGGGTGGACACTGTCTAATGTATGTCCAAAAAAAGGCTCACGACGATTGCCCAAGGAGATAACAAAAATATTGACATGGTTTCAAGATCTGCTAGTATAGTTTTTATCGTGCGCTTCCGGACTTGAAGCTGGAAACGGGGCGAAGCAGAAGCTGAGTGGATGTGAGGCCCGTTCTTTCGGTACGAAATGACGGGCCTCTGTTTGTTGGGGGGGCTAGCTGACATGAAGTGCCCGGAATGCGGTGAGGTGAATTCACTGGGTCGTAGATTCTGCGGTGAGTGTGGCTATCACTTCAGGCAAAACCACGAACCGCCTCCAATCGACCACAAAAAGCCACCACCCTACACCCCAAAACACACCGATGAAATTATCAAGACAAGGAGCGCTCTCGAGGGTGAGCGCAAAATCGTGACGGTCCTTTTTGCCGATGTAGCGGGATCTACGCGTATTTTCGAGAAGCTCGATCCGGAAGAGGTCCACAATATCATGGATGGTTGCTTCAAAATCATGATGGATGAGGTTCACAACTACGGAGGTACGGTCAACCAGTTCACAGGCGACGGGATTATGGCCCTTTTTGGTGCCCCTTTAGCTCATGAGGACCATGCACGGAGGGCTTGTTATGCGGCCCTCGGAATACAGAGAGCACTCGAGGCGTATGCAGAAAAGGTCAAGGCCAGGTTCGGAACGGAATTCAAGATGCGGATTGGCCTCAATTCCGGGTCTGTGGTTGTGGGCTCTATCGGAGATGATTCTCGCAGGGATTATACCGCTGAGGGAGATACGGTGAATTTGGCCTCCAGGATAGAGACCCTCGCCGATCCTGGAAACATCCTGATCTCCAATAATACCTATCATCGAGTTAGTCATGACTTTGAATTTCTGGCCCTGGGCAAGTTCAAGATCAAGGGAAAAGAGAAACTCCATGATGTGTACAGGCTTGTTGATAAGACATCCCGGCCACAGATTGATTCAGAATGGACGATCCATTCTGAAATGGTGGGTAGAGACCGGGAGTTGGACAGGTTGGAGCTCCATGTCTTAAAGGCAAAAAATGGGGAGGGCTCTATCGTAAATATTGTGGGAGAGGCAGGCATCGGCAAGTCAAGGCTCATTGCGGAGCTGAAAAAACGAGAAACCCTAAGAGGCACTCTGGTCCTTGAAGCAAGGGCAGTCTCAATAGGCGGGAATCTCAGCTTTTATCCCATCATTGAGATGATAAAAGGTTGGGCTGGAATCCAAGAGGATGATCTGGAAGCCGAAGCCGGCCGTAAACTTGAGTCCAAGATTAGAGCGATTCATCCCCAAAAGACCAACGAAATATTCCCCTTCATAGCGACCATGATGGGAATCAAACTTTCTGGAAAGCACAGCGAAAGGGTAAAGAGGATAGAAGGAAAAGCACTGGAAAGCCTGATTCGGAAAAGTCTGAGGGATCTCATTATCAAAGTATCTGAATCATTCACACTAATCCTTATCATTGAGGACCTTCACTGGGCGGATAACACTTCCATCGAACTCCTGATTACAATGTTCAGGTTGGCAGAAAGCAATAAAATAATGTTCATCAATTTATTCCGGCCCCATCATGAGCGGACCAGCGATAGATTGCTCAGAAATATTATCGAAAACTATCCTAGCCTCCACAAGGAAATATACATTCAGCCCCTCAATACATCCGAGAGCGACTTGCTGATTGACAATCTGCTCAAGGCCGGAGGGCTCCCTCGTGATATAAGGAATTCCATTCATAGACGTTCTGAGGGCAACCCCTACTTCATTGAAGAGGTAATCCGTTCGTTTATTGACCAAGGCGTAGTTGAAAGAAAGAATGGAGGTCTAGCGATCACCAGAAAGATCGAGTCGGTACTTATTCCCAATACGATCCAAGAACTGCTCATCTCCCGCATTGACCATCTTGAGGAACAAACAAAAATCCTATTGAAAACCGCCTCTGTTATTGGCAGAAAGTTTTTTTACCGAATACTGGCGAAGGTAGCACATGGAGTTGAGAACATCGATAACAGACTTCGATACCTTAAAGAGATCCAACTGATCCAAGAAATCAAGCGGATGGAGGAAACTGAATATATCTTCAAGCATGCTCTTGTACAGGAGACAATGTACGAGTCTATACTGCGCCAGAAGAGAAGGGAGCTTCACCTCAAGGTGGCGGAATCTATAGAAAAGGTTTTCGGGGAAAGGCTGCATGAATTCTACGGTATGCTTGCCAGTCACTACAGCAGAGGAGAGGACCTTGATAAAGCAGAGGAGTACCTGACTAAGGCAGGTGAAGAAGCCCTGAAATCCTCGGCCTCGAGTGAAGCCCTACATTACTATAAGGAAGCGTTCAACATCTACGAATTAAAGTACGGCGAAACCGCAGATCCTGAAAAGGTTGCCATGTTCGATAAGAATATTGCTCTCGCTTTGTATAACAGGGGCCAGTATGAGGAAGCTGTTGAATATTTCGACAAAGCACTCGCCTACTACTGGGGAGAGTCGCCAAAACATTCATTTTTGACAGCATTCACCTTCGTTTCTGCAGTTTTTCATTTCTTTGTAGCCCTTTACTTCCCATCGCTGAAGTTTAGAGGAATTCTGACACAGAAAGATACGGAGGCTGTAGATCTATTCTATAAGAAATGCGAAGCGTTGGTCATCATAAATCCTAGAAGATTCTTTATCGAATCATTCTATTTTTTTAGGAAACTGACCAGTTTTAATTTGACAAAGCTCGAACAAGCAACTGGGATATTGGTGTCTGCGAGTTGCCTATTCTCTTTTAGTGGTCTTTCATTCAAAGTGAGCAGAAAGATACTGAATTCTGTCGAAAACAGGATGGGTGAATATGATGTAAAGCAACTAACCACCTATGATCTTATGGAGACACAACACAATTATCTGGAAGGCAATTGGCAAAGATTAAGAGGTCATGATTACGAACTCGTGAAGAAGAATTTGAATATAGGAGAGATCTTTCTTGCATCACATCATCTCTACTGGCATGGCTGTCCAATCATCTATCAAGGATTCGGAGAAGTTGCAGGACATCTGGTGGATGAATTGAATGAGATCAGTGACGTGTATAAGAATGATCTATCCAAACTACTCAAATATCTCTTGAATGCAAGTCTATTAGTTGAATACCGAAAACTTCATGAGGCCCTAGCTGAGATTCAGGAGGCGATTGAATTCATACATAAAAAGGGATCTGATATATCATTGATAATCCTTTACTCAATAAAGTCCTTTACGCATCTGATGATGAAAGATCCTCAGGAAGCCAGGAAGTTTCTACAATACGCGGATAAAGTTCGATCTGGATTTAAAGCGGTCCCTATACAATTGGCTCCATTTTATCGGAGTCAATTTGCCTATCTTCTACAATGCCTCGAGGAATCACTCAAGAAAGGTAAGCAATGGGAGGCATCCGAATATCGAAATAAGGCCGGTAAATCGGGCAAAGTGCTCTTGAAAATTTCACGCAAGGCAGCTTTGCACCGCACGGAAACCTATAAGATGATGGGTGTCTATTTCTGGTTAATCAACAAGCAGAGGAAAGCACTAAACTGGTGGAATAAAGCCGTTAGGGAGGGAGAGCGTCTTGGCGCACGCCTTGAGCTTTCGAGGTCTTACTTGGAATTAGGGAAGCGCTTACTCGAAGACAAAAGCATTTATCAAGAGATAAACGGATCAAGAGCAGAAACTTACCTCGAAAAGGCAAGAGCACTATTTGAAGAGATGGAATTGCAATGGGATTTGGATGAAATGATGAATCTCGTGGCGGATCATGGTTTGTCGGTCCCTAACACCAGAGGCAATGAGTAGCGATGTGAAACCTCGATCCCTCTATTGCACTATCTCATTTAACAGGCTGGTATCGAATGAAAAATGAGTTTGAGAATTTCCTGACACATCCTGCTGGAGTCAATTTCGGCTCCATCACCCTTTCTGATGGGGAAAGAGAATTCTATCGGGACTTGAATGACGAGATTATTATGCTCTGCAGGTCCCTGCCAGAGTCAACTCAGACAAATGCGTTGATGTTTCTCATGCAATATACAGGGATGTCATTTGGCGATGAGCTCGATTTCTTCAGACATTACCCCGTACCTACCTGGTCGATTATCTACTGGCTTATTCAATCCAGGGTCCGTGATAAAAAGTTGAAACAGGAGGATATCAAAAACGCTATAGCCGGACACGCCATGGCCATGACGCTTCACTCCATGGACGATCATCTTACCGATCACGAGATGCCGGTCACACACCTGACTCTTTTATTGAGAGGCCAGGCATGGATGATCATGAACAACGCTTTCGAGGACTTAGCCTGCGAGGTCGACGGTGGGCACGAGATCCTCCGAGGGCTAATCGACGATTACTTCAAGGGTATCTTCAGCTCTGCTGAAATGGAGACCTTGGACCACTACTGTGAGCTATTCAGGAAACAGATGGCCACAGGCCTGATAGCCCCAGCGTTGTTGGCAGAAAGGATGACCACTCCCGATGAACTTAGCTCTGACATTATGACCGCATATGGCTCCTTTGGCATTGCATGGAGGCTTCTCGATGACATCAAGGATATTGAAATAGATATGATGAAGTCTCTACATACCTCGATTTACGTCTGTCTGCCTCAAGACCTAAAGAAATGTTGGGATAAGTATACCGAAGAGGAGCCAATGCACAGAGAAAGCTATAACAGGGCCATCTGGGATCACATCCGGGAAAATGGCGTTATTGACAAAGTAGTAGAGAAGATTCGCGACGAACTCGAATCGGCTGTTTCAATTGCTGACTCTCACCGTCTGACGGGCCTGGCAAATGAATTTCGTGCGCTTTTGGCCCCCTTGGCGTTCGGGCAAAACTCTCTATGAACAGTAGAACTGGCGAGAGCATCAATCAAAGCGTTGGCGAGGAAAGCCTCGGTATTGAGGTAACGACCCATTGTAACAGCACCTGCGCGCATTGCTTTGCTCGTGCTGGGATTCCGGAGCGCTCTAGCCTGCCCGTTGATCTCGTTATGAAGATTATCGCTGAGGGGTACAACATGGGATACCGTCGCGTGCATCTTACAGGCGGCGAGCCTCTACTCTGGGAGGGGCTTTTTGAGACGCTGGATCATGCCTTTGATCTGGGCTATGAGGCAGTATCTTTGAATACCAACGGAACGGTACTTATGAATGATGTTGTCGATCGATTGGCATACTATGACTGCCTTTCGATCTCAGTGAGCCTGCAAGGGCCAGAGGAACTTCATGACCTTGTTCGTGGAGAAGGCTCATATGAGCAGACATTGAAGGGCATCGAAAAGATACACGATGCTGGTATTTCCTGTGTAATATTTGCAACCGCATGTAAGAGCCTGCTTCCCGATTTGCCGCAATTTGCATCTGACATTTACGAGAGATTTCCTCACACAAAGGGTCTGACCCTTATCCAGCTAATCAGAGTAACGAATGACATCTTTGATCTGTCCAAAGACCTTCTGACCCCTAATGATTTTTTGCAACTGGTTCGGATGGTTTCACTGTTAAACTTGTGCGGTATGAAGACGTATGTGCTGAACAACCCATTAGCCTGCGTTGCTTCAAGATTGCTTAAGATGCCATGGATTCCTCTGTCGCATCCACTATACCGGGCCGGTAGCCTCTTTGTCATGGCAAACCGGGATATCACCCTGGCACACTCCTCACGTGATAGATTTGGCAAATATAGACCCGGTATGATCGAAAAAGTGCTTTCTTCTTGTGAGTATCGAAATGCAATTGCGCCGGATGGGTCAATCTGTCCCAAATGCACATATCAAAAGCAGTGCAGGGAAAACGGAATGATTCGTCCGTCAGAATGGTTCCGGGATATGCACCCCGAAGTGCCCTATTGTAAACGGGTGCTCGATAGGGCTGCTGCAGAAATTGCGCAGCCCTCTGTCCAATAACATTTTTACAGGAGGTGGTTATCATGCCAAGAGGAGCAGGAGGTATGATCGATTTTATGATCGCTGCATCACAGGATAAGAACTTAGCAGATGAGTTTTATAAAACGGTTCAAGCAGACGATTTCCAAAAATTAAAAGCTTTTCTTCATAATCGCGGCTATGTATATGTAGATGACCCCACAATCAGTATAATCTTGGTCAATAAGGATCTCTATAAGGGAAATCAAACGATCAGTCCGACGGTAGTGCCACAGTACTGATTTTCTGATCGGTTTGTTACAGAAATAACTTGGCAAACTGTTCTGCCAAATAATCGTGGGAATTCAATGACCCTGCACTCATCCGGGGCGGTCATTTCTTCCACCAAATGTTAAGATCGCCCATCTATAGGGCGGCGGGTACGCTACTATCCTTCAAAAGTTCTTTGCTGATGTATTATTGGGGGCAGATGATTCTGGAGCGAACCTTGAGCTATTGCTGAAATACCCGTCCCGATGACGAGAATTTTCCCCGAAGCGGCGAATATATACTGTCTGACCGGTCGCCGGTGAATTCGCAAGTTATGCCGGACCAAGAATAAAACAGGCCGGGAATCGCGTTCAGAGAGCGTGAGGATTCTCTCTCAATAACAAATAGACATTCTGAATCATTCTCGAGAATTGGTACTAAACTCCTAATCATCTGTTCGCTGTTTGAAATGGACCTCTATAGATGAAAGTCGCATTAGTGACACCCTTCACGACCCATCTGCCATTGTATCCCAGCGCCTATCTGGGGTATGGCATCGCATCACTCAGGGAGATGTGCGACCTGGATGTCATCGATTTTAATGCCGAGATCTATCAAGAGAACAGAATAAAACTAAGAGAAATCCTCTCCACTTTTGAGAACCAGGATATCCTAATAGATTCATTAGGCTTTTATCCTTTGTATTATCATTTGCTGGATAGCGTTGAAATTGGATACCAACGAGTATCCTGGGGTGAATACGAATCGACTTTCATAACGATACCGTCTTGGTTTGTGACAGTCCCTACAGACGCCGTCTTGAAAATCGCGAACCAGATTAGAAAGAAATCGACTGATACTGAGGTCTATTTTTTTGGCAATTCCTTGGGGTCATGGACTGACGAAAATGAACTGAGGAACAACAAAATCCATGTGAGACATTTGAATCATCTTTTTCAATCGAATGGAAGCGGGGAACCTGTGAATTATGATTCATTACCCACACCTGTATATGAAAATAGGTACAAATATCTCTTTGACATGCTTCCTTTTCGGTTGAAACATGGCTGCATCTGGGGCGGGTGTAGGTTCTGTTCCTTAGCGAAAGGTTGGAATTCTGGTTATCTGGAAAGGGACCCCAAGAAAGTTGTTCGAGAAATTCGAGAACTGATTGATAAATATGACCCGAAGATGTTCGCATGCACGGACAATTCAATTAATGGTGATAACCTGCTTGAATTCTGTGAATACTTCAAAGATTTCAAAAAACCCTGGGCGGGAATGGCCAGGGCAGATCTGTCCAGAAAAGAGATCTCGGGTTTGCAAAATGCGGGCTGCAAGCTAATCTATTTTGGACTGGAATCTGGAAGCGATCGAGTACTCAATGAAATCAATAAAGGGATCACCTCGAAACAGCTCTCCATGTTCATTGGAAACCTGGATGATCACAATATAATGCCCTATCCTTCTGTGTTTGTCGGTTCCCCAAGTGAAACGGAGGATGATTTTAGAAAGACCATTCAATTCTTATTGGCGCACAGGAGATATTTTGAAGTCATCAATGTATTTCCATTCCTAATAACTCCCGCTTCGGACTTCTGTCTAGAAAATAAAAGGCCTCACGAGCATGCGCTCAAAAGATTGAACGAGTTAATCAGAGTATGTAAAGACGCGGGGATTAAAGTCTGTGTGGGAGAACAAAGCGGGGAATATGCAATCTGCAAAACGATTTTTCCTGGTCATCGGAATTATTAATTGCACATCATGTCAATCAGAAAATCGGGAAGGCTAAAATTCTGTGAAGGATGACGTGACCCCATGCCCAAGGACACGAGGTAATCCTCTTTGGTGAGGAACTTTCGGTCGATGAGATCGCTGCCAAGGTTGGC
>JABAOF010010642.1_pt1 | contig 13258 bp, 10 predicted proteins | sample 7062171 | NCBI WGS metagenome assembly JABAOF01 (sample SAMN14538628, study PRJNA623070) | marine sediment metagenome | biome: marine biome [ENVO:00000428]; feature: marine pelagic biome [ENVO:01000023]; material: deep marine sediment [ENVO:00002113] | place: India: Gulf of Khambhat ...
TGGTGGGTTAAACTTCTTTATTATTCTCATCCTCCGGTTGGCGAGCGTCTGGCGATGGCAGAGAATTACAAAAAATAGAAAATGGCGGAAATTATTTGAAGGCAATAACATCCTAGTAGCCGGAAAACGAGAAGCTTTATACAGGCAGGACCAAGCATGAAAAACTGGAAGAAGACAGCCGAAGTCGCCATCATCGGCGGCGGCATAATGGGACTCAGTACAGCTTATTACCTGGCCAAGAGAGGTGTATCAGATGTGGTTGTCTTGGAAAAGGACCTTCTTGCTCAGGCTTCTACTGGATTGAGTGTTGGAGGCATCCGTCAGCAATTCTCTAATCCTGCGAATATTCGTTTGTCCCAGGAATCTGTTCGGGTGTATGAGCGCTTCGAGGACGAATTCGGCGCTGATATTAAATTTCGCCAGGTTGGCTATGTCTTTTTGACCCAGATAGAAGAGACCTGGAATGCTTTTCTATCCGATGTTGAAACTCAACGAAAATATAATGTTCCTGTAGAGCTGCTTTCTCCTAAGGATATAAAGCAGCGGTGGCCCTACCTTAATGTTGACGATCTGAAAGGCGGAACATTTGGACCAAAGGATGGCTATGCAGATCCTTATCTTGCAGCCATGGGCTTTGCGAATTCTGCGAGAAAGCTCGGTGTCCGGATCGAAGAGAAGACAAGGGTAACTGGTATAAAGATCGAGGGTGGCAGAGTTCAGGGGATTGAGACAGCCAAAGGCCCAATCACGGCACCGGCAGTGGTTAATGTAGCCGGACCCTGGGGAGGAGAAGTTGCCAGGATGGCCGGGCCTGACTTGCCAGTAAAACCTTACCGGCGCCAGGTATTCGTGACCAAATCCTTTGATGCCATTCCCAAGCCTGTTCCGATGATCATTGATCAGGATGTCACTTTTTATTTATGTGGTGACGAGCCAGGCATTATCATGGGGATGAGTGATCCAGATGAGCCTTCGAGTTTTAATTTAAATGTTGACCGGGATTTTCTGGAAAAGGTTATCGAGGCCGCAGTCCGCCGCGCTCCTATCCTGGAGAAAGCTGAGATCTTGCGGGGGTGGGGAGGACTTTATACTATCACTCCTGATGATAATCCGATAATCGGTGAAGCGCCGGGCGTTTCAGGACTCTTCTGTGCCATAGGCTTTTCAGGTCACGGTTTTCAACAAGCACCAGCAGTAGGCCTTATCCTGAGCCAACTTATCCTGGATGGAAAAACCAATTTTGACCTTGCGCCGTTTGCTTTCGACCGATTTGGGAAAAAAGAACAAGAGGGAGAAAAAAGGGTGGTGTAATACGATGAAATTAAAAATACTTACCAGAAACGAAGTGGCCAAGGCTGTGAACATGGCCGAAGCCATAAAAGCAGTTAAAAAAGCCTTCATCCAGCTATCTTCGCGGAAGGCAGAAATGCCCCTGAGGACTCAGGTACCAGTGGAAAAGCACAAGGGTGTGACTCTGTTTATGCCTGCATATCTGGCGGACAGCGAAGCCATGGGAGCTAAAATTGTCTCAGTTTTTCCGAATAATCAAAAGAAAAAGCTTCCTACGGTTCATGCTGTAGTGATTGTAGTCGACGCAAAGACTGGGCGGCCGAAAGCTGTTATGGACGGCACTTATCTTACAGCTTTGCGAACAGGGGCTGCCTCAGGTGTTGCCACCGACCTCTTGTCCCGGAAAGACGCCAGCGCCGCGGCTATTTTTGGAGCAGGGATTCAATCCCGAACCCAATTGGAAGCAATTTGCACAGTCAGGCCCATCGAAAAAGTCTGGGTCTTTGATGTAGTGCCAAGAGCTGCCAGTGATTATGCTAAAGAAATGAAAAAACACGGGAGCCCGATTCCTTCAGATATTTTTGTTGCTAAATCAGCCAAACAAGCGGTCAAAGAAGCGGATATTATATGTACAGCTACTACATCCTTTAGGCCAGTGTTCAACGACTCTGACCTTAAGCCAGGTGTCCACATAAACGGTGTTGGCTCTTATACACCCGAGATGCAGGAAATTCCGGCGCGTACTGTCGTCCGGTCAAAAGTGGTCGTTGATTCTCGCCAGGCTGCGCTTGCCGAGGCAGGGGATCTAGTCATTTCCATAGACGGAGGGCTCATTTCAGATAAGCATATTCATGGAGAAATCGGAGAATTAGCAACAGGAAAAATTCGAGGCCGTGAATCAGAAGAGGAAACGACATTCTTTAAGTCAGTTGGCCTGGCAGTTCAAGATGTATCTGTTGCCGAGCTTGTGCTGCGCAGAGCCAACAGATTGGGGCTTGGACTCGACGTCGATATTTAAAAAATCGGCATTACTTCAAAGCCGTTTCTTGTATGTCATTGCGAGCGCAGCGAAGCAATCTCATACGAATACGTCATGGTGAGCCCCGCAGAAGATTCATTACCTGTCATTGCGAGCGGAGCGAAGCAATCTCATAAGATAAGATCGTATTATTATTTAATATTATGGCTTCGTTTTATTATATGAGATTGCCGCGTCGCTGCGCTCCTCGCAATGACATAAAAAATTATAACTCTGAGTAATAAAAATAGCGAAATATTGACAATTTTATAACTCAGAGTTATATTGGCTAAAAAAATAACTTATCTGAACAAATAATTAATGCCTGGAATCCTAGGAACAAGACTCAGAAGAGAAAGAGAAGAGCTGGGGATTACCCAAGATGCTTTGGCTAAAGGTGTAGGTCTATCCAGCGAATTCATCTCCCTGCTTGAGTTGGGAAAAAGAATGCCCAGCCTTGAATCATTAACCGCTCTTGCCGATTTCTTTAAAAAAGATGTTTCCTACTTCCTGAAAGAAAAAGAGGAGACTTTTAAGATCATTCTAAGAACGGAAGGCTTGGATGAAAAAGCAAAAGCAGAAATAAAAAAGTTCAAAAAATATTGCGAGGAGTACATCCATCTTGAAGAATTGACCGGACGCCGCCTTGAGCCTGGTCCCATTTATGCCTACATATCACCAGAGAGAATGGCGGATGAAGAAAGACGGAGAATGGGATTTGGAGACGAACCTGTCCGGGACATTTTCTCTCTCCTTGAGCTTAATGGATTACATATTATAAGACAGCCGATTCCGGAGAAATCAAACGTCTCTGGTATATTTATCTTTTTTGAAGCAGAAAAGGCGGCCTTCGTCTTAATAAACAGCGCCCAGACCATTGGCCAGCAAGCTTTGGTTGTAGCTCACGAATACTGCCATTACCTCAAGGATAGACACGCTGGCCCCATAATTGACAATCCGGATATTTTTATAGATGAGTATGTTTCTCTCTACCATCCCCGTGAGAAGTTTGCTCAAACATTTGCAGTCCGCTTCCTGATACATCCCGCAATGATCAAAAAAATCATCGAGAAAGATTTTCATTCAAAGAAACTTAGTTTTGCGGATATTCTTTACCTTAAGCGCTATTTTGGGGTTAGTGCCCTCGCCATGCTTCGAACTCTCAAGGACTTAGACTATCTCTCTCGTTCGAAATTTGAGGAGTACCAGAAGCTCGACCCATCCCCTTATGAGGAAGTATTTTTTGGGAAGTTAGCTGAAGAAGATAGGTTAAGAAAGGTGAAAAAAGGAGCAATTCTCTCCAGCCGATTGAAAAGCTTGGCCTTAGAGGCTTATAAGAAGAAAAAAATCAGCGCAGAAAAATTGTCCAGGCTTCTCAAAAGGGATAAGGACAAGATCAAGTCTCTATTAGGGAAATAATAGTTCTAGGATAGAGAAATTGCTTATAAAGCTTTCCTGTTTGTAAAGGAAAGCATGAATAAAGGGGCCCAAATCCAAGAGAGCATCAGTGAGCCAGCAAGCCTTCTGCCTTAGCGGCAACTCTTAATCCGCTGTCAAAGGTTAAAAGAGTTAATTCAGGAATCTGCTTTTGAAGCTCTATTGCAGTAGACAGGTGCCAGAGCTGCTTGCCGCCCAACGACCATTTCAAAGATAATGCTTTAAGCTTTTCCCAGTCTGGCCCGATATTCAAATATCTCCAGGGTCCTGTCTTTAGTGCCTTAAAAGCGACGTCTGTTAGAATGTCAGCTAGAAGCTTTTCTCTTTTAATGCGGGATATCACTGCACAAACCTCGGTATAGCCCAGAGTTGAGATGAGATGAACACCATTCTTTCTGAACCAGTCCAAAGCCTCTTTACTATGGCCATCTTTGAACAGGACAGAAAGGATGCTGGAAGAATCCCAATAAACCGCGACAGGAACTTTTTTCGTCATGGATTTCTATCCTCCTGGAGAAATTTCTGGGCAAGTTCGTCAGGAATAGGTATGGGAATAAGGAGTTTTTTCNNGCTCAATCCAGCCTTGTCTTTCAAGTTCATTAATGCGCTCAGCTAAAGGAAGAGAATCTGCGGGCATAGGAACAATCCTGCCGACCGGTTTGCCTCGATCAGTTATTATAATCTCCTTGCCTTTTTGGACATCTTTTAGCATTTTGCTGAGATTTATCTTGGCTTCGCGAATGCCGATTCGTATGGTTTGCATAATTTTATCACCTTTTTAGTAGTTACAATGACCACATCAGAATAATANNCACGAATAATACAAATCTGCTGCAGCTAATCTTTTGTTCAATTTTTTGGCAGTAATTTTCTGTCCTCTTCGTCTCAAAACCAGCTTTATCACATTACCCTTGACATCTTTCACAAAGGTGGTTGGGACGTCTTCTTCTGTAGTAAAAAATGTTGATTCGGATTCAGGGGAAATCTCGGTTTTTTCATCACCTCTATCTCAAAACGAGCTAGGTCTTAAACAGGCTTCCTTTTCTCCTGGTAGGATATATTATGAATCTTAATTTGGCCAGCCGGCAATCTTGTAATCAAACCCGCCATAATCTATAATGCAATTATCTATAATAAACTAATAAAAAAGGCGAAAGAAAAGCGCTTTTGGGAGGAAGGAATAATGAAAAAAATAATACTAACCCTGATTGTACTTAGCTTAGCAATATTTATTTTTGCCCGACAGGAACAACACCAAGTTACTGTCAGGAATATCGAGGTTCCTACTCGCGTCTTTCTAAAGGATCAGTTCGTGGAGGACTTAACCATCCAGGACTTCGAAATCTATGAAAACGGAATCCCGCAAAAGATCGAAGCTCTTTATCTAACATCCAAAAAGGACATCCTAAGACAAGAGGAACTCAAAAACTATTCTCCGCAAACTTCAAGAAATTTCTACCTCCTTTTCCAGTATACAGAATATGACCCCAAACTTGCGAAAGCGATAGACTTTTTCTTCCAGAATATGATTCTTCCAGGAGATTCTCTGCTCCTGATGACTCCCAAAAAAAAGAATTATTATATGTCAAGCGAGGCGTTGAAACAAAAGCCAAGAAAGACAGTCTCCAAAGATATGCTGAAGATTTTAAAGAAAGACATAAAAATTAGTTCCTCAGCTTACAGGAGCTCGATGATGTCCTTAAAAACTCTTGTCAAGTCAATCTCAAGCCAGGGGGGAGGCCCGGCTGACTTGGAATTATCATCTGAGTTTGAATCCGCAGCATCCTCCCTTCCGCAATTGCTCAACAGATACAGAATGAACCTGGTAAAATTGGAAGAGCTTCGTATCATGGATCCAAAGCTTTTCCTGCAGTTTGCAGCTAAGCTCAAAGCGATTCCCGGACAGAAGTACGTTTATTTCTTTTACGAGAGGGAATTCCGGCCAGAGATAAGTCAAAGCGCTCTTAATGTAATCACATCACAGCATCATGCGGATCCAGGCATCATGGGTGACCTGCAGGACCTCTTTCAATTCTATCGCAGGGATGAGAAAATCGATGTCGAAAGGCTCAAAAACGCTTTCGCAGACGCAGGAGTTTGTTTAAATTTCCTTTTCACATCCAGAGAAGTAAAAAGCTACCCGGGAATTTACATGAGAGAGCAATCAGAGGACTACTTCAAAGCCTTCACAGAAATCGCCAAGGCTACAGGAGGAATCGTCCATAGCTCTCAAAATCCGTCTGCTGCCTTCATGAAAGCATTAGACACCACAGAAAACTACTACCTCTTGTATTATTCCCCCACAAATTACAAAGCTGATGGAAGTTACAAAAACATCGAAGTCAAGGTTAAGAACAAGGATTTGAAAGTTACCTACAGACAGGGCTATTACGCCAATTAATCAGAAAGGTTTCTGATCTGATCAACTCAGATTGGGAACAGCTCCCGGCTAACTTTGTACTTAGGCGATTTTCGTCTTCGCGGTTTACCTGAATTGTCCCCGATTGTTGGCAGCGATTCAGCGGCTGCTTTCTTCGAGCTTTTTCACCAATTCTTGGATGTCCTTCTGATCAGCATTCAACTTGAGGGAGGCTTTAAGAGCTTCCAGAGCCTTTTCTCTCTCACCTGTTTTGTAATAAGAATAGCCCAGGGAATTTAGGAGGGTGATATTACTGTTGTAGATCTTGTTTCCTTCTAGGAGATTTTCTATGGCTCTGCTGTACATTTCCATCCCCATGTACATCCTTCCTTTTATCAGATAATAATCGAACTTGAATTCTTCGTCATCCTTTATCCTCTCGATCAATCCCAAGCATTCGGCATACTGTTCTAGTTTCAAAAGAAATTGAGCATACTCAACCAATCCTTTTTTATAGTCTGGGTTTATCTCGACAGCTCTTTTATAATAGACCTGTGCTTTTTCATCATTGTTCGTCTTACTGTACTGGCGAGCAACCATGAATAGATACACATAATCATGAGCGTGGGGGAAAGCTTTCATGCGGGTGATAGGATGGGCAAGCGCCTCCTGGAAGGAAACAGTGAAATTTTTAAACTTCTCATCCACTACTGTCCTTTCCTTATCTACCAATCTAAGCCTTATCTCATAATAATCAGCTGGCAACTCCTGCGCGCTTAAAGTATGAGTCATGACCAATGTATTTTTGAACAGATTGCTGTTCAAGTTCATGGTAAGAGATTTCGGCTTGCTTTGTTGTTTAGATCCCTGTATAAAAATTTCGACTTTTCCCTCCTCCCAAATTTCTCGGTCAATATTCGAGAGGATAAACAGTAAAGAAACGCTGTCAGAGGTTGAAAAGAGCTGTCTGGGGTCAACGACCAATTTTTTATTCAAGACTTTATAAGGAATATGAACATCTCCCTCGTAAGTTTTGATATCATGGCCCAAAAATGGACCAATGATTTGGGGAGAATCTATCGGCTCCTCAATCTTTACCACCTGTTCCAGTAACGTGAATTCCTTTCCTACCGAATTCCGGAGAAGCACGGACAACTCATACGTGCCTTCGACGACAGGAAAAGAATCTTCTACGACAAGGCCGTTCGCTTTTATCTTGTTCATATCATCTGCAGGAAAATAGAAAGGAAAATTCTTCGAATACTGGAAGAAGACCTCATCATCTTTTCTGAGACTCACATCCATGGTGTAATTACTGAAGTACTGATCTTTAGGTTGATAATAGTCAACTGAAACTGTTTTGGGAGCTATGGAAAAGTGCAAAAATTTCAACCCTAAAACTGGATCCCAGATGAGCTCTGTATGAGTATCACTTTCTAAGTAATTAGTCATATATTCTGTGCTGACCATTCCTCTATAATTAAGAAAATGTGTTGCATAAGAAGGATTCACATCTTTTTTGGGAGTCTGCATAATATCCTTTATCAGGATAGCGTTTCTGGTGGAGGGAATGTAACTATATGGTACCTCCCCTGGTATCAAAGAGAGAGATACATTAGCCAGCGTGGGAGCAGTTTCCAGGATTTTTTCGTACAGTTTCTGATAATTAAAAGGGTCCATATATTTGGAATCGATCAGTAAACTCGATGGCCCATCCGACATCGGGTCATATAACTTGAATTCCCCGATTCCTCCTCTCTGAAAAAAAACGAGGGCAAAATAGGGAGGAAGTCCCTTTTCTGGATCTCCATAATAGTACCAAACATGACAAGGATAAATGCCTTTTTGCTCTACAAAATTTTCCTTGCTGTCCGGAGGACCGAGGATGATGTACATCATTCCTCTTGCTGTTCTCCATCCCTCTTTTGGTGTCTCTCTTCCCAAATATTTATTGGCATATTTGAACCTCTCGATGATCTCATCCTTGTATTCATTCTCAGGTGTTCCAGGAGTTGGGTCTCTCTGTTTCCAGAAAGTTCTGACAAAGATATCCCGTTCCCTGTCGTTTTCCAATTGCATGAACACGTCTCTTTCTTGCTCCAGCATGATGTAGTGAGTTAGATCTAAGAATTCTCTGAATCTGGGATTAAGGTCCTTAACCTTTATCTTGGAGGCGTAAGAAAGTAAAGAACCTGCTAGAAAAAGAAGGAGAACGGTGCTTAATGTTCTTAATCGCATTTTGCTACCTCCAATTACCCTTAACTCTCTCATCATNNCATTAAGTGCAGGTCTTGACTTTTCCTCTGGCCTTTCGCCCTTTCAATCTTCGCTTTCGTCCGCTGCAGCTTTATCGATTCTTCTCCATTCATGTCTTTCACAAAGAATAAAATGGAGGAGAGTTTTAGATTTTGATCCTAAAAAATTTTCTTGCTTTACCTATCTCGGGCTTAGCTATTATGACGACATCAAAATAATAATCTCCAGGGTCCAGGGGAAAGGCAAAAGAAAAGCTCGCTTTCTCTATGCTTAAAAGCTCCTCTTCTGTGGCCTCGAAGTGTCTTTCCTCATGAAATTCTCTTTTCTCCGAGCTTCCTTTATGATAAATAAAAAAATCAAACTCAAAGTCAGCTGTCAACAGTCCTTCTTCCTCCCTAAAATGCATACCTTTCACTGGGATGGAGATCGTCGTTTCTTTTTCCTCTTTATCATAATCCAGGTCAAAATCCATAAACTTCAAAGGCAATTCTTCCTGTTTTTGGACAATACCGAACCGAGCCCGCTCGATAGCATCGGTCAGGCTTCCATAGAATCCTGAGTAAGGATCAAGGGTATAGGTATTATTCCCCCTGTCAAAAAATTCTACTGCTAAACCGAGCTCATAATAGACCCACAGCAGATAGCCCTGGACACCGGGCATGTTAATAATAAATGGTTCCATCTCGATCTTATCCGGAGGGCCAAAATAAATGTATATCCTTCCTCTGTCTGTTTTCCAGCCAGGAATGCCTTCTTTGAAATGAGCGTTGGCATATTCAATTCTGCTGAAAAATTCTTCCTTGAATTCATTTGTTTCTGTGTCAGGGTCCGGGTCACGCTTTTTCCAAAAATCATCGATAAATTCTTGCCTTGCCTCCTGATCCGGAAGATGCTTAAAGATGTCCCTTTCTTCCTTGGTCATGACCAGCCTGGCTTTCTCGTAAAACTCCTCGCTTTCAGGATCAAGCTTTAATCTTGGCGAGAGCCCGCAATTAACCATGCCGATGACGAGCAAGCTCAAGATGGGGATAGATAAAAAATTCGTGTTTTTCTTGTTCATACTTTGATTTTTCTACCGAGGCTTTTTTTTCAAGTAATCCAGAAATCCTCTCACCATAGAGGCTCTCTCGGAATCTTTATCTTGGCTCAAATAATCTTCAAAAGTCTTTATTGCCTGTTCATTTTCTTGTAAACTCAGATAGGTTAAACCTAGTTGATACAGAGCATCAAGGAAATCCTCCTGCAACTCCACCGCTCTTTGATAATACTTCAAGGCCATATCCAACTTGGAAATATTATAAAAGCTGGTGCCTATATTGTATAAAACGAGGGGATCATCTATCTCATCGAACTCGATCTTGTTGTACCATTCCATGGCCTTTTCACTCTCGCCTTTGTTGGAATAACAGTTCCCTACAGCGATCAACATTTTGGCATCATCAGGGGCTTCGGCTAAAACCTTTTGATAATATTCTATAGCCAGGTCATATTCTTTCTGACTAAAATAACAATTTCCGATGTTCGTGTTTATTATGAAAGCGTTGGGAAATCGTCCAAGGATTTCCTCATAGACTTGGATGGCTTCCTGGAATTTGCCCTCATCATAGAGATCATCGCCCCTCTTTAGCACATCCTTCAGGCCCTCGGAAACGACTAATCCTTTTGCCTTTTTCAAGCGGACTTCGATTGGAGGATTTCGACGAGTGGATTTTACTTGGACGCTTATTTTTTTGGGCATGTAACCCGGTAACTCAAAATCTATATTCCACTTGCCCCCTCTGATCCCGGCAGCCACCCACTTCCCGGCTTTATCTGTTTTGACATCGAACCCGCCCTCGGCCAAGAGTGAAAAAAGCTTAACAGTAACTCCTTCTATGGGCTTTCCCTGTTCATCATAAACGTATCCCATTATCCGGGCACTGCCTGTGTAATCTTGAGGAAAAATAAACATGGCTGTCAGGAGAAATGAAATACCCGAAAGCATTGTCCTCTTCATCCTCCACCTCGTTGCGGTCGGTTTGTTTCCTTTAATATTTTAGCATCTCCCGGAGTAAAAAAAAAGTCTATGAACTCACACTCGATTTCGCATCTATCAATAAGGATGCTCTGGACATCATGGGTGTCGAAGAGAAGATTAGCAGGAACATAATTATTTCTCGAACCACATGGATGGTAAATATTTATGGCCTCTTTTGTTTGCAGCTTTTAATCAAATCATCCAGCTGTTTCTTTAATTCTCCAGTAAGAGAATCGTAGTATTTTTGCTTGAAGATAGTCAACGTGCTTAGCGCTTTTTCTTTATCTCCTTTATCGAGATAAGTTAAACCTAAAACATAAAGCGCCTCGTCAAGCTTATCGTCTAGATAGAGGGCTTTTTTAAGGGAAGCGATGGCATAATCAAAACCGCCCAGTAGCCTGAACGCTTTGCCTAAACCTACATAAGCCAACGCATACTCAGAGTCAAACTTGACGGCTGTTTGAAAATTCTGAAGAGCTTTCTCCAGCATCGTCTTATCTTTTTCCTCCACCGCAAAGGAAAGCTGAGCCTCGCCAAGGTTGGTGAAAAAAGAGGAAGAGTCTTTATTGAGCGAAAGAGCCTTCTCGTACAGCTCTATGGCTTTCTCAAAATTTCCCGTTTCATAATAAGCAATACCCAGACCGTTCCAAATACCTGGATTGTACTCCATCTGACGATAGTTTTTTCCTTCGAAAGTCCTGATGATTAAATCGTACTGCTTGGCATCCAGGAGATAATTTACGAATGTCATGAAGAGAAGGAAGTTTGAGGGAACATTCTCATGCCCCATCATTAAAACCTCAACTGCATCTCTCAACCTTTTCTCTTTTCTGTATAAGCTGGCGAGATTAATATAGGCTACAGCAACATCCTTTCTTTCTGTAATCAGCGCTTTTAATGTCTCGAACCCCTGCTTTTTATTCCCTCTTTCATACTGTTTAAGTCCATTCATGGCCTGGTTATAATAGGGGAGACGGACTTTGACGTCGTCATCCCGCGTAAAGCTCTCTTTTCTCGTATCCTGAGAACTTGAGACATACCCAAGGCTTCTCAATTTTTCGAGTGATTCTTCATCCAGTCTTTTCTCCGCTCTTTTATTCTCGGGAGAGGTCATCTGGTTTATTATTTTTTCAAGCTCTTTTTCATGCTTCCCCAGCCTCTTTCTCTCAGCCAGGTTTTTCAACTCATCAAAGTCCTCAGCTAGATCATAAAATTCAGGAATGGGAGATTGGATATACTTTTCCTTATTCAAAATAAACCCTCGAAGAGGAGCCCAGCCTTTGCTGTAGTAAGGATGGAGAGACTCAAAATATATAGGACTTTTTGATGCTTTTTTCCCCAGAAGGGCCGGGACAAGCGAGATGCCCTGAAGAAAAGAAGGTTTTTCGACGTTCAGAATCTCGCACACCGTGGGGAAGATGTCGATATGGCTGACATAGTGTTCAACTCGGCGGTTCTCAAGTCCTGGAGAGGCTATTATAAGAGGAATCCAGATCGTCGTGTTATAGGCAAAAAAGCCGTGCGTTTCTTCACCGTGCTGTCCTAATGATTCACCGTGATCTCCGGTAAAAATTACGAGAGTCTCCTCGAATAAATTATTCTCTTCCAAGTAGGCAAAAAGTTTTCCTAACATAAAATCAACATAAGCCACTTCCCCTGTATAAGGGTGCTCTTTGTATTGAGTCAGGAACGGTTCGGGAGGTTCATAAGGACCATGCGGGTCCCAACAATGAACAAACAGAAACCAGGGCTCTTCCTGCTTCTTCAGCCAGATAAGGGTTCTTTCGATTACCTTTTCAGCCTTCCTCTCCACTTCTGATGGCTTCTTTATCCGCTTGTCCTCGAATTCATCATCATAAGTATCAAACCCCTGATCGAGGCCAAATCTTGAATCAAGAGCAAAGGCTCCGATGAAAGCTCCTGTAGAATAACCATGCTCTTTCAGATGCTCGGCCAAGGTAAGGAATTCTTCTCGGACAACAAAACTTGAATTATCATGCACTCCATGATAGGGAGGAGTGACTCCGAGGAGAATATTGGTATGAGAGGGTAGAGTAGTGGAGGTGTTAGCAAAAGCCCTTGAGAAAAGCACCCCTCTCTCGGCCAAGCCGTCGATGTTTGGGGTTTTTAGATGTCTGCTTCCGTAGCAGCTCAGCCAATCCGCTCTGAGCGTATCAATCGATATCAGAAGCACGTTCCATTTTTCTTTTGAGATCGCTCCTCCCGATGAGTTAAAGTGAGCTGTCAAAAGAAAAGTAACAGTGATCAAGAGGAAATAAATGAGAGATGGAGCAGAGTTGTTTTTCCTTCTTTTCCTTCTTCTTCTTTTGTCTTTCCTTTTCATAAGAAGTATTTCCTTCTCTCAAATGATAAGGATAATTATCATTAAATTCAACACACTGTTCAAAACTCAGCTCTTCTCCGTGTAATTCCTAACTCCTAACTCAACTGGAGTCAAAAAGCGCCTGCATTTGCCTTTCAGCCCTTCCGAGGAAAGGATGAAGGAGTGTTTCTTAAAGAAGAGTTTGAGGTTGGGGAATTAGGATTGAGCTCCCATTTTTTCTTTTTTGAGTTCAGCGCACGAGATTCCTCTCAGGTTAAAGCATTTGTTGCAAGAGATACACTCTGATTTTTTTATCTCTCCAGTTCGGAATTTTCTGACTAAAAAGGGTTCACGGATAAAAGGTCGACTCATGGAGATGAGATCCGCCCTGCCTTTTTCTATGATTTTTTCCATAACTGAAAAAGACCTGATCCCGCCCAGTCCAAAAACAGGAAGGGAAAGCTCTGCTTTTATTTTGGAGGCATCTTCGACAAAATAGCCTTCTTCCTCTTCCGGGCGAAGCCCTTTCCAAACCGAACCTTTCCCAGCTTCAGCCAT
>JABAOF010001143.1_pt1 | contig 13255 bp, 18 predicted proteins | sample 7062171 | NCBI WGS metagenome assembly JABAOF01 (sample SAMN14538628, study PRJNA623070) | marine sediment metagenome | biome: marine biome [ENVO:00000428]; feature: marine pelagic biome [ENVO:01000023]; material: deep marine sediment [ENVO:00002113] | place: India: Gulf of Khambhat ...
CACCGCCAGGACATTTTTATCTTTCATCTCTCCCTCGAACCTCTCGTTTATCGATTCGACCAAGCTTCTGAGAGAAATGAGGTTCGTTGCCTTTGCAAACGCCCCTAACATTACGGTGTTGACTATCGGTCTTCCGAGAACTTCCATAGCGATCTTGTTTGCATCTAAATTATAAACCTCGAAATCGTTGAACCTTCTTTTTCTATCGGAATTCATCAATATGATACCCTTTTTCGACAAACCTTCTGTGATGTCAACTATCTTCCTAAGCGAGTCGTCTAGAACGATTACGTGGTCCGGATTGTAAACCTCTGTCCGCAAATTTATGAACTCGTTCGAGATCCTGCAGTAGGATTCGACAGGAGAACCCCTTCTTTCTGGCCCGAATTTAGGAAAAGCTTGGCTGAACTTCCCGTCCTTGAAGGCGGAAACCGCTAACAACTCCGCTGCTGTGACAGCTCCCTGCCCTCCTCTCCCGTGTAACCTGATCTCAATAATGTCGTTCATCAGAAAACCCCTTAAAGAAATTAACGGGTAACAAACCTTTATAAATATTAACTTAACGTCATACGTCAATTGTGGGAGAAAATTAATTTCTTTATCGTGTCTTTAGTTTTTCTGAATTACGAAACTTTTTCCATAAACATGTTAACTCTATATGAATCTACAGGGTTTTTGGTTTTTCCATCGTATTTGAAATAAGATCCTACTATCACACCGTCTGCAATTTCTAAAAAATCAATCACGTTATCTGGATTAACACCGCTTGCAACAATAACGGGAAAATCGCCTACATAATCTTTAACATTTTTGACTATCTCAATAGCTGGTGATTTCCTTGTCTCCTTTGTTATAACAACAGCATCAGCTCCATTGTCGATCGCCTGCTGAGCCGAGTCTTCACTTCAAAACTTTTCTCTTTCCCAAGAGGTTTATAGTGTTTTGGATGGATGCCGGCAAAAAGAGCGGTATTCGAGCCTTTTCTGTTCGCTTTCAAATCTTGTACGTCGACTTCTATTCTATCAAAATCAACTTCGGTGTATTTGAAATCCGGCCTTACTCTATCAATAAAAACATCCAGCCACACATAATCGAGATTTAGATTTTTTCCTATTCTGAAAGCTGCCCTGTAGTCGTTGTGAAGAACGTTCACGCCAACAGGCATTTCCGCTTCCTCTTTAATATGTCGTATAACTTCCTCCATCCTTTTTGCTGTTTTTTTAGATACGAAAGGGTTTTTGGAAACCTCGTTCCAGTTTTCTACCATCAGTCCATCGACACCTTTGATAGGTACGTGAGTCTCCAAAGCATAAAAATCATTCAGGGCTTCATTTCTAACGTATTCCATTCCTTTGTAACATGGACCTTCCAAATGTTCCAAGTGAATCATCCCGATTACAGGTTTCTCCACCTCGAAAATTTTACCTAAAGGAATTGACATTCAGGTCACGTTTAAAATACAGAGAAAAACTTTTTATCCTTTTAAAATTAACTGTTTCAGATAAACTATATGCCGAGAAAGATAGGCCTCGTTGAGGTGTTCATAAAAGAACCTAAATACAACAAAGACTTTTTGGTAGACTTATGGAAAAGAACAAAGGGCATGTATCAAATCAGCGAAACATATCCAGCATTCGAAATCCTTGACCCCTTTGAAATCGAGAACCCCGTACATTGTGATGAGTTCAGTTTACGTTGCATAAGACCGTTATATTGCCAAAAAGAAGGGGTCGTGTCATCTTATGGGTATTACGTATATTTTGATCATGACGGCGAACCTCTTCCAGAAACCAGAGAAACTGAAGATATGTGGGAAAGAAAGTGTATGTTTGAGAGTCGTATGTTTGGGATGGAAGAAGAAGCTAAAGAATTACTAGTCGNNAGTCGCCAAAAGGGAAACAGCAGTTGATTTTGGTCCAAAGATAAAATCGCTAGCGAAAATGCGTAAAGACAAAAATATGGACATCCTCGTTACCGTGAGTCAGGGGGTTTTATACGTTGATTTATTAGCAAAGAATTACGGTGCAAAAAAGCTACTGGAAAAAAGATTGACCCAACCGAAAGATTTTCCATACGTTCCAGGAGTGAATATCATTCACTGCAAGAAAGGTTTACCGTACGAACCAATAGATTACGTTTTATTTAAGAATAAAATATTAGTAATAGGCAATCCTGAAAAAAATACGGATGGAAGAATCGATGAGCTTGCTGAAAAAATTATATGCATGAGAAAATTAAAAAAACCTCAATACGTCATCAAATACGAAAATTTCTAAATCTTCCTTATCCTTTTAATAAGAATTCTACCTTACCGCGCTTATCTTTCTCAGGTGTTTGACTACTTCCTTTACGGATTTTATCGTGTAGTCTATCTCTTCTTTGGTTGTGAACTTCGATAAAGTTAACCTTATCGAGCCCATTATGCAGTCTTCATCCACGTCTATCGCCTTCAGAACATGGGAGGGTCCTTCCTCCTTGCTCGAACAGGCAGAACCGGTTGAAATGCAAATACCTTTCGTGTCAAGATACGTCAGCAAGGATTCGCCTTCCACACCCTTGAATGAAACGTTCACATTATTGGGTAGCCTTTTGTTCCCCTTCGGTCCGTTCAAAACAGAATCCGGGATGGAGAGCAATCCGGAAATCAGCCTGTCCCTCAGGAATCTCATTCTCTTTATGTCATTATCTTCCATAGTTTCGACTGCTTTCGCCAGGCCGACCGCACCCGGGATGTTCTCCGTTCCCGCGCGCAGCTTGAATTCGTGGGGTCCGCCTGTTGACTGCGGTTTTATTTTCGTTCCCTTCCTGATATAGAGAGCGCCCATGCCCTTCGGCCCGTGAATCTTGTGGGAGGAGATCGAAAGTAAATCGATCCTCATCTTCCTAACGTCTATGGGGACCTTTGTGAAGGACTGGACGACATCTGTGTGGAAGAGCGTTCGTTTCTTCCTGCATATTTCCCCGATCTTCTTGATATCCTGTATCGTCCCTATCTCGCTGTTTCCATGTATTATCGAAACGAGGATGGTTTCCTTTTTGATCGATTTTTTGAGTTTATCGAGATCTACAAACCCCTCTTTATCAACGTCAAGGTACGTCACCTCAAACCCCTCCCCTATAAGGGAGTTACAGGTGTTGAGAACGGCTGGGTGTTCGATCTTCGTGGTTATTATGTGTTTGCCTAAATGTTTGTTAGCGTAAGCAGCACCGCGCAACGCAAGGTTGTCTGATTCTGTCCCGCCCGAGGTGAATATTATTTCCGAGGGTTCGGCATTTATCTTCTTCGCAATCGTCCCTCTCGAGTGTTCAAGGGCTTTCTTCGCTTCCCTCCCGGATCTGTGGAGCGAGGAGGCGTTGCCGAATTTCTCTGAGAAGTAAGGAAGCATTGCCTTCGTTACTTTAGGATCAACCTTTGTCGTCGATGCGTTGTCCAGATATACATGCATGAGATCGCCCCAATAAGGATATAAATTATTCAATTTTATTGTTCTTAAAGGTTTAAAAATATAACGGCGTTATATTTCGTTCGAAAAACGAAAATCTTTATATATAACACTGTTATATAGATTAATTCAAGGTGTAGCGCCCATGTATACGAAAAAAGTAATCGAATACTTCACCCACCCGAAAAACGTGGGGGAAATAAAGAATGCAGACGCGAAGGTTGTTGAGGGTTCTCTTGCCTGTGGGGACATGATTAATTTGTATTTGAAGATCGACCCAAAAACCCATGTGATCAAGGACATAAAGTTCAAGTCGTACGGCTGCGCAGCGAACATCGCAACGACAAGCATAATGACCGAGATGGTGAAGGGGAAAACTATCGAGGAGGCGAAAAAATTCGAATTCAAGGACATAACGAAATCATTGGGAGGGTTACCTCCGATGAAGATACACTGTTCTATTCTAGCGATAGACGCCCTCAAATCCGCGATAAGGAACTACGAGGAAAAGCACGGTCTGGCGAAACCCGAGGATTTGAACGAGAGCATACTGCGATCGAGACTTCGACATGTAATGGATCCGGGAATCGGGAGGGATATCGTGACGCTCGGGATAGTTCAGGACGTGAAATTCGAAAAAGGTGTTGTCAAGCTTATGCTTAGGATATCGAAGGACCACGAATTCTACGACAACATAATGCACGAGATACAGGAGAGGATAGGTTACATACCTGGTGTGAAGAAAATCGAGAAGAAATTCATTGACTGATTATCCATATTTTTCCTTGAAAACCGAATTTTTCAGATCCCTTCTGGAAGATCCCGGACTCTCGCTCGGATAACCCAAGGTTATTATCCCAACCGTTCTCACGTGTTCAGAAACCCCAAGGATTTCTTTTGCTCTCTCTTCGCTGAATGCCCCTACCCAGCACGTCCCCAAACCCAAGGAATGCGCGGTCAACATAAGATTCTGTATGCAAGCCCCGCTTTCCTGGAGGGAATAAAGCTCTTCGCCCCTTCTCCCGTAATGCGAAATCTTTCGAAAGTTAACGCAGACCACGATGTTGACAGGGGCTTCGCTGACCTGATCCTGACCCAAAGCGGCCCTCGAAAGCTTCTCCTTTGTTTCCTGATCCTTGACAACGATGTACTCCACTGACTGTAAATTCCCTGCGGATGGTGCCCAGCGACCTGCTTCCAAAATTTTCTCTATTTTTTCATCTTCCACGGGCTTGTCCTGATACGATCGGATGCTCCTTCGATTTCGAATGGCTTCATCCAGTTCCATAACATCACACTATCTTGAGCAAATCATCAATCCTTTCGAGCTCGTAATCCGCCCCGGGTTTTTTGACCTTTTTCTGGCTCCCGTATTTCGCGAAGGCTGTCTTCATCCCTAGGGCTTTCGCCCCTTGTATATCCCGCTCAGGCAAATCCCCAACGAAGAGTACGTTTTCGGGTTTGATCCCTATCTCCTTTATCGCTTTGAGGAAGGGAATCTTCGAGGGTTTCTTCTCCCCCGTGTCATGAAGCGTGATCACCACATCAAAGAAATCCACTATGTTCATCTCGACGAGACGTATCCACGCGTTCACGGAAGGAGCATCCGAAACTATCCCTAACCTCATTCCCATTCCCTTGAGTTTTATCAGGGTTTTCACGGTTCCAGGGTAGGGCTTCACGTACGCTATCTGCGCTTTTCGGTAGGCAACCACCCCGTTTGCAAGGATCTTGTAGTCAACCCTCCGGATGGTTTTCCTGAGGAATTCCTGGAAAATTCGATTGTATTCGATCCCCTTCTCCCCGTAAAGATCGAAAAGAGTTCGCATCGCCTTTTCCCTGCCCATTTTCAGGCCGGCGTTTATCATCGCATCGATCGCGGCCTCGCAGGACTTCCTCTTCATCAACATGAAGTCTATGAGCGTGTTGTCCAGATCAAAAAGAATCGCTTCTATCATGATTCAAGAATTAGAATCGGGTATTAAATATGTTTATTCAATGTCTTCTTCCCCTATCGGGCGCTCCCTCTCGAACGGTTTTGATGGGTATCTGGGAGGTGGGGTGTCCGAGATGTCTTCCGGTTTCAATTTAAATAAACTTTTTAATTTAGAGAAATCTTCCTCAAGGGTTGCATAGTCAGGTATACCGCGTCCCAGGACCGGTTTTTTCTTTTTAAAATAGATTCCGAAATTATAATTTTTACCTATAACCTTGTCCGTGACCTTGCGTTCTTTCACCAGCATTATTTCGGTTACCCATCTATAAGCCTTCGGCATGTTAATCAAGAATAAAATAAACAGTTAAACTTTTAAGTTTTCAGAACGGGCGCATGTCCCTTCTCAATTTGAAAATGCTCGGGAGCGAGCCTGTATGCGTGAGGATCTGGTCGTAGATGTTTTCTATGTCATCCTCCGACAGCCTCGCTACCTGATCCGCCTCGATGAGGACGCTCGGCAGGCCGTATCCGGAATGGTGGGAGGAGATCGAAAGTATGACGGAAGCGAATTTCTCCGCCAGATTCGCTTCTCCTAAGAAGTCGATCCTTATGGGTCTGTCAAACTTCGCGGTTTTCATGTAAAAGGAGAATATTTTGCTAGCGAATTTTTCGAAGTCTTTCATGACCGGATGTTCCTTTGCTTTCTCGGAATACGGGAAAACATCCGTCCTTTCCCCTTCATGGAGGATCCAAAAAAGGAGGTTCGTGTCCCTTGTCTTTTCCAGAATTCCTGTCAACTCAGGGACACTCTGGTGTTTCACTTTCGAGAGAATTCTTTCGTTCACGATGTCGCAGAACTTCGTCCCTCTGGAATCCTCAATAACGCCCGCTAGCATAACGTTTCTGGACAAACAGGTTTCGAACAGTTTTTTGTACAAGGAAACCATCTCCTCGTAACTTCCGTGGACTTTCGAGGTTTTTGCTGGTCTATCCTGATAGTGGGGAATAATCGAGCCGTCCAATAAAAGCAAATCAGGCTTGAATTTCTCAATGGTCTCAATCGCTATTCGTATCTCCACTCGCTGTCTAACGATCGATGTGGTGTGCACCCAGTCGAGATCTGACAACGCTTCAAGAACGAAGAATTCAGGAGTTGGCATCTTGTTCGGGTAGTAATCAACCTTGTATATCTTTCCATTTTTGTAGCAGAAGCAAACGCCAACCCCCCTAGCCAGGACGAAATCGAACCCGTGCAGCGAACGCTTCACGATCCCTCCATCCACAGCTGAAATCCTCATATCATCCGGATCGAATTTTTCAACAGGTTTCGAAAGTTTAACATCGGATTTCACGGTCTTGAGAAAATCCGCGAGTTTCTTTCGTTTGCCCTCGATTTCAGAAATCCTCCCCGCAACCTCCTGTATTTTAGGAATGAGCTGGTTCATAGAAACCCTTTGGTTTTTAATTTTAAAAAGATTGATAAATATAGGTGTTCAGGATGGGAAAGATCAGGATAGAATCGGGTTTCGAAACCGAAATGGCTGACCTTGTTGTCGAGGAACCACAGGATTTCGGGTTCAGCAAGAAATCGGACTGGATCGTGGGATTTGGAGGGAGCATATCGGCAGGGGTCACGCTGAAAGAAGGGAGGGTTTTTTTCGGTTGTGCTGATCACCACCTATATTGTGTTGATGCGAAGACCGGGAAGGAAGTCTGGAGATTTCGTGCGAATGACGTGAACGACACGTCAAGACCTTTCATACACGAAGGGGTTGTATATGCAGGGTTTTTTGATGGATACACGTACGCCTTGAATGAAAAGAACGGGAGTCTTGTGTGGAAGTTCAAAACTGGAGACAGGATAACGGGAAGCGCTTCTGTTTTAGGGAATCTTCTGGTTTTCGGTTCCTGGGATGGGTACATTTATGCTGTAGGGAAGAAAACGGGTAAAGAGGTTTGGAAATTCAAGACAGGGGATCGGGTGAGCGGGACTCCTGCTGTTGATGGGAAAAGGATCTGCATAGGCTCGATGGACGGGAATCTTTATTGTTTAGATTCAAGAGGCAAAGAAATGTGGAGGTTCAAGGCAGGTGGTTCGATATTCAACTACCACCCGAGCCCTGTCAAAGACGGTATCATATACTTCGGATGCTGGGATGGTTATGTTTATGCTGTGAACACAAAAGACGGTAAGGAAATGTGGAGGTTCAAAATGGGCAAGTCAACGGAGGCCACACCCCTGCTGTATGAAGACAGGCTTTACATCGGCTCATGGGACAATAACTTCTATTGTATTGATTTGAAAGGGAAAGAGAAATGGCGGTTTCGAGCTAAAGACATTCTCGGGGATTTCAAGCCTGTTGTTCATGAAGGTATTATCTATTTCGGTTCAATAGACACGAATTTCTACGCCCTTGACATAGAAACAGGGAAACTTATTTGGTCTTTCAAAACAGGAGGAACGATATGGTCGAGTCCTGTTTATTACAAGGGTTTGGTTATTTTCGGTTCCTGGGATTGTTATTTGTACGCTTTGGACCGGAAGACAGGGAAAGAGGCTTGGCGTTTCCAGACTTCGAACAAAAACCCCTCCTTTCACGTATATAATATTGAGTATGGTTTTGGAGGTTCAGTCAAGAGTGTGTTAAGCAGCGAGGGTGAAATGGAATATGAAAAACCAGAAAAACATGTTGACCTTATGGATGAAGTTTATACCCCTTTAAGCCAGTACGTTAAAACAGATATAGTTTACGGTACTTCTAAGAAAAAATACGGTGATGTATGAACATGGATAAATATGAACTGGACTTTACAATTGAAATCCCCAGCAGGACGACGAACATAATAACAATGGATTCGAGCCGCTTCTTCGTAGGGGACAGGTCGAATGTTGAATATTGTCGCTGGACAACGACGTTCGGAGGGAGCATTTCGGGAGGGCCGACCCTCGAAAAAGGGATTGTGTATTTCGGTGCGTGCGATCAGTATATATATGCTGTTGACCTTAAAACAGCTAAGGAAAAATGGAGGTTCAAGGCATCTGGGCTTTTTGTGGAAGCGAGGCCTGTGATATACGGAAATTATTACTATCAAGGTTGTTATGATGGGTACATGTACAAGATTGATATCAGGACAGGGAAGATGGTCTGGAGATTCAAAACAGGAGACAGAATAACATGCAAAGCTTTCCTGTATAAAGGAATACTTTATTTCTCTTCTTTTGATAACAACATCTACGCGGTGGATGACAAAAGTGGGAAAGAGGCCTGGAGGTTTAAGACAGGAGATTGGACAGGTACAGGACCCCTTGTGGTTGATGGCATATTATACGTGGGTTCGGGTGACGGAAATTGTTATGCTTTGGAAGCCGATTCAGGGAAAGAGATTTGGAGATTCAAGACCGGCGGCTCGATTCTTCACTACAGACCTGCTCCCCACCACAAGAATATTATGTTCTTCCCCTCATCCGACCGCAACCTTTATGCAGTGGATATGAAAACTGGGAAGGAGAAATGGAGGTTTCGAACGGGTGACAGGACGGAGGTGACCCCACTCATATACAAAGGAGTTGTTTACTTCGGGGCGCATGACAACTTCTTTTACGCTCTCGATGAGGAAACCGGCAAAGAGATATGGAGATTCCGGGCGGAGAGTTGGGTTGGGGACATACATCCTGTTATCCATGATAATGTTGTTTATTTTGGGTCAGTTGATGGCAATATGCGTGCGGTTTCTATCAAATATGGGAAACTCATCTGGAAGTTCAAGACCAGTGGAGAGATATGGGCTGATGCTGTTTACTGGAATGGTATGGTATGGTAATCTTCGGTTCTTACGACTGCCACATGTACGCTTTGGACGCGAAGAGGGGTAAAGAGGTATGGAGATTTCAGACTTCAAGTAAAGTCCAGTCCTCTGTGGACATAACAGAACAGGTGATTGTGAAACCTGAGTTCATGGGTAAAAAGGAAGGTGAAGTGGAAACTGAAGAAAAATATGAATTCGTTCCACAACTAGACGTTTCCGAGTCTACATACACTCCGATAATAGAATACGCGGTGAAAGATATTTACGGGACTTCGAAGAAGAAGTACGAGGAGACCGTATGATCATAGAATCAGAATTCGAGACGGAGATGACCGATCTCGTCGTGGAGAAACCGAAGTTGTATTCTCTGAGATGGAGGCTTGGTTTCGGGGGGAGTGTTTCTGGCGGGCCGACAGTTCACGATAACGTGGTTTATTTCGGAGCGCTTGACCATTGCCTGTATGCTGTGGATATAAAAACGAAAAAGGATAAATGGAGATTCAAGGGGAACGACGCGTTCGTTGAGTCGGTTCCTATAATTCAGAAGGGGGTTCTTTACGTTGGGTGCTCGGACGGGAATGTGTATGCGATTGATATCGGATCGGGAAAAGAGGTTTGGAAGTTCAAGACAGGAGGGGAGATTTGCCCCACAATTTTAGTGAAAGGTGAAAGACTCTATTTCGGATCAAGGGACGGGTTTGTTTATTGTTTGGATTTGAAAGGAAAGGGAATTTGGAGGACAAAAACTGGAGGGGATGTGGTTTCGTCCGCGGTTGTAAACGAAAACAGGGTTTACATAGGCTCGTACGACGGGAATTTGTACTGTTTGGATAAGGGAAGTGGGAGAGAAATTTGGCGATTCAAAACGGGTGGAAGCGTTATAAATTATCTTCCGCCGCCAATATATAACAGTGTTATATTTTTCGGCTCAGCTGACCACAACATTTATGGTGTAGACATAAGAAAAGGGGAAGAAGTTTTCAGGTTCAAAACAGACGGCCTGGTCTGCACAAGACCGGTTATTCACAAAGGAAGGATATTTTTCGGTTCAAATGACGGGAATTTTTACTCTGTTGATATTGAAACCGGAAAAGAGGTGTGGAGGTTTGAAACAGGAGACCGCGTGGCGGATCAAAAACCTCCCATTCATGAGGGGAAAATATATTTCGGTTCAGGGGACGGGAATCTATACTCGGTGGATGTTTCGAATGGCAAAGAAGTCTGGCGCTTTCGAACGGATGGCGGGATATTCTCAACACCGTTTCTACATGAAGGGGTACTTTACTTCGGTTCCTATGACTGCAAACTTTATGGTGTTCATGCCAAAACCGGGGAAGAAGTCTTCCGTTTCCAAACGGGCAGTCAGGCGAAGTCCACAATAGAGCTTTTCGAACAACTACCGATCAAGCTAAAACCATTAACAAAGGATTCCGAAGCAGAGGAAAACGAATTTTATAGATCAGAAGTTCCGAGACTGAACATCTCAGAATCCGAATACACGCCAATCGTACAATACGCTGTCAAAAACATATACGGCGTGGGGAAGAAGAAATACGATCAAATCTAATTATTAAATACCGTTTACAATTATTTTTTATGCTCGAGATAACGTTCCTAGGGACGGGAAGCGGCCCTCCTACAAAGAATCGTAATCACGCCGCGATCTTCCTCCATTACGACAAGCACAACCTGCTTTTCGATTGCGGGGAAGGAACGCAAAGGCAGATGATCATAGCGAGGGGAATATCGTTCATGAAGATTGACCACATCTTCATAACCCACTGGCATGCAGATCATTGGGTAGGTTTGATCGGTCTGCTCTACACCATGAACCTTGAGGGGAGGAAGAGAACGCTTTACATACACGGACCGGATGCTGAGAGGTTTATCGGAGACATACTCGATCTGGATTACTGGGGGACTGGTTTTCGGGTGATACCAAAAAACGTTCCCTTCGAGGGGAACAGGGAAGTGAAGGTTTTAGAAACCAAAGATTTCGGGATAACCGCGATTCCCACAAAACATTCCGTCCCTTCGGTCGCTTATTGCTTTCGTGAGAGAGATAAGGTCAATGTGGACATCAAGAAGGCGGAGAAACTCTTTGGATTGAAACAGGGGAGACTGGTCGGGAAACTGAAGGAGAAAGGGAGTATAGAATTCAAAGGGAAAAGAATAAGGATAGAGGATGTCGGGATTCGGAAGCCCGGGGTTAAGATGGTTTACACAGGGGATACCGAACCTTGCAAGAACGTTGTGAATATTTCTAAGGAAGCGGATCTCCTTATACACGACGCCACGTTTGTTGAGACGAAAGAAGAGATGATGCATTCAGGGGCAAAGGAAGCTGCACAGCTAGCGAAGGAAGCGAAGGTTAAAACACTCATCCTCACGCATTTCTCGAGAAGGTATACGAATTTGAAGGAGATAGAGGATGAAGCGAGGAAGATATTCAAAAATTCCTTCGCCTCCAAGGATTTCATGAAGGTTCTGGTCAGAAACACGGGGATAAAGTTCGGAAAGGTTATTTGAACCCCTTTTCTTTGACGGTGTAAACGAAAAAACCTACAACAGCAACGATGAACCCCCAGGTTACGAAGTGGTTCCCGATCCCGACATAATCGGGAAAAAGGAAGCTGCAGATTATGTTCACTATTATACCTATAACTATCAATATAATAGCGACAACCCCTATGTGCGAGAGCTTCCACTGGAACTTCTCTTTTTCTTTCCTTTTTTCACTCATGTGTAATGCGAAAACCAGTATTTCCCCGATTAGGCCTATCACCGCTATTATCAGACCAAAAAGGGTTTTGAAGAAGAAAAATTCGATCAAGTGAATGACAAGTCCTACAATTATAACGATAAAAAAGAGGTAAGCGAGTTTCCTCAGACGTTCCATCATTCACCTCCTTTCTTTCTGAAATAGCTCATTATTGTTGTCAAATCAATCTCGTATTTCCCTGGTCCTATCCTTATTACGATCGGCCTCTGCATGAAAAGTTTCGTGACATCTATGTGGTATTTCCCGGGCTTTATCACCCGTATCGCCTCGACGTCCAGTATGACTGTCTCGTCCTCATCTATCGGTTTTTCCACTTCTGAAACTATATCCCTTATGTCGTGTTCAATCTCTTCTATTTCACTCTTCGTCAATTTCTTTATATCCTCTTCTGCTTCTTTCAAGGCGTCTTCCCTGACGTAGAAGAAGAATCTCGACCCGCAATTGTCACACCCGTCCTCCAAGAGGTATGGAGCGTCATCCGGATGTATTTTACCGCATTTCGTACACTTGTTAGGCATGAGATCCACTTTATAGCTTACGTATTATGATTTAAATGTTACAGTTGTTTGGATTGACTTCAAACAACTTAGAAATTTTATCTTTGTATATCTTCTTTATTTTATCAATACCATCATAAACGCTTGCCGAGGTTAACATAGTATTTGCAACCGCACCGGCACTATAGAGAATAACATTTTCTAAATTTGGACCATCTTGCAGATTTTTTATGAGATTTTCACTGTAGTATAATGCACTTATGGCCCAAAGAGGAGTTAAATACCATCTTACATAGAATTCTGGTTTGTATTCCATTTTATCACCATTAAAATACTTACATATACAGGAGAAGCTCCTCCGGGTTTTTCTCTATCTTTCGTATGATCTTGGCGGGCCCTATTATCGTCAGACCCCTTTTCTTGCCCGCGATCCTCTCTATTATCATGTTCTTGAACCTGTCGAATCTTGTTGAACCCTCAAGCTGGGAAAGTTCAAGGGAACTCAGTTCGATCCCAGAAAACTTGTCGGAAATTATCTTCATGGTCTCCTCTATCAAGTCCGCTTCTTCGGCAGGCGTTAGCTTCGCGTCCACGAGGATTATAGTCCCTTCCTTCAGCTCTTTCAGAAGGTCTGGGTAATTCCCTTTCTTCAGCTTCTCGTACGGTATGAGCTTTATCCTCAACATTACGATCACAACTTTTTCAACAAAATCTTGTAAAACTCGTTCATCATGTCCCCTGTTTTAGCTGAGACACCGATCACATCATAGCCCGGGAACGCGGTTCGAAC
>JABAOF010006065.1_pt2 | contig 13248 bp, 12 predicted proteins | sample 7062171 | NCBI WGS metagenome assembly JABAOF01 (sample SAMN14538628, study PRJNA623070) | marine sediment metagenome | biome: marine biome [ENVO:00000428]; feature: marine pelagic biome [ENVO:01000023]; material: deep marine sediment [ENVO:00002113] | place: India: Gulf of Khambhat ...
GAGTTCGGCGAAATTTGGTTCCCAGGTGCGCCAAGTATCCTTCTGTTCCTTCTGCCCTTGATTGTTGGGGCTGCGATCGGAGCCGTTAATGGTTTGATCATTAGCAGGACAGGAGTTCACTCTTTTTTTGTCACTTTGGCAACATCTTTTTTATTTATAGGGATGAGGAAGGCAATCCGTCCGGGAACTTTATGGATAACGCACAGCGACATACTTCTTCTCCCTGGAAGAAAGATTATTGGGGAATTCAGTTTTTCAATTGTTTTCTTGCTGCTCATGGTAATTCTCACGTGGCTGATCTTGAATTATACCAGAACCGGGGTGAGGATGTACGCGATCGGGGGGGGCGCTGATGCTGCCAGAATGATGGGAATAAATGTGGGGGATATGAGGCTCCTCGTCCATACACTTGCAGGGATGATTGCAGGTCTCAGTGGCTTGATTTTCATAGGGGATGTTGGAGCAACTTCACCGTACATGATGGACGAGTGGCTCTTCTGGATTTTCGCGATGGCCATATTGGGCGGAATAGCCATTGGGGGTGGAAGAGGAAACATCGAGAACGTCATTGCTGGCATGTTTTTCATCGGTACTGTGGATATGGGGGCTCACATGCTGGGTATAACACCCGTAGCCCGGGTACATCTTACAATAGGCATTTTAATACTCATAGGGATAATAATGGACTCAATCATAGTCAAAATGAAAGACCGTCTGCTGATGCCCTCTTAGACCGACGACAGCTGGATTCCGTAGGTTATGTTTTTCTTCGGTCTTCCCCCCGAATCGATCCGTACTTTTCTTTAGATCCAGATCGTCCTTCTGAGGGAACCGATCCCGCGTAAGAACGGATGTAGATTCCGGATAGTATCCTGTCTCTGAATACATCCAGCCGATTGATTAGAATAATCACAACTAGAAATAGAATCCCCGGTACGACGTAGTATGCGAATTCAAATGGCGCTCCCATCATGGTGGCTCCTACTTTAGTCATCGCAATTAAAATCACCCCCCCTAGAATGTTGAGGAGATTCCCTCTACCGCCAGTGATACTAATTCCAGCTATGGCTATGGCAACGAAAGCGGGAAATATTGTGTAAGGAGGGACTACTACAGGTTTGATTTCTACTGCATAACCAACATAGGAGAGTCCACAGAGTCCTGCGAGTACTCCGGCTATGGCGTGAACCAGCAACTTTGTGTTATTCGTGTTTATCCCGAGTCTTCTCGCCGTATCCACCGATCCCCCAACAGCGTATATTGCACTTCCCTTACGGGTGTGTTTCACAAAAAACCAAATGAGTAAAAGCAATCCTATGAAGATGACCGTAGAAACAAATATCCCCCCCACGATTCGCCCTCTTCCAAAAAGGAGGATCATTGGGTCAAAGCGACCAGGTGGGAAGTACTTACCGTACATAATATCGCTCGAGAGGGCATACCACATTAAATAGCCCGCAAGCGTAACCAGGAAGGGATTTAGTCCTCCTTTTCCGACAAGCACTCCATTAAAAGTTCCGATAGCTAGCCCTACTACGAGCGGTACCGGAATAATCAAGAACAAAGGTAAATCAGTAAACCTGTGGAGCCAAGCAGCTATAACGCATGAAAGACCTGCTATTCGACATAATGAAACATCGAAACTTCCTGCAAGGATGCAGAGCCCCAATCCCAACGCCAAAGGACCTAGCATACTGGCATCTTGAAGAATAGAATATATGGTGTGGGGCGCAGAAAAACGAGGATTAAGTACTGAAAATATAATGAACGTGATTCCGACTAAGACCCATACCAAGTTTTCAATACAAAACAACTGTATTCTTTCCCATTCCAACGCGTTAACCTCCTTTTTTTATTTTGCGCCGAATTATGGGCTGTTTGAAACCATTGCGGCTTTGGTTTCAGTTGCGCCGAGATTGATGCATATGAAATTTGAACCTCCCATCTTCACATCACCTTGAAGTTTTGAGTTTTATCATCGAACTATTTTTAAAAAGTAATTCTGGCGGGGACTTTACACATTATTTCCCGCTTAATCGAGTCTATATACTCTTTTAACAAATAAAACCGCTCCGATTAGAAATATAAGGCTTCCAATAGTTAAAAGGAATGTAATTTCCATGAATACTTGTGATAGGGTATACTCGTAAAAGAGAATCTTCCGAATCGCCTCACTTGCCGAATATAGTGGATTCACATGCCAGATTTCCACCTCGCCAAAGAGGATCAATTTAGGAGGAAGGGGGAAGAATGCCCCCGATAGGAAACTCAGTGGGATACCAGCTGTTCCGGGAATACTCATCGCTAATTTGTCATCTTTAAACGCAACTGCAGATAATAAACCTACTCCTAAAATTGGTGGAATTGTTAGAAGCCCAATCAAGAAAGCAAATGCCGGATTACCTTTACCTGGGAATCCTAAGAAGTAGATCGTAATGAGATAAACAACAATTTCCAAGCTGGTAGTTATCAGTTGGGTAATTGAAATCCCCATCAAGAGACTGGAGGGATTAAATGCGCCGAGTTTCAATCGGTCTAGCGTTCCAGATCCACGCTCCGCAGCGAGGATCCCCGCGCTCCCGGTGACACTCATAAGTAACACGAATACAAGGAACCCGGGGATATACGTGTCAAATTCCGTGAATTCAACTGAACTAATCTGTTCTTGCTTTATCTCAAACTTTCCTCCGTCAGAGTACCTGAAATTTTGCTCCACATGCAATTATGTGGGGCCTCTCCCCCTTCCAAGTGAAGGAGGATAACAGTCTCCTTGAGCTTGTTTAGATTGCACTGCATTAACCCAAGGCAGAGTCGCCTTCGCAGTCGAATCTATTGAACGTCAGCCCTCTCCTCGGGCACCAACCTTCCCTTACGCGTAAGGGGATTTACTCATAACGGTGTACGATCTCTTACCCACTATTACAAAACCTCGTGAAAAAATAACAAATCTTTTCTAACTGAATTCCCTGCCCTTGTTAAGTTTTCGAAATCACTCACGATCATGCAGTCATGGATACAATCAAGAACCCTCACGAATGAGTGATTCTATCTTTTCCTTGATTTCTCTCAGCTCTGAGGTGGACTCCAGAACTCCAAGTTCCAAATAGAAGTTTCTCTTTTCACCAGGCGGAAGAAACTCCAGGGTTCCTCTCTCCCGCTCACGGGCACGTCCTTCCACATGGCAGTTTGCCGGTTCAATCCCCAACACATAGGCTCCCTGGCCAAGCATTTTCCACTGAACAAGATTCTTGAGCTGATTTTTGTTATATTCAATTGTTAATCCGATTGAAAGCTTCTCATTGATGAGGGCTACTAGAACCCTTCCATCGGGGTCGGAGGCCACATCGTGGTAGAAAACTTGGCTTGAAGCTTCGGCCATGGGGGGATGAAACTGGTCATACGTCTTCGGATCCATGGAAGCCTCCATCGGAACCACTTCCTTAGTAGGTATTAGAAGGGTGCTTCCCTCACTGAGGATTGGGAACCCAAGGTTGACGTGGTAGAGGAACATCAAGGGGGTGGGGCTAAAATCGAGGTTCTCCACCTCATCCTCAATCCGGAGCATCGAGGTCCCCAATTGGGTAGAGATTTTTCTGGTCAGTGAGAGGTTTTCTCCCCAAAAAGCCGCTTGTTTCATCCTTCCCTGGATGACGAGGTTGTACTCATCCTCCTCCCATCGGCCATCCGCATAAACGCATTGCGCAGGAGTTGCGGAAATTCTCCCATGACGCCCAAGCATTTCGCCCTGATCCTCACATGGAGCACCCACGTTGGTTAATCCGCAGGTTACCACCATTCCGCCGTAAAAAATACGGTGCCATTCATCCCCTTCTGGCTCGTAGAAGGCAGGTGAAACGTCGCCGGTGCAGGATCGCCATGAAAGCGGAATCCCTTTGTATTCGGCAAAGGAGATATCCATCCCCCGGGATGCCAGGACGTTAAAACGGAAGCCCGCCCCCGTCCTAGCTTCAATCACCCGGACCCCTTCTTCGCTCCCATCTTCGAGCCTCATGAGTCGAACGCCGGCAAGTTGAGAGATATCACCCACCCTCTGGAGTAAATCGGACCGGGTAAATTCATGGCCGAATAACCGTACCATTTACTTGCTCCTACCAACGGCTACCAGGCGGTCATGCCTCCGTCGATGACCAAACTGGATCCCGTGGCATATCCTGGTTCATCAGAGGCCATGAACAGAATAGCTGAGGCGATCTCCTCAGGAAGTCCCAGCCGGTTGGCCGGGCGGCAGCCCTCCAGGGCTTTTCGAGCCTCGGTAGGATCGGGACTCTGTTCGATGGCGGCCTTGACAAGGGGCGTTTCGGTGGTTCCAGGGCAGACCACGTTGACCCGAATATTCTGGGATGCGTGATCAATGGCCATGCTCTTGGCCATCATGATGGCGGCGGCCTTGGATACGTTATACGCTAGCTGGTTCTTGATTCCCACCATACCCGCCTCCGAGCCCACGTTGACGATACTCCCGCCCCCGGCCTTGATCATATACGGTACGGCATGCCGAGAACAGTAAAAAACGCCATCCACATTCACCGAAAGGATCCGCTTCCAGTCATCCTCCGTCGTAGAGGTAACATCCCCTTTCACATAGATGCCCGCATTATTGACCAGGATGTCGATCCGTCCGAATGTCCGATAGGTCTTTTCCATCAAACGACGACAATCCTCAGACCTGGAGACGTCAGCATGGATAAAAATCGCCTCTTTTCCGGCCTCCTTGATCTGGCGAACAACCTCCTCCCCTGCTTTATTATCCACATCTGCCACGGCAACCTTGGCACCCTCTTGAGCAAATCTGAGCGCTGTTGCTTTGCCGATGCCGGCACCAGCTCCAGTTATGATGGAAACCTTATCCTTCAACCTCATGGTTCTCCCTCCCCTAAGTTCTTAAATGATGTTTAGTTTTACCTTCCCTTGGTTCGAAAAGGATCTCATCAAAGATATTTCTGAATCTCTTTTCATGAGAACACCCTTGCATCGATACCCAACATGTCACACAGCCTCTGCGATTCGTCTACATAGTTCCCGTAAACGGTGTGGAGGTGATTTCCTCCAAGTCCCCGGATCAACTCATCTGCGGCAACGGAGAGCTTCGTAAATCCCTGGGGCCATTCCGGGGATGTTTCTTTGAGCTTTTCCTCCGGATAGGATACAAATTCTCCATGGATGATAGCCATCCAATAATTCCCGTCTTTTCTCGCTAACCTGGCCATCGTGATTTCACCCGGGGCACACATGTACTGAACGGTCGCGCCACCACCGCGGTAGAAGAAGGGGGTCTGTGGGTAAAAGGTAACTTTTTTGAGGTTTTCTTCCGGATTGGCGGATCTTCCCGCAAAATAGGTTGTCTGAGCACCGCAGTTGCTGAACACGAACGCGTCTTCCTGGGGATCGTAATGACGCAAATCGAAGAACAGAACGGGTGAATCGGTAAGAAGCTTCAAGATCTGCATCGTTAGAGCCCCATCCAGATCGGCTTCACAGCCCGTGACAATCGGTTCCTTTCCCCCGTCCATGTCGTAAGGATCGTTTAGAAAGGCCTGGCTCAGGCACTGAGTGACATAGTGCTCGCTCAACTCTGGCTGGCATTTGATGGCGACGAAGTCGAATTTCATCTCTTCGATGATCTCCTTGGTAGCATAATAGGAGCGGATCTGCTGTTTTAGTTTGTCGGGGGTCAGCCCCTTTCCATCGTACTCGATTTTTCCCACTCGCTCCGTTAACCATTGAAATGCTCTCTCCACGGTGGATTGCGGAATTTTCTCCGCCCGCATCAGGATTTCCAATTGATCGACATGCTCCAGGTCCACGCCGAACTGAGTCTGCCATTGCCTCGTGTCCACGGCCCCGATATACATGCCCATGCTTCTCCCTCCAATCAGGCCACAGGTTTGTCCTTTTAGTCGATTCACCACCGAGGCAGCCCGGGAAAAGCTCAGGATTTTCTTGAGCACCTTTTCGTCTCCCACATCACCCCAGAGGCGTTCGTGCCGGATACCGACCTGGTCAAGGCAGCCTCCGGCTGCTAGCATGGCGATCAATCCCGGGGATTGCGGGTTCAGATTAGAGAGGAGCAAATAGGGCCCCTGGCCGTTCTCGGCAGCGATGACCGGGAGATGGGGGAAGGACCATATCGAAAAGTTCAAAACGGTCCCGTCCACTCCCGCACATTTCAACGCCTCGGCCTGGGTCTTGGCCTGGGTTGGAGTGTAAATAATCTCGCTTCCCAAGACCAGATCCAGCTCACCCGTCTCTTGTAAGGTCTTTACCAGTCGATCGAGGAATCCCTGGTTTGTCTCCAGGAGTTCCTCATGTACACGCTTTCGTCCATCTGAAAAAGTCAGAATACCCAGTTTTCTCTTTTCCATTCGAAAACCTCCTCCTCAAAGGTAGGGACTCATGGTGCTGTTAAGACAGCCCTGGTTCAAGGTTTCGCAGCCTCCCGGTTTCGACTTTAGCTGTTTCAAATCGATGTCTGAGAACCTGGCCTCCCAGAAGTCTGTTGATAGAGCAGCTTGTGAATAGGCCCGGAACTTTCCAGTAATTGGGAGTAAGTCGGAATCATTGCTCGATAGATGGAGGCCTGTGCGGCGTCTGGCCTCCAATCCCGATCCGTCACAACAAAACGTCTGATCGCACTCGCTGGCTCTGAAATGGCCCCGACCCCCAAACCAGCTAGAAAGGCAGATCCAATTACGCCACACTCCGATGTTTTTAAGTTCTGATAGGGGAGATTCAACACGCTGCTTTTGATTTGGTTCCATACCGGGCTTTGGCTCCCGCCTCCCACGCCTCGGACATTGACGACCTCTAAGTCCGGGTAGAGCTTACCTACCTGGTTCAGATACGTGGCATATTCGAATGCAATGCCTTCCAAGATTGAACGATAGAAATGCCCTTTTCTGTGAGAAAAGCCAAAACCCTGCCAAAGCCCTCGATGCTCTGGCATCCCCGGGCAAACACGGCCGGCCAAATGAGGCAAAAACAAGAGCCCCTGGCATCCGGGAGGGACCTCTGCCGCGCGACGGTTAAGGGTTTCGATATCATCTTTCTGGTCCATGAAATTCTCTCTGAACCAATCCAAACACATTCCCCCCCCGTTGATATAAGCATAGGCGTAGTAGACGCCCGGAAAGATGGTCCGTGATGTCATCAGCGTGTGGGTGATTGTGTCCGGCCTAAATGAGTTGACGCAGACGGAGAAAACCGATGCGGTCCCAGCAACATCGAAGGCCTGGCCTGGCTCGATGACCCCGGCTCCCAACATACTCGAAATGGTGTCTCCGCAGCCTGCGATGATTGGAGTTCCCTCAAGGAGCCCAAGTTGGCCTGCAAACCCACCTGCAACCCTTCCAATCTGTTCCGTGGGGGAGACAATGCGTGGAAGTTTTTCCACCGGAAAAGAGAAAGCATGGGTCAAATCAGTATTCCATTCCCCTTTATCCGTTGCTGCAAACCCCGAGAAGTGCAGATACGTGTAATCAACAAATGCATCTTCTCCCCTTAGACCTCCAAGTTGTCCTGCGACATAGGCCGAGGGCTGAAGGAACTTAAAGATCCTCTTGAAGACTTCAGGTTGCTCCTCTTTCCACCACATCATCTTGGGACCGTGATTGATGCTCGGATAGCATCCCGTGCTGGTCAAAACCTCAATGCCTGATCGTTCCTTCATCAGTTCGACGTAAGGGCCACAACGGGTGTCCAACCATGAATCGTAGGGCGTCACGGGTCTGAAGTTCCGGTCGACCGCCATAATACCAGCCATCTGACCATCGAAGCTGATCCCGAGGATACTCTTGGCGTTGACCTTGGTCTTATCAATCACCCTTTTAATGGTATTGATCGCACCAGAAAGCATCTCATCGGGATCCTGTTCCATATGATCTTTGCCCCGAGAAATGAGATTCGATAGTTCGCTTTCTACGCCCAACAGCTTTCCGCCCAAGTTCACGATGCCCGCCCTGATGGAGGTAGTCCCTACATCCACGCCTATTAAGTGGTTTTGGTCTTCCATTTTGGATTGTCCTCAACGTGTGGTCTCCCGTTCTTCTCAAGAACGAGCTTCCGAAATCCCTTTGCCTCTATGGAGGCATAGTCATGCCCCGCCCCACCTGGGTAAACACAGAAAGAAATGAGTGGTTCTTGCCCTGTATTGACGCTCCGGTGGGCGTAGTAAGGGGGGACATACACCGCCTTTCCCTGAGCCATGGCCTCCGCCCTCCAATCGCCCTGATCCGATTCCGTCAGCATGATGCCTTGCCCCCTGGTACAATAATAGACCTCAGCGGTTTGGATGTTCTCGTGGAAATGCCCTTTCGTCATATAGTACTCACGGCCCACCTTACCTGGGTAGGTGATGCTGGTGCAGAATAACAGGTGGCCAGCCTCATCGGGAACTTTGACCTCATAGACTTCATAGAGAAGGGTGTCTTCGATCTCAAGCATTGACTCGAAAGCATCTTCATCGATAAACATCCCCTTCATGTGGGAGAGACGTCGCTGAATCAGGTTGTCGTACGGGGTGATAATCCCCGTTGTGGCATCGATAGTAAAAGAGAAGGGATCAATTCTCGTTGCCCGTCTCATATGCTATTCCCTCTGGATTCAGTCCCTTAAGGACGAATTCCGTCAAAAAGCCTGAACAAGATCTCCGAAGAACTGGATAAAGAATCTTTGCGTGAAGCTGAACAGCATCTCTGAACTGCCGCATTCCCATGATTGTTCTACTGAATCCGTCTTTTATACGTCCGGCTTCAGGATGATCTTCATCGCGTCTCCACTCCGGGCTATCTGAAAAGCCTCATAACCCTCGGAAAGGGGATAGCTTTCCGAGACCACCTCCATCAGGTCAATCTTTTTTGAAGCCAAGAGCTTGAGCCCTTTTCTGTAATCAGAATTGGAACCCCCTGTTACCCCGGTGACTATCAGGTTTTGGTAGTGAATGAGGTTGGAGTTGATGGTGATTTTGGGTCGCTCGCGAGGAAGGCCCCCAAAGAAACAAATCCGTCCGAAAGGCGCAGCCAACTCGATGGACTGCTCTTGGACCGAATGGACTGGGCAAGCCGTAACAATGACATTGGCCCCCTGGCCACAGGTCAGATCTAGGACAGCTTCTTTTATGTCGCACATTTGTGGATTGATCACATGATCGGCTCCGAGCTTCCTCGCCTTCTCGAGCCTCTCATCGATCAGATCCGAGACAATCAAGACTCCGGCACCGCTGAGCTTAGCCAGCATGAGATGGAGGACTCCAATAGGACCCGCCCCAAAAATCAAGACCGTATCTCCTAAACTGATCTGACACGCAACGTTGCCATTAATGACACAGGAAAGGGGTTCATTCAGAGCTGCTTCCTCGAAGGAAATTTCATCGGGCAAATGCATCACATTGCCCTGGGAAATAGCAGACGCTGGTACCCTGACAAACTCGACATGGGCACCGTCGAAATTGATACCAAAGGCTGAATAGTCGGGACACATGTTGGCGCGACCCTTGAGGCATTGTTCGCAGTGACCGCACCCGATATTGGGGGCGACCCCCACCCTCTGGCCAACTTTGTAGCCTTGGATTCGCCTTCCAACAGCTTCGATGGTTCCAGAAAACTCATGACCGAGAATGATCTTCTGACCTGGCTGGAGTTTACTATGACCATGCTGCAAGATCCTGAGATCCGTGCCGCAAATGCTAGACGCCCGGACCCTCACCAATATTTCGTCCTCTTGAATTTCAGGAATTGGGATATCTTCTAATTGGAGCTTTCCGCCTTGAGTATAAGTGACAGCTAGCATAGGATGCCTTGTTAGCTTAGTCTAACGGGTTGGCCCGTTTGGATCGACCTGTTGGCAGCGAGGACTGCCTCAAGGGCCTTCATTCCATCCTCTCCAGTTACGGCGGGCAAGCGGTCATTCCGGATGGCCTCGACGAAATGCTCCATTTCCGCAAGATAAGCATCCTTGAACCGGTCTCGCCAGCTTCTGAAGGCCGAGCCTATGGTCGTTCCATCTTTCTTAACCCAGTTCATCCCTGACTCTTTGAAATCACCGATGAAAATCAAACCGTTCTCACACAGGATTTCCACGCGAGCATCATAACCGTACCCAGCTGGGCATGTTCCATCGATGAAGCCTAAGGTGCCGTTCTTGAGACGAACATTGACCACGGCGTTGTCATAGAAATCTGGATAGTCCTTCTTTAAATTCTCGCATTTGAAGTTCTCAGCCTGTGCGTATACCTGTTCATAATCGCTCCCCGCCAACCAGCGTACCGAATCGAAGTCGTGGCTATTGACCTCGGCCAGCATTCCGTTGCTCTTGGATGGGTCGTGAGCCCATGGAGGAGGAAGCCCGGGCCCTCTTCCCGTCGACTTGATAATCATGACCCGCCCCAGCTCACCGGAGTCTATGGTACTTTTCGCCTGAACGAAGCCTGGATCAAAACGGCGCATGAAACCTATTTGGAGTTTAACATTATTATTTCTAACCGCGGTATTTATGGCAGCGCATTCATCGACCGTAATGGCCATCGGCTTTTCTAGTAGGATGTGTTTGCCCTGCTGGGCTGCATAGCAGGCAATTTCGGCGTGTGTAAATGTGGGGGTGACAATGATGACCGCATCTATGTCTTTCCGGTTGAGGGCCTCTTTGTAATCCGTGTACTGATCTCTCACCCCCAGGCTTTCATTGCTCTCTCTTAATGCCCCTTCGTTCTTATCAACAACGGCCACGAGTTCCGCACTCTTGACCCGACGTGTCACGTTAGTGCCATGGACCATCCCAGCCCGACCAGTGCCCACCAAGCAGAATCGTAGTCTGTCCATTTATGATCCCTTTCGTAAAGGAAAAACTCCTCAATCTGCAATACCAAGCTCCAACACCGTTTCTCTCTTCGGTATCCCCGTGCTGTCCCACCCCCTGACCTGGTAATACTCATTGAGCATTTCATCATACATTTCCGGTGTGATGACTCTCCCTTTTGCCATACCCTCGGGCAGGGGCTCTTCCATGATGCGTCGGGGGAGCATATCGTCCTTTTGCGTAATCCCCTCCCGGTTGAGAATCAACCGCTCCAGTGTGCATATCCTGTTGCCGATGGTCATGAGCTCGGGATTAAAATCATATCCGGTGATGTACTCCAAAACCTTCCCCGTAGGATTGTCGGTAAACCCGAGAGCGCCGCGGACAACGGTGCAAATGCCGAGAGAGTCCACGTAGGCCCGGTTGTCCTGAAGGGTCTTAACCAGCCGGCCCTTTCCCTTGGTGGCAAAGCGGTCATGCGTCTTGGTTAAGAGTTCATCCCGAATGGTCCAACCGCCGACATTATGACACGCCCCACGGCTGGAGGTTCCATACGCAAGGCCAATTCCGTGAAATCCCCTCGGCTCGTAGTGAGCAAAGGCGAGCCCCTTGACCTGCATCATGTAGTATTCCAATTCAGGTCGCTTCATTTTGATCTGCGAGAATCCACCGGAGAAAAGGGCGCCCAGTCCTTCCTGTTTTGCAATCCGACGAACCATCTCTACCATGGCTTCTGCATTGCCAAAGCACAGGTCGAGGCCGTCCGTCTCCTTCTTGGAAATTAGGCCTCGTTCAAAGCACTCCATGGCAAAGGCAATGAGCGTTCCTGTTGTCATGGTATCGATACCTTCTTCATCGCAGATCTGATTGGCGGCGATAATGGCCCCGAAATCGCTCACCCCACATTGGCCTCCGAAGGCACCAATGGTTTCATATTCAGGATCGCTTTGGGCTCCCGCAAAGGTTCCTTCGCTCACGGCGCAGATCTGGGCGCAACCCACAGGACACCGGTAACAGGCCTTGTTACGGACGAAATAGTGTTCTTTCATGTTGACTGAACTGATCGTCTCAATCCCATTGAAGATAGCAGTCTGAAAATTTCGAGTTGGATAGCAACCCAGCTCATTGATGACCTCGGTATACTGAGCCGTACCATGTGTCGTATGGGTATGTTTGGACTCTCTAACATTCTTCCTCGCCTGAGCGACAGAGGTTTTGAGCGCCTCTGGGTTCGCAATATCAAGATCCTCTGTTCCCCAGGACACCAGGGCCTTAACATTCTTTGCAGCCATAGCAGCTCCGGCCCCCCCACGGCCGAAACTCCTCCCATCGACCTGAATACAGGCGACCCGAACGCCTCGTTCTGCTGCAGGACCGGCAGAGAGAACGCCAATCTTCCTGTCATGCAGGGCCTCATGGAAGTATTCGTCAACTTTCCCCGTTTTGCTACCCCAGAGATGCGAAGCGTCCTGGAATTCAACCCCATTACTACCAATGAGAATGGATAAGGGTGAGGAAGCTTTGCCCTCCAGGACAACACCGTCGTAACCGGCAAATTTCAGATAGGGGCCAAAATTCCCCCCGGAATTGGAGCAGAGATAGTATCCCGTTTCAGGGGACCGGGTCGCCAGCTGCATCTTGGTACTTGCCAGGACGGGCGCCCCGGTCAGAGGGCCCGTCATGAAGAAGATTTTGTTCGCCGAGCTCAAAGGATCGACCTCGGAAGGCATTTCCTGATAATAGAGATAAGCGGCAACCCCCCTACCTCCAAGATACCGTCTCTTCAGATCTTCAGGATACTCTGACTCCTTGAGTTGGGAATGATCAAGATCAATCCTCAGGATCTTTCCAGCGTAACCCCCGCGAAACATGATTTTTCCTTTCCCCTCTTTATTGATGCCGAGTGAGTTTCAGATGATATCGATACCGGTCTGCGTGATAGACACCTTCCACATATTCTATCGGATCACCCCCGACCGAATAGACGACTCGTTTGATCACAAGGGTTGAGAAGGAGGTCTTCAACCCAAGCAAACTAATCTCCTCTTTTGTTGACATGGAGGCCTCAATGATCTGATCGGCCTCCCAGAGCCGGATGCCACTCTTTTCTAGGATCTGATAGAGGGATTTGGAATAGTCCTCCTCGAGGCTTAGCTTGTAGCGGCCAGGTATATGGGAAGTGAGAATTCCCAGGGGGCTTCCATCGACAATCATCAGTCTTTTCAGGTAAAAAACTTGCTCATCGGGAAAAAGTCCCAAGATTTTCTTTATCTTGTGAGGTGATTTGATATATGTTGCAGTAACGACCCGCTTGCTCGCATCCCTTCCCTTCATTTCTTCGGTAAAGCTTTTCAGCAGCGGGAGATTCTCCTCAATCTTGGGCTTTTTCGCAATGGTTCCTTTTCCCCTCCTCTTTTCCAAGAAACCCTCATTGACCAA
>JABAOF010002197.1_pt4 | contig 13244 bp, 10 predicted proteins | sample 7062171 | NCBI WGS metagenome assembly JABAOF01 (sample SAMN14538628, study PRJNA623070) | marine sediment metagenome | biome: marine biome [ENVO:00000428]; feature: marine pelagic biome [ENVO:01000023]; material: deep marine sediment [ENVO:00002113] | place: India: Gulf of Khambhat ...
TTGATGAGCCGTTGGGTCAATGAGGTCCTTAAGGAAAAAGAGCCATATTTGGAGGTCCTGGATCCCCTTGATGCGGTTAAACCATATGTGGAGGAGCTCCGGAAATCCCGTGATCTCGTCATCGTACTTTCCCAGCTAGGGGAGCGGGAGGATAGGGAATTAGCCTTGAAGGTCCCGGGCATCGATATTATCGTCGGTGGGAAGCGAGGTAAAAGGGTTAGGTATTCGAGGATCAGGGAGACCCTCATGTACCGCTTGGAATCTCGTGGGGGATATTTGGGGAAACTGGATTTATCTCTGGCCCGAAAAGGCAAGCCGCTGAACCTAACCGATTACGAGCAGAGGGAGCGTATTGTTAAGAAAATGGAGACCATCCAGGAGCGATGGATGAAGATTAAAGGGGAGATAGAGGAAGACACCGGAAAATCTCTCACCAAGAGGGAAGTGAGGGTGAAGCTGAAAGAACTGGGTATCCTGGAAAGAAGGGTAATGGAACTCCAACTGCGCCTCGTGGACTTCGACCAAAGGAACCTCTATAGGAACGAGGTTATCCCCATCCAGTTGGCCATTCCAGATGATCCGGTTATCGGAGAGATGATTGATGGATACGGGGTAGAGGTGGCAAGACTCTATGGAGTTGAACAAGCCGTTGAAAGAGGCCCGGAAAAGCCCCTGTCCGATGCTCAGATTTTGGCCATCATCCCGGAGAGTAGTTCTTATCGGGGGGCGATCTCATGTAAAAAGTGCCATAGACGAAATTTCGATGCCTGGTCCGCCACCAAGCATGCTAAAGCAACCCGAACGATATCCGAGGCGTTTAAACAGAGACCCCCCTTGGAGGATTGTCTCATCTGTCATACTACCGGTTACGGGGATATCAAGGAATATCGGTTTGTGCAGGAGGTTCCCCTTTATCTCCGAGGGGTACAGTGTGAGGCTTGCCACAGATCTGCGAAGGGACACCCTGGTTTTGCGGCTAGATTCAGAAGGGTTACCTTAGGGATCTGCCGTAATTGCCACACGAGAGATCAATCCCCTGCCTTTCACTACAAGAGCTATCTGCTGAGAATTGGTTGCACCATTCGGAAGTGATCCCCACGGTTCAGCGAAGAAATGCCCATATGATCAGGAACAGGGCGATCAACCCCACGAACATCGCTCCGAAACCGGACAGTTGCCCCCACAGGTAGGTGAGAATCGCGGGGTGTTTAGCTTTAACGATATCGAGTTTCCCCTCGGCGACCAGCCTATCATAGTGCCCTGGCCGATCCTCGATGAATTCCACCTTTGGAAACCTGCCCGTGAAGATGCCCACGTCCATGGGAAATTTCTCGGGCCTGAAATGGACGTTGAAGAAATGGGCAGTAAAGACATACCCCGCAGCCAGGAGGGCTTCATCGGAATGGATAATATAGGCGATATTGAAGACCCACCCGGGGAGAAAGATCGAGAAGAAGTCGGGGAACCACAACATCAGGCCCGTGAGCCCGATGGCCAGCATTCCCCAGAATACCGCCAGGAAATCGAACTTCTCCCAATAGGTCCACCGGTCGAACCGTGGTTTGGGGCCTTTTCCAAAAAACCACCTGAACGTTTCCTTGATATCCTTAAGGTCCTGCCATCTCGGAGCCAGGGAGTCCGGTCCGAAGAGCCTCTGCAGAGGATTCCCCTTGATATCCTTCCGATAAAAGGCGAAGTAGACGATATTCACCAAGACTGCTCCGAAGTAGCCGAATGTGATGGCGGCGCAGATTCGGTGGATTTGACCCGCCATATGGGCTCCACCAAACAACTTCACTAGCTCCTTGGCCCAGAGGGAATGGGCGAATTTCAGGGGGAGGCCAGTTAAGACCAAGAGGATAAAGGTCACCATCATGATGAAGTGGATGGCTATGTCGAAGGTATCGAACCTCTGATAGATTTCCCCTGATTTTTCCACGTACGGGGGCAGGTATTCCCCTGCTGCCCACATCTTCCTTTTCTCCCGATAAGCCCGTTGCCACCACATGATGGAGTGAAACCACCAGAAGGCGAAAACGGAAAGGAGTAAGCCTGTCATGAAGACGAAGGCTGAATAGAGGAGGGGATAGTTCTCCTTGTCGTAGTGATTAGCATGGGCATACCACTGCACGAAGTTTGCATTGGCCCTGGTGTGACATTTACCACAGGTTTCGACAAGTCTGTTCTTGGAAGTGCTCGAACTGGGATTGTCGGACTTCAAGACACTGTGGTAGCCGTGGCAGTCGGCACACCCCGCCACGAAGGTAGGGTATCCCAGGTATTCCACCTTGCCGTGATAGCTCTCCTCGTAAGTTTCGTTTGCAATGAGCATGACCCTATTTCGCCTCATCATCTCCTCATCGGCATGACATTTCTGGCAAACCGTCGTATGGAAGGTGCGGCGAAATTCAATGGTCTTGGGTTCCTCGCCCGAAAGGATGGGGATCTTATGAAGCCCATGGCAATCCGAGCAATCCGCCGAGTCCTTATTCCCAGCGAGGGCCGCTTGCCCGTGCACGCTCTCCGAATAACCATCGTCCTCGTGGCACATCGTGCACTTTTCGATTACCCGGGCTTTGTTACCACCCCAGGGGGTGAGTTCGTGAATCTTCACATGGCAGTCCGCACACTTTACATCATTAATAAAGTGGGCGCTGGCGTAATGTTGGGCTCCCGCGACCTTGTGGCATCGGTGGCAGGTGACTGGCTCGGCTTGGATTTTCCCGCCCTTTGCCGTGTGATCCTCGATATCGGTGATATCCCAGTGGCAGCTGTTGCAGGAATTGGCTCCATGGACCGATTTGGCGAATTTGGTCACATCGATATTTTCGTGGCATTCCAGGCACGTGGAGTTGTCGATACACTCCAGACAGTACTCTCTTCCCCGGATCTCAAACTTCTCCTTGGCCAGCTCCAGTTCTTCGCGGAATTTTAGTTCCTGAGCGGAACAGATCGCAAGGAGGGACGAGAAGGATAGGAAGAACAGCAGTGATGAAGAAAGGGAAACCCTCAATCTGAGTCTCATCGGGGAAACCCACTATTTTGATAAAAATTTCACAAACCTATAGTAACCTAACAAATATCATCCCCCTTGTCAAGGAGAACTCCCTCGGGTTTTTCTCGCCCGACACCAGGCTCAAGTCTTGAAAAAGCTTGGTCGTTCCTCCACCCCCGCATCAAGGGGTTCGCCTCGACTCTTTGAAATTTTTCTCCCCGGCTCTGATCTCCACGTCGAAATTATTCTCCTCCGGGGGGATGATACAGATGTACCTCTCGTTATAGACACAGGAGGGGTTGTAGGTCATATTGAAGTCGATGACCGTTCTATACCCCGGCATAACGATCTCCGCATCCAGGTAGCGTCCTCCCTCGTAGGTTCCCTCTCCATTGGTCCTGTCCCTGAAGGGGATAAAGAGATGATCGCTGCCGGGGGATTTATAGAGCTGAACAATAAATTCCTTGCCATTGATCTGAAATCGGAACATTCCGTATCGGATGTATCTCTTCTTCACCCCCTTATTGGTAAGGAAATTGGCGTAGTATTTAGGATTCATGATGTGGTACTTGTATCGTTCGATCTTTCCCTCGAACCGATACCTCAGGTCAATGGGATAATACGTTAACCCTTTAAAGGAACCACGTTGGGAATTATCCAAAGGTGACCGGGGGTGTTCCTTGAAGAAACGGTTTCTCCTCTCCCTAAATTCCCTGATGCGCTCGATGTTCTGTTGGTCGGTTTTCTCCTGAGGATGAACCGATACGCCCGAAAGGGATCCCAGTATAAGGAGAAGGACCCCCATAACAAGCTTTGGGCCTGATCTCGTAGGCATACCTTGTCTCCTTCCCTATTGTATTTCAAGGAATCCGGATCCCGACGCCCCCAGAATCATAGATGTTATTGAGCCCCGAGGGCTATCCTCATCTTTTCTGAGAAGTCTATGGGCTCAATCACCTCATAAAAACGGAGGTTTTCAATCTCCTTGCCTCGTTGATCAAGGAAGATGACCGTTGGGACACCCTTGATCCGGTACCGCTCCATCAAATATCGACTCCTGGGTTGAGTGGAGTGGGTGAGATCAACCCGTAATGTCAAGAATTGTTCTGCCTTGGCAATTACCGGTGGAGATGAAAAAGTTCGTTGTTCCATGATTCGACAGGGAACACACCAGTCCGCCGTGAAATCGATGATGACGGGCTTTGCCTGTTTCCTTGCCTCGTGGATCAACTCCTCATGATAGTCGAGCCACCGGATGCCTTGTCGGTGAAAGAAGAGGTGACCTGGAGCCAACACGAGATAGGAAGCGAGACAGAGGCCGGAGATGCCTGTACCCCATTTAATACCTCCAAAGCCTCTTAAGCCCTTACCAGATCCCTCGACCCATCCCAAATAAATCGAGCCCGTGGCCGCAATGGAGGCCTGCAGGGACCAATAGAGCTCGTTGGAGATGAGGTACCGCAAGAAATAGAGCGCCATTCCGAGCATGATGAAGCCAAAAACCTTCTTCACCCAAATCATCCATTCACCGGAGCGCGGAAGCCTATTGAGGCTTCCCGAGAGAATTCCCAGAAAGAGGAATGGGGTTCCCATGCCCAAGGCCAAGACAAAGAAGGTCCAAAACCCGAGGACTGGATTCCCCTTCTGCCCGACGTAGGACAATAATCCGATGATAAAGGGTCCGATACAAGGGGCAGCCAGAATCCCCACGGTTAGGCCCATGAAAAGGGCCCCGAAGATCCCCTTCGATGATTGCCCGGCAATCCTGGTGAGAAAGGCTGGAATCCTGATTTCATAGGCCCCAAACATGCTAAGGGACAAGCCAACGAGGACGCAAGCGATCAAGAGGAGGACAAGGGGATTTTGCAGCGCTGACCCGAATAGGCTTCCCGTCAGGGCTGCGACCGTTCCAAGTATGGAGTAGGTGATTGCCATACCCAAAACGTAAAAAAGGGAGAGGACAAACACCCACCGCGGACTTCCTGCCCCTTGGGCAACGAAGAAGCCGATGGTAATGGGGATGAGGGGATAAATACAGGGCGTTAGGTTGAGTCCCAAGCCCCCCAGGAAGATGATAAAGAGGGAGAAGATGCCTCCTCTTTGAACGGGAATAGGAGGGCGAGTATCCTGGGCTGTGGAAAAAATCGTTTCTCCCGAGGACTGAAAAATTTCGGCGTGGATGGGGATGGCTTCCCCTGGATCCTCGGTGATGGGGATCGAGGTCGAAAAGGCTGCTTCCATCGGAAGAAGACAACTCTTATCATCGCAAGCCTGGTATTTTACCTTGCCCGAAATCCCGCTTTCCCCTGGGGCGGCTTTGGTGGAGACAGTGAGGTTCATGAAGATAAGTACTCTGCCCTCGTATATTTCCAGCTCTCCCTGGATAAATTGGAAGGTCTTGCGCTTGGGTTTCGGATAGTGGATCTCTTCCACTGTGAAGTTGGGATGGGTCTCCAGAACGACCTCTGTCGGAATGAGGGATGTTTCAAGGGGTGTGTGGGCGTTGATGTGCCACCCCTTTTCAATATCCAGTTGGAGGGCAACCCGTATCTCTTCACCCGGGAGAACGCTATTTTTCGACAAGAAAACGTTGGTGGAAAGGACCTTCGACTGAGCAAGGGAAGCGGTGGCCATGAAAACGACTAACAGCATTTGGCCAATGGTAGCCCAATAGGGCCTGGTTATTTCCTTCATGCGGGTTATGGTCCCTGTAAAAGGGAAAGCAAGGGGAGCTCCTTTGGTATCAGCTTAAGAGAAGGACTCCAGCGGAGATGGATGACAAATCCAAAGATCCCAATAGGAGGTTTTTACTGAAATACTTTACGATACCAAAAATATTCGGCTTCGTCAATTTTGGGAGGATGGGAGGAACCCCAGTTTCTGAGGGAACCGGCCTTTACCCGAGCGTAATCTTTTAGAGAATTGGAATGATGGATTATTGGAATAGTGGGATAATGGCTATCAAAATCGGAAACAAAGGATTTTCTTCTTCTTATGCCATCATTCCACTATTCCAGATCGGGTAAAGCTCTGAGTCCTTAGGTGATTAACAGGTTATAAGAATATTTCCCACAAAACTCCGGAAACTCCAGACATATTTTCATTGACAAACCGGCAAAGGTCCTATTATAAAAGATTTCACGAATATGGCCTGGAAATTGCTATTATTCCTGGGTAAAAGGATTCAAGAAGAAAGGAAACGTGGTATGAGGAATTCCCTTATAGGAGTATTGGTGCTCCTTTTGATGGGCTGTGCAAATATCGTTCAACTTCACAGGGGAACCACCGATGATGACCTCACAAAGAACCCCCCATCGTACCCAGGGGACTCCCCCCCAGAGCTGGAGGAAATCTCCAGTATAGCTCCTGATGAGATGGCAGCACTCCTTCAGGTACAAGAGTTTTCCCCATCGGATCAGATTCTTGAAGGTGAGGAAGGAGAGGCGCAGGAACTCATTGTTGGCATTCCCGGTCCACCCTCGGATGACGAAGTTCGTGTCTTCAGCGAACCGGGTTTCCCCTCCGCGGAGCAACTGCTGTTTGGGGGAGAAAGAGCGGTTCAGCTGCTCCCCGACTTCCCTGGGGTAGATGAAGACATATTCTTCCTAAGGGCGGAGATAGTGTTTGAAGATCAAGGGTCATCCCAGGAAGAAAAGGGTATCCGGGAACCCGCCTTCGATATCCCCATCATCATCAACGGGAAGGTGGAGCAGTTCATCACATACTTCCAGACCAGGGGGCGGAAGGTCTTCAGTCGCTGGCTCTCACGATCAAGGAGGTATATCCCCTTGATGAAAGAGCTCTTGAGTGAGAAGGGGTTGCCCGAGGATCTGGTCTATCTGGCCTTGATCGAGAGTGGGTATAATCCCCGTGCCTATTCGAGGAAAAAGGCCATGGGCCTCTGGCAGTTCAGGTATAACACTGGGAAGCGATATGGGCTGAAGGTAGACTGGTGGATCGATGAGCGGAGGGATCCAGTGAAGTCAACAATCGCGGCCGCTCTCTACCTGAAGCATCTCTTCGATCGGTTTGAATGCTGGTACCTGGCGGCAGCCGGCTACAACGCCGGTGAGGGGAAGATCCTGAGGGCAATCAGGAGATACAAAACCGAGGACTTTTGGGAATTGACCAAGTATCCGTATTTGAAGAGGGAGACGAAGAACTTCATCCCTAAGATGATCGCCGCGGCCCTGATCGCCAAGAATCCGGAGGAGTATGGTTTTTGGGACATTTCGTACGAAGAGCCGATTCGTTTTGAAACGGTGAAAGTGCCAGACGCCACGGATTTACGGGTGATCGCCAGGGCATCGGGAACAACCTATGAGGAATTGAAACGCCTCAATCCAGAGCTGAGGAGGTGGTGCACTCCGCCCAATTACCCCGATTATGAGCTGAAGCTTCCATACGGAAGAAAGGAAATTTTCTTGAGAAACTACTCAAAGATTCCTCCTTCCAAGAGGATAACGTTCCGGAGGCACGTGGTTCGTTCCGGTGAAACCCTCTCCCACATCGCCCTTCGATACCGCACCAATATCGGGGCCATCATGAGGATGAACCGTATTAGAAACCACCATCGGATAAGGGCCGGTCGGTCTCTCATCATCCCTGTCAGGGGAAGCAAGAAATTCGAGAGAAGGAAGATGGCGGAAAGATTGGATGGGGGAAAAGATCTCTTTGACTCCAAGGGGCCGACTCTTGTCTACACCGTACGGGAAGGTGATACCCTCTGGGATATTTCACGTTCTGCGGGGATCGATGTTGAAACCCTCTGTCGTTGGAACGGAATCCGAAACGCCAGCAGGATCTACCCAGGAGATAGGTTAAGGATACCTGTTGACGACACCTCCACCCCCTTGAGCCCTGGAGGGGAAATCGTTCCCGCGAGAAATCCCAAGGGATAAACTCTGTGGGAGTGAATGAGAGCGGGTTTCCGCATTGATTCCTAACGGTCAGTTGCCGAAATCCCCCCTTCTCGCTTACGGGGGAATTTTGTGCCCATTTTCAAGCTCGCTCAAGTCGATTGAGGATTCAGGCACCACTTCGAGGTCCAGACTCCCCCTTCACGTTCAAAGGGCGAAAATTACCCCTCTTCCCCCTCGGTACGAATGATTCCAAGGGATTCTTTCTGGTGGTATAATGTCCCATCGACGCCCCTTCGGGTGGAAGTGGATTGAATTCCCATAGGGATGTAGGTCATCGATGCGGCGTCTATTAACCGCATTGCCGGAAGCTTTTCCATAGCGGCTTGGGCCAACCGCGTGTTGGTCAAACCAACGGTATGGGATGGGGAAAATGAAGATGAGCGATTTGGAGGAGAAAATTGAAGCCGCTCGGGGGGGCAGAAGGGCTCATCTCCTTTTGAAAAATGCAACGTTGATCAATGTCTTATCCGGAGAAATCTATCCCGCTGACGTGGCAATATATGGAGATACCATCGTGGGTATTGGTTCCTATGAGGCGGAAAGGGAGATGAATTTGAGGGGGAAATTCCTCTGTCCCGGATTCATTGATGCCCATGTCCACATCGAAAGTAGTATGGTGATTCCTTTCGAATACGCTAAGGCAGTGGTCCCCCGGGGTACGACTTCCGTCATCAGCGACCCCCATGAAATTGCGAACGTGATGGGGATAGAGGGGATAACCCTCATGGGCGAGATGGCAGAGGGGATTCCCCTCGATACCTATATTATGCTCCCCTCCTGTGTCCCCGCAACGGAGATGGCGACCTCAGGGGCCTGCCTCGATGCGCGAGATTTGAAGGGATTGATGGATAAGGAGCTGGTGTTGGGCTTGGGGGAAGTGATGAACTTTACCGGTGTGATTCGGTGCATGCCCGATATGCTGAGAAAAATTGAGACGGCCTCGGGAAAACCCATCGACGGCCATGGGCCTGGCCTCATGGGAAAAGACTTGGCTGCTTACATTACCGCTGGCATTCGGTCGGATCATGAATGCACGAAGCTGGAGGAGGCCAGGGAAAAGCTCCGCAATGGGATGGCGATTCTGATCAGGGAAGGGTCGATGGCCAAAAACCTGGAAGACCTCGTTCCCCTGGTGACCTCCGAAAATGCCCGAAGATGCCTCCTCGCATCTGATGATCGTCACCCAGACGACTTGATGGAGGAGGGACATCTCGATTTCATCCTTCGCAAATCCGTTAGGCTCGGGTTGAGGCCCATTACGGCGATTCAGATGGCCACCATCAATGTGGCTGAGATTTATGGGCTCACGAATGTAGGGGCAATTGCGCCCGGCTTTAGAGCTGACCTCGTCGTCCTCGATGATTTGGAATCATTCGTTATTAATACCGTCTTCAAAGACGGAAGACTCGTAGCCAAGGAAGGGAAGATAATGCCCGGGATCATGAGCCCCAGAGGGATCGAGATGAGAAATACCGTGAGGGTGAAGTCCATCAGCCCAGAGGTGACAGTCATAAGGGCGGAAGGACGCCTTGCCAAGATCATCGAGATCATCCCCGGTCAGCTCTTCACGAGGGCAATCGTTGAGCCGATAGCCGTAAGGGATGGCAAGGCAGAAGCGGATCCGGAACGGGATATCCTCAAGGCGGCCGTTTTCGAAAGGCATACTGCTTCGGGGAACATCGGGCTGGGTTTCGTGAGGGGCTTTGGGCTCAAAGGCGGGGCCATGGGTTCGTCTGTAGCCCATGACGCTCACAATATCGTTGTCGTCGGAGATAACGATATTGATATGGCAATGGCGGCAGGCCAAATAGCGGAGATGGGAGGTGGCCTCGTCATCGCTCAGGATGGGAAGATTTTGGGGTCTTTGGCGCTTCCCATAGCCGGGCTCATGTCAGATAAGGGCATCGAGCATGTAGGAAAACAACTGAAGCTCATGAGAAACATTGGCCGAGATATGGGTTGTGGATTGGAGGATCCCTTTATGGCCCTCGCCTTCTTATCCCTTCCCGTCATCCCTGAGCTCAGGGTCACCGATCGAGGTCTGGTTGATGTCGGTCAATTTCGGGTCGTCCCTCTCTTCGGGGAGTAATATCCGTCCTTCGCCTTTTTGAAAGCCTCTTCGGCCTTGGCCCGTTCGCCGATACGTTCGTATGCGAGTCCCAGATGCCGATATACCTGGCCGAGAAGGTTCGCCTGTGTTTCATCAAAAAAGGAGAGAGCCACCTCCAACACCCCGATAGCTTCCCTGTACCTGCGCTGGTTTAGATAGATGACCCCCAGGGTATCAAGGTAGTATCCCTTGTGTTCCGGGGTTAATTCCATGGCCCTCATTATCAGGTCTTCCGCCTTTTTGAGCTTCTTCCCCTGGGAAAGGTAGACCCACGTGAGATTATTGTAAAGGTCGCCATTTCTTGGTTCCATCTCGATGGCTTTTCGGTAGTACCGCTCCGCTTGACCGTAACGGCCCATTATGTATAAGAGCTCCCCCAGCCGGGTCAGAGCTGGAAGGAAATGCGAGTCCTTCTTCAGGGCCATTTTGTATTCCCTCAGGGCCGGTTCCGGCTCACCCTTTTTTTCGTAGATCGACCCGAGGGTGAAATGCTCCCGCGCAGAGAGTGGATCATCTCCCCGGTCCTCAAAGCCCAGGTGAGCGCATCCCGCAACCATCATGAAAAAAGGAATGGCTAAGAGGAGGGTGGAATTTCCAATGGATCTCCTGCTCCCCCGTGCGGGAGGATGAGGAGCGTCCAGTAGTCCATGTCTGCCCATGATCTTAAGAATCTCTCATAGGAGATGACCTTATTGATTCGCTTTCCCGAATGGAGTGTAAGGATTCTTCTGGCATCGTCGTAACCGATGACCACCGAAAAATGCCGTATTCGAAGGAGAGGGTAGCCCAAATCCTGGAAGACGATGAGAGGGTGATCCTTCGAGATATGGTCCTTTAAGTCGGATATGCTTCCCCTGTATGCTCGAGCATTGAACCCCATCTTTCGGGCAAAAATGATCAAATCGATGCTAAGGCTTCCCTTCAATCGTTCTTTGTAGATTCCCTCCGCAATCCTCCCTTGAGTTACTCGGCATCCATAGTAATTGAGTACACTGGCTAAGGCTGCGGGACCGCATTGATACTTGGTTTGGGGGAAAAAGGGGACATCGGAGATGTAATGTCTAATGCCAGGGTCTTCGGAACCCGCCTTCTCGACTGGAATGAGGCCATCCCGAGCACAACGAAGGGAAATGAGGCCCACCAGCAAACTCGTGAGAAACAGGGCCTTTCTCATCGTCCGGTGGCGCCCGAGGGCCTCGGAAATTACCATTTCAGAACGTCTATGACTCCCGCTATTTCAAGGACAAGGAATCCGATAATTAGGACGAGAACGATTATGATGGCTGCGGTGGCGCCGTTTCCCCCTGGCTCCAAGGCGTGGATTTGGCTGGCGATCTGGTGGATCTGTTCATCATCGAGTTGGTGAAGGCGTGTCTCGATTTCCTCCCTAGTCAATCCGAGTTTCGAAAGTTTGTGTTGGACGAGTTTCGACTCCAAGAGTTTCTGTATTCTCTGGAGGTCGGCGTCTCTATGGCCGGTTCCATTCCCCTCGTAAGAGGATGGAATGAACATGGCTGGTGCACTGCTGGCAAAGGATAAGATTGAAAAGGCCACGGTGAGATACGACACAAATACCCTGTTACAAAAGAACCTCTTGGCGAAGATCATGAGTTCCCCTCCTTTTTCACGGGTTATCAATGCATATCGCCTATCAGAATTCCCCCACATTGTCAAGTCCAAATTGCATGGAAGTCTCCCAGCTTTTTCTCTTTAGATTCTGTAACGCATTGAAGTAAATAATGAAGTGAAATTTGAAGAGTGAAAAGGGCGTTGTCTTCTGCTCTAAAAAGATTGCTCAGTTTGAAGGAAAGATCGGCCAAAAGCTCGTAGCAGAGCAAAAAGGCGACCGCCCACGAGAGAAAATACTATCATGGTAGCCAAAATCAACATTCAGCTCTCCCAAATTTTGGGAATCATTTCTCAATGCTGCTATGAGCACGGACGATCATTTCCGGAAAAGGGCGAATAGGAGGGTCAAGACAATGCTGACGATGATACAGATAACAAGGGGAAAACAGAAGGCGAAGTTCCCCTTAATGTATATGTCTCCGGGAAGTCGACCGACTCATGGGATCTTATCTCCTACCACAAAGACCACTCCCGTAAAAACGAGACCTCCCCCGACGAGCAACAAAACCTTCCCTGTCCCCCGATATTCATCCCTCTTGTCCGTTAAAGACGAGGATGGCGATTGATTTATCGCCCTCTTTCTTCTTTCCCCCAATACCTCTCCTTTTCGCTGTAGATGCAACCGCAGTACTGCTGGCGATACAGGCCCATGGCCTTCGATTCGCGAATCCCTTCCTGCCACCCTTTTCGGAAGTCCTCGTAATAGAAGGGGATTGAGAACCGTTTTTCGAGGCCTATGCCGATCTCCTTGATGAGGGAGTGATTCTGATGTCTGCTGTACAACAACGTGGTGGTAAAGGCATCGAATCCGCCCGCTTTTGCCGTCCGAGCAGTGGCTTCCAGGCGGGCGTAGTAACAATATCGGCAACGCTCATGTTCGCGAAAAACCACACCTCTCAGAAACTCCTCAAGGTCGTATTCATCGGGGTAGATCATCTTCACCCCCGCTCGTCTCTCATGTTGCTTGACTGTCTCCAGCCTCCGCTGGTACTCTTGAAAGGGGTGGATGTTGGGGTTATAGAAAAAGCCTGTCATCTTCCAGCCCTCTTCACGCAACCCCTTTAGGGGATAAATGAGACAATTGGCGCAGCAGACGTGGATCAATCCCTTCAATTCCCCTCCCGTTCCTTCAAGGATGCATGTGCGGCGGCCAGTCGCGCGATGGGGACCCGGAAGGGAGAACAGCTCACGTAATCGAGCCCTATCTGATGGCAGAACTCCACAGAACTTGGCTCCCCACCATGCTCTCCGCAAATTCCTATCTTGAGATCTGACTTGGTTGTCCGTCCTTTTTTGACGGCGATATCCATCAGCTGTCCGACACCGCCCCGGTCGAGCTTTTCAAAGGGATCAAAATCCCAGATATTGGCGTCGAGGTATGAATGGAGGAACTTGCCGGCATCATCCCGGCTTATCCCGTACGTGGTCTGGGTTATATCATTGGTCCCGAAGGAAAAGAAATCCGCCTCCTGCGCCACCTGGTCCGCGGTGAGGGCCCCCCTGGGGACCTCGATCATAGTCCCCACCTTATACTCAACTTCCATCCCATATTGGGAGAATACCTCATGGGCCACGTTTTCCACTACCC
>JABAOF010016487.1_pt1 | contig 13238 bp, 17 predicted proteins | sample 7062171 | NCBI WGS metagenome assembly JABAOF01 (sample SAMN14538628, study PRJNA623070) | marine sediment metagenome | biome: marine biome [ENVO:00000428]; feature: marine pelagic biome [ENVO:01000023]; material: deep marine sediment [ENVO:00002113] | place: India: Gulf of Khambhat ...
TCCAGGATATGAGCCGCGTCATCAGAGGGAATCATCTGGAACATGTCAGATATTTGCTCCAGCGGAAGCTCGACCAAGATGTTGACAGCATCCTCAGGATCGATCTCACTCAGGACCTCTGCCGCCTTTTCCTTTTCTTTTTCGTACAGGGTGTTGAATAGAATTAGGCGTTCTCTCAAGACGAAATGCTCAATAAGAGTAGAAATGTCAGCCGCATGAAAATTTTTGACAAGATTCCATAAGCGGGTTAGAGCACCCATGTTGATGAATTTTCTCGCCGAACTGGTGGCGATCCGGAGCGATTCCCACTTCATGTTAGCCTCTCAATTTTCGTCCTCCACGATAGCACAAAACCACACCGCTGTAAATTAGTAACTCTGTGAGCTGGGGTCAGGCTTTATCGTGAAGAATGTATGAAGGACAAAGCATTTATTTAAGAACCCAACAAGATAACGAAGCCTGACCCCAGCTCACAGTGTCACTGTGTTACTTCTTATAGAAATATTTGTTTGTTTCGGCGACAATGATGGAGCTGAGGCCAACGAGGCCGATCAGATTGGGGAAGGCCATCATCCCATTCATGAGATCGGCTAATGTCCAGACCGTTTCCAATTTGAGAAGAGTGCCCACAGCCACAAAAATCACAAAAACAACTCGATAGATCTTGACTGCCCGTTCAGAAAAGAGATACTCGATTGACTTTTCTCCATAATAACACCAACCGAGGATGGTGGAATAAGCAAAGAAGATCAATCCAAAAGTCACCACGAATTGTCCCCATCCTCCGGGTAGAGAGCGGTCGAAAGCCAAAGCGGTGAGTTCCGCACCCGTCCGTCCAGAATCCCAAAGTCCGCTGATGATGAGGACGAGGCCTGTCATCGTACAGACGATAAGCGTATCGATGAAGGTTTGGGTCATAGAGACCAGAGCCTGTTTGACGGGATTGGGTGTTTTTGCCGCTGCGGCCGCGATCGGAGCTGATCCCAATCCGGATTCGTTGGAGAATACACCCCTGGTTACTCCTTCTCTCATGGTTTGCATCACCGTGGCTCCCAGGAATCCTCCGGCAGCAGCGGTCGGGGAGAAGGCTTTTTGAAATATGAGGGCAAAGATTTGAGGAACGATAGAGATTCTCATCAGGATGATCAAGGCGGCACCACAGAAATAGAAAACAATCATGATGGGCACAAGATACTGGGTCACTCGGGCAATACTTTTGATTCCACCGAGGACGACCATGGCTGTCAGGATGGCCAGAACGATTCCTGTGGCCCAGGCGGGGATACCGAAGGACGTGTTTACCGCATCGGCGACGGAGTTAGATTGGACCATGTTTCCTATACCAAATGCTGCGATGGAAGCAAAGATGGCGAAGAGAACTCCAAGCCATTTCCAGCCCAATCCCTTCGAAATGTAGTACATCGGACCACCACTCATCGTCCCAAACTCATCGACTTCTCTGTATTTAATAGCTAGAACCGCTTCAGAGTATTTGGTGGCCATACCGAAAATGCCTGTGACCCACATCCAGAAGAGAGCGCCAGGTCCTCCGGCAGCCACGGCTGTTGCCACACCCGCGATGTTTCCTGTGCCGACCGTCGCCGCCAGGGCTGTCATCAGGGCCTGGAAATGGGATATATCGCCTGCCTCTTGATCATCCTCCTTTCTCTTGATGAAGGCGAGATAGAGAGAATAGATGAGTCCTCTCAGCTGAAGACCTCTGAGGAGAATCGTCAGCAAGATGCCCGTTCCAACCAACAGAACGATCAACGGAAGGCCCCAGACAAAATCCCTGGCCGCCTTTATGATTTCAGCGATTTGAGCTTCCATTTGTTCCTTCTATCCGAAAAATTTTTCCCATTATAACATGGGAGGGACGTTCCCTAAAGAACCACTTTCATATTTATCATGTGGCTTTGGAGGCTATAACAAGGAGGATGCAATTTTTCTTTTGAGATTGAAAATCAAAGGGATTATGTTTTATATAAGGGAAGGAAAGGAAGTCAAGAGTGGTCTTTTGGGGAGCGCTTACCCTAATTCAGGAATGTGATGCGCAGATTTTTGATTTTTTCGTTCAGGCTTTCTTTTTCGATCTTAAGGTCAGCAGCAGCCCTCTCAATGTCCCATTGATGTTTTAGCAATATCTGGTGAATGTATTCTTTCTCGAAGTGCTCTTTAGCCTGTTTCAGCGTCTTGTCATGATTGCTCGCGGTGGCATACTGAAATTCTCTGGGTTCTACGAGGAGAGAAATATGGGATGCCTTGATTTCTTCCTCCTGAACCATGATCACGAATCTTTCGATAACATTGATCAGCTCGCTGATATTTCCGGGCCAAGAATAGTTGAGGAAAGCCCTGATCGCTTCCTGATTCATGGTTTTTTGTTTCTTGCCGTATTCGTCCGAGAAGTATTTCAAGAAGTACTTAATAAGCAGTGGGATGTCTTGCTTTCTTTCTCTGAGAGGGGGGATGACCATCGGGATGACATTGAGCTTGAAGAAAAGCTCCTCCCTGAAATTTCCTTTGTTGACGAGTTCTCTGAGATTTTGATTTGTGGCTGCGATAAGCCGAGTATCGATAAAAACTGGGTCGGCTGATCCGGCTGGCTCATACTTCTGCTCGTCGATGGCTCTCACCAGCTTGGATTGTGTTCTCAGGCTCATCTCACCGACCTCATCCAGGAAGAGCGTTCCTCCGTCGGCCAGCAAGAGCTTTCCTTTTTTATCGTGTTCGGCGGAAGGAAAACTTCCTTTGGCATATCCGAAGAGCTCATTCTCGACAAGATCATCCGGAATCGCTCCGAGGTTGATTTGGATGAATCGTTGATTTTTTCTCGGACTTCGTTCGTGAATCAAGCGAGCGATGAGTTCTTTCCCAGTCCCGTTCTCGCCATATATAAGAACACGGCCGTTGGTTGAGGCAGCCATATTTATGTTGGATTTTAATTTTTGGACTGCTGTGCTCTTCCCGACCAGAAAATAATTGGTCTTGATCTTCTCCTTGAGCTGGATATTTTCTTCTTCTAATCTTTTTTGTTTGAGCGCGTTCTTTACGGTCAGGACCACTTTTTCCAGGGAGAGCGGTTTTTCTAGAAAGTCATATGCCCCGAGCTTCGTGGCTTTGACAGCAGTTTCGATAGAACCATGGCCGGTGATCATGACCACCTGAGTGTTTTCCTCGCTCGACTTGATTTTCTTCAGGACATCAATACCACTCATGCGAGGAAGCCAGATATCCAGCAGGATCAGATCGAAATTCTCTACTCTTATGAGCTGTAGCCCTCCCTCGCCTGTCTCTGAAGTTTTCACACTGAACCCTTCGTCCTCTAAGATGCCGGTTAGAGAAGAGCATATTCCAGCCTCATCGTCGATGATCAGGATTTTCTCGTTCATCATGATGGAATCTGGATGATAAATTTGGCTCCATGGGGATGGTTATCCTCGACTTCGATGGAGCCGCCGTGTTCGGTGATGACTTGGCTGACAATAGCTAAACCGAGCCCAGTCCCCTTTTTTTTCGTCGAGAAATGTGGAAGGAAGAGCTTTCCTTTTTCTTTTTCCGAAATTCCAGGACCAGAGTCACCAATCTCGATTTTCACCCTTTGGCTGACTCTATCGAAAGACGTTCTTATCTCGATCTTCCCTTTTTTCTCCATGGCTTCGACGGCGTTATCGAGAAGATTAATGAAAACCCTTTTCATCTGTACGGGATCGATTTGGAGGGGAGAAGGAACCTCAGGTGATAGGACGACATCAAATTCGACCTTGGTGAAAACGCTCCTGAAAAGAGCAATTGTCTGATCCAGGATCTCGTGGACATCTTTTGATTGAAGATGGACGCTCGGCATGCGGGCAAAATTTGAGAATTCATCGACGAGGGACTTAATCGTGTTTGCTTCTTCAACGATGGTCTTGGCTCCTTCATTGATGACAATATCTTGTTTTTTTTCTTTTCTCTTGAGGTTTTTGAGATGATTCGTTCGGCAGAAAGCTGGATTGGTGTGAGGGGATTCTTGATCTCATGAGCGACGCGCTGGGCCACTTCTTTCCAGGCTGCAATTTTTTGAGCCTGGATAAGCTGCGTCAGGTTGTCGAGGACGACGATCATTCCAGAAAACCTGTTGTCGGTTTGTCTTAGAGGCGATAGGGTGAGTGCCAGTGTCTCTCTTTGGTCGTTCAAGCTTAGGTCTATCTCTTTCTCACTCAGTTTATATTTCTTGACGAGTCCTCGGCTGATGTAGTCCACGATCTCTTTATATGTGTCATGGATGAGAACCTCTCTGTAGTTCTTGCCGATGATGTCCCTCTCCTTCAGCCCCAGCATCTCACGAGCAGAGGGATTAATCGTGGAAACGACACCATTGGCATCCAATGTGATCACTCCCGTGGATATGTTGTTGAGAATCGCCTCTATGTATTTTTTCCGGGCCTCCAGCTCTGAAGTCTTCTGAGCGATGTTATACTGACTTTCCTTTAGGTCAGATATCATCTGGTTGAATGAGTCGATCAGGATTCCCAGTTCATCGGAGGCAGGATCTTCGACTCTAACGTCCAGATTTCCTCTGGAGACCTCCTTTGTGGCGTGAGCCAGTTTTTCTATCGGGACGGTGATGCTCTTAGCAAGATGAAACCCGATCCAGCTGGCTGCGAAGATGATGAGAAGGGTGATGAATATCAGGGTGATCAGGTAAAATGTCTTCACGGGATTCCTTTGTATTTTAAGTTGATGATATCTCTGGACATAGGCGCTAATGTTATTGATTCTCTGTGTGTAGTTTTGGGGGAGGAATTTTCCGGCGACGACAAGGACGTTTCCCATCTCCGGGATCTTAAAAGAAAGCCCTCGTCGGATCATCTCACCGTTACCCATGGGTTCGATGCTGCTGAATTTTTCTCCCAAATGAGCTCTTTTGATGATGTTGATTTCGAGATCCCTGTAGTCTCTCAGGGGGAGACTAGCATTTAGGTAAGCGAATAGCTCCTCATCTTCCAGGTAGACACATATCTCGTCCAGTCGGTATTCTGTGAGCTTTTCTTTGATGAAGTCCATCAACAAGATCCGGCGGTCGGGATCAATAAGGTTTCGACTCTGGATAGCCTTGGTGAGTTGTTGAGCGTAGTGAAAGGTGATCTCCTCGCTGTTCTGGTAGAATCCATCAGCCAGACTCTTCGTGTCATCTAATATTTTGTCGATGGGTGTTTTGAACCAGTTTTCGATGTTCCGGCTGATCAGATCACTGGCGAACAAGAAGAGGAGGAGGGTGGGGAGGAGAGAAAGGGCCGTGAAGAAGAGGAGTAGTTTTGTTTTGAAATGAGCGCCGACGACCTTTCTCTTTCTTTCCAAGTAGAGTTTTATCAGGTTTCGGCTTAGAACGAATAGAAGGATAAGAAACAGGAGGAGGACGATGATCTGGAGGGTGGACAGGAGGATGTTGGTGAATGCAGTCGGAGAGAATTCTTGTGATTCTCTGATGAAGAATTCGATGGCAAAAAAGAGGATGATGAGAAGGACGATGATGGCCCCGACCACCCGGGGTCCCTTTTTTCGCGTTTTTTCCATTTTCATGTCCTAGCCATTTCTTCTAGCTCTTCTTCTTGGGCGTAAAATTCCTGGAGATTCTCAAGGGTGATTTTAATATTCTTGACAACAGCTCCAGATGAACCCAACGGTTTTCCCGCCTTATTATTCAGACTGTAGATGATGCCTCCCGCATTTCCCAAATGGATCAAGAGCTCTTCGGAAGCTCGGAGCTTGATCCTCTCTCCGGGATTTTTTAATCCGTCGAGTTTTAACTCACCATCAGCATAAACTTGAATCCATGTTTTTTCCTTAAAAAATATATCCAGGTGGATTTTAACACCTAAAAAAGCCTCCTGTTGAAAGGCCGGGGGAGAGTGAGGGATCCCAGAGGAGAGAGATGAACTCGGGATGAAGGTTTCCTCGAGAGAAGATGACCTTTTTGGCATCAAGATAAAAACGGAAATCACCACAAAGATGAGAATGATAAGGGCAAGGCCGTAGGGCAGCATTCTTGTGGTCTTCCTAGAGGTTTCTCCTGAATCTCGTTCCTTCCTCTTTTTTTCCTTATCCAGGATCTGTTCTCGGAGGAGGATGTCTTCATAGTATTTGTTCAGGACGGACTCTTCTTCAAGACCAAGGAACTTAGCGTAGGCCCGGATGATGCCTTTGGTGAAGAATTGGCCGGGGAGGATGTCCAATTCATCATCCTCGAGGGCCTGGAGATAACGGATGCTTATTTTTGTTGAATCAGCAATTTCGTTTAGGGATATCCCCCTTAGTTCTCTTTCACGCCTGAGTTCTTGTCCGAGGGACGCCATTATTAAAGAATTTTATGATAAGACTGACACCCATGTCAATCTGTACTGGGGGAGGCCGTTGACCTTTGTTCGGCAACGCACTAAACTTTTCTTTGGGTGTGAGGAAAGGATAATGGATTTGAGAAAAGCCGCCGAGCTTCAGCTCAAGCTTTCGAAGAGGTTGAAATTGACGTGGTGCGAAAGAGAGGTGGGGTTTATTGGAGGAGTGGACTTCAGTTATGATAAGCGCAAGAAAAGAATAGGAGCGTCGATTGTCGTTTTCCATATTCCTGAGTTTAAACTCGTCGAAACAGTTCATGCTATCCGAGAGGTCAAGTTTCCTTACGTTCCTGGATACTTGGCATTTCGAGAAGCGCCTGCGTTTATCGCGGCCTATAGGAAAATCAAGACAATTCCTGAAGTGATTTTGGTTGATGGGAATGGCATCGCCCATCCTCGAAAGATGGGCTTGGCCTCTTACGTCGGAGTCCTCCTGGATATTTGTACGATCGGCTGTGCTAAGACCCCGTTTTTTCCCTTTACTTTACCAAACAAGAATAGAGGGGCATTTACATTTTTCCGGAATGATAAAAAGGATAAAGTAGGAATATGTTTAAGGACGAGGGCGGACGTCAAGCCGATCTTCGTCTCCCCGGGGCATAGAATCGATTTTCTGAATGCGGTGAGAATTGTCCTGGAATGCTCGAAATTTCGAATTCCGGAGCCTTTGAGAAAGGCGCATTCCACAGCCAGCCAAATCTTCATGGAAAATGAAGAGTCTTTCTATTTTAACTCTTGTGTTCCTTCAAAAAACGAGCCAGTGAGCTGAGACTTCCCAGGCAGCCGATAATGGCTCCTCCAGCAATGAGTATCAAGCTTTGTGAAACGGAAAGATACCGGAAATTGATGAGGTCTTGGAGAGCTCCCAAAGAAGATCCAAGATAAAAGGGAAAAATTTTTATTAAGACAAGCAGGAGGAGGAGGGATATGATTCCCCCGAATATACCGAGAATGATTCCCTCGGTTAGGAAAGGAATTCTGATAAACGAGTTGGTCGCTCCGATCAAACGGAGGATTTCAATTTCCTCTTTCCGGGCGAAAACATTGAGTTTAATCACATTAGAAATGATGAAGAATGAGGCGAAGATAAGAATCCCCCCAAAGAAAAATCCGATGGCCTTGATCAACCGACTTACGGATCGGACCTTTTCCACCCATTCCTGGCTGAACTGAACGTCCTCAACATCCTCTGATTTTCTGATGTCTTGGATGAAGGACTGAATCTCGCCTGGAGTAACACTTTGGTCCTCGATCGAGATTTCAAACGAAGGTGGGAAGGGATTCATTCTTAGGTTTTCGATGATGCCTTTAAGTTCAGGGAACTTCTCTCCAAATCTCTCCAAGGCCTTTTCAGAGCTTATGTACTGAATCCGAGAAACTAGAGAAGAGCTTTTTAACGTTTCTTCGATTTCCCGAACCTGTTCATTCTTGGGATTTTTATCCAGGTAAACGAAGACTGCAATATCCTGGGACAACTGTCTAGCGACATATTGAAGGTTGTTCGAGAGAGACAGAAAGATTCCGAGTATCAAGAAGGAAAAACAGATAATCGTTATGGAGAAGATGTTTCGGGTTCTAAACTGCCAGAGATTGTTAACCGTTTCTCTGAAAAAATAGTTTAATTTTTGGGTGATCAGAGCGATTCCTTTCGGATAAGTTTGCCTTTGTACAGAAAAAGAATTTTATTCCCGAAATGGCGGATGAGCTCTCTGTCATGGGTTCCGATGATGACCGTGGCCCCACGTTTGTTGATCTGGCTGAAGAGATCCATGATTTCAAAGGCTAGCTCAGGATCCAGGTTCCCCGTAGGCTCATCAGCCAATATGATTTTCGGATTGTTGACAATAGCTCTGGCGATAGCGACTCTCTGCTGTTCTCCGTACGAGAGATGAGAGGGGTAATCCCACATCCTGTTATGCAGATTAACCATCCTTAAAGCATGGAAGACTCTTCGTCTTATGTCCTTTCGTGGAACTCCCAGGACTTGGAGGACGATTGAAACATTGTCAAAAACTCTTCTATGGAAAAGAAGGCGAAAGTCTTGGAAGACCATGCCCATGCGCCTTCGCAGTTCATAAATTTTATGAGCCGGAATCTTCAGGATGTTTCGGCCGTCGATGATGATCTGGCCTTGGGTCGGGAAGAGCTCTCGGAAGATGATCTTGAGGAGAGTTGTCTTCCCTGAGCCGCTGGGACCGGTGACGAAGAAAAAATCTCCGTCTTCCAAATGGAGGGTGATATCGGACAGGGCCCAATCAGGTTTCTGGTACTGTTTCCAAATATGAAATAGTTCAATCATCTTTCAAAGTCCAGTAGATATAGCCACAGTCACACGAAAGCTTTGTTTTTGAAGAAGGTTGGGTATGGATTTCGAGTCCGATGAAAGGCTCATAATCTTGAGGTATCATCCAGTAAGGAAAGAATTATAGCATATCGATTTGGGGATAGAAAGAAAGAGAGTTAAAGTATAAAGAGATACATCAACCAGCCGAAGAGGAGCGCTCCGACAACCATGAACAAGAAGAGCGAGAGGGCATATTTGACCTGGGCTCGTCTGTTTTCCCTTCGGAGAAGAGCGAGGACAATGCAGACGAGAAGAGAGTAAATCACCATGGAGAGAATGTGACTTTTTAAAATCATTTCTTTTTTCCGGAAGCGATATCAAAAGCATCCAGGGCAACCAGATAATTCAGGAGTCCGGCACCAGCGATGTAAGCTGTTCCGAATTCGAATGTGGTTTTTTTCAGCTCTCCTAGCCCGATGGTTAAGAATCTAGAGGTGATGTAGAGCAAGCCATTGCCGATGTCAGAGAAAAAGGCCAGAATCGTCAGAGGATTTTCTGTCTGGAAGGAATAGATCTTTCCTCCCATGATCAAGCCGAGAGCAGCCATCGAGGATACAGCGAAGAAGAGAATACCCGCTCTCCAGAATCTTTTTAGGGTGAGGTGCCCGAGGCCAGGAATGAACCATCCTAAAAGGAAACATATGATAGATTTTGTTTTCATCTTTATGAATTAAGAATAATAAAAAAATAAACGATACAAATCAAGAAGATTTTAGGTCTGACCTAAATTTTATCGAGATTGATTCCCCTCAATTTTTTCTATAAGATTAGCGGACAACTGCGAGGTTTGAGTCGATGCCAGAACTTCCAGAAATCGAGACGATCGTGAGGGATCTATCCCCCAAAATCAGAGGTTTAACGATCGAGTCATTCAAGCTCCTTTTCCCTCCTCTCCTCAAGAATGAGGATCTATGCCTTCTCCACAAGATCAGAGGGAAAAGAATCATTGACCTGAGTCGGATGGGGAAGATGATTCTCGTCAATTGCCAAGATGACTTGAGTCTCCTTTTTCATCTTAAAATGACGGGGAGGCTCATCCTCTGCTCAAGAACAGCACCCCTGGACAAACATACACATTTCCTCCTTAGGTTCAAAAGCCAGAAGAGTGAGCTAAGGTTTCGGGATATTCGTAAATTTGGCTTTTTGCGTTGCCTTCGCACTTCTGAGGCTTACCTTATCAAAGAGCTCCGCCTTCTTGGTCCTGAGCCTTTGGAAATAGATTCGTCCTCCTTCGACAAACTCTTCAGAGGACGGAAGGCGAGGATAAAAGGCTTACTCCTTGATCAACGCTTCATTGCCGGGATTGGGAATATCTACGCGGATGAAATTCTCTTCCGAGCACTCATCCATCCCTCGACTTCCGTATCTCAGCTCGATAGCAGACAGAGAAAGAGATTATGGAAAGCCACACGAGTCGTTTTAAACAAAGCCATAAAGAGTAGGGGAACGTCTATCCAAAGCTACGCGGATTCCCAAGGCCGCAGAGGAAGCTTCCAGAATTTTCTCCTGGTTTACGGCCGAGAGGGGCTCTCTTGTCGAGTCTGTGGGGAGCGGATCAAGCGATTCCGTCTCAGCGGACGAAGCACTTTTTTCTGTCCCTGCTGTCAGGAATTCAAGAAGCACAAAGATCACGAAGATAAAAGGGGAAGGCAAAATAAAAAATGTCTGTGACGAAAAAGCCGATGTTTAGGGAAAGATGCCTCGATATCGATAGACTTCGGCCATTTTCTCGATGGCGGCAATGTAAGCTGCACACCGAAAGGCCACTTTCCTTTGAGCGGCGATCTCCCAGACTTGCTTAAAAGCCTTGACTAATTTTCTTTTCAATTCGGCATTGACCTGTTCTTCTTCCCAGTAAAGCCCACTCAGAGCCTGAACCCATTCTAAGTGGCTGACCACAACTCCCCCGGAATTGGCGAGAATATCGGGGATGACTGGGATCTTACGCTTCTCCAGAATCTCATCGGCTTCCGGAGTGGTCGGTCCGTTGGCTCCTTCAACGATGATTTTGGCCTTGATCTTCTCTACGTTTTTCCTGTGAATCTGGTTCTCGAGAGCGGCCGGAATGAGAACGTCCACATCTTGATACAACAGGGATTCTCTATCAATTTGTTCACCCGGATGCTTGATCACACAGGCATGCTTTTCCACACACTCGATGAGACCAAGGACATCCAAACCATCTGGATTGATTAAGGCTCCTGAAACATCAGAGACAGCGACAATCTTGGCTCCCATCTGAGAGAGGAATAGGGCAGCGTGGCCTCCCACATTGCCGAATCCTTGGACGGCAATCTTGGCTCCCTTGAGGCTTTTCTTTCGCGCCTTGAAGAATTCCTGGGTGATGATGGCGACACCTCTTCCCGTGGCTTCCTTACGACCTTTGGATCCTCCCAATATCTCCGGTTTTCCAGTCACGATGCTCGGTTCGGTGTACCCCTTGAACTGAGAGAAAGTATCCATGATCCAGGCCATAGTCTTAGAAGTCGTGTACACGTCGGGAGCAGGGATGTCGATATGAGGGCCGAGGATGGGCATAATCTCGGTCGTGTATCTTCGTGTTAATCTCTCCAGCTCATTTTCGGAAAGTTTTTTTGGGTCACAGATGATCCCACCTTTAGCTCCGCCGTAAGGCAAATCCAAGAGGGCACATTTCCAGGTCATCCAAGCGGCTAAGGCGATCACCTCATCCTCAGTCAGATCGGGATGGTAACGCACTCCGCCTTTGGTTGGGCCGCGGGCCTCGCTGTACTGGCATCGGAAACCTGTAAAGACTTTTGTTCTTCCGTTATCTAACTTTATTGGAAGGGATACTTTGAGGACGCGCATGGGTTTCTCGAGAATCTTTAAAATGTTCGAATCCAAATGAATTTCTTTGGCGGCTCTATAGAGCTGTTTTCTTGCTTTTCGCTCCAATGATTCTTGGATCATGCTCTCCTCCTGAGGATTTTTTATGGGATCATTTAGTCTGTCTTTTTTCTCTATATGAACACACTGCTCAGGGGTAAATGTTTTTCGAGATTTGAAAACATTCCTGCTTTAAAGGTCATTGCAACAGTGATAGAGTTCCATTATAATGGGATTTCATTTTTATTTGCAATTTCTTAAGTCATCATTTTTGATGTTTCAGAAGGAGAAAAAACATCATGGCAGAAGAAGGTAAGACATACGTGTGTGCTCTCTGTGGTCAGGAAGTCACAGTACTGAAATCCGGAGTGGGCACTTTGGTGTGTTGTGATCAACCGATGAACCTCAAAGAAGAATAAATATTTCGTCCAGGAAAATCAGGAAAGGAGGGGATATGGAATTCACAAATTTTCAGGACATCCTCGACTTCGCTATAAAAAGAGAAGAAGAGGCGATCGAAGGCTACAGAAAAATGCGGGAAATAGCCAAAACACCCGGGCTCGAAAAATTATTGGCCGAGCTTCAGGAAGAAGAGAGGAACCACAAGAATCTTCTCGAGAATATCAACCTCGATGAGATCGAATCATTAGAGATACACGAGGTGACTGATTTAAAAATCAGCGATTATTTGATTGAGGAGCCCCTTGGAGCCGAGATGACCTTCCAAGACCTTCTGATCTTTGCCGCTAAAAAGGAACAGAAAGCCGTCGAGCTCTACACAGAGATGGGCCAGAGGGCTGGGAGTGAAGAGCTTAAGAAATTGTTCGAGTTCCTGATTGAACAGGAAAGAACACACAAGTTGAAACTGGAAGAGGAGTACGAAAAACACGTAATGGAGTGGGATTGATTTATGCTGCCACGGAAAACATAAAAAGGAGTATGACGATGGAAAAATGGGAATGCACCGCCTGTGGATTTGTCTACGACCCTGATAACGGAGATCCGGATAACGGGATTGCGCCAGGCACGGCATTCGAAGATTTACCCGAAGATTGGGTCTGTCCACAATGCGGAGTCGGGAAAGAGTTTTTTCAAAAGATGAGTTAGATTTTTCAAGAGGCCTTGTCTGTGATGAGAATCGTCATCATCGGGAACGGACTGGCTGGAGTCATCTCTGCAAAAACGCTCCGGGATGTGGACAAGTCTGTCGAGATAGATATCTTCGCTTCAGAAAGGTATAACTATTATCCACGTCCTAACCTCATAGAATTTTTAGCTGGAAATATCCCCCTTGAGCGACTTTTCGCTTTCCCTAAAAAATGGTATGAAGATCAGAAGATCCAGGTCCATTTGGAGAACTCTGTGACCAAAATTTTACCAGAGTCTAGGCAGGTCGAAGTTGAAGAAGGAGAGAGAGAGGAATACGATGTGCTGATCATGGCCACAGGGTCTTTTCCCTCTATTCCCCCTTTCAATGGAGCGGATAAGAGAGGAGTGTTTACCCTCAGAACTCTGGATGATGCCTATGAAATCATTGACTATCTCGAAGATCATGAGAAAGTCGTTCTGATCGGGGGAGGTCTACTAGGATTAGAAATTGCTCGAGCCGTTAAATCAAGAGGAGTAGAGGTCGAAGTCGTGGAGTTTTTTGACCGTCTGCTGCCCCGTCA
>JABAOF010000209.1_pt10 | contig 13236 bp, 8 predicted proteins | sample 7062171 | NCBI WGS metagenome assembly JABAOF01 (sample SAMN14538628, study PRJNA623070) | marine sediment metagenome | biome: marine biome [ENVO:00000428]; feature: marine pelagic biome [ENVO:01000023]; material: deep marine sediment [ENVO:00002113] | place: India: Gulf of Khambhat ...
TTGTGCCATTACTACAGGCGCAGCTCCACCGTTATGAAGCCAGAGATCCCAAATGGCATCGCCCCAGCCCTTAAGATTGGCAAAGAAAGGATCAGTCTGGATGATGTAAGCCTGTGGTTCTCCTGAAGGAGTTGGGCTCGAAAGAGTCGTAGCAGTGCCGTTTATCTCATCACGGAGAAACTCAATGTATTCTTTTGAGGTTGTCTGATAGTATAACGTTGCATACCAAGAGTTTGTTCCTAAGGGCTTTGTGATCGTCACATCGTAGTAGCCACCAGCGTATTCCTCAGCAGTGAAATAGCCAGGAGCATCTTCGCCTGCCCATCTGGGTTGGGCAAGACGTTCGTGCATTGCCGCAGTATTAAATCCCTTTGGCGGAATTCTGTTGTCCTTATGGCGGTCAGTCGCCAAGGCAAAGTGGAAAGACTTGCTTTCTCCTGTGAGAGAAGACGACATCTCTGCCTCCCACACGAGTTCTTCTGTCTTGGTTGTTATGATACCACCTGAGACATAGGTCTCATTGCCATTGGCATCGAGGGCTGTTACGAGTGGTTCATAATGATTGATTTCCCCGATTTGATTTCCAGCTGAATCGAAAAACTTGACATTCAAGAACATCCGTCTTCCTTCGGGAAATCCGGAGATGAGTTTGTGACCTGTGTTGTTCTGGACCTGAATCGTGGCAGAGCTTGCATCCTCACTCACAATGCTGAGAGAAGCTGCCATCTGGAGCTGCTGCACGGCTCTGTCTGCTCCATCCAGAAGCGCTTGACCATATCCCCGTATCCCTGAGAGTTCCAATTGTGCGCCGCTATATTTTTGTCCGGAAAGTATCTTGTGGTTATAAGAGTCGAAAGCAGGATGATTGGTGTCGGTTGAAGCGAGAATGCGAGAGATCCACTGGTTTCCACCCGTCAGGTCATGAAGAGGAAGATCGCCTCTCTCAGGAGTGCCTCTTTTGTTGCAGCCCAGTCCAGTGACATCTCTCATGTGACAATCCTGGCATTTATCAGCCCATGGCACGCCGGGGATCGAAGTTGAAGCCCCTCCATTGCCATAGGAACTCAAAAGAAACTCGCTTGTTGTCCTTTCCACATGAAAATAAGAAGCTGCTGCCTGTTTTTCAGGAACATCCATCCCTAATGTGACACTGGCGAGGATCGGGTTTGAGACATCATGACAGACGGAACAGAATCTTTTGCTTTTGTGATAGCGTGAGTAATACATCTTGTGTCTTGCCTTTGCATCAAAGAACGGCCCACTTTTTGCGTTAGAAGGATCCACGAAATACTGACCTGATGCGTTTTCAACATAGTCGGGTAATGATTCCGATCCGTAGTAAGTAGGGAGATTCGTAGCAGGATCCAAGAAAAGCGTACCGTCGAAGAGTGTTAAAATGCTCAGTTCATTGATGTCTTTCAGGTATGTTTCTTCCGCCATCGCTTCGGCGTCAGGGTCCGTTTCTGGGGGAACATCAGGCTGTCTTAACTCTGCGAAGGGGTCTATCATTCTGTGGCAGAAATCACACTGGACTCCATCAAAATCCGTGGTCTTGAGAGCCGATGTATTGGTCGGATCACTCCTTCCTTCAAGCCAACCCGTGGGTGAGTGACATCTAATGCAGATGTCTCCAGCATTGGGATTCCCAACTGCCCAAATAGCGTCCTGGTCTGAAACAGCGAGACAGGCCAGCCACAGGGGATCTCTTGCGGCCTGGGCCATCATGGAGCCTCGCCAATTATAGGCTGGCTCAACTGAAGGATTATAATTCCCGTGGCAGTTGTCACATTTGTCGGACGTCTCTGCGACGCCTGCACCTCCTGGCTGCGTGCCTGGCATAAAAAGTGTTTGATCGTCTTTAACAGGGACTGGAGTCCACGAATAAATGATGAGCAGTCCCAGTAGAATGAAAACAGTTGTTAAAATAAAGATGCCTAGATAACCTTTTTGTTTCATTTGCCCTCCTTTTTTAAATAAGCCTACTAATTTTTGTTTTCTTTTCGCTTCGGCATCACCTCCTTTCCTAAGGCATATAAATGCCTCCTCTATGTAAATTGCTGCTGCAATAATGGAAGAGAAATACTTTACCTTATGAACTGCTAATAATTGTTCCTCCTCAACCCTAGGCTATTATGTGTGAATTGAGTATATTAAACGGAAAAAGGATTGTCAAGAGGATTTCTGGTATAATAAAAACACTCTCTTTGGCCGGCTGGAGAGAGTTCCTATCTTTTTGGTTCCTACCAGAACCCCCCTTTTGCTGACAGCAGCCGGCATATATTTAAACCCGAGGTTTATATAGAAGGAACTATTTAGAATATTTTATGAGAAACGGAGTCTTTACTAATGAGACGCTAATCCGGCAATGCCCTCTTTTTTAGACATAAAAGGAGGCCAAGAACCACGGTATAAATCGCGCTCTTCAGAACGTATAACCGATCGCTACACCATATTCATTGGATGCGGCCGTGGGAAACCAGCCCATATCTTCGAAATTCGTGAGGAAGAACAGCGTGAACCTGATATGAGAAATTTTAAAACTAGCGTTAAGATTGAGCTTCCATTTGCTGCTCCACATGACTTCCCAAACTACTATGCGCGGAACACTCATACCTTTATAAAGCTCTTGATTCCTAGCTTGGTAATATTTCACTACACCTGCTCCCACAAAAAAGCTTGGATGATGATAATTCAAGATAACGCCGGGTTGTAAGAAGCGAAAAACGTAGCTTTTCTTGCTCACTTTGAGACTACAAACCCTGTTGGCCATATAAAACTCTGGGGTCATCGTTAAATACTTGGCCAGATAAAAGTCCACGGATAGACCCAGGGAGCAGAAAAACAGATAATTATGGTGCCACATAATTCCAAAAGCGGGCGTGAATTGCACCGACTGATCTGCTTGTACTGGCACAACCGCAAGAACCAACCCCTACAAAACAAGGATGAAGAGATATTTTTTTAGTATAAAGGAAATCTCCTCTTCTCTTCCCCTTTTTAAGAATTATGATGCTAAATCTAAAAGCATCTACTTCAACCCAGCCAGCCTCTTCTTCGCATCCTCAATCTCAGGGATACCAGGGTCAGCGTCTTTCCAGGAGGTGAGGAATTTCCTATGTTTTGCTATATGGCAGTTTTTGCTTCTTCAGAGATATTAGGATGGAAGGAGAAGGATAGAAAGCATTAAAAAATAAAAAGACTGAGAAAATATCCATTTAGGATGGAGGTGTATTATTGACAGGCTTTTTATTGCCCAGTAAATAGTGATTAACAACAAATATTGTACCTATCAGAAAAGGTATTCCCATCATGATCAGGGTACCGTACATAAACCGTCCGCGAGCAATAAGAAAAGTTGTAAATCCTAGAATGCCCACCATTAAAAGCATACCGCCTACATGTTCCCATTTCCAGGCAATGATTAGAATAAAAATCATCACAAATACAGGTATGTTATGCATTAAAAATGCCACAAGGATATTCCAAAAACCCCGTCCCTCCTCAAATACATCTAGTGAAAACATTGCCCAGAAAAGAATCATTAAGATTAGAAGAATGCGTAAAACCCATGTAACGTATGGGTTGCCTTTTTTAGTAGTTTTTTTCGTAATACCCTCCTTTTTTAATTATGACTCTTCGCTTTTGTATGTTTACTTCGCCTTCAGCATCTCCTCCTTCTCAGGTATAAATCTGCCTCATCTATATAAATTGCTATTGGAATTATTGGAGAGAGAAATATTATCTTGTGAACTACTAACAATAGCCCTACCAATCCTTAGCTAGCTGAGGTGAATTGACTATATATAGTTAAAGAAGGATTGTCAAGGAAGTTTAGATTTTTTCTTGTTGGGATATGGGTAGGTAGATTATTAATTCTTCAGCCCAGACAGCCTCTTCTTAGCATCCTCAGTGAGTGTATTAACCTCAGCTATTCTAGGATCAGCGTCTTTCCAGAGGAATAGGAATGTCTCGTGATGCTTAATGGCTTTAGCTCAACCAATCTTTATCCATTCAATCATTCCTTTTTCCTGTGGTACTCTGCTCCTTTGTTGGCGAAGTTCTTTCCCCACTCGATCCAAAAAGACTTATCGTGACCTTTTCTTCGCCATCTCACATACCAACAAAACCTCGAACTAGTAGCTCTTCTGAAAATTCTAGAGAATCCTTCTGGTATTATCCAAATTTGATCACAAATGTTATATGCATATTCAGGAATCTGATATCCGTTGTTTCTAGCATGATCGACAAACTCTTCTGGGAGAAAAACATCATGTTCCTCTACATAATGAGCAAGACCACTTGGCCAAACCCAGACGCCATCAGTCAGCTCTTTCCCACCGACATTAGGATTATTACATAAGAAACGACAAGTTGACCATCCAAGGGTTTGTACACAAATTGCCCCAGAACGAAGGTAAGCGATGAGACTCGATTTTTCATTGCCGAGCCATCCAGGTGAAGTCAACTCTAGAGGGGAGGGATACTTTTCATATTCTTTAGAGTTATGTCCGTCAAAAAGAAGGCTGCCATCTTTGAATTTGTCATTCCAATAGCCGATCAGTTTAAGTCGTTTGGAGAATTTCAAAATCAATCCCACCCTTTTGTGTTCTGCTTTGCTTTTTGACTATATAATCCAATCTACTCTGTGTCAAGCTATTCAAATAAGCCTCAATTTGGAGCTTTTGGATTTAAGAAAAAAAAAGAAAGAAAAAGAAGCAAAAAGAAAAAGAAAGAAAAAGAAAGAATAGAATGTATCGCTTACTTAATAAAGCTTAATAGTCTAATAGCTTTATATAGCTTATTAGTATTAATACTAGCTTGCTTAATAGAGATATTTCACTTAGGGAGTTAAATGTTTCCACTCTAATTGATTATGATTTCCCAGTGGAGTGTTCGTGTTTTATCTAAGCGTTCTTGTATTAGTGTTAGTTTCTTCCTTCCGTTAAGTGAACTTACAAGGCACTTACGTTGAATAATTTTGAAGTGTTATTAGAATTAAAAGAAATAATAGAATCGTTTGGGGTGATGATTACTCAAGCTTTATCCGACTTCTAATCCGTACGAGCAGTAATCGTTCCAATATGGCCAATTATCGCTCTTTACAACTCATCTACCTCCACTCTCTGTCTGCCTCCCATCAACTTCAGATTACCACTTACCGAAACCAGGAGCCACGGCACTTTTATAAAGGATACCGTGCTCACCTTCTGAAGGGTCGTTGGAGACTTGCTGAATTATGGCAAATGCTCCCCAAATCACAAGGCCAAGCTCAGTACCATCAGCCAAATACCAACGTCCATTCTCGACATGGGCATCCTCGGGAGCTGCTACTATCTTCACGAAGTAAGTCCACTTCCTGAGCTTTCCATTCACCTCAACCTTGCCTGACTGATGATTTGTTAGCCACGCTCCTGAACCGATGTAGGAATCGTAGCCGTAATGTCTATCGAGAAGTAAATCACCGTCACAGCTTTTGTTACTCAACCAAGCGTCATTCCATTTCATGATGAGTTCGACATCACAGTAAGACCCGCCTTTCACACGGTCATAGTCACAGTACCGTCCATTGAACATGTGGGCTTGATAGTTGTAGCCGAATTCATCGTATCCGGGTTTAATCACCTCACCTGTCGAAGTGAGCAGGGTCCCGTCCTTGATGGTCACACACTGAGCCCATATCAGAGCTACGGTGGCAACCAACACCAATGAAAACACCGTTAAAACTCGTTTCATTTTATCTCCTTATTCGAGCTTTAATCTAAAAAAATTTTTCCCCTTCATCACCTCCTCTCTCGACATTCCCCATTGCGTTCTTAGATTTTCTTAATCTATGCTTAAATTTTAATATAAACAAGACTTATAACTAGAACAATCGCCTTATCAGGTGATTTTAGGGGTGATATATTTTTCCATTTTATCACCCTTAAAAACTAGCTTTCTGGATATAAAATACATGATGCTAACTATTCTAAATCAATTGTATAAGTAGGATTTAGATGGCAGGTCAATAGTAATCCTCCTTTTTTTGAAAGTAAGGTTAGCCTAAATAAAATAAACCTAGTCCCTATTTAGAAAAAAAATGATAGGCCACACGATATGAAATTGACACCCCAATCAAATTCTTCAAAGACAGCCCAACGCCGATATTCTGCACGAATTGCCATCCCTTCATTTAATAACTTTATTTTAAGCCCACCGCCAATATTCCAACCAAATCCTCCAGATGTAGTTGTCCATACGCCCCCTATCGCATAAGGAATAAATCTCTCAAGATTAGGAGGACTCAAGACAACATTACCAGAAAAAAGTGCTCCAGCTCCTTCACTTATTATAATAATCCCGCCTAACTCAATTCCGACTTCCTTCATAGGATAGTATCCTAAACTAACCACGCCCCCTGGGATAATCCAAAGCCCCTCATCCTCAAGAGTTACTCCTGCCGCACTTAGATTAAATTCAAAGTTTTTTCGTTCTTTTGCAAACAAATTATTACAACAAAACACTAAGGATAGAACAATAACTAAAGCCAAAACTTTGATTCTCATAATTCCCTCCCTTTTTCGCTTGACTACTCAAATATAGAACTCAATCTAGTGCATGTCAAGGTTATCTAACGCTGATTAAAGCTTGAGGGAGATATGCTTTAGGTAAATTACTAACTCTTCAACCCAACCAGCCTCTCCCTTGACCTGCCCCCAATTATTGATACACATTCAAAGTTAGGTTTCTGTGAGTTGATAGACGATACAATTGAAGATACAATAGAGAATGCTTGGCAGCCGATCACGAAATCAATTCCTCTAGAACTTGGTGGATTGTGCCTAACAGTTGAAGTAGATGAGGATGGTCAGGTTATATTCAAATTACAATTTTAGATGACCTCCCCCTCTATTTCAGTTCCCATCAACCCCCCTTTTGCTGACAACGGCCGGTAACTTCATTATCTAAACTGTGCCTAAAAATTGTGCAAAATGTTATAACTATAAAGAGATCAATTTATTAAAAAAGAAATTGCCCATTTTTCAACAAACTTATTCACAGAAATAGTGGAAAAAGATGGAATGAAACTATTTTATTCTAAATCAGCATTCACTTTTAGGCGCTAATCCGGCAATGCCGTCATTTTTACGGGTAACGGGAGGCCAGAGATCCAGGCCTCCACTCGCCTCTATTTTTCTTTATTATTATTTTCTCTTATTTCTTCTTCGTTTTTTGTATTAATAATTCTAATAGCATATATGCATATCAGCATTAATGCGAAAATCATTCACGACCTTGAACCAAAAGAGTTGAAATAGGATCTAAAGATTATTCTCTTCTCTTACAGAAAGAATTTAATGCTTTTCTTGTTCGTAAGCTACACTCCCCATTAGTTTCCAGCCTTCTTCAAATTTCAGTAACGTAATGAAATCTGTGCCATGAAGTGTTGGCCCAACATAAAACTCAACCTTTGCACAACCAATACTCCCGATAACATCTACCAGTAAAAATTTAACTGAAACTTTTACTTCACGTCCATTCGGTCGGTTTGGCTTTACTTTTTTTGCGTAATCTAATAAAGCCTCGAATCCCCTTTTTGACAATTTATTGGTCCTTAATTCCATAATCCGAAATTCGGGGTGAATTCCTTTTTTCATCTCTTCGATATCATAATTATTTAAATATCCATCTACTAAAGCGCTCTGTATTACTGTTTTTATTGCTTCTTTTTCAGTATTTGCCTGATTTAATGCATATAATGAAACACCGGAAAGTAAAATTATACAAGAGATCAGAGCCATTACTTTTTTCATTTTAACCTCCTTTCTAAAATAATTCTCCTATCCATAATATCATTATCAGAGTTTCCCGTCATAAAATATAAATAAATATTCCCCATATCAACTTTACCAAAGAGAATGTTAGGCATTATGTTGTTAAAAGTTTGGCAAAAGTTTGTTAAGATTTCCGCCCTTTTGCTTTCATTTAATCCCTTTTCGTGAATTAAGAATTCAGGATTAAAGCCATCTACTTTAAACTAGCCAGCCTCTTCCTCGCATCCTCAGTGAGTGTACTAACCTCAGCAATACCAGGGTCAGCATCCTTCCAGAGGGAAAGGAATTTCTCGTATTGCTCTATGGCTTTGGTTTTGTTGCCCTGTCTTTCATACAATTTAGCCAGCCTGTAATAATTCAAGGGATGAATTAGACATCGGTCATCACTGTTTGGATCAATCCTAATCCGTTTCTCATACACGCTAATTGCTTTGTCTATTTCTCCTTTGTGTTGATAGGCCCGAGCTAGTGTATCTTCATAATTGACAGTGTTCATCCCTACTACCAAATTAATACGGGATTGTCTAAATTTCAAAATTGATGTTTTTTTCAAAACAGCTATGGCTTTATCAAACGAACCTTCTGCAATCAATATCTCTCCCTCAAGAATATCACGGATGGTCATAACCTGGTTCTTACCAAAAGGTTCTATCCTTGGCAAAATGGACCTTATCTCAACTAATCTTTTTTTTGCGGAGGCGGTTCGATCCTCTTTCAAGTCCAATAAACCAAGAACCCAACTATATACTGCCGAAGAATAAGATGTAAGTTCTGGCTGGCTTTCTTTAGCTAGATCAAACCAGGTCTCTAGGTGTTTTCGGGCGAGTTCAAAATCTCCCCTCGAATAACAGATGAATCCATTCAACCATTCGGCCACAGAATTCCAGGACTTATTTCCTACTTCCACTGATAAGTCTATTGCCTTACGAAGATCCCTTGCGGACTGATCAAAGGCGCCGACCCAGTAATGATAGAATCCTTTCCATAGATACCCTTCAGCTTTTCTTCCCAGAGAGGTGGTTCTTTCAATATATTGTTCTGCCCATTCCACCGCCTCAGTGTAATCCTCCTTTAAAGCGTAGGCATAACTGATAGACCGAAGCGTCCAAAAGAAATCAGGCTTTATCTCCAAAGCCTCTTTAAATTTGGCTATCGCATCATCAAGCCTTCCCATAAAAAGATAGGCCACACCTGTTGAATCCAACGGATTCGCATCTCCAGGGGAGGCCTGTGCATACTTCTCAAAATACTCGATTGCCTTATCATAATCTCCCAAAGTTCTATATATGATCCCTAGATTATTAAATGCCAATCCATAATTAGGATCAAGTTCCAGGGCTTTGTTGTGTTCTCTTATTGCTTCATCAAACAAATTATTTCCCTGATGATAGGAACCCAATAAATAAAGAACTCGTTTTTCTCTGGGATAATTCTCAGCTATCCGTTTTAGGATACTAAATTCCTTTTCTCGATTTCCTTCAAGATAACGGGCATAATCAGCTTCGATATAAAGCCTCTCCTTTTCCGTTGCCTTCTCGGAGAAGATCTTGGCTTTTTCGCAAGCCTCGTTTCTAGCTATTACGTCTCCCAGACTGCTATGTGCTCTGCTAAGCCAGAGGTAGGCCCAGGCAAAGGTAGAATCAAGATGGATGGCTCTTTCGAAAAACTTCCGAGCTTCACCATAGTACAATTTTTCAGCTGCTTCTCTTCCATCTAAAAAGTAGTTATAAGCCTCCATTGAAGTGGTTGTTATATCAGAAATCTGCACTTGTGACGCTTCTATTTTTTCCCTGCTTATACCTATACCTTGCGAAATTTGACTGCTCAGCTCGTCAATCTGTGTTTTTAAAATGCTGTCAACTCCTTCTCCCTTCGAACTGGCACTCTTCAGAAGTTTCTTGGTCTCCACGTCCAAAATTTTCACATCTGTAGCAAATATATCACCTGCTTTTATAAAGCTTCCTAAAACGATGAATTCTATCCCTTCCCTGCGACATAGTCCAAAGCCTAAGTCACTTTCGATAACCTTAGTATCTTCTTTTCCCATTTGCTTAAGAAGATCTCGCAACCGCTCCCAAGTTGCTACATAAAGATTTCCAGTCTGCTCAAGACTGGTAATTAACAGATTAGGAATGGCCTTTTGTAGATAGTCAAAGGCATTGTCACCTGTTTGATTTTCAAAGCTGATAACTGCTATTGAGTTCTTAATCTTTGGTGTAAAAACTGTTTCCTTTTGGGGAAGTAGCTGCCAGATAATTATTCCTATTATGGCCACCGAGATAACAACAAAGGCAGGAATGAAGAGCTTCTTCAGGCCAAAGGTTACGGTTATCTCCCTTGCGGTTATGGGCTTTCTTTTGGGAACAACTCTCTCTGTGGTAGGTATACCTTTCTCTATATTCTCTAACTCAGATCTCACTTCCCCCGCACTCTGATACCTCTTTTCCTTATCCTTTTCTAGACACCTCAGAATCACACGACTCAGATCATCAGGAATCTGAGAATTGACCTCTTTGGGATTTCGAGGTATTTCGCTCTTGTGCTTAAAAGCAATGCTAAAAGGCGTCTCTCCTTCAAAAGGCACTCTCCCTGTCACCATCTCATAAAGAATCACTCCCAGCGAATAGATGTCAGAACGCTGGTCTACCTCTTTTACTTCTGCCTGTTCAGGTGACATATACTCAGGTGTTCCGATCATCACTCCTGCACCTGTTATCCCTTTTCCTATAATAGAACGGGCTATCCCAAAATCCATTATCCGTGCATTTCCTTCCTTATCTATCATTAGGTTTTGAGGTTTTAAATCACGATGCACAACCCCCAGCCTGTGAGCTTCTGTCAATCCTTCACAAACCTGCTTGGCTATCGTAATTACTGTTCCAGGAGTTAGTTGTCTTGCCCTTCTGATAAAACTTTTTAAATCCTCCCCAGGCACATATTCCATGGTGATATAGTGGGTGCCTTTCTCTTCACCCAGATCATACATTTTGCATACGTTCCTGTGTGCTATTTTGCGGGCCATCTTCAACTCATTGCTGAAACGTTCTATGGTCTTCTTATCCGAAGCGATCTCAGGTTTGATGAGTTTTAAGGCGACTTCTTCCTTTATTTTCTTATCTTCGACTCTGTAGACTTTGCCCATTCCGCCCTTACCCAGTTCTTCTATGATTTCATACCTGTTGGCAAAGGTGGTTCCCCTGGTTAATTCTTCTCTGGCTGCTTCGAGAGTCTCGGTGGGGGCAGAGACTTCCTCGGTAGGGATTAATTGGGTTCCACACTCACCACAGAACTTTATAGTATCAGGGTTGTCGGTTTGACATTTGGGGCATTTTATTCCCATTGCTTTCCCTTCTGACGAGCGCAGAAAAAGAATAACAATTTCTTAGGGAAGAGTCAATTAGACTAACTGACTAATGGCGTTAAATGTAATATTTCGCACCGTTCTTATTATTTGAATCGAAACAGGATTGTGCTTAAACCTCAGACCTCAAAATTATCCCATGCGTGTTTGACTCGTTCCATGAGTTTCTTGAAGCGCTTCTCTCCGCGAATGTTTTCGAGGAAGGGATCCTTTTCAACCAGCAGAGGGTAGTTTATAAGACCACTTTTAACTGCGATTTCTAGCCAATCCAAAGCTTCCTTTTTCAGGTTATTCAATGCCAAGAAGCATGAAAGATTATGAGCAAAACTGCAATCACGCCGAACGGTTTTTTGGAAATCTAAAGTTATTTCCTGTAACGCTTTCTCTTGGTTTCCTTGCAGAGCATATTTCAGTATGAGTTCAAGTTTAGCGAATAAAGTATCTGGATATTTTCCCACACTCTGATCGACTATAGAAATCGCCTTATCTAGCTCGTTATTGTAAGCTAGTATCATTGCATACATTAAATGACTGTAAGGATTTTTAGGATGCAACTCATACAGTCTTTGCCAGCCATTAAGCGCCTGCTCATACTTTCCATCGTAGAAATATTGAGCTCCTCTACACCAATTTGCAGGGAAACTCAACGGGTCTATTTGCATGAGCCTTTCAGCATAAGGAACAGCTTCAGACATTTTTCCTGCATTATAATATACGGACACGATACCGACCAAAGCAAACAGTTCATTTCGGTTGATTTCCAGTGCGCGTTTAAAACGGGGAACAGACTCAAGGAGTTTTTCTTGGAAAAAATCGACATAGCCCAAGATGACATGAGCTAGGGGGGATTCAGAATCTACCGATAGAGCCTTTTTTGCGAATTCTTCGGCCTTATCAAGATAATCTTCATGTTCAACGCCTATATTTACTAAATTCCAATATGCAAACGCGATACTTGAATAAAGGAACGCATTGTCGCCGATGATGTCAACTGCGTTTTGTAGGTATCGAAGAGCATGATTTATCGCATCTTCGGAAAATTTGGTAATCTCCTCGCTGGCTTTTAAATAGTATTCATAGGCTTGAACATTATCGATCGGCCTCTTGGCAAGCTTATCATCTTCTTTAGGGCTCAGCTCAACTTTTAAGGCATCCACAATGGATCGCGAGACTTTTTCTTGAATATCAAACACATCATCCAGATTTCCACTATACTTTTCTGCCCATAGGTGGGTATCTTTTATTGCATCAATCAATTGAGCGGTGATTCGTAGGTTATTTCCTGCCTTTCTCACGCTTCCTTCCAACACATATTGTACATTGAGCTGTTTAGCGATTTCTGGGGCGGTTTTTTTCGAACCTTTGAACGTCATGGCAGAACTCCTTGAGATCACGCGGAGAGCGCCGATTCCTGAAAGATCCGATATCACTTCCTCGGTAAGACCATCGCTGAAATATTCCTGATCACGGTCAGGACTCAGATCGTCAAAAGGCAATACAACGATAGATTTCTCTGCTTTGGAAAAGGTTATAAGAGGAGATTCTTTTAAATCACTAATGAGTTCCCCAATATTCTGGTACCTTTCTTTCATCTTCTTCTCTAATGCCCTTCCAATCACGTGTTCCATGTGAATTGGAATATCAGACCGGAGTAAAGAGAGTGGTGTTGGCTTATCATTTAGGATGGCATAGATCAAAGCTTGTTCTTGAGGCTTCTGGAAAGGGCGTTCACCAGAGAGCATTTCGTAGAGCATTGCTCCCAGAGACCAGATGTCTGTGCGGTGATCGACCTCCTCCCCTTTTGCTTGTTCGGGTGACATGTAGGCTACGGTTCCCATGATTGTTGATGTCTTCGTTAAATCAACTCCCCAGGATAGTTTCGCTAATCCAAAATCTGTAATCTTCGCTTGGCCTTTCTTTCTGAGCATGATGTTGGCAGGCTTGATATCCCGGTGGACAATTCCTTTCTCGTGGGCCTCCCTGAGACCTTCTGCAACCTGTAAAGTAATGTCCTTGGCCTCATCTGTGGTTAATGGACCGGATCCGAGCTTATCCTTCAGG
>JABAOF010015478.1_pt5 | contig 13235 bp, 8 predicted proteins | sample 7062171 | NCBI WGS metagenome assembly JABAOF01 (sample SAMN14538628, study PRJNA623070) | marine sediment metagenome | biome: marine biome [ENVO:00000428]; feature: marine pelagic biome [ENVO:01000023]; material: deep marine sediment [ENVO:00002113] | place: India: Gulf of Khambhat ...
CTTGGCTAATTTACTGACACCCGCCGCCAGCGGCTGCCGAGCTTCGTCGTCAAAGACCATCATTTTTGCCACGGTCGATTCCTCCTGAGAGATACGATTTTCTGATCGGTTTGCAGGGATTTGATTTGCTGCTTGGTAAGGGAAGGCGCCGCGCAACGGCACAAGCCGGCCGTTTTGGCAGGCCACGAACCTCCACGTACCCCTCCCGATGCAATCAAGATGCCAACCAACTTGAGTGCCCCCTAAATGTCGCTAAAATTACGGGTTGGGAAAATTTCTGACCTTTCGACCCCTCCGTCGAATGCCAGAGGAGGGGGGGCCGGAGTGCCAATTTGGCAGCCCATCTTCCGGCTCGCTCCCACTCAGGAGACCGACCATGCGACCACCTGCCCCGAGGTTTGTGCCGGCCGTTTTCCGGGGAGGGCCAGCGGGTACCGACGGTCGCCGCCGGGCGGGCATCCTGGCCCGCTGCCTGGCCGGCGGCCTGGTGGCCTGGGGCGTGGGGGCCGGTATGGTGCGGGCGGCTGAGCAACCGGGGGGGCCCGTGGCCCAGCCCGGCCCCCCGCGGCTGCCCGCGGGCATCCAGATGCCGGGCAAGAGCTTTTCAGGCCCCTTGCCCCCGTTGACCGCAAGTCAAGCTGCGTTGCGGGACGCCTTGCAGCGGGACGTGGTCAGGCTGGCGGGCGGTATTGGCGAGCGCCACACCCGCCGGGCCGGCAACTACGCGTTGGCAGCCGAATGGATTCAACGTGCCCTGGCCACGGCCGGCTACCAGGTCCATCGGCAGACCTTTGCGGTGGGCCGACAGGAGTGCGTGAATCTGGAGGTTGCCCGGCAGGGCACCACCGCGGCTGCAGAAATTGTGGTCCTGGGCGCTCACTACGATACCGCGTCCGGCACGCCGGGCGCCAATGACAATGCCACCGGCGTGGCGGCCCTGCTGGCCCTGGCGCGGCGGTTTGCAGCTGCCCAGCCCCCCCGGACACTGCGTTTTGTCTTTTTTGCCAACGAAGAAATGCCCTTCTTCAAAACCGCTAATATGGGTTCGCTAATCTACGCGCGGCGCTGCAGAGCGCGGGACGAGCGGATCGTTGGCATGATCAGCCTGGAGACGATCGGGTATTACACCGACACCCCGAACAGCCAAAAATATCCGCCGCCGTTCGATTGGTATTACCCGACAACGGGAAACTTCATCAGCTTTGTGGGAAACGTGAAATCCCGCTCGCTGGTCGAACAGTGTGTTGCTTCGTTTCGACGGGAAGCTCGGTTTCCCTCGGAAGGGGGCGCCGTTCCCGCTGGGGTGGACGGCGTCAGCTGGTCGGATCACTGGTCATTCTGGCAGGTCGGTTACCCGGCGTTGATGGTCACCGACACGGCCCCTTTCCGCTATCCGCATTACCACCGCGCCACGGACACCCCGGACAAGGTGGACTACGCGAGGATGGCGCGGGTCGTCGAAGGCATCGAGGCGGTGGTCCGGCAGCTGGTCCACCTCCAGCCACGCCAGGCAGAACCCTGAAGGGGCCCGCGACGGCCTGCCGGGCACCCTGCGGCCGGCAGCATCCCTTACGGCGTGAAGTCTTCGTCACCCGCCAGGCCGATTGCGAACTGAGCCAGCAGTTCCGCGCCGTGGTCGATGTCCTCCAGCGAAATCGTCTCCACCGCACTGTGCATATAGCGGTTGGGTACGCTGACCAGGCTGGTGGCGACACCGGAACGGGTGACCTGCAGGGAATTGGCGTCGGTCGGGCTGGCTCGGCCGATCGCAGCCAGCTGGTAAGGAATTTCATGTTGATCGGCCAGTTCCACCAGGCGGCGGACCAAGACCGGATTGTTGTTGGGACCACGGTAGATCACGGGTCCCTGGCCCAGACGGATATCGCCTTCGGTCTTTTTTTCAATGGTGGGGCAGTCGGTGGCATGGGTGACATCGACGGCGATACCCACGTGAGGGTCGATCCCGTAGGCGCTGGTGCGGGCCCCCCGGAGGCCGATTTCTTCCTGGACGGTTGATACGGCGTAGAGCGCACAATTCAGCGGCTGCTGGCTGGCGCGACGCAGTGCTTCGATCACGATCCAGAGGCCGGTCTTGTCATCCATGGCGGGCGAGTTGGCCAGGCCATTGCGCAGCTGCTGGTAGCCCAGCTGCAACGTAACGGGATCGCCAACGCGAACGGCCCCTTCGGCTTCCTCCTTGTCTTTGGCCCCGATGTCCAGCCAGAGGTCCTTGAGTTTGGGCACCTGCTTGCGTTCTTCGTCGGTCAACAGGTGGATTGGCTTACGAGCAATCACGCCGGGTACCGGGCCGTCGGCCGACCAAACCGTTAACCGCTGCCCGATCAGCTGCTGGGGATCCCAGCCACCGATCGGCTGCACGTACAGAAAACCGTTGTCGTCGATGTGCTGGACAATCAGGCCAATCTGGTCGCAGTGGCCCGCCAACATGACGCGGAGGGGAGCGGCGGGGTTTTTGACGGCGATCACGTTGCCATGGCTGTCCGTCTTGACCTCGTCGGCAAAATCCGCCACGTAGCTGCGAACAACCTCCTGGACCGGTTGTTCGTAACCGGAAGGACTGGGAGTTTCCAGAATTTTCTGGAAAAAATCGAGCGACCTCTTGTCCATGTGCGTCTCCTTTTCTCCGTCTCTTTCTGCCTCAAACAGCCGGATGTCCCACCCAAGGTCAAAAGCTGTCGTCGCCGGTTGCAGTCGACCGGCTGAGACTATTTTGACTTCAACGGTGGCGCAGGCAAGTCGCCGGGCCGTGCCTGGGCGAAAAGGTTGGAAAAGAGCCGGCTGGCGCTGGTGGCGACAAGCCCGGGGGGACTGCCGATCGTCCGCCGCTGATCCTGCCTGCCAGGGGCCCACGGGGTCGCGGCGCGTAGGGGCCGCCGCAGCGGCCGCAAAGTGGTTGACGGTTTACCCGAAGTGTTTTTACGATGGGGGATTACGGCTTGGTAAGTCGAGCATTGCCATGGACACCACCAAAGTTGCGCTTGTCGGACTGGGTACCGTCGGAACCGGGGTCGCCCACCTGTTGCTGGACGAAGCCGACCGTCTGGCCCGCCATGCGGGGCGGCGGTTGAGCTTGGCTTGGGTCGTGGTCCAGGATCGGGATAAACCGCGCGATATCCACTTGCCGCGGTCCTTGTTGACGGACGACCTGTCCCAGGTGACGGACGATCCAGAGATTACGGCCGTCGTGCAGCTGGTCGGCGGGCTGGAACCGGCCCGGACGATCATGATCCGGCTGCTGGAGAGCGGCAAGGATGTGGTTACGGCCAACAAGGCCCTCTTGGCCGAACACGGTCCGGAACTGTTTGATCACGCTCGACAACTGGGCCGATCGATTTCCTTCGATGCCGCCGTGGGGGGCGGGATCCCGATCGTGACCAACATCAGCCAATGCCTGTCGGCCAACCAGATCGAGTCGCTGCACGGCATCCTGAATGGCACCTGCAACTTCGTGATCTCGCGGATGGACGGAGCGGGCGCCAGCTACCGGGATGCCCTCGCAGAAGCTCAACGTCGTGGCTACGCCGAAGCGGACCCGACGATGGACGTGGACGGCAGCGATGCCGCCCAAAAGCTGGCCATCCTCGCTCACCTCGCCTTCGGCGCTCGCGTGCATTGGCAAGACATCCCGCGGGAAGGCATTGACCAGTTGCAAACGGCCGACTTGCAATTTGCCCGCGAACTGGGTTACCGCATCAAGCTCCTGGCAGTCGCTCAACTGGTCGCCGAAGAGCTCGAATTGCACGTCGCTCCCCAGCTGGTCCGACACGACTCGCCGCTGGCCGAGGTTCGCGACGCGTACAATGCCGTCCGCGTGGTGGGGGACGCGGTGGGCCGGGTTTGGTTCCACGGGCTGGGTGCCGGCCGGATGCCAACCGCCTCGGCGGTGGTCGCGGATTTGGTCGATACGGTGGTGGGTCGAGCGGCGATTACGTTTCGCACGTTGGAATTGTGGTCGCAACGACCGGCGCGGGTCATGCCCCGTGATAATGCCCACGTCTCCAGCCGCTATTACCTGCGGTTTGATGTGGTGGACCATCCTGGCGTCTTGGCCGAAATTACCGGGATCCTGGGCCGTCACAAGATCTCGATCGCATCGGTCATCCAGCACGAGACGGGCGAGTCGGCAGAAGAAATTGTCTCGCTGGTCGTGATGACCCACACGACAACCGACGGCGCGATCCGCCAGGCGGTTGGCGAAATCAACGTTTTGGAAGCGGTTCAGGCGCCCACCAGGGTCCTCCGCGTGCTGGACTGAGGGGAAACTGACGGGGATGTTGCCAAGAACAGCGTTGCTGCGATGAAGTATGCGATTGTCATTCCGGACGGCTGTGCAGACGAGCCTCAGGATTCGTTGCAGGGCAAGACCCCTCTGCAGGCGGCGGTGACGCCGGCCATGGATCGGGTGGCGGCCGACGGGGTCGTGGGACGCTCCAATAACGTACCCCCTTCTCTGCCGGCAGGTTCCGCCGTGGCGAACATGAGCCTGCTGGGCTACGATCCACTGAAATATTTCACAGGTCGAGCCCCCTTGGAAGCGGCGGCCCAGGGCATTGAACTGGACGAGGCCGATTGGGCCATCCGCTGTAACCTGGTCACGATCGAAGACCAGGTGATGCGCAGCTTTACCGCCGACCAGATTTCCAGTTCCGAAGCCCGCCAACTGCTCGATACGCTCAGCGCCCGCATCGACGACCCGGCTTGGCAGTTTGCGCCCGGCGTCAGTTACCGAAACCTGTTGATCTACCGTGGGGGGAAATCCTCGGCGCCGTTCGATGCGGACACCCGCACCACGCCGCCGCACGACCTGACCGACAAGTCCGTGCTGAACGACCACCCGCGTGGTCCGGGCAGCGACCTGTTGAACCATTTGATGAGCGAGAGTGTGGGGGCATTTGCGGACCACGCGGTAAACCTTCAGCGTCGGCGGGAGGGCAGACTGCCGGCCACGAACATCTGGCTGTGGGGTCTGGGCCGCCGCCCGGCTCTGCCACCTTTTGCCGAAATCTACGGCCCGCGGGGGGCCATGATCACGGCGGTGGACTTGTTGCGTGGCCTGGCAGCCTTGATCGGCTGGCAGCGGATCGAGGTCCCCGGCGCCACCGGATATACCGACACCGATTACGCCGCCAAAGGCGCCGCGGCCGTGCGGGCGCTGCCCGACACCGACGTGGTCTGTGTGCACGTGGAGGCTACTGACGAGGCGTCGCACGAAGGCGATCTGGCGGCCAAGATCAAGGCCCTGGAGGAAATCGACCGTCAGATTGTGGCCCCGCTGTACGAGGCCTTGAACCAGCAGGGAGAATTTCGCATCCTGATCAGCCCTGATCACGCCACGCCGCTAAGGACCAAGACGCACAGCCATGGTCCGGTGCCGTTCGCGCTGGCCGGAACCGGCGTCGACGTCGACAGCAGCCATGTTTACGACGAGCCGACGGCGGAGGCTTCCCCGCTGGTATTTAGCGAAGGCTGGAAGCTGATGCGTTATTTTTTGGATTGGGTGAGTGCTGCGTCGTGAATGGCGAGCGGTGAACCATGGCAATCATTGTGCAAAAATTCGGGGGTACCAGCGTCGCGGATGCCAAGAAGATCCTGTCGGCCGCCCACAAAGCCATCGGCGCTCAACAAGCCGGCCATCAGGTTGTGGTGGTGGTCAGCGCCATGGGCAAGAATACCGACATGCTGGTCGACCTGGCGGGTCAGATTACCGACCGGCCGCTGGCGCGGGAGATGGACATGCTGCTCTCCACCGGCGAGCAAGTCAGCGTGGCCCTGATGGCCATGGCGATCCATTCGCTGGGGCACAAGGCGGTCAGCCTGACCGGCGCTCAGATTGGCATCAAGACCGACAGTTCGCACACCAAGGCCCGCATCCAGTCGATTTCGACCGAACGCCTGGGACAACTGCTGGACGAAGGCCACATTGTGATTGCGGCCGGTTTTCAGGGGATCGACGAGAACTTCAACATTACCACGCTGGGCCGCGGGGGCAGCGACCTGACGGCCGTGGCCCTGGCCGCCGTGCTGAGGGCCGAAGCGTGTGAAATCTACACCGACGTCGACGGCGTCTACACGACCGATCCGCGGAAGATTCCGGAGGCACGGCGGATGGCTCAGATCAGCTACGACGAAATGCTGGAACTGGCCAGTCTGGGCGCGGGCGTGCTGCACAGCCGGTCGGTCGAGTTCGGCAAGAAATTCGGCGTGCCCATCCATGTCCGCAGCAGCTTTGTCGATGCGCCCGGCACGATGGTGGTGGCCGAACCCGAGGCGTCGGGCCAACCGGTAGGGGGCGCGGCACTGACCGAGGACGAAGCACGCGTGACGGTCAGCGACGTGCCGGATCAACCAGGAACCAGTTACGCCATCCTCTCCCGGATCGCCGCCAAAAACATTTCGGTGGACATGATCGTGCAGAACGTGGGAGCCGAGGGAAAAGCGGATATCTCGTTTACCGTGCTGCGGAACGACCTGCCTTTGGCCACCGAGGCGGTGACCGAGGCACTTGGCGACCTGGGAGCCGGGACGCTGGACTATGACGACCAGGTCTCGAAAGTCTCGGCAGTGGGACTTGGCATGGCTCGTCAGACAGGGGTCGCCCATCAAATGTTCCGGGCGCTCAGCGACGCAGGCGTCAACGTCCAGATGATCACGACCAGCGAGATCAAGATTTCGGTATTGGTTGAACGGCGTGGTGCGGTGGACGCGCTGCGGGCGGTCCACCAGACCTTTGGTCTGGGAACCCCGCCGGCCACACCCGGCCCGCCCGTGGCGGCCAGCAAAGGGGCAGCTGTCCCCGATGCCCTGGCCCCCGATGCCCTGGCGGTGGTCACCAGGCTGGCGGGCATGGAAGACCTGGTGATCGAAGGCGTCGTCCTGGACGACACTCAGGCCCGCCTTACGATCGCCGATGTGCCCGATCGACCTGGTATCGCCGCGGCGGTTTTCGAAAAGATTGCCGCCGGCGGCCTGTTTGTCGACATGATTGTGCAAAGCTCAGGGCACCAAGGCCGAACCATCCTCAGCTTTACCGTACCCGCCCAGGACCTGGAGACAGCCTTGGGCCTGACCGGCGAGATCGCGGCCGAATTTGGCTGCGGCGCGGTGACCAGCAGCCCGCACGTCGCCAAGCTGTCCGTGTCCGGCGTCGGCATGCGCAGCCATACGGGCGTCGCCATGCGGATGTTCAAGTCGCTGGCCGAGCTGGGCATCAACGTCGAAATGATCAACACCAGTGAGGTGCGGGTCAACGTTGTGGTCGACGGCCGACACGGCCAGCAGGGATTGGCCTGCCTGCAGCAGGCGTTTGCCGATGTGCTGCTGTCCTAGGACTCTTCGCCCAGGACCTCGTTCAGCACCTCTTCGCTGACGTAAATTGGCAACGCCGGTTCGCAGGTCACCGCGACGGCGATGGCGTCGGAGGGCCGAGCGTCGATTTCGATCAATTCGCCCTCATGCCGCACCCGTAGCAGCGCGTAATAGGTGTGCTCGCGCAGTTCACTGATGATCACGTCCTGCAGTTCGGCACCCATGGCTTCGATCGTGTTGACCAGCAGGTCATGGGTCAACGGTCGCGGAGTCGGGATTTGCTTGACACGCCGATCAATGCTGGTCGCCTCGAAGATGCCGATCAGAATCGGGAACATGCGGTCCCCCTCCACTTCACGCAGGTAGATCACCTGCTGGTCGTTGATCTCGTTGATGATGATCCGCGACAGTTCCATTTGCAGAGGCATGATGACGACCTTTCCAGGGATCCAGCCTAAAACTTTTTTCGCTCAACAAGCCAACTCACAGGACAGATGGCAAGGTTCATTGTATGCACCGACAGATACCGCAACCACTGCCAGCCAGAATTTCCGGCGTCACAGCAAGCAGGGCAAGCCGCTGGCTGGGATCCCATCGACGCCGGGTCGACCCGGCGAAGGACCAGCCAGCCGGCCCACCGGTTCACCTGGCTGCCCCTTGGCCGGCAGGATCCGCGAGGCGAAGGCAAGCCCGGCGGTAAGCCACGTGATTTGCAGCCTCTCGGCAATCGCCAATCGCCTGCCCTTTCCCTCAGTCCCGCTGAGCCACCCCCTTTTCAGGCGGCCCGGTTCGTCGTTTCCCCTGCTGGGGGCCCTTCGCCGGAACCCACCGGCCACGGGGGGTGCTCCCAGCCAGTGGCCACGGGCGGCCAAGGGCTAAGCTTCCGCGGGGGGCTGCCAGCGGCGCGAAACGAACTGCCGATCGTGCCGGAGGGGGTCGGGAGTCTTTTTCGCCACGCGTCCCACTATCCATCGATGCAGGGTTTTTCAGCGGCGAAAAAGACTCCCGACCCCCGTGAGGCGTCCCGAATTTCACTGGCCAGGCAGCCCTACGAGCGGGAACGGAGGTTGGCCAGGGTGGCGTCCAGCGAGGTCAGCTGCTGGCGCAGCTGGTTTAGCGAATCGCGCTCGCGATCGACCACGTCGGCCGGAGCTCGGTCGACGAACTTATGGTTGGCCAGCTTTTTTTCCTTGCCGTTGATCATGCCTTGCAGTCGGGTCCGTTCTTTTTCGTTACGAGCAATCTCGGCGTGGATGTCGATCAGGTCGGCCAGGTCGACAAAGATTTCCATGCCGGCCAGGCTGGCGTGGCTGGAGAGTTGGGGAGCTTCGGTCTGCGGGCCCCAGGCGGTGGCGGTGGCGGTGGCCATCGCCTGGAAGTAGGGCTGCATCGGCCGCAGCAGGTCGGCCGTCTCCTGGTCGCAGCGGACGGCAAAATGGACTTCCTTTTTGGGCGGCACGTTCTGGCGACTGCGAATCTCACGAATGCCGCCCAGGGCGGCCTGGAACCGCGCGAAACGGGCTTCGATCTGCTGGTCTTGCCGCCCCAGATCGGCCGTGGGCCAGGGGGCGACCATGATGCTTTCGGCCGCGGGGATCGGTGTGGGGATACCACGTTGCTGAGCGACCTTGCCCAACCGCTGCCAGACATCTTCGGTCAGGAAGGGGATCATGGGGTGCAGCAGTCGCAACAGCGTATCCAGCGTGTGAACCAGCACTGCCTGGGCGACCGGGCCCTGCTGCCGATCGCCGAACCGCGATTTGACCATTTCCACGTAAAAGCTGCAAAATTCATCCCAGGCAAAATCGTACAGCGTGCGGGCCGCTTCGGCATAGCGGTAATGTTCCAGGGCCTCGGAAACCGTGGCGGTGACCGTGGCCAGGCGGCTGAGGATCCAGCGGTCCTCCAGTTGCAACTGATCGTCGCTGATTGCGATGGACTGGTAATCGGCAAGGTTCATCAGCACAAATCGCGACGCGTTCCAGAGTTTGTTGCTGAAATTTCGGCCCAGCTCAAAACGTTCGCTGACAACGGCCCCGCGGGGCCGCGCCTGGTCCTCGTCGCTGGTGGCCCACTGGGTCGAGAAAGATTTGCCGCATTTCTTGCACTGGATCACCGGCAGCAGGCGATTTTTCTTGGTCTGCTCGATCAACGTCTGGCAATGCGGGCATTCAAACTCGACTGGCATCCGTACGTCTTGCGTCTCCGTCGTCATATAGGCCAAACCAAACCGCAAGGGATCCGCGCCAAACTTGTCGACGACATCCAGAGGATCGACACCGTTTCCTTTCGATTTGGACATCGTTTCGCCATACCCGTCCAGAATTTTCGGGTGGATGTACACCTGCTGGAACGGAATGTCGCCGACGTTGTACAGCCCGGTCAAAACCATGCGGGCTACCCACAGGGTGATGATGTCCCGGCTGGTGATCAGGACGCTGGTGGGATAGTAATAGTCCAGCTCGGGCGTCTTGTCGGGCCAGCCCAGCGTGGAATGTGGCCACAGCGCGCTGCTGAACCATGTGTCGAGGACCTCTTCTTCCTGCACGAATCCCCGCTGCTGAAGCTGTTGTTCAATTTCTTCGCCACCTGGTGCGATGCAGACAAGGATTCGTGCGGTCTGGTCCTCCGTACCCTCCAGCAACCGCACGGCCACCCCTCGGTTTTGGGCCATGTTGTCGCTCAGCCACGTTTCCTCCTCGGCCGAGCGGGTGGCGCTCCAAATGGGAATCCGATGTCCCCACCAGAGGTTGCGGCTGATGCACCAATCGCGCTTTTCGCCCAGCCAATCGAGGTACGACTTGCCGTAGCGCGGCGGGATGATCTGCACTCGGCCATCGCGAACCGCATCCATGGCCGATTGCGCCAGCTGGTCCATCTTGACGAACCACTGGTCGGCTAAAAAAGGTTCGATGGGCGTCTTGGATCGGTCCGAGTGGGCCAGATCGATCTTGCGTTCCTCGATTCGCTCAACCAGGCCTCGCTTTTCCAGATCGGCCACGACGCGTCGGCGAGCCTTCTGGATGGCATCACCCTGGTACGCGCCGGCGTTGGCGTTCAGCGTGCCATCGGGGTTCAGGATGTTGACCATCGGCAGATCCTGGCGAATACCGACGTCGTAGTCGTTCGGGTCGTGGGCCGGGGTGATTTTGACGCATCCGCTGCCCAGTTCGGGCTTGGCCCACTCGTCGGCGATTAAGGGGATCTCGCGTTCGATTAGCGGCAGCAGAAGCTGGCGGCCGTCGCGGGCCATGTCGCGCAACTGCAGGAGGCGGGGCAAGTGGGTTGTCTGCCGCTGGCGGACGTTTTCCAGTTGAGCCTCGATGTCCGGTTTCTCTTTCTCTGGCGCGGCGGCCAGCTTTTCCTGAAGTTCCTTCGCCAGCTGGTCCAGGGCGGCGGCCGGGTCGGGGTGCACGGCCACGGCCGTGTCGCCCAGCATGGTTTCGGGCCGCGTGGTGGCGATCGACACGAATTCCGGTTCACCCGGCTGCGGATCGAGCACAGGGTATTGGAAATGCCAGAAGTGGCCATCGACTTCTTCGTGGAACACCTCATCGTCGCTGACCGCGGTCTGCAGGTGGGTGTCCCAGTTGACCAGCCGCTTGCCGCGATAGATCAGATCCTGGCGAAAGAGGTCGAAAAAGGTCTGGCGGACGGCGCGGGCGCAGATCTCGTCCAGCGTAAAACGGGTTCGCTGCCAGTCGCAGCTGCAGCCCATTTTTTTGAGTTGGCCCAGAATCCGGGCTTCGTACTGATCTTTCCAGGCCCAGATGCGTTGGACGAGGGCCTGGCGACCGAGATCGTGACGCGTTTTTCCCTCTTCTTCCAACAACCGCCGCTCGACAACCGCCTGCGTCGCGATGCCGGCATGATCGGTACCGGGCATCCACAACACGTTGAAGCCCTGCATTCGCCGGAAGCGAATCACGATATCCTGCAGGGTGTTGTTTAGGGCGTGGCCCAGGTGGAGGGCGCCGGTCACATTTGGCGGGGGGATTACGATGCTGAATGGCTGTCGCTGGGCATCCGGCTGGCTGTGGAAATAGCCCCGCTCTTCCCAAAAAGGGTACCAACGCTGCTCAGCCGCTTGATGGTCGTACTGTTTGGGGAGATCCATAAGGCGATGGTCGGTGGCCAGAGATGCGTGGTCGAAATTTCGAGATCCGCGCTTGGTGATCGCCGGCGATTGCCGGCTGCGGATCAGGGAGCACTCTCTCCTGCCTGTTCATCCTTGCAGATTTTGTATTCGATACTGTCGACCAGGGCGATCCAACTGGCTTGGATGATGTTCTCGCTGACGCCGACGGTACCCCACACGTCCTGTTCATCGGTACTTTCGATAATCACGCGGACGGCGGCGGCGGTGGCGGCCTCGGAATTGATCACGCGAACTTTATAGTCGACCAGATGCATTTTTTCCAAGTTGGGAAAGGTGCCGTTGAGGGCTTTTCGCAGAGCGGCATCCAGGGCGTTGACGGGGCCATCGCCCTCGGCGACTTCGTGGCGGACCTGTTCGCCAATCCGGATCTTCACGGTGGCTTCGGTAATCAGCTGCCCCTCCTTGTCGGTCTCCACATTCACATGGTACTTGATCAGGTCGAAATGCGGCGTGAACGTGTTGGCGCAGCGTTTGACCAGCAGGTCAAAGGAGGCTTCGGCGGCCTCGAATTGGTAGCCGCGGTTCTCCAGATCGACCACATGGCTGAGGATCTTGTCCATCAATGCGCGGTCGTCCTGGATATCGTGCTTGGTGGTCAGCGCGATGATATTCGACCGTCCGGAGAGTTCACTGACCAGGATCCGCCGCTCGTTGCCGACCATCTCCGGCGAAATATGCTCGTAGCTTGCCGCCGCTCGACTCACCGCGTGCACGTGCATCCCCCCTTTGTGGGCGAACGCGCTGGGGCCGACGAACGGCTGGCCGGGCACAAAGTGCATGTTGGCCGTTTCGTAGACAAACCGCGACAGTTCTGTCAGGTGTTCGACACCGTGGCCCTGCAAGACCTGGTAACCCTCCTTCTTGATTGCCAGGTTGGCGATCACCGAGATCAGATTGGCGTTTCCACATCGTTCCCCAAAGCCGTTGATCGTGCCCTGGACCTGGGAAGCGCCGGCGTCGACGGCAGCCAGGGAATTGGCCACGGCCAATTCGCAGTCGTTGTGGCAGTGGATACCGACCGCCACACCGAGTGGCTCCAGTACGCCAAGCGCGGCCCGTGTCAGCTCGGCGATCTCTTCGGGCATGCTACCGCCGTTGGTATCACAGAGTACCACCATCCGAGCCCCAGCCTCGCCCGCCGCGCGGATCGTGCGTTCTGCGTAAGCGGCATTCGACTTCCACCCGTCGAAAAAATGTTCCGCATCGTACATCACTTCTCGCCCGGCCGCCCGCAAACAAGCCACACTCTCGGCAATCATGGCCAGGTTTTCCTCGGCACTGACCCGCAGTACCTCCGCCACATGGAAGTCGGACGTCTTGCCGACCACGGTGACCGCCGCCGCCTGCGAATTGATCAAGGCCCGCATGCCGGGATCTTCCTCGGCCGTGACGCCACGACGACGAGTCATTCCGAAGGCGCAGATCCGCGTATGCTTCAATTCCAGCTTCTCTGCCCGCTGAAAAAAATGCTCGTCCTTCTCATTCGACAACGGGTAACCACCCTCGACATAGTCGACGCCGATGTTGTCCAGCTGCTGAGCGATCAACAGTTTGTCGTACAGCGAAAAGTTGACGCCTTCCCCCTGCGAACCGTCCCGCAGTGTCGTGTCGTAAATCTCGATGCGTCTCATGGCGGGAATCGGGTGTCAGGTCTTGGATATCCGGTATCGGGCGTCCAGCGTCACTGTTTTACAGCGTTATTTTTTGGCTCGGCAGGCAGCGGGCAAAACTGAGCGTATCTTGGCGGTCC
>JABAOF010020161.1_pt5 | contig 13235 bp, 13 predicted proteins | sample 7062171 | NCBI WGS metagenome assembly JABAOF01 (sample SAMN14538628, study PRJNA623070) | marine sediment metagenome | biome: marine biome [ENVO:00000428]; feature: marine pelagic biome [ENVO:01000023]; material: deep marine sediment [ENVO:00002113] | place: India: Gulf of Khambhat ...
TGCACGCTTATGCTGTACGCCTTAAGGGAAAACGCCGCGCCCGCCGAAGGCGGAAACTGGACGTCGTAATCCGCCTCGCCCGTGAAATCAACCGCCGCTCCTTTTTTACCCAACGCCGCCGCCGACAATCTCCAGCCGGGAGCGACGTCGAAACGCTTCATCGCCGACGCCCGTACGTCGTATCCCTTGCCGCGGCCGTCGAAACCAGCGAACCCCTCCTGGTCGGAGGTAATCGTTTGGCGGCCCCACAGGAAGTCCGCGCCCAAGCCTAAAGACAACCCCCACGCCCTTACGGCCATAGCCGGCCCCACGGCGCGCAACGCGCCGCGACTCTTCATCTCCCCGCCCATGCCCTCTCCCCCGACTTCGTACGTGTAGTCGTGGGGCGTCCAGAGGGCGCCTCCTACCGCGAACCGTTCCGCGGCAAGGGCCCACGCCCCGGCGGCGTACGAGCCGGCAAAGGAGCCGACGAAGGATTCTGCTTGAACGTCTTCCGGGGCCGGCTGCAAATTGTAACCCCAAAAACGGTAACCGCCCCCCGCGCTCACCGCCCCCCCGCGGAGCGAAGCCAACGCCGCGGGATTGGATACGGCCGCCTCGGCGCCGTAAACCGAGGCCCGCCCCGCGCCCGCCAGGCCGACGGAACGGGCGTCGACGACGTGGCTGACTTCGCCCAGATGTATCGTCTCCTGGCGATAGCTCGGCGACCAATCGCGGTAATAGACGTTGCCGCACGAGCTAAGGAATAACGCCGTAGCCAACGCCGCCGCCGCGGACGCGTGCGCCGCCCACCTCGCCGTCACGGCCGCGGCGCTCCCGCCGCCGCCCGGGGCATCGCGGCGAAGAAGCCGTCGGCGTCGGCGATCTCGTACTGGTAACCCTGCTCCGTCAAGAAAAGCTCTCGTTTCAGCGCGTAATCCTGTTCCACCGTATCGCGGGACACGAGCGTATAAAAATACGCCACGTTCTCGCCGGACTTGGGCCGCAAAATCCTACCCAGACGCTGGGCCTCCTCCTGCCTCGAGCCGAAGGTGCCGGAAACCTGGACGGCCACGTTGGCGTCGGGCAGGTCGAGCGCGAAGTTGGCCACCTTTGAAACGACTAATACGGGAATCCGGCCCCGCCTGAATTCCTCGTATAGCACGTCGCGTTCGCCCTGGGGGGTCTTGCCGGTTATTAGCGGCGCCCGGACCGCCTCGGCAATAATGTCGAGCTGGTTCAAGTAGTGCCCTATAATCAAAATGCTGTGGCCTCGATGAAGCTCCAGCAACCGTTCTACGACGGGGACCTTCCGCGGGTTTTCCGCGGCCACGCGAAACCGCCGGTGGTTGGAGGCGACGGCGTAGCGCAGGCGGTCCTCGGCGACCATCGCGACGCGGAGTTCCCGGCACACCGCCCGCGCGATCCAGTTCTTGCGCTCGAGCTCCTTCCAGGGGGTATCGTACCGCTTCGGCCCGATGAGGGAAAAGACTTCGTCCTCTTTTCCGTCCTCGCGGACGAGCGTCGCCGTCAGGCCGAGCCTGCGTCGGGCCTGTATCTCCGCCGTTATCCGGAAAACCGGCGCCGGCAACAGGTGGACTTCGTCGTATATGATAAGACCCCAGTCGCGCTCGTTGAAAAGTTTGAAATGGGGAAACGGGCCTTTTTTGGTGGGCCGCCAAACCAGGATCTGATAAGTGGCTACCGTAACCGGCCGCCTTTCCTTGGCCATACCGGTGTACTCGCCGATGTCCCCCGCCGCGAGCATCGTCTTATCCAAAAGTTCCTCTCGCCACTGGTGCACCGCGGTAACGTTAGTCACGAGGATGAGCGTCTGGACGCCGACTTCAGCCATGGCGACCATGCCGACGATGGTTTTCCCCGCGCCGCAAGGCAGCACGACCACGCCCGAACCGCCCGCGGCGGAGCCCGCCCGGTAAAAAGCCTCCGCCGCGGCCCGTTGATAATCGCGGACGACGATCGGTTCGCCCGTGGCGGCGCGTCGCCCGCGCAACGTGATTTCCAAGGGAGCGCCTTCGACGTACCCGGCCAAATCCTCGACGGGAATGCCGAAGCGGATCAACGCGCTCTTTACGTGCCCCCGCGCGTACTCCTTGAGCCGCACTCTCCTCGCGTCGAAGACGCCGCCCTCGAAATATGCCGCCACCTTCCGGTTGTTCATGATCTGCGCGAGCAAGACGTCCTCCTCGACGTCCAGGTAGTAACCGCCGTCGTCGCGCAACAACTTCACCTTACCGTAGCGGCTTATCTGGTCGTAAACCAACCGTTCGATTATGGCGGGGACATCGTAGCGGCTGTACTCCCTCAGCGTTCCGACGATGTCGTCCGAGCCGAGGCCGGCGGCTGCGGCGTTCCAGAGCGATATCGGCGTTACGCGGTAGGTGTGCACGTGCTCCGGGCTTTTGACGAGCTCGGCGAAAGGCAACAGGCGGTCGCGGACCTCCTCGTGCAGGGGGTGGTCGACCTCCAGAAATAGCGTGCGATCCGACTGGACGATCAACGGCTTTCGGTAAGCGGAGGCCATTAGTTAAATATTAGCATATCGGCGCCGATAAATAAAATCATATTGCGGAACGCAGCCGACGTGGCAAGACCGGACGAGCCGCCCCCGTCCGCGGCACGGGCGTTTTTTTCTTGACAATTATAATTTATATATTTAATATAAAATCCAGTGTTGAAAATGGCGAATATAGAGATCGAGTCGGTACCCATCGGCGTCGCCGCCGACGCGCTGGGCGTTCACCCGCGCACGCTTCGCCTCTACGAACAAGCCGGCCTTGTCGAACCTTCTCGGCGGCGCGGCCGTCGGTACTACTCGGCCGCCGACCTCGCCTGGCTCCGATGTCTCAGGGATATCGTCCACGGCGCGAAGATCAGCCTTCCCGCGCTCGTGCGCCTTCTCAACTACGAGGGTTGCTGGGAGATCCGCGGGTGCAGCGCGGAGGAACGAAAGGCGTGTCCGGCGCGCCGCGGCCCGGGGCCTTGTTGGGAGAGGATACGCGCCTGCTGTCGGCGAGGCCGCGAGGTTTGTAGGACGTGTCGGTTTCGCAAGGAGTACCGGACCTAACGCCCGCGGAGGTATACTGTGCGGAAGTTCAAATGTGCGGCGTGCGGCTACGAGTTCGAGGTTCCCCACGGTACCGGGGGCACGGGCCGGGACATGAAGTGCCCGGAGTGCGGGGGCCTCCTCCACCGCGTGGACGCGGGCGGCCCGCCGGAGGGATGTGGCCCGGCGCCGGGGCGTCCCGGCCGGGGCCGCCGCGCGAGCCAAAAACCCAAAAAACAATAACCCAACGGCCGAGGTGTACGACGCGGGGGTGCTCGTTATGAAGATCGCGATGCCCACCGACGACCGCAAAAGCCTCGCCGCGCACTTTGGCCGGGCCGCCGAATTCGCCNNCGAGTTCGTCGTGTACCGGCCCAACGTCCACGTCCACCACGGCGGCACCCGCGGCCCAGCCGCGGGGCGCGGCGCGGACCAAACCCACGACTTCGGCGAGGGGCTGGCCGGCGTCGAGGTTTTAATTTGCCGGGGAATGGGGCCGCGGGCGGCCGACGCGTGCGCCTCGTCGGGAGTGCGGGTTGTTTTCACCGCCGAAGAATACCTGGACGACATCGCCGCCAAGTTCGCGCGTGGCGAATTGGCCGAAGCCGACCCGTCGTGCGGATGCGGCCACGGCCCTCCCGCGTAAATAAATTTACTATACTTGTAACGCCGAGTGAGAGGANNTCCGGTTTTATTTTGCGCGGCCGCCGGGCCAAGTTCTAAGGGATATGTATCGCGCCGTAAACAAAACGGATCTTCACGGCGTGATAAAGTACTTTATCCGCGCGTCGGTCCCCTTCTTAAGGTTGCCGCCGTAACGTTTAACGTATTCTAACCCCTTCGTACCCGACGTATCAAGGTCGCCTGGGAGACACGCGAATAAAGCATAACCTTTCTTTGGCGACGGGCCTTCAATTATACTATCTTTGTAAAATATATAAGTCTCGCCCGCGGGGTCGGGACTTCGGTACCGCTTCTGAAGGTGGCTTTCCTCGACCGTAACCATATATGCTACTTTGCCATCTGAGGAAAACTTTAGAATGCTGGTTATATTACCAAGGAAAACATACGCCGCTAACGAAACTAAACCACTTAGTAATATCGTCCTCATATATCGCGGCATATTAAAACCTCCTTTGATAACGTTCTTCATCGTGCCGAAACCTTCGAAAAACCGTACTACCTACGTTTCGCGAAATAATAGATCGCCGTCGCGACCGCGGGCGCCAGGAATATCACCCCTCCCAGGACTATAAGTATGACCGTCGCCGCCGACGGGAACCCCGGCTCTTCCGCCCAAGGTCTCAAACCACCCCACAGGCCGAGACAGATACACGAAAGGCAAACCACTAAAGCCCCTATCGTAACGCCGACTAAGGTTTTGAGGACGGCGGGCGAACCGCGGAACGCCTTCCCTACCTCGCCAATAGAGGCCAAACGTTCAATTTGCTTGTGGGCTTCGACCGCGACTTGCGAGCTCGGCTCCTGCTCGATTGCGCGCTCGAGGAAATTTTGCGCCCGGCCCAAGTCGCCGTCGTTTATAAAATTTAAACCCAACCGGTAGAGGAGCTCCTGGCTCGAGGGCTCCAACTTGAACGCGGCCCGATACATCTTCGCGGCGTTCGCCCAGTTACACCGGTAAAAATAATAATCCCCCAACAACAGCCAGCCGTACGCGAGTAAAACCGCGGCGCGATACTTCGGCTCGCCGTCCTCTATGAGCGCCGCGCCGGGGTATCGCCGCGATATCTTCCTCAGGCGCTCGAGCGCCGCGGAGAGGTCTCGGTATATCGGCAGCGCCGCTTCCTCCAACCACTCCCCGTACTCGCTTTTGGTGCCGACGTCGAGCGGAGGCTTCTCGCGTTCCCCGGGCGGCGGTACGCCGAACAACTCCCCGTACGCGAAAGTCGTCGTTATCGGCACCGGGTCGCGGTAAAGGCGCCGCGCGAGCTCGAAGATAACGTCCGCCTTGGCGTGGAGCTTAGCTTCGGCGTCGGCCAAAAACGAACGCGCTACTTTGAGCTCGGTCTGGATTGAAAATTCTCCCGACACCGCGGCCTTACCTACCGGAACCGCCCGTCGCTCTCTCCATGGCGCCATATTAGCCGCGCCGCGCGAGCAAGTCAAGCTCACTTTTGCCCGAGGTCGTTGACCCCCGCGCTTCGCTTTGATAGTATGGGCGAGGCGCGCGCACCGACTTAAAACCCGCTCGGAAAAAATTGAAACTTATAAGGACATTCCTCACTCACCGTTATACGCCCTGGGGCGCGCTCGTGCTGGCCGCCGTCGCCGGAGCGACGTTCCGCTACGCCCTAATGGACCGCCTTTCGCCCCGCGAATTTTCCTACTTCGTCGAATCCTGCATGCGCTTCCGCTACGCCGAGATGAGGATGTTGGGGCGAGAACCGCCCAAGCTCGACCGGCTTGCCCTCTGGCCCGAGGGCTTCCCGGCGGACCGGATGATACTCACGGTGCCGGACCGCACCGCGACCCTATTTTACAAATTGCACCGGGGGGACACTTTTCTCGCCACGCGCGCGCTGATAAATGTTCTCTCCGCGGCGAGCGTCGTGGCCTTCGTGGCGTTGGCTTACGCCGTCTACCGAAGGCCGTGGCCCGCCGCGGCCGCGACGCTCATCTACGCCGGAACGTTCGGCGCCTACTCGCGAGGCTGGAGCAACTTCCTGCGCGAAGATTTCGCCATGCCCGGCCTACTCGTCGCGACGGCCGCGACGTTATATTTGTTGACTTCGGACGACGGCCGAAGGCGGTGGCTCGTCGCCGGGGCCGGCGCGGCGGCGACGCTGTGGGCCGGCTCCTGCTGGCATATGAGCCAATTTTACGTCGCCGTCCTCGCGCTCTTCGTCGTCGCGTACGGCGTCGCCGGGCGCCCGGCCCGGGCGGCCTTCGCGGGCGCCGCGTTGGCGGTCGGCCTCGCCGCAGCCGCGGTACTCAACAAACCCCTTTGGGTTAAAGGAGCGTTGTGGAACGTGGGCGCGGCGCTGGCGGCGGCCCCGGTCGCGGCGTGGGCACTGGCCAAAATGGCAAAAAGAGCGGATAGGGCGAGGTGGCTCGTGGCCGGCGCCGCCGTCGTCCTCGTCGCCTCCTCTTTGGCCTTCGGGCGCTCCCCCGCTTACGGCCACGTTTTCGAGCTGATCTGGGCAAAGGTCGTCCATCTGGGGAAATATCCCGGCCCGGCGGCCCTCTCGCCGGAGGCCCGACTATTCTGGGTTGGGCCGTACCAATCGCCCGACAGACTGAGGTTATTTATCGAATACGGCCCCATGGCCGTTCTCGCGGCCGCGGGCTTAATATTGTGGTGGTACCACCTCGCGCGAAGGCGGCTGCGGGAGGGCGAATTCGTCGCCGCGGCCGCACCGGTTTTCATAATCCTATATCTCCTGATATCCAGGCTGACCATATTCCTCGCGCCGTGGGTCGCGCTCCTCAGCATTTACCCTGCGGCGGGCGTCGCGCGCGTAAAGGCACGGCTTTGCTACGCCCTCGTCCTTCTACCGTTGTGGGGCTTTCATATTTATACGAGTACTAACCAAAAACCCCCGGAGTGGTTCCGCGGCGTCGTGGCCTCGGTCACCGGGTACGAACCGGAAATCCCCTGGTACTACGGCTCCGAGCGCGTCGAGCTGCTATTGTGGATGGCGCGCCACCCGTCGCCCGGGCCCGTGCTGGCCGATTTCTCCTTGAGCCCTCCTTATTTATATCTGGCCGGTTGGCCCATCGCGCTAAACCCGATGTTCGAAGTGCCCGAGGTCCGGCGCAAAGCCCTCGCCTACGCCGAGGCGGCGGTCGCGGACGAGGAGACGTTCTACCGCCTGTGCCGCCGGTGGGGCGTAAAATACGTGGTGCACTTCGCGCCGCAGGTCCTCTCGCGCGGCACGGGTTCGTTTTACAACGCGACGGCTCGAGAACCGGGGCCCAATTCGGCCGCGGCCCTCATGCAGTTCCACCCGGAGAAGCTGCGCCGGTTCCGCCTCGTCCTCGAGACGTACAACGTCCGCGTCTTCGAGGTCGGGCGGCCCTACGACGGCTTCCGCTCCCGCGCCTACCACCCCCTCTACGACCCCGGCCGGTTCGGCGCCATCCCGAAAGAAGAAGCGCTGAAGGCCTTCTACCGGGACTTCCGCCGCGCGGATTACTATTACAATTTGGGCCGGGAGAACCAGGCCGCCGGCGACTACGTGGCCGCGGCCGCGGCGTTCGCCAGCGCGCTGAGATTACACCCGGATTTCGAGGACGCTACGCTGAGGTTGGGGCAGTGCCAAGCAGCGTTGGGTCAATACGACGAGGCGCGGACGGCGTTCGAGCGCGCGGCCGTCGCCAGGCCGGGCGACCCGCGGCCCCGGGAATACCTCAAAGCTCTAAAAAGCCAACGCGACGCGACGAGGTAAAAAGCCGCCCAAAAAAACCGGCCGTCACCGGCCGGCCTCTCGTTATTGTTTTCCACCAATATAACGCCTTTCCGCCGCCTCGGCGCCCGACGGCACGGCCGCCCCACGTTACCAATAAAACCTTATTTAACGATGAGAAAAAAGTAACCTTCGGGAGCCGTGCGCTTGCGCAATAAATTTTATAATGTTATAATAATAGGATTTAGCCAAAGAGGCCCTTATCCTTCAATAAATTAAGGAGGCACCTAAGCCATGGCCGGTAAAATCACCCTGAGCGTCATCAAGGCCGACATCGGCGGCCTCGTGGGTCACTCCGCGAGCCACCCGGACGTCATCGCCAAAGGCCGCGAGGAACTCGAAAAGGCCCAGAAGGGCGGCCTCCTCGTCGACTTCGACGTCTTCACCTGCGGCGACGACCTCGAGCTCGTAATGACCCACACCCAGGGGACCGACGCCGAGAAGATCCATAAGTTGGCCTGGGATACCTTCGTGGCCGGCACCGAGGTCGCGAAAGGGCTCCACCTCTACGGCGCGGGCCAGGACCTGTTGGCGGACGCGTTCTCGGGGAACGTAAAGGGCATGGGCCCGGGCGTCGCGGAGATGGAGTTCGAGGAGCGTAAGAGCGAGCCGGTCCTCGTCTTCGCGGGCGACAAGTGCGCCCCCGGCGCCTGGAACCTGCCGCTCTACAAGATGTTCGCGGACCCGTTCAACACCGCCGGCCTCGTCATCGACCCCAACATGCACGACGGCTTCCGTTTCGACGTCTACGACATCCACAAGAGCAAGCACATCGTCTTCTCTTGCCCGGAGGAGCTCTACGACATGCTCGTCTTCGTCGGCTCGCCGGACCACTTCCTCATACGCGCCGTCTACCGCAAGGACGACGGCGACATCGCCGCGTCGTCGTCGACGCAGAAGCTCGCGCTCATCGCCGGGCGCTACGTCGGCAAGGACGACCCGGTTTGCGTCGTCCGCTGTCAGTCGGGGCTGCCCGCGGTGGGCGAGGCGCTCGAGCCGTTCGCGTTCCCGCACACGACCTCGGGCTGGATGCGCGGCTCGCACATGGGCCCGCTGATGCCGGTCTCGGTCAAGGAGGCGCACCCGTCCCGCTTCGACGGGCCGCCGCGCGTCGTTTGCATGGGATACCAACTAGCCGACGGTAAACTTATCGGGCCCCGCGACATGTTCGACGACCCCTCGTACGACGAGGCCCGCCGCACCGCCAACCTCGTCGCCGGCTACCTCCGCAAGCACGGCCCCTTCGAACCGCACCGCCTCCCCTTCGCCGAGATGGAGTATACGACGATGCCCGCGGTCCAGGAGAAGCTCGAGGGCCGCTGGGAAGATATCTAAGTGTCCTAAGAACGGGACGCGGAAAACCCCTCGCCTTGAGCGGGGGGTTTTTATCTTAACGCCCAAGTAGCGGCGGGTTTCCTACCCGCCGCGGCGCCCTCGCGTTTCCCGACGCGGCGTTAAGCGTTAAGGGGCGGCCCGGAGGTCGCCCCGGTACGTCGCCCTACCTCCCCCCTCCCGCCGTTGTCCTCATTTATATAGCGCCTTCACCCGCCCCAGGCTCGTCGGCGCTACGGCGGAACCGCTATAATCCGGGTCATAGCGGACGCGGACCATAACGTTATTATTTTGAGGCCAGGCGTACCAGGTGGGGGTCCCGTAACCCATCCAGGAATGATTTCGCTTCGGGCCCGTGTCGACGAAGATGTCGTCGCAATTCGGCGGGTTGTAATACTGTTCCACGGCCGCGATAAAGGCCGTGTACTGCGAGGGGAGAACCCAATTCACGTCAAACCAATACCACGCCGTTCCGCCCGTGGGTTTGACGAACACGGGCACGCCGTTCTCTGGCCAGATCTTGTTNNACGCCGCTCTCCGGCCAGATCTTGTTGCCGCGGGGCCAAGCCCAGATCGCGAGGCGGAAGCCGTCCCACACGCGGTTTGATCCCGGGCCCATCACGACCCCGAACTGGCGGATGTAGCGGTGGGAGGTCTTGAGGGTCGACACGTTGAAATCGTTACCGACCCATATGTCGGGACCGGTAACGTAATGAACGCCGTGGCTGATCGTCCCGTTGTCCCATTTAAGCTCGTATTCCGCGGCGACGGCGGCGGCCGCGGCGAACACCGTGGCCGCGACGGCGATCGTGCAAATTCCTTCTCTCATCTTTCTTGCCTCCCCTGGTTAGGGTTTTCGGGGTTTAAAACCTAAAACGCAGCTTGACGGTACCGGCGAGGCGAGGGCCTTTCCCGCGCGCGGGAATTCCTTTCCGCGGAAGGAGGCTTAACCGGCCCCCGCGGTCTTACGCTTTCGTTTTCCTCGGGGCCGGGCCAGCGGCTTGGCCTCGGCCCAATATTTTTCAAAGAAGACCGTTAACCCGGTCGCCAAAGCACGGTGGGTTACCGCGAGACAGGTTATGGTCGGCTTCGTCGTCGCCGGGTCCTCGAGCGTAATCGCCACTTCGCGGCCGTCGAAGACGTACATCCGCATCGGCAGCTCTTTCACCAATCTGATCTGTTCGCCGCGCGCCGCGAGCCGGTTTAAATCCTTAAGCCTTTGCTCCCCGGCCGGACTCGCGCTTTCCGGCGACTCGTAGAGGGCTTTGATCTCTACCCCCCGTTTCAGCGCCCGGAGGGTGAGCGCGTACCTTTCCGCGAAGGACCCCCGGGCCGGCGTCGTCGCGAAGCCGAGCGGCTTCGCGAAAGCCAAGACTTGACGCCGAGCGGCCTCGAGCCGGTCGGCCATGCGGGCGAAGATCCGGGCCTGATTCTTGTTGATCTCGATATATTCCTCCAACGCCGGTTCCCGCGCCGCCTCCGCGAAAATTTTTTTTAAAACCTCTTTTCCGACGGCCACGGCCCGGTCCGTACGGTCGCGCCGCTCGCGCTCTTGGGCCTCGAGCCTCGCGATCGCCTGGTCCGGGTCGACGGGGCGGTACGTGATCCGGCCGGCCGACGACCGGGCCGCAAAGCCCGATTCCACCAGACGGCGCAGGACGCGGTAGACGTGGGGGGCCGGGATGCCGGCTTCGCGGGCAACGACGGCGGGGGCCGCTGCGGGGTGCTTTAACAACGCCGCGTACGTCCGGGCCTCGTACGCCGTCAGGCCTAACGTCAGGAGGAAATCGTGGGGGGGCTCGTAAGTCATATTATTTACCTACATACTGTAGGTAAAATATACCATACCCGGCCTGCCGTGTCAAGGAAAAAATTCACCGCTCGCCCCGGCCGGAAGAAGCTCGAAGGCCGCCGGGAAGACGTCTAAGGGGGCGGGAAAGCGAGGCCGGTAAAGACCCCTCGCCTCGAGCGGGGGCTTTTTTATTAAATANNGAATACGCCACCATGCCCGCGGTCCGGGAGAAGCTCGAGGGCCGCTGCGAAGATATCTGAGGGGCCGGAATACGAGGCCGGTAAAAACTCCTCGCCTCGAGCGGAGGATTTTTTATTAAATAGCTCTTGACAGCGCGGGCGGGAAGGTATAACGTTAGCGTCGAGGGTGAAAAGTCGCCGTGGGGAGACGAAATAAGGCCAGCGAGAATTTTGGGCGCCGTTCCTCTCGACGGGAACCGCGGGCGCCTTTTTATTTATCGTTAGCTTCGCGGGTATACCTGGGCGAAGACGTCCACATATACAAATTCCAAAAGCCGCCGCGCTTCGGCGAAAGCTAACGCGGCCGGAATGAAGGGGGATAAGATATGCTTAAAACACTAAAATTTACCATTACTTTATTTTTACTAGCCGGCACAGCCTACGCCGCGTTAGGCGACGTCGTTTCATCGTTCCGTCATCCGGGAGGAGTTGGGTACTCCGGCCTAGCGTGGGACGGTGCTTACTTGTGGTTTGCGGGCCAGCCTGCATCACATTTTATCCGGACGACAACTACCGGCTCGTTCGCGGGGTCCTTTAACATAGGGGCCGGGTACAGTTATATTAGAGGTTTGACTTGCGACGGTGCATTCCTTTGGTACTCGTGGTGGAATTTAACTTATCTTTATTCTTATCACCGTTTAACCACAACCGGGTCTCATGTGAGTAGGTTTGGGGCTGGGGGTTTCGGGCCCGGGGTAACGTGGGAAAGCCCCTACCTCTGGTGCGGGCCAGCCAAGTTCACTACCGGGGGTTCGTTCGTGACCAGTTTCAATCCGCCCTTCGCTTTGGGGACGGACCTCGGCTGGTACGGCCACAAGTTGTGGGTCGGCGGCCCGGGCAACCGTATGTATAACGTAANNGTCCCCGCCGGCGGCAAGGCCGCCGGGACTACATTCGACGGCCAATACTTATGGCTTATCAACGACACCAACGGTTGGGTCTACCAGGTCGACATCGACGTCGTCGGCATGAACCCGGGCTCGTTCGGGAAGATTAAGGGGCTTTTCCGGTAAATTAGTAACGTTACAAAAGCCCGCCCGCTTTGGCGAAAGCTAAGGCGGAAGCGGCGAAGGGGGATAAGATATGGTTAAAACACTAAAAATTGCCGTTATTTTGTCGTTACCGGCCGGCGTAGCTTACGCCGCGTTCGGCGACGTCGTGTCTTCGTTCCCGCATCCGCGTGGTACGGGTACCGCAGGGCTTTGTTGGGACGGCGCGTACCTGTGGTTCGCCGGACAACCAAGTTCCGTTTTCTTGCGCACAAATACTACCGGTTCAATAGTAAGTTCTTTCAATATAGGCGGCACCTATACCTTTATCAAGGGTTTAACCTTCGACGGCGCATATTTATGGAATTCGGACGCCCACCCAACGCAGTCTATATATTATTACCAATTAACCACTACCGGTTCGTTGGTTAATTGGTTCGGCACCGGTTCTTTCGGTCCCGGCGTTACGTGGGAAAGCCCATACTTATGGTGCGGACCCGCTAAGTTCACTACCGCGGGCTCTTTCGTCGGGAGCTTCAAGGCGCCTTTTAGGCTCGCGACGGACCTCGGCTGGTACGGCCACAAGCTGTGGGTCGGCGGCCCCGGCAACCGTATGTACAACGTAACCACTACCGGGTCCGTCGTCGCGAGCTTCCCCGTCCCGGACGGCGGCGAGGCCGCCGGCACGACTTTTGACGGCCAGTACCTTTGGCTCATTAACGATACTAACAATTGGGTCTACCAGGTCGATATTGACGTCGTCGGCACGAACCCCGGCTCGTTCGGGAAGATTAAAGGGTTGTACCGATAAGGTAATTACTTAAATAGAATTCCAACGGCGGGAGGCTTAATTATGCCTGGTAAAAAATTAGCNNCAACGGCGGGAGGTTCAATTATGCCTCGTACAAAAGTAGCCGCGGCATGCTTTGTTTTATTTTCCGCGGCCGTCTCCTACGGCCAGGAACCGCCCCCTTTCAACTACTTAAAAGTAGGCGTGGACGGCGAGGGTTTCATAACGCTCGCCGAGGGCGAAGGGCCGTACGAGCGCTTCTTTCCCCTCGGCACCTTCTTCTACCCGGCTATCCCTATGGGCTACGATTCTACTACGCTACAGGCCGACTACGCGGCATTTGGTAACATGGGGGGTAACCTGGTAGTCGCGCCGTGGGACCCGGAACGCTGGCCTAACCGCCCCGGCGCAATATTCCAAAGCGAAGGCTATTGCGCCGCCCACCTCATCGCCGCGGATGCGGCGGGCGTAAAGATACTCGCCGACCCGGCGCTTTTCTGGAGTCAATACGGCACGTGGAACGACGACGGCAACATCGTTTGGCCCGACCAAAGGGTACAGCTTTTCAACCAGATGGTTCAATGGGTGGAATATTCCTACCACGCGGAAGCCTTCATGGG
>JABAOF010001771.1_pt2 | contig 13231 bp, 10 predicted proteins | sample 7062171 | NCBI WGS metagenome assembly JABAOF01 (sample SAMN14538628, study PRJNA623070) | marine sediment metagenome | biome: marine biome [ENVO:00000428]; feature: marine pelagic biome [ENVO:01000023]; material: deep marine sediment [ENVO:00002113] | place: India: Gulf of Khambhat ...
ATCCCTGGTTTACATGATGCCCATGTCCACATTAGGTACGGAGAAAGAGAGTTGTATCCGCGAATCCCAGACATCAGGGCTTCAATCGGTGAGTGGGCTTCTGTAGAGCGAATGCAGGAAGTGATAAAGCGTTGCTTAGCAACTGGGGAAGGAATGCGGCCAGGGCCTGAGCCACGCTGGTTAGTATTAAGCGGTTGGATGTCAGATGTTTGGGATCCTCCAGAATTCCGTAAGGAGCTGATTGATGCTGTAGCCCCTGATAATCCTGTTTTTATTAGCCGGTACACGCACGGCAGCGCTGCTAACAGCAAAGCCTTAGAACTTGCTGGTATTACCCGCGACACTCCCGATCCTCCGGGTGGCCATATCAAGAAGGATAAGAACGGGGAGCCTACAGGCGAATTCGTAGAAAGGGCACCTTCACAATTAACACGTCTTATTCCACCCTTACCTCCAATGACCGATTATGAAAGAAGTCGCAACCTCGTAGAAGGGACTCAATTGGCCATTGCAAGCGGACTCACGACTATACATGGATCCAGCATGACAGGCTACGAAGAGGTTAAAAGACGAATAAAACTCTACGATGTGGGTTTGCTCAGGATAAGGATCAACGAGATGGTCAGGGAGGACGCGGCGAAAAAGTTGGGCAAACCCCTAAACCATGATAACAAATACTTCGTACAATCAGTCAAGTCTTTTGCAGATGGAGCCTTAGGCTCAAGGGGTGCGCTTTTCCTCGAGGAGTACAGCGACTATCCGGGTTATAAGGGGGAAGCTAGACGAAGTGAAGACGAATTAGCTAAATCTGCGACCGAACTGCTAAAGATTGGTTTCAATATGAGGATACATACCATTGGTGACGCTGCTAATCGGATCGCAATTAACGCCTACGAAAGCGCTCTGAAGGCAACTGGCATAGACGGTAAAGATGCCAGGTTCGCTCTTGAGCACTGTCAGGTACTTACTGCTGATGATGTGCCCAGACTTGCCAAGCTGGGAATTGTTGCTTCGATGCAGCCACTGCATGCTACTGAGGATATGCACTTTGCTGAATCCAGGATAGGGCCTGAACGTATAAAGTATGCATATATTTGGAGAGATTTATTGGATCTTGGTGTTGTGGTTGCAACAGGGACAGATTATTCTGTGTCTCCATACAACCCGTTTTACACCTTGCACGCTGCGGTAACCAGACAGGACCGGGATAATAATCCTCCGGGTGGCTGGATCCCAGAACAGGCCATGACAAGAGAAGAGGCTTTAAGGGCTGCAACCATGGCTGGTGCCTACGTTATGTTTGCTGAGGACATCTTGGGATCCATCGAGGTCGGCAAGCTTGCTGATTTTGTGGTAATTCCTGTTGATTACATGACCATCCCGGCTGAGCATATCTGGAAAATCGAGCCAGAAATGACAGTTATCGGGGGTGAGGTAGTTTACACAAAGCCAGTGAAATCAAAATAGTGACCTGCCCCCCTTCAAAGTGTTGACTGCAAAATAAGATTTTTGACATTTAATTAACAACCGGTGGGCTTGATGAATCAAGCCCCTACAAACAGCCGGAAGAAGTCGCAGGTTCAAATTCTGTATTGCCCACGATTTGTTTTAGATTGATTATCCAGTTTCTGCTCAACTACCGGGTTCAATCCACTGAACTCTTAGCTTTTTATAATTCTCTGCAGAGTTCTTCAAATATATATTAATAAGCGTCGGGTAGGAGAATCCCGTTTCTCTGGCAAGCTCTTTAAAATATTCCTTTGTGTTATTATCCAATAAGACCAAAAATTAGTTAAGAATATTGACGAATCGTTAAGGTCTTTTAAAAATTTGGAATTAAAAGCAAGATATTTCTTAAAAAATCTTATATAATCTACAGGCTAATTATAATTTTTTTAGGATGAATCAGTCGTGAAGATAAGCTATCTTGATGGACCCAGGCTTTATTCTGCCTTCATGGTCGGGGGGAATGAAGTCATAAAAGACCAGAACTATTTAAACAAGATAAATGTTTTTCCAGTTCCAGATTCTGACACGGGAACTAATCTGGCTTCAACAATGCGCTCAATCGCCGAGGGCGCGGTTTCCAACCCGTCTGCTCATAAAACCCTGCACTCCATTGCTGATATGGCGCTTTCCGGTGCTCGAGGAAACTCGGGAATGATTTTCGCACAGTTTGTCCACGGAATAAGTGAAGAAGTCAAGAACGTGAAAAGAATATCAACAACCTCTTTTGGCGAAATAGTCAAGAAAGCAGTTCAGTACGCTTATAAATCAGTTGTTTCCCCAGTTGAGGGAACGATGCTTACTGTTATGAAAGATTGGGCTGAAGCGGTTTATCAGCAGAGGACGAAAATGAAGGATTTTGTCGATCTTCTCTCTTATTCACTTCAAGTCACCAAGAAGTCGCTGATTGAAACTCGCTATAAGCTTCCCGTACTGGCCAAAGCCGGAGTCGTTGATGCGGGGGCAAAAGGATTTGTCGATTTTCTCGAAGGGATCACAAATTTTATAAAAAAGGGAAAGCTTAAGAAAATCCCCAAACCCATAGCTCTCTTGAGAGAAGACGAAGGATTTCATGTTCATAAAAATAAAGACGCGATTGAACAACGATATTGTACCGAAGCGCTGCTAGTCGGTAAGGGAATGGATTTAGACAAACTTAGAGAGGAAACGATCCCGTTTGGCAGCTCTGCAATTTTAGCAGGATCTGAGGAAAAAGTCCGTATCCATATTCATACTGATCATCCTGCTGATTTGTTTTATAGGCTGAAAGATTATGGCACGATCGCCCAGCTAAAAGCCGATGATATGAAAAAACAGTATGAAGCGAGTTATGAGAGAAAATCGAAAATCGCCCTGGTAACAGATTCTGTATGCGACCTGCCCCAGGAAATAATTGATGAATATCAAATTCATGTCATTCCTTTTAATCTGTCATTCGGGGAAAACCTATTCCTGGATAAGGTTACCATCACGCCCGACCAGTTTTACACTCTGCTGAAAACCCAAAGAGAGCACCCCAAAACCGCACAGCCTCCACTTAAGACCGTCCAGAATTTATTCTCTTTTCTCGCAACTCACTACGAATCGATCATTGTGGTGAATATTTCTGATAAATTGAGCGGAGCCCACAAGTTATGTCAGAAAGCCTCCTCTATAGTCCAAAATAAAAAAATCAGCGTTATCGATTCCAGGCATCTCTCTGTATCTTTAGGCCTCGTCGTCTTACGAATTGCGGAAGAGATTGACAAAGGAAAACCACATGATGAAATCGTGAAACTAGTCGAAGAATGGATTTTGAAGACAAAGATTTTTGTGGATATCCAAACACTAAAATACATGGTTCGCGGTGGCAGAGTCAGTCCCATGAAAGGATTAATCGCGAAAATTCTGAACCTCAAACCGATTGTGTCTCTTGATTCAGAAGGCAAAGGGATTGCATCCGGCAAATCATTCAGTCGAAGAGGCAATATGAAAAAAATAATGCGGATGATAAAAGATATGGCCGATAAAGAGAAGCTTTGGAATTACGCGATTGTTCATGCCCAAAACCTCGAGCGGGCTGAGATGTATGCGGAAAAAATAAAGGAATCCATCCACCAGAATCCGGCTTATATCGTGGATATATCTCCCGTGATAGGCGTTCACAACGGAATCGGTGCCGTCGGAATTGCGCTTATGTCTGAATAAGTCTCACTTAACGCAAAGTATCGAATATTTCACTCGAGAGAAATAAAAACTTTATCAACTTATAAAATGAGTTCTTAACATGCTTAATTTTATAATTTATTCAGCCATCTGCGTTTTTCTTTATATGTCGCTTATTTTCTTGCTTGCCTGGATAAAGAAGGATAACTCTATAGTCGACATTGCTTGGGGAATCGGCTTCATCTTGGTCGCAATTTTGACTTTTTTTCTAGAGATAGCTTTCGTTACGCGCCATGTTCTTGTAACGGCGTTGATTTTTATATGGGGAACGAGACTGGCAACACATATAGCTCTTAGAAATAAAGAAAGAGGCGAAGATTTCCGGTATGCTCAATGGAGAAAGGACTGGGGAAAATGGTTTTTTATAAGAAGCTTTTTCCAGATTTATATGCTTCAAGGATTCGTCCTTTTAATCATTGCCTATCCGGTGATGCTAATTAATCATTCTCAAGAAACGGGAATTGTTTTTCTTGATATACTGGGGCTGATAATTTGGCTTATAGGATTTGTGTTCGAGGCGGTGGGAGATTATCAACTAGCGAAATTCAAGAGGAGAGCAGAAAATAAGGAAAAAATTATGACTCAGGGCTTATGGAGGTACACCCGTCATCCTAATTATTTTGGAGAGACTGCCATGTGGTGGGGAATCTTCTTGATCGCTCTTTCTGTGAAAGGCGGTTGGACGGCTATTGTAAGCCCTTTGCTCATAACATTTCTTCTTTTGAGAGTTTCAGGCATTACGATGTTAGAAAAAAAATATGTTGGCAATAAAGAGTTTGAGGAATATACGAAAAGGACAAGCGCTTTTTTTCCGTGGTTTACTAAAAAGCAGTAAAATTCTTTATGGATTTTATTAAAGAAAAGGAGTGATCTTATGCTTAAAATGGTTGATGTTGTCGGGGTTTCTCCGAAAGGCTTCTCTGAGGCTGTAAAAGATGGAGTTAATAAAGTTTTAGCTTCGGGTGAAAAAGTCCATTTTTTCCAGGTTATTGAACAGCGAGGAGCCATCAGAGATGGTGAACTCAAAGAGTTTCAAGTTGTCATCAGAGTGGCCACCGAATTTCCGGAACAAGGCTAGGACGCGGGCTAAGTCAAAAAAGGTAGATATTGAAATTTATATTTTCAATTCTATTAGTTTTCTTGTGGTTATGAGTAATTCAAGCATGCTTTTTTTATATAAAAAAGGAGGCTTTAAATGAACATTGTTCGCTTTTTTTTGGTTTGGCTTTTATCATTTGCCTTCACAAGCATCATAGATGCAATCTGGCATCTAGTAATATTCAAGAAGGCATATTCTGAAGGCATAAAACCGCTTGCCCGCATGAGTGGCGACAAAATGGCAATTAATCCGATTGCTGGTATTTTGGCTCAAGTCTTGGTGGTAACATGTATTGTATTTTTGGTTTTATACAAGGTTCAAAAAGTAAACTATCAGGAAGCGTTGTTAATTGGCGCGATTGCTGGAATATTAGCGATTACCGTTTATGGACTTACAAACTATGCTCTTTTTAAAGATTGGAGCTTGAAGCTAACCGTTCTTGAAGTTATTTGGGGGCCGATACTAGGGGCATCTAGCGGAGCTTTTGTTATTTGGATAAAATCAATCTTAATTATTTGAATACTAGAATATATAGATCAACTCTTGAAATAGAAGATTGAATTTTGTATCATTTTAATTCATAAAAGGCCATTATTCTCAAATTGAGTGTTAGTCAGTACCTGACACTAATTCTTGCCTTTACAGATAAAAGATCTTATTAGCAAGAAAATTACTGATAATTTTATCCTTATTCAAAAGGGAAGAGATAAAATCTAAATTGCTAAGTTTCTTAAATACTGTTTACTATGAAAAAAATATTATTCCTGTTTGTTTTTGCTTTAATCAGTTTATCTTGCGTTTCTAAGTTAAGGGAGCCTCCGGAGCTTGACTTCAACGTTCCGGACAAGTGGGTTTCCTCGGAACTAACAGCTAAAGGCAATATTTCTCAATGGTGGACTCGCTTTGATGATCCTCAGCTTAACTCTATCATTCCCATTGTTCTTAAAGAAAATTACAATTTTAAAGCTACTAGTGCTCGACTTGAGGCCGCTGCTGCTTTAGCACGCTTAGCTGGAGCAGATCTATTCCCTCAGGCTAATTTAAGTCTTAACGCAATCCGTCAGAAGAGAAATTTCCTTGGATTCCCTTTTCCTGAACCCGATAGCGGCGTCCCGAGTTTAACAACAAACTTGTTTGGTGTTTCGCTTGATGTGAGCTGGGAAGTCGATCTTTGGGGAAGAATCCGCGCTGCGAAATCAGCGGCCACTGAAGATTTTCAAGCTTCTCTAGCCGATTTAATCGGAATTCAACTTTCCCTGGCAGGCCAAACTGCGAAAGCTTGGTTTGCCGCGATTGAAACCACGCATCAGGTCAAGCTGGCCGAAGCGACTGTTGAAAATTATAGAAACACGAACGAACAGGTTTTCACTCGTTATAAACGCGGGTTGCGGCCCTCCCTAGATGTGCGCTTTTCTGAATCAAATTTGGCCACTGCCAAAGCTATGCTATTTCAGAAGCAGGATCAACTTCATCGTATTAAAAGGCAGCTAGAAATCTTAGTCGGACGCTATCCCGCAGACAGAATATCAGTTAGTGATAAACTGCCAGAAATCACTGATGCGATTCCTGCAGGTCTGCCCGCGGATATAATCAGTCGCAGGCCAGATTTGATTGCTGCTGAAAAGCGATTGGCCGCTGCAAACCTTCGTGTTGCTGAATCCCGCCGGGCACTCTATCCGCGCATCAGTCTCACAGGTTCAGCGGGGACTTCAAGCGATGAATTCAGCAACCTTCTCAAAGGAGATTATTCTGTATGGAATCTTGTAGGAAACTTGTTCCAACCCATTTTCCAGGGTGGAAAGCTCCGCGCCGGCGTCAATCTGGCGAAAGCAAAAGAGAAAGAAATTCTTGCTCAATATGCTCAAACTGTATTAAATGCATATGCTGAAGTCGAAACGGCACTAGCCGCAGAGAAATTATTAAGAGATGTCGAGAAAGCTTTGCAGATTGCAGCCGAACAGGCCGTTGCTGCAAGAAAACTAGCAGAGGATCGCTATTCCAGGGGACTAACAAACCTAATCGAAGTTCTTGAAGCACAGAGGCGCGCTTTTGATTCCCAGAGCCAGCTTCTAAGCGTCCGTCGCCAGAGATTAGAAAACCGTATTGATCTTTTTCTGGCGCTGGGCGGTGACTTTCATGCAGATTCAATAACTCAGTCTCCCATGGCTAAGGAGGCAAAATCTTATGAATAAAAAACTTAAATTTTTCCTCCCGATTATTATCATTGTTGCCGGTCTTATCGGGGCTTTTATCATGATCAAGTCACGCCCGAAGGTCCAGCCGAAACCTGTAACTTTTCCCGCTCCATTGGTTCGTGCAAGCGTAGTTACACTGCAGGATTTTCAACTAACTGTTAAATCACAGGGAACCGTCAGTCCGCGAACAGAAAGCGAGCTTTTCTCCCAGGTGTCCGGTCAGGTGATCGAAGTCTTTCCTCAATTTGCTTCTGGCGGTTTTTTTGAGAAGGGCGAAATTCTGTTAAAAGTCGATCCGCTTGATTACGAATTAGCTCTATCTCGATGGAAGGCTCAAGTCGCACAGGCCAAGTTAAGATTAGCACAGGAGGAAGAAGAAGCCAGTATCGCGCAGGAAGAATGGAAGAGACTAGGTAAGAAGGAGCAAGCCAATCCGTTGGTTTTGCGGGAACCCCAATTGGCAGAAGCAAAAGCTTCTCTGGATGGAGCTCAAGCGAGTCTGAAGCAGGCTGAACTGGATTTGCAACGAACAAAGATCCGGGCCCCCTTTGACGGAAGAGTCAGGACAAAGAAAGTAGATTTAGGACAATACATAAGCCCTGGGACAGCGCTTGCCACGGTATATGCAGTTGATTATGCAGAGGTTCGCTTGCCTGTTCCGGATAACGAAATGGGTTATCTGGATTGTTGCCTGGATTATCGAAGTAAGAATCCTGCCACTTTAAATATAGATGTGACTTTGAAAGCGAATTATGCCGGAAGGGATTATAGATGGAGTGGGAAAATTGTTCGGGTAGAGGGAGAAATCGATCCTTTGAGCCATATGATCACCTTAGTAGCTAGAGTCGAAGATCCTTATGGACGCGATCAAAGAAGCGACAGGCCACCTCTGGCGGTAGGCTTGTTTGTAGAAGCAGAAATCAAAGGAAAGCTAGTGAGAGATGTGGTAGTTATTCCGCGATCAGCTCTCAGGGGAACTGAAAGTGTACTAGAGATCGATGATGAAAATAAACTTCATTTTCGAACTGTCGATGTTCTAAGGAAAGATTCTGAGACAGTTGTCATCAGCTCAGGTCTCGAACCGGGAGAACGCATCTGTATCTCCCAGCTTGAAGCTGTTGTTGAAGGCATGAAAGTACGAGTTTTGAATGAAGATGAGTCTAACGCTTCAAGTAGCTCTGCTGGATATTAGCAATGATTAAAATTATGGAGTGGTTTGCAAGAAATCAGATTGCTGCCAACCTTGTTTTGTTGTTAATAATTGCCGGTGGTCTAATAACTATATCGGGAATCAAGCAGGAAGTCTTCCCAGAAATTGCTTCTGATTTAATCACGGTTTCTGTCCCTTATCTCGGGGCAGCTCCAGAAGAAGTTGAAGAAGCCGTGTGCGTCCTTATTGAGGAAGAAATTCAGAGTTTGGAGGGAATCAAAAGAATCACTTCGCGTGCATCGGAAGGAATTGGCTCTGTTACAATCGAACTTATTCCGGGAACAGATGTCCGGAGGCTCCTTGATGATGTTAAGGCTAGAGTTGATGCAATAGATACTTTTCCAGAAGAGACAGAAAAGCCGATAATCCAAGAGTTGCTGAATAGACGTCAGGTGATAAACCTCGCTATTTCCGGTGAAACGGACGAGAAGACCCTAAAGATTCTCAGTGAGCAGATTCGTGACGATATTTTAATGTTGCGTGGGATCACCCAGGCTGAAATCGCCAATATCAGGCCGTATGAAATTTCTATTGAAGTTTCCGAACAAGATTTGCGCCGTTTTGATTTAACTTTTGATGAAGTAGCGCAGGCAATCCGCCGTAGCTCGTTGGATTTGCCCGGCGGTTCCATTAAAACAGAGGGCGGGGAATTCTTATTACGAACCAAAGGCCAGGCTTATGTAGGTTTAGATTTTGAAAATATTGTGCTGCGGACTCGACCCGATGGAACTCGATTGAAAGTAGGCGATGTAGCTTCGGTTATTGACGGGTTTGCTGAGACAGATCAAGCGGCTCGTTTTGACCGCAAGCCAAGCGCTCTTATCCAGGTGTTTCGAGTTGGCAATGAAGATGCTATCCGGGTTGCTAGAGCAGTTAGACAATACGTAAGTGAAGCTCAAAAGAGAATGCCAGAAGGCATAAAGCTGACGATATGGAGTGATGATTCAGAAGTTCTTAAAAGTCGCCTTGATTTGTTATTCCAAAATGGACGAAGCGGATTCATATTAGTTTTTATCATGCTCGCACTTTTTTTACGATTGCGACTGGCATTCTGGGTAGCACTAGGAATTCCCGCATCCTTTCTCGGGGCCATATGGCTAATGCCTTCTCTTGATGTTTCAGTTAACATGATCTCTCTTTTCGCTTTCATCGTTGTCATAGGCATTGTCGTTGATGATGCAATTATAGTGGGTGAAAACATTTTCTCGGAATATGAAAAAGGTAAAACAGGTGTTCAAGCTGCCATAGATGGTGTTAGGGGAGTTGCTGTTCCTGTGGTATTCGCGGTGCTAACCACTGTCGCAGCTTTTTGGCCGCTTTTGAGGGTTGAAGGAATTATCGGGAAAATTATGAGATTCATTCCTGTCATCGTTATTTCCACTCTTTTATTTTCACTGTTTGAATCGCTTTTTATCCTGCCCTCCCACCTCTCCCATATGAGAAAGATTAAAAAAACATCGCCTCAAGGCTGGAAAGGCATCTGGGGTCGATTCCAGGATAAATTCAATGAATTATTCAAGAAGTTCATCGATCGTGTCTACAGACCTAGCTTAGAATTAGGGCTCAGATTGAGGTATATCACGGTTGCTGGCTTCATCTTAGTTTTGCTTTTAACAATCGGGTTAGTTGGCGGAGGCTGGATCAAATTTCTTTTCTTGCCCCGGATAGACGCGGATAATGTTATTGCTGATTTGACCATGCCACTTGGAACTCCTGTAGAAGCGACGGCTAATGCTGTGCACCGCTTGGAAGAAGCAGCTCTGAGATTACAGGACGAGCTTGAACTCGATCAATCCATCATCCGTCATGTGCTCTCTTCGATCGGCGAACAGCCCAGCCGAAATCAGGCGAGCGGGCCGAATGTGGCTACCGGTGTTTTTGCTGGCTCTCATCTTGGTGAGGTGAATATTGAGCTTATTCCCTCCGAAAAACGGAGAATCAGCAGTATCCAGGTTGCAAACCGCTGGCGGGAATTGACAGGCCCTATTCCCGATGCGGTTGAGCTGACTTTTTCCAGTTCGCTTTTTTCGGCCGGAGCACCGATTAACATCCAACTAGCAAGTTCGAATTACAAAGCCTTGAGAGAAGCCGCAGAACGTTTAAAAGATAAGCTTAAGGATTATCCAGGTGTTTTCGATGTTGCTGACTCCTTTCGATTAGGGAAGCAAGAAGTTAAGCTAGAGATAACTCCAGTTGCTGAATCCTTAGGATTAACTCTTTCTGATTTGGGGCGGCAGGTCCGACAGGCATTTTATGGCGAAGAAGTGCAGCGGATCCAGCGCGGCCGGGATGAAATAAAAGTAATGGTCCGCTATCCATTCGAAGAGAGGCGCTCCTTGGGAAACCTGGAAAATAAACGAATTAGGACATCTGGAGGAATTGCTGTGCCTTTTTCGGCGGCTGCAAAGGCAACATTGGGACGGGGATATTCCACCATAGAGAGAACAGACAGGCGGCGAACGATTAGCATTACAGCGGATGTGGATGAGAGCAGAGCCAATGCTAATGAGTTGCTCACGGACATAACAACAAATGTTTTGCCCCCCTTATTGGCAGATTATCCAGGGGTTTCTTATTCTTTAGAAGGTGAACAGAGGGATCAAAGTGAAGCTCTGAGCAGCTTAAGAAATGGCTTCATACTTGCTTTATTTATTATCTATGCTTTACTGGCAATACCGTTTAGATCATACATTCAGCCAATTCTTGTCATGGCGGTTATTCCTTTTGGAATGGTGGGAGCTATCTGGGGCCATATCATAATGGGAATAGATCTAACCATCCTGTCATTTTTCGGCATAGTTGCCCTAGCCGGTGTAGTTGTCAATGACAGCCTCGTTCTAGTGGACTTTATCAATCGCTTCCGAGCTTCAGGTGAGCGCACTGAAAAAGCCATCCGGGAGGCCGGTGTGATCCGATTCCGTCCGATCATACTGACATCTATCACAACTTTTGCCGGGCTAACGCCATTGTTGCTCGAGCGAAGCTTACAGGCGCGTTTCCTCATTCCCATGGCTGTTTCCTTGGCTTTTGGTGTTGTTTTTGCGACCTTCATAACCCTTGTTCTGGTACCAGTCAGTTATCAGATCTTAGAGGATATAAAAGCTAAGTTTCTTAGGCTATTGGGCTTGCGCAGGAGAGAAGCATAAAAACCTTTATTGATTCCGGATAATTACGGACGATTGACTCTCTTAGTATAAGCTTTCACATCAAATTTTGATTGGGCCCCTCTGTTACTCATAAAACGGATTTTCCCAAAAATGGGCCTTGGAAACCAGGCACGGTCATGAACTCCGCCAATAGACCAAGCGACGCCTACATAGCCATTTGGGTCTCGGCCATCGAGTTCGTATTTGTCATTGAGACAAATCGCAATTTTTAGGGCTTCCTCCGGTGTCTCTGTCCACTCCAATATTTTTTTTGCCCAATACATTCTCATATAGCCGTGCATTTTCCCTGTTTTCATCATTTCCTTCTGAGCAGCGTTCCATAAGTCATCATGAGTTTGGGCAGTTTCAAGCTGTTCAAGCGAATAGAGATATTCCCTTCTATCATGTCGATGCTCGTTGAGTGTTTTTTTTGCCCAATCCGGAAAGCCTTTAAAGTTATCGTAGTGCTCATTATAAAAACAGAAATTATCTGCGAGTTCCCGTCTCACGATGAGTTCTTCCAGAAAAGCTTGTCGCCTACTTGCGGGATGGCTGCTTTTTTTGATCGCAAGAGCAACTCGCTGGGCGGAGATCTGACCAAAATGAAGATAGGGGGATAGGTTTGATTGGCCATCCTGGTTTGGATCGTTTCTTTTTGCATCATAGTCTGAAAGCTTATTCTGTATAAAATGGCTCAACATTTGCTTTGCTGCTTTCTCCCCGGGCTTAATCCAGTCAACTTCCAAAACACTCTTATCTACTTTTAAACTCTTCTTCGCTCTCTTCCAATCTGTCTCCTCTACTTTTTCTTTCCAGGAAAAAGGATGATTCTTGAGATTCGGAAAGTCATCCATAAATTCACTCAGCTGGCGTTTCACTTTTGGTCGGAAAGTATAGGCAGCAAATTCCTGTTTGGGCGAGGCTATCCAGCTGGGAATTATATTATGGGCATCCACTTCATAAACAGGAATATCAATCCCGTCCATGACATTTTTTTTCCACGCTCTTTTCAACCTCAGCGGATCAAAGTCAGTGACAAGAGCACTTATCTTGTTTTGCACCGCAAATTTCGCTATCTCCTTTTCGGGTGAGCCCAAAACAAGAAAAAAAGAAATATTTTTTGCTCTTAGATTTTTCTCTGTTTCCTCGAGGCCCTTGAGCATAAAAGCGTATTGTCTGATAGTCGCTCCAAGAAATTGAGGGACTAAACAGAAAATAACCGCCAGAGATGTCCTTTGTTTGAAAGCAAGTTCCTGGGAAAAGAAGAGTGCCCAATTATCATGAGCCCGCTGGTCTCGACTCATCCAATAGACTATAGGACCGGGTTTCTCCTCTGCTTGTTTTAGTATCCTGACGCGTTCACTTTTCATGTTTTTTTGTTAGTAATTATATACTAATTGATGTTTTGAAAGTATAATATGATTTTTCATTATGCTGTTCTTTTGGTCAGCGTCGCATTAATATAAAAGATACTTTTTGGTATTATATTCCAGAGAGGTTCGTGTATGAAGATAATAAGAAAAAATATTTATATTGTTATTATTTTTTGCCTGTTATTAACATTTTCAAATGCCTATTCGCAGTGGTTCTTCGACGTGGAAACAGGAGCGGCTTTCAGCGGATATAATAATGTTAGAATACCTAGAGATACAGGTACCCAATTCTCCCTCTCCAAGGATCTGAAAACAGACTCCGCCTTTTTCTTCCGTTTGCGGCTGGGTTATCAAATAGGTCAAAAACACACCATATCTCTTCTTTTGGCTCCCTTGAGTCTTAATGCTTCGGGCACTGTTAACAAATCAATCAGATTTTTTGAGGAAGATTTTCCCGCTGATGTACCACTAAAGGCTATCTACCGATTTAATTCTTA
>JABAOF010000056.1_pt2 | contig 13229 bp, 13 predicted proteins | sample 7062171 | NCBI WGS metagenome assembly JABAOF01 (sample SAMN14538628, study PRJNA623070) | marine sediment metagenome | biome: marine biome [ENVO:00000428]; feature: marine pelagic biome [ENVO:01000023]; material: deep marine sediment [ENVO:00002113] | place: India: Gulf of Khambhat ...
AAATATCCCGCCGTAGAGTAAGCTCATCACCGCGCGAACGGTCTCAAGCGCGGTATCGATGGGGAACTGGATCGCTGCGGGGATGCCTTGGTCGGGAGGATCACTTGGGTGGATGAACACAACCGCTCCCCGACGGTTCATCTCGGCGAACAAATGGTCATTCTCCGGGTCACCCACATAATGCCCGAGCACGTTCGACAACATGATCACCCCATCGAGCTCGAGTGTGTCTAAAGCATAGGTCGCCTCTTCTAACGAACCGTCAAGATCAGGCAGGGGCAGTGTAGCAAAGCCACCAAAGCGCGACGGATGTTCGCTCCGAAGGGAAGCCAGGAATTCGTTACACCTTCTGCTCAAGTCGCGGGCGAACGCTTCACTCTCGAAATAAATGCCTGCTGGTATGGATGCCATCCCCACCGCGATCTTGTGCTTGTCCATCACCGCCAGGTGTTCTTCCAGGGTCCAATTGGGCAAGGCCAGTCCGAACATCACCCTACTGCTTACCCTTTCCAATACCTCGAGATAGAACTTGGGTAAGACATGATGATGCACATCGATGCGATAGGGTTCTTTGGTATTAACCGGTTGTCTCTTGATCATGACCATCTTTCCTTCACGTCCGGCTGGATTCAGCTTTGGGGAGACCGGCTTCCCTCTGCTGCACAGACAAAGCGCCGAAATGGAAGAGTTTGAATACATCAGCTGCCAGCGTCTCAGCATCTTCGTAGAGACTACGGATTTGTGCATCGTGCTGCATGCTGTTCAGCAAGTTGAAGGCAGCCATAAGGACCTCTGGTCGAATGTCCGCCCGGATATCGCCCTCTTGCTGACTCTTAACGAGGAATTGCATCACCCGCCGTAAACCATGGCTCAGATCGACCTTCAGCGGGATCAGATCTTCAAAGAACTCCGGCCCCGGTCGTGCTGTGATCGTCTGTTTTATGGCCAGGATCCGCTTCAGCTTTTCCTGGAAAGAGACATTGGAAGCCTCAATCATATCGATCTGCTGGAGAGCTTCATCGACCCACAGCTCGACGATTCGTCGTGCCAGCGCCTCCTTGTTCTCGAAATACTTGTAAAAGGTCGGCTTGCTCACACCCGCCTGTCGGCAGATCTCTTCCACTGTGACCCGACGCATACCGTGCCTTACGAATAAGTTTTCTCCCGTTTCGATCAATTGCTCACGCTTTCGGGACATATTAAACCGCCCCTATAGTTAACGTTATCGCGAATTTTAACGTAATACGTAAATATTAGCACATTTCGTAAAGTCTTGTCAAGCGGCTATGCCTGGATAGTATGAACAGGAGGAGCACTGAATTTCCTATTGAGCGGAGCCGGAGTCGAGTTGGCACTATCGAAAACGTATGTCGACAAAGAATGACTTCGCCGTTCTTTAACCACCACGGGAAATAATCTTGGCATGTGAACTGCTGTTCAACCAACAAGGTGACCAGCCAGTCGCCCTTATGAGATGGATTCTTGGAACTGGAGGTGATTTCTAATCGAGAGAGGAGCCTTCAACGGGCAGATTCACCGAAACCCGGAAGCCATGCTCTCCACTCTCCGCAAAGATGGAGCCACCATGCGCTTCGACGATCGATTTCACGATCGCCAAGCCCAACCCACTCCCCGGGAAAGTAGAAGCGTTACCGGCCCGGTAGAATCGCTGGAATAGATGGGGGATCTCTTCCTCGGAGATCCCGATCCCGGTGTCCTCCACCGAAAGTTCAACATCTCCCCCTTCAACCTTGACTCCCACCTTAACGCTCTCGCCCTGCGACGTGAATTTCACCGCGTTGTCGAGCAGGTTCCCCACCACGCGACTTAACTGGGACGGTCGACCCATGACCTCGACACCCTCCTCGGGAAGGTCCAGCGTGAAGGAAACCCCTTTCTGCTCAGCCCAGGAGGCATAGGTCTCACTCTCCTTGCGGAGCAGTTCGGATAAGTTAACTGCTACGACCCGCTCCTCGGTCTCCCCCGATTCCAACCTAGAGAGATCGAGCAGGGATTTGGTCATCCCCTCCAGACGATCCACCTGCTCGAGCGCCTCCTCGATATAACGATCCGAATCCACTTTCCCCGTATCTCCCCTCGCCAACTCAAGGTTGGTACGCAGCGCCGTCAGGGGTGTGTTAATCTCGTGCGCGGCGTCGGATACAAAGCGGCGCAACGAGACTACGGTCTTCTCGACCATCGAGGCCATGTGGTTGAACCCACGCGAAAGCGCCCCGAGCTCATCCTGGCGCTCTACCTCGGTGCGAATGGCGTAATCCCCCTCCGCCATCCGCACCGTGCTCTCAGCCAATACGATCAAGGGTTCACTCAAACGTCGGCTAATCCATATCCCCACCCCACTGGCGAGCAGAACGGATAAGGCCCCTGCAATAAGAAATCCCACCAGGATGCTGCGGATGATCTCACGACCATAGGCTGGACCCTCGGACACCATGATGTACCTGACCATACCTTCTGGATTCTGAATTTTAATCTGACGCTCCTGCGAAGAGCGCACCTCCGATCCAGAGTGCTCGCCGCCAGCGTTCAAACCGAAAGATGTCAGGCCGAGAGGGTATGCCCCAAAAATAGTTTCGCCCACAGTCCGGTTGGTGGTTGGAGCCATTGGCACCGTCATTGACAGCACGCGCTCCCCAGTCCCCAGCACTTCCTCCCAGACGATCCTCTCCCCGGTTGGCGCATCCCTCCCCAGGACCATGTAAGGCTGATAATGGATCACCTCTCCAACAGCCACACCCGACAGAGCCTCCGCCTGCACACCAAGGGTGAGGTTGTACCCAGCGGGTGGACCTGTATCCACCAGCATCTCTTTATTTTCGTCCAACACCCGAATGCGGGTCTGGGAAAGGAAGGCGGCGTTCTCCATATACCCCTGGAGTACGGCAGGATCGGAGTCATCCTCCATCAGCTCCACCAAGTTGGGAGGGAGTAAATTAATCGCTCTCTGAAGGTATTCATCTTCAAGCCCCGAGTAATAGGTCCTCAAGAGAAGCAGGAGGACAATCCCCAGGATGATGACACTGAGCCCTGTGATCCCCAGGAAGTTAAGCGGCAGACGCCAGCGCAGCGATCTTGTTCTCATCTCCACCCTCCTCGCACCCGCACATCGTCAGCAGGGAAACTCGCTTATGGATCGCGATTTAACCAGACTTTACACCTCAGTGGCGCGCATGGGAAGGCTGAGTATTTCGAGCGCGCAGGATTGAACGCAGTTTGCCCACATTCCCAGATCGGTTCCCAGCTGGTGCTAATTAATCGGACCCGAGGGAAGCACAATCTTGGTGTGCGTGTTGTATTTCAATACAACGGCTACAATGCGATCCCCCCGTTTCTCACCCCAGACGGTGATGAGATGGGATTCCCCGATCTCCTTCGGCGATCCTGCAGCTACCACCTCGTGAATCACTCCATCGACCGGCGGGCCGGAAGGTAGGACTTCATACACGATGGTATCCCCCGTCACCACCACCTCAATCATCGGACCAAACTCTACCGTCATCTGCTCCACGATTTGATCGAGGGGCGGCAGCTGCCTCACGAAGATGCTGTTGTCCTGTACATGGTCGACGATCCCTTGAATGGAGGGTTCGTACAATGGCAACCCCTCCGCCTCTTCCAATTGGTTGACCACCACCCCGGCGGCCATATCAACGATCGTGGATGATCCGCCAGCCGGATCCCCTCCAGCAAGCTGCCGTCCCGGGACGCATGCTCCTACAACGACGACGACCAGCAAGAGACCAACGAGCAAGCGCGTCCGTCTTTGCCCAACCCTCGCCTCTACACCACCGATCAGTGCCTTTTCTCTTTGATTTGTCTCTTCCATTTGCAGCCTCCCCTATTTGATTTCATATCCAAGCTTTCACTTTCATCCGATATAGGATTCAATTTCTGAAGTACTGGAGCACATCGGCCACCAGCCGCTCGCCCCGCAACTCCCCCCAGACGATCAGCGTGTTGCCTTGCCCAATCTCTTCGATCGATCCTGGCGCCACCTTCTGCTGGAGGGATCCACCGCCAGGCGACCCGGAAAAGTCGGTCACGTCCTTGTACACCAGTGTATCCTTGGTCACCAAGACCTCCACCACAGGCCACTCATCCACCGAGTCCAAATGCACAACGCCGGTCACAGGAAACTGGCTGATGAAGAGGCTGTTGTCCTCGCGGTGATGAAGCGGCCCTTGCGCCGCTGGTTCTTCATCTGGCAGTCGCGCATCTTGCTCCAACATTACGCCCATCCCCACTGCCTGGTCCCCTTCCTGGGAGACGATGAATTTCGTTTCCTGGGATCCCCCAACCATGGGATCCTCCCCAAGCAGACGCCCAGCAGTGAAGGCGGCGGCGATAAATAAGGCGGACAAAAAGCCCAATATCAAGACCTTCTTCATCCCTCCTCTCGGCGCACTTTCCATCCCTTTCCCATTTTCACCAGCCTCATCCTTCTCTCCAACTATGATCATTTCGTTTCTCCTTTCTTGATATCGTGCGGATTTACTCAACTTCACCCAATCATGAGATCAACGCAAAACCTCATACATGACGCAGCGCCTCAATGGGATCCAGTTGCGAGGCTTGGATCGCCGGATAGAGGCCAAAAATCACCCCCGTGAACATAGCCACGCCAAAGGAGAGCGGGATGCTCAGGGGGTCGAGCAGGGCTATGCCATCATGAAAGGAAGCCAGCGCCGGGATAAGCAGGATCCCCAAGGCGATTCCCAAGACCCCGCTGATCGAACTCAGGAGTATGGCTTCAATCAGGAATTGAAAGACCACATCCACCCGCTTGGCTCCCACAGCCCTGCGGACGCCGATCTCCCGCGTCCTCTCCGTGACGCTCACCAGCATGACGTTCATGATGCCGATCCCGCCCACCACCAGTGAAACGGCAGCCAGCGCCGTGAGGAGTACAGAGAAGGTGCGGGCCGCCTCCTGCTGAGCCCCCAGGAGCGCTTCCTTGGTGGTCAGATAAAAATCGTCCTCGAAATAGCCCTCTGCTGTCTCCTCGATCCCATGTCGTTCTCGGAGGAGCGAGCTGATCCCAGCCACAGCATCGTCCATCCTGGATTCATCGGTCACATGGGCTACGATCGTCACGGCAGGTTGCTCATCAAATAGCCCTTCAACCGTCGTACTGACGGGCAGATAGATTCCATCGTTCAGCCCCGAATGATCGTGCTTTGATGAATCAGCCTGGACCATCTCCGAGAGCACGCCGATGACCTCACACGTCTTTCGGTTGACCAGGATCGTCTCCCCCAGTGGATCTACCCCTTCAAAGAGATCCTCCGCGGTCTGATAGCCTAGGACGCACACCTCCTCCCAGGAAAGGACCTCAGCCGGCGTATAAAAGCGACCGTAGGCAAGAAAGGCCTCCGATCCAGGCTTTCCTTCCTCCTCCCAATCTGCGGGTTGAAGCTCTCCATTTGCTGCGATCGAATCAAGATAAGTGGCAACAGTCCCCCGGATGGTGACGTTGGAGAGAGCGACACGTCCATTGCGCACGCGACCGGTGCTGTAGACGGTCATCTCCACCCGATCGACGAGCTCCAGCGTTGAAGCCAGGACAAGCCCATCGTCATAACTCACAATCTGCCCCACCGGTACGCTTTCCCCCTGCTCAAGCTTGAAATTGGTGGTGATCTGAACCTGGTCGGAGCCCAAGAATCGAAATCTGGCCTCCACCGCCGCACGGGTCCCATTGCCCAATGCCAGCGTGGCGATGACCGAAGCCACCCCTATGATGATCCCCAACGAGGTGAGAGCAGCCCGCATCTGATTGGCGATGATCCCGCCCCACGCTGTTTTGAAGAGATTAGTTAACCCCATCGCCAGCCTCCTGGCCGATGATCTGGCCATCGCGCAGCGAAATCACCCGTTCCGCATAGGAGCTTGCGTGTTCGCTGTGCGTCACCATCAGGATCGTGCGCCCCTCCCTATGCAGACTGGCCAGTAAGCCTAGAATCTCCTCCCCGGTGACGCTGTCAAGGTTACCTGTAGGCTCATCCGCCAGGATCAGCGCTGGATCTGTCACCAGGGCGCGGGCAATAGCCACCCGCTGCCGCTCCCCTCCCGATAACTCCGCCGGGCGATGGCGAAGGCGCTTTTCAAGACCGACCCTTACCAAGGCCGCCTCGGCCTTCCTGCCAGCACCATTCACGCCAGCCCGGTACAGCAGTGGTAGCGTCACGTTCTCCAGGGCATCCAGGCGGGGAAGCAGGTTGAAATCCTGAAAGATGATCCCCACCCTCTCGTTGCGGACGAGGGCACGCTCATCGTCTGAAAGGCTTTTAACGTCCCGACCCTCCAGACGGTACAATCCCTGAGTGGGGGTGTCCAAGCAGCTCAGCAGGTGAAGCAATGTCGATTTGCCGCTTCCCGACTGCCCCATCAGCGCTACGAACTCCCCCGCTCTAACCCGCAGGCTCACCCCACGTAAGGCGTTCACCGTTATCGAGCCCATCTGGTAGACCTTGGTGACCCCCTGCATTTCGATGACAATAAGTTCGTTAGAAGATAAAGTACGGGTGTCCATGACGCTCATTCCCCGATCACCTGATCGCCTTCGTTCAACCCGGCGAGAATCTCGACGTAGGAATCGCCTCGAAGCCCGACACGCACCGTTCGTTCGTGGCGAGAGCCGTTCTCCCAGATCCCCACCTCGGCGGTCCCATCCGAACGCGCTCGCACGAGAGATTTCGGTAAGCGGAGCACGTCTTCCCGGAGCGCGGTGATGATGGATGCGTCCACGGTCATCCCCGGCGCCAAGCCGTCCGGTAAATCCTCAATGGAGATGTACACCGCGTAGAGCGGACGGTCACCCGAGAGCCGCTGGGGGACAACCCGCTCGACCACCCCTTCGCCCTCCACATCCGGCCTGGCGTCGAAGTAGAGAACCACGCTCTGCCCGACCTGGACCTGGGGTAAATCCTCCTCGATCACCGTCACTTCTACCTCCAGGGAGTGCAAGTTTATTAGAAAGATGAATTTCGCATCCGGGGCGACGACGTCACCAGCCATGGCTTGAACCCGCAGGATGACACCATTGAAGGGGGCGAAGAGCTCCCTGGCGGCTAGGTCGGCTTCCGCATTGGCCAAGCGTACCTCCGCCTGACTTACACGCGCCTCAGCCTTTCCAAGTTCGTATGGGTCGGGCCCATCCTTCACTCTTTCCCACCTGCGCTCCGCAGCTGCCACGTGCGCTTCTGCGATGGCTACCTCGGCATCAAGGATCACCTGTTGGATCTGTGTAGGGTGACCCAGATACCAATTCAGGGTGGCGATCGCATGATTCAGCCTCTTGCGGGCCTCGGCTAGCTTCAATTTCGCCCTTGCCCGAGCTGGATGATCCTCAGGCTTGCCGGATTGGGCGTTATATTTAGCTTCTCTCCTGCCCACTTCCAGTTTTGCGAGCACCAGGGCGGCTTCGGCCTCTGCGATAGTCTCAGCGCTTGCCCGATTGCCCTCTTGCAGCACCAGGTTGCGATATTCGGCTTGTCTGAGCGCCTCCTGGGCTTTGGCCTCCTCCAACTGAGCTTGTGCGGTGACCATAGGGGCGTTATCCAGCAGGTCTTGCAGGGCGAGCTGCGCGGCGGCCAGTTCGGCTTTTGCATCCTCTACCGCCTGGAGTAGTTCGTCTCCATCCCCCAAGGTAGCCAGCAGTTGGCCCGCATGGACCATGTCCCCAGGCCGGACGAGCACATCCCCCAGAGAACCACCGACCCCCATCCCCAGGTTGGCTTCTTCAGAAGCCTCCAGCTTTCCGGGGGCGTTCACCGATTGGACCACATCCCCAATCGAGACCGGCACCGTCGCCGGTGCGACAGGGGTGGGATCAGCTCGTGGTTGGGCGCTTTGATAACCGAGGAGGCCCATCCCCGTCACGCCTAAAAGGCCGAAAACCAAGATAATGTTGCGTAGTGGAAGTCTCACAACTGCCTCCTGTAGATCGAATGACCACAGGATGCCAGCTCAGGGTTTCAATTCGGTTTCTAGTGGATTACAGTTTTGAAATCTTGCGATAAGGACTGGAAGTGGAGGAACGTCGTTCAGCACGTGAACGACGTTTAAATGGGATCCTGATCCAAAGGCCTAGCAAAGATCCGAGCGGTGCGGAATACCCGATTCTGGCAATCTAACAGGCCGGGCTCCCACGCCCGTAACTCCTGGCGGCATGTGAGCCGCCTCTGTTTCTATAGGTGAGAAGATCCGGAAATACACTTCCGTCAATCTGCCAGCCGGTAGCCAATCCCAGGCACGGTGAGGATCAATGTGGGTTTGCTCGGGTCGAGTTCCACTTTCTCCCGCAAGCGACGGATGTTCACGTTGACCGTGGAATCGCTTTCCACATCGGCATTGTACCCCCACACCGACTCGAGGATCTGCGCCCGGGTCAACACCTGACCTCGATTCTGGGCCAGGTAGACCAGCAATCGGAATTCTGTGGGGGAGAGATTGAGGATCACATCCCCACGGCGGACCAGGCCACGTGCCCGATCGATGACTAGATCTTCGATGTAAACCAGATCCGCGTCGGCCTCGGACAATTCCCCGTAGGCACGGCGGAGTAAAGCCCTGATGCGTGACAGCAGCTCACGCAGGCCATAAGGTTTGGTCACGTAGTCATCGGCGCCCATTTCCAAACCGAGAACTTTGTCCATTTCCTCGCCGTGCACCGTGAGCATGAGGATGGGTTGGCGCAGCTTCATCTGTCGCAGACGCCGGCATACGTCAAAGCCGGAACCGTCCGGCAACCTCACATCGAGGATGATCAGATCGGCGCCACGCTCGAGAGCATGGGTGATTCCCGCTTCACCGGTGGTCTCCCACGAAACATTGTATCCCTCTCGTTGCAATCCGTCGTGGAGGCTTTGTCCAACTGCTGGGTCATCTTCGACTAATAGAATGCGGTTGGGTTGGCGCATCGTATCCTTGCTTCCTTTGCATCATAACTATTTTATAGGATCTGTTCACGAAGCCAAGCGGATCCCGTCGTCTAAAACTCATTCATCGACTCTGATGCCAATTGTTCAATACCGCAGGCCAGGTTTCCATTCTTGAATCGATGTTAACTAGTCTAGGGGCGCAATGAATTGTGCCCCTAGAATAAGCATTGGTCCATCTAACGGCTGCGAGTTGCCTGCACTTGTGGCGCAGGCACAAGTGAGCGGCCGGGGATCGCCTCCTAACAGGCCACTCCATGAACGCGCATCTCTTGCTTGTGCGGCTGAATCCCCACTCCGCTCCCCAGAGTTGTTAGGCCGCAGGTGTAAGTATCCGCTTATGCATAAAGCGATCTCCGGACAGCGGATCGTGGCTCGGCAGATATACTGTCGGCTCTGCCTCCGCATAGCGCAGGATCTTGTCCATTGTCCCAATTGCAACCTCTACGTTGGCGCTTACTCCGTCCGGGTGTCTTTCAAGCAAAAGCTCCTCAAAATAGCTCGTGTCCCCGGCAAGAAAGTAACTGATTCCGTCAACCTTCGCTATTACAGAGACATGATTAGGAGTATGCCCCGGTGTTGGGACAATGACCACGTCGCCAGCATTCGTCACGGCATAGCTTTCTTCGAAGGGGCCAAAGGCCTTGGGCTCGAATTGAATAAAAGATGGAGCGAACCACTCCGGCCAGCGGTTCGGTAGGTATCCCTGCAGCATTCCAGCAAGACCCTGGGCACTCTGGTACTCATCCGCAGAGACGAGAAACTCGCTATTGGGAAAATGAGACGTTCCCCCAGCATGGTCGGTGTGGAAATGAGACAGGATGACCTTCCGTGCTGCTTCTGGGTTTAGACCAGAAGCTCGCATTTGAGGCCCTATCTCTTCCTCAGGTTTGACGTTCATGCGCACTGCAAGCCTGAAGTATGGTTGCCATCGGGGAAAGTAACCAGATTCCGACGTCCGAGCAGTCTCACCTGTATCGACAACGATCATGCCTTCAGCGTGTTCAATCACCCATGCATTAATCGGGAGCCAATCCGTCCAGGCTCGACCAAAGAGAACCTTGCCAAAACCTCCGCGGCCTTCTCTGCGCGTTTGCGAAACCTTGACCTTGACGCTGCCCGTTTGGAAAAGATGTATTGTTGTCAAAGGATTACCTCCATCATTTTGCTGCCTAACGGCTTCGAGCTGCCTGTCCTGGCTGGCCGCCAGGCCAGGGAGCAGCTCTGAGCCCTTCGATTTTACTCAGGATAAACTCCGCGCCGCCCCTGAGCTTGACGCAGGGGAGGCGCGTAGCCGAAGAGTCTGCTCCAGCGAATGGTTAGGCGGATATCAGGTACATTCTCAGGACATAGGTTACACTTTGCTGGCGTGATCTACCCTCTTCACACTCAATCCCACTTTAGACACAATATCGTGGATTTTGTTTGATTGCAACTCATAGCGTCCAATCTGATAGAAGCAGAAATACAGGTCACATATCACCCACTTCCTCTAAGCCTACATAATCTTCCTGCAGTGTGTTGCTCACAAAAACCTGATTGTGAAACACACGGATCGTACCGCCCCGGCTCACACGTCGCACCAGGAAGTGTCCCGGATCGTCATAAGGCTCGATCGCTGGTAGACCCATGCGGGCCGCTTCATCCCCAGCGCTTCGCGCGGCCGATCCTCGTTGAACTTTTCCCGAAATCGATCGAACTTCCGCTGCTGCCCTCGCAGGCTGCTCCCTGGTGGGATCGTCGCCTACTGCTTCAACGTGCGGTGCATGCGCTCGTGTATCCCATTCTGGTGTGGTTTCCCAGGCTCAATCAATTCAGGATAGATCCCCAGCTTGATGAACCACACTGAAAGCTACGAAAGCAACGCCAGCGCATTCGAGGCGAACGGCACCCCATTGTCCATCCGTATGCGCTCCGGAAGCCCGTAGCTCTCAAAAAGGCGCCTGAAATGGGCATAATTCTTCTCCAGCGAGATCGCAGGGTGTGCATCACACCCCAAGATGTAGCGCGAAGCTAGGTCGCTCACCGTCAATGAGAAGCACTAGCTCCTATTCTTCAGCAAGAACTGTCCTTTGTAATCTGCAGCCCAAATGTCGTTCGGCCCGCCAGGCTGGCTCTTCGGGCATCCCGGATGCGACCGGCGATATCGTCTCCTTGATTATACCAACCCGGCCCTTGAGAGGAACTTCGCTACCGTCGAAACTGCCGGAAGCTCACGATCCGCATCCCGGTATTACATTACATCCAACTGCCTCGCAGGTCCCCAAGTGGGATGCTTCTGCCTGAGTTCAACCAGCTCCCTCTGAAGCGATCATCGGCATCATTGCGAATGTTGCACAAGAAGTCTGGAGGGCTGGACAACCAATGGTAGTTCGAGCCGTTTTCCGTTCTCCACGCTACTGACTTCTGCTGCAGACAGAACCATGGAATCCTCACAGCAACGCTTGTAGGTGATACCACGATTGGCACTGTTGGTTTCTACGCCTCGATGGACCTAAAAACGAAATAACGAGGGAAGCTTCGCTGCCCACAACCGGATGGCATTCCAATCACGCCGATCCCCAGCCTGAGCCTGGACGATCACCATGGCGAACACCACCGCCCACCATTTCAAACGGCCGTATTCCATTCGACCTCCAAAGACCCCGATTGTGGCGGGTATGTAGGGGCGAGTCGCCCTCAGGATGGGTCGCAGATAATTTGAAATTGTGGCATAGCGCTCTCGAAAGCTGAGCCGGCCTTCGTTTCTTGGAGCTTTGGGGAGGTTTTCATCAACGTGGATGTTCAACCCCTCCATGTTCCTTTCATTGACTATTGTGAGGTTCATCGCCATGACAAATATCGCCAAAGGCGTCGTCTCAAATGCACTTCTATTCTTCTTGAGGAAACGCAAGGCAGAGCGATGCCAACCCAAAATCATCGGTCCCCCAACTACCACTCCATCGTACCAATCGAGTGTTCCCACTTCTGTGATTGGCTTGACATCCACTTCCAAATCACTTTTTTTCAGTTCTTCACCAATCGCCTCAGCCACTTCAGCTGTAGAACCAGCCATCGAAGCATATGCAACCAGAACTTTTTTCATTCGAACTTCACCTGGAGATTCACGTATCTAGCTGGTCTGATGATGTCGGTCTAATTAACCTTCATAAAGCCAAGCGTGCGCCAAAGTACCTTCATCACCTTATGACCAAAGTCCGATCCGAGGAATTGATTCGGGCAACTGCCTGGAATCACGGCGATGCCATTTTCGTGGCAGATCCGCACCGCCTCTTGAGAGACGCTGGTCATACCCGGAGTCAAACCCGGCTTGGTTCCCAACATGCAATGCATCCAAACACGCTTGATCCCTAATTCGACACATTCCTGAACAATGGTTTCGGTGACTTTCGGATTGGTAAGTACGAACACAGCATCTGGTTTTTCCGGAATTGACTTTAAATCTGGGTAGCAGGGGGCACCATCAAAATTGGTAAGACGTGGATTTATTGCACTCACGCGATAACCATTTTCTTTGAAGGTGCGATAAGCCAGATTACAGCCCGTCTCGCGCTGATCCGAAACGCCAACTACGGCGATGTTTTCCTGGGTGAGGAAATCATCGACTAAAGCTTCTAATTTCGACATATGCACTCCTTTCTTTCGTCCTAGGATTTAGGTCTTTCGATGATGACATTCAGAGTATTAGAAGTTGTGGTCTCCCTTGCCGATTAGGTACATTTGACCGAAAAGATTCTTCAATGAAACCTCGATCTTCCCAATTTGTCAGGTGATGAATGGCGTTGTTTTTGCTACCGACCATCACTCTATCGTATCTTTTTAAAATATGAGGTTTCTGACTCCTTGGCGCGATTGGCGCACATGGCTTTTCTGCCGATATGAGCACCCTGCTTGATATCCATACACCTGCCCAATGGGACCAAGCGTCGGGCCTTCAATCGTTCGAGAGCCAGAGAGATTAGCGGGTTGAGAAAAAATGTTAACCACGAACGAGAAACGTGATGAACTGATCATCAAGTTTCATCCGGATCCAATCAAGCGAATTGATTATATGAACGCGCTGCACCTCCACCTACACTGGTAGTTGTCCAAACAATCAGAGAGAAGAGGTGCAGCATGAACACCATCATAGGCTGTGATGCCCACAGACGCCACTCGCTTTTCGCCGTTCTCGACACTCATACTTTGTCCGTTGTCCAGACCCGGGTCAATCACCAACCCAGCGTCATACGAGAATTCCTTTCCGATTACCCAGAAGGAACTCCCGTC
>JABAOF010017425.1_pt1 | contig 13225 bp, 12 predicted proteins | sample 7062171 | NCBI WGS metagenome assembly JABAOF01 (sample SAMN14538628, study PRJNA623070) | marine sediment metagenome | biome: marine biome [ENVO:00000428]; feature: marine pelagic biome [ENVO:01000023]; material: deep marine sediment [ENVO:00002113] | place: India: Gulf of Khambhat ...
ACCTCAGAGATGGTGGATGCCTCAAAAGAGCTGCTTGGATTTTTAGGAGTGCCATGTGTCCAATCCCCAAGGGATGGCGAGGCCCAAGCGAGCTACATGGCATCCAAAGGACATGTGTGGGCTGCTGCTTCGCAGGATTTTGACTCTTTGCTATTTGGTGCCCCAACTCTTATAAGGAATCTAACGATAACAGGTAAGAGAAAGCTACCAAGAAGAAGAGAATATGTAATGGTCGAGCCTGAGGAGGTAACTTTGAACGAGACCTTGGCCTCACTTGAAATCTCGAGGGAGCAACTCGTCGATATCGCGATACTGGTTGGAACGGATTTTAATGAAGGAATAAAAGGTATTGGCCCGAAAAAGGCCCTGAAACTGATAAAAGAGCATGAAAATCTGGAAAAGGTGATGGATGAGAAAGGTTTTACAATCGAGAATTTTGAAGAGGTGAGAGACATATTCTTGGATCCAGAGATTACGGATGAATATGAGATATCACTGCATAAAATCGATGTAAATGGAGTTGTGAAATTTCTGGTGGATAACTACGATTTTTCTGAAGGCAGGGTAAAAAGTGCGTTGGATAAAGTGGAAATTAAAAGGAATGATGAAGCACAGAAGAAATTGAACGAATGGTCCTAGGGGATGATAGCACGAAAGAAACCGAGAAAATATATGCTAAATTTGAAAAAAATAAGAATAAAATTTTCACACCAAAAGTTCTGGAGAAGAGCTGTAGGATGGATATCAACAAGGTGAGGAGTGGTCTATCAAAGTTGCTGAAAGAGAAAAGGATAGAACGCGTTTCAAGGGGTAAATATCGGTATTCCAAGCCCTCTATACCTGCCAAACCTACAAAACCCCTCTCCAAAGAAAAGATCGAGCGTTATCTTCAGACCCTTGAGAAGACATGCGAGATCGCAATTCACGAACTCATGTTAACCGAACCTTTGGTTGGGAAGGAAGATAAATCAGAAATTGAGCATCAAATGGCCTATTTTGCCAGATATCTCATCAAATCACGATGGGAATTGAAATACGGCCCAAAGGAACTTATTGATGTGGATGAAGCAATATTCAAAAAGGCCAGAAGAATCCATGAGTGGTCCAAATACATATTCGATAAGAGTCAAATGCAGAAGAAATAATTTTTTCACTCAAGCGAATGAATAGATGCCATTTAATATCAAAAAATTATTATGCAACTAACTTTATTATCCCAAATCCAAAGTGATTACCATGGCAGAAGAGGAAGACAAGCTAACAAAAGAAAAGGTACTGGCCAATTACTATGGTGACGAAGGTGTAACCGCTCTTATTACCTTGAAGGTGGATACCCAGAATGTAGAATCCCTCGCAAAAGAAATTTCGAAACATGAGGATGTGGAGGACGTTTTTTTAGTCACCGGCGATATAGATATCATCGCAAAGGGTCACTTCAAGAACTATGATAGCTGCAACGATTTTATATTAAATTCTGTAAGATCTTTAGAGGGTGTAAAGGACACAAGAACGCTGATGGTTGTGACCACATATAAGGAACGGGGCTCCAGAAAGCAAATGTAGAGAAATGTTATTCTAAAAGAGGCCGAATTATCCAAATTTACCTTAAAACCGGGTATTTTACACTGTATTATACATTTTTATCCACAATAAAACCAATAAAATGATATATTCGGCTTAAAACCATTCAAAAGATTTAAGTTTTGGATTGCGTTACGGGTTCTGATGCGGTTCAATAGGTGCTCTCATGGCAGATACCAAGGCAAGAATGGATCAGGTTATTGAAGTCTTGGATCAGCTTGCCGAAGACACCTCTGTCCCTAGGAACATAAGAAGGGGCGCGACCCAGGCGAAGGAAATTTTGTTGAATCCCAAGGAAGCTTTAGATTTGAGGACGGCAAGCGCGGTATTTATTTTGGACGAACTTGCCAACGATCCCAACATTCCTCTGCACGGCAGGACCCTGATTTGGAACATAATATCTCAGCTTGAAACGTTAAAATAAATCCCAGGTATAATATCTGTTGACATATTCCTAACCTCTCATAACACCTCCTCACCTCCTTTTTTAAACCCACTCAACATGTCCTCTTTCAATTCCCACCCACCATCCCCCTCCTCCATCCCTGTCTATCATCCCTATATGCCATCTCCTTCCACCATCCCTATCCACCATTCGTATCCGCCATCCATATCCACCATCCCTCTCCACGATCCCTATCTATCATCCCCATCTGCCATCTCCTTCCACTATCCCTATCCACCATCCTTTATTATTAAAAATTCTAGATAATTTATAATAATTCTACACAATAATCGATATTTCCCGAACTTGGACCTTAACGCTCGTTCATAACCGTTACGTATATTATTTGTAATTGTGATATGGAAGCTATGCTGTTGATCAGAGATTTTCATACAAAAGACCTAAAGCCTGTAACGGCTTTGATCGCTGACACATTTGATAGAAACTATAATCCAGAATTCTATCTTTCAATTTTGGAGAGAATGCCAAACGGCTTTTTGATCGTTGAGGATGAGCATGGAATGGTGGGTGTTCTCGCAGCTGTGATCTCTGCACCAAAAGAGGCAAGAATTCTGCTTATGGCTGTTCGTCCTATATATAGGAACAGAGGAATAGGAACTATGCTCTTAAATGAATTCATTTCTAGATGTGTCTCAATGGATCTAAAGGCTGTGAATTTAGAGGTTAGAATAAGCAATGAAAAAGCCATAAGATTCTATGATACAAAAGGTTTCAATATCATATCACTGTTGCCAAATTACTATGAGGATGGCGAGGCAGGTTATCTCATGAGAAAGGTACTTTAAAATTTATTTTGGAATAGAAATTACTCGTATCCTCTTCTATCATCATATGGATATCTATTCCAAAAGTGATATGGGCTCATTTCCTTCTGCGAACCGGTAATATCAGTTGATAGGCCAGCATAATAGGAGCCGTGTCTCTCCTTGATCTGATCTTCGATCGTTTTGCTGCGTTTCATGGCCAGCCTGATATGCTTCGCTTCTATAAACTCATCTTTATCGATTGTAGCGATATCTCCTGCGGCACGAATCAATCCACCCATCTCTCTCAATCGAAGGCTCAGAGCATGGTTCTTATTATCTATTTCCTTTGCCCTTCTGTTCGACTCCTGGATTAGGGCAAGAACGGCCTCATTTGTTGCATGCGGAATCTTGCCGTCCATTATTATCTCCTGTGCCACGAATTGCGCCATTTTGGCTCTATTCAACTCGTTGTCCTCCATGGTTGTTTCCACCAGGATTTCATAACCTGAACCGATGATACGAGACCTCAGAGGGGAGAGTATGCTTGGAAGATCCTGGATATTACAGGCCCCCACGAATATGAAATCGCATGGGACATTGTTGACCTTGACGCTGGCTCCTGCACTCTGGGGATTTCTCGCTGTGATGGGAAACCGTTTTTCCTGCATCGCCGTTAGAATGTACCGCTGTAAATGTCCTAGATGTGGGAGCTCGTCTATGAACAGCACTCCTTGATGCGCTTCATGAACAGAGCCTGGAACAACCCTATCAAAAGGCTGAACACCCAATTGCGGGTGTCCTCCGTACGGGTCGTGTTTCACATCTCCCAATAGCTCCGTTTCACTCGCCCCAGTGGCGAGGACAACTGGCTTTCTTTCCAACGGCACCAAGACCTTTCTTGGATCAACCTTCTCGAACTCTCTACGCTTTTCAAGAGCCTTTTGATCCAGAACCTTAATCATGTTACCAGCGCGCTCGAATACCACAACCTCCTCCTTGCCGAAGCGTTTCCTGGTTGTTGTCACCCTTTCGTTCTTTTTACCCAGCTGTCCCACAGTAACTTCGATGAGACCACCAAAAATATCACTGAATGGATTGTTAGACTGTTTCTGCCCAACGATCTTCATTTCGCCGCATTTCGGACAAAAACGCTCAGATACTGTGGAAAAAGCCCCGCAACTCATGCACTTGTACCCTAATTTCTCAGCCACATTTATTGGCGCTTCTTTGGGATCGATGAGCTCTCCTTCCGCGAATTCCTTTGTCTCCCTTTCCTTGTAAACATATTCTTTGTCTTTGATTTCTACAAAAGGCCTCTCAGGATTTTCGGGGTTGTGAACAACTCTAACCTCCTCTGTTGGAGGTTGTAAGTGTAACGACAAAGCCTGTGCGATCATCGATTTTCCAGTGCCAGGGGGGCCAACCAGCAGAAAATGTCTTCTTTGAGCTGCAGCAACATAAGCGAGTCTTACAGCCTCATCCTGGCCAATCACCCTCTGCAGCGGATCTTGTGGTATCTGAATATCCGCTGTGGTGGTTATGCTATCGACGGAAGGGATTTTCGCCTCTTTAGGCTCTTGTTTCGTAGCTTTCGGCTTAGCCATTACAACACTGACCCCATTTTTTATGCTTTTTTATACCATTTATCGCTATATCAATATAGGCAATCTCTTATAGGTAGTCCTAACTCAAATCATTTTTGGTTAGAATCTCTATGGAAGTCAATTGTTTGGAGACATTGCCCAATTTACTACCAACAATGGTGGATACTCCTTTTTCTGCCGCTATATCCACAAGTCTTTGGGTGATTATGCCGTCAAATACCAGAGTCTTGACATTATTGGAGGTTTTTTTGAGAGTTTCAGCCAGATTTCTTACTGGTGTCTCATCCACAACCGAGCCAGTAGGATTGAGCATCTGTGCCTTTGAACTGCCTGTTAAACTGTCCAGTATGTTCTTATATTTAACCTGCTGATCGGACAGTATTTTCCCCTTTTTACCCGTTTCTTTTGTGGGTGGGACCCTGTTGGCAGGGGGCCTTTTAGCTGTTGCCCTTGAAGGTTTGTTTTCTCTGCCTTTTCCTGCCTGAACATTCGCCGGTACTTTCTCAGGGTTTTTTGTGCCGACTGAAGGTAATTCTATTCCCTCCAAACCGTACATCTCTATATATTGTTCTGCTGGTATTTTATTTCTCAGCCCCTTCATGATCTGTTTCTGAGTCAGATCCTCCACCTCTCTGGTTTGAGGGGCTCGAGCAACGAAGTCCACTTCTGCTACCTGTAAAAGTTCTCTGAGTATGAGTTCTCCGCCTCTATCTCCATCCACGAAGGCTGTCACAACCCTTTCCCTTGAGAGGTCCTGTATGGTCCTGGGAATATTCGTGCCTTCCACTGCAATTGCGTTCTTTATTCCATGTTTTAGGAGATTCAACACATCCGCTCTGCCTTCAACCACTATTATTGCATCTGAAGTTGGAACATTGGGTCCAGATGGGCATTTATCCTTTCCGTAGTGAATGACCTCCTCAACCTGAACCGACTGTCTCACAGATGCTGTGAGACTCTCTCCTGTGTGATTGGATTCAGCCATTAGTGTGGAAAGGAGGATCTTCGCCCTCTCAACGATCTTCTTCTTTTTGGCCAGCCTAACATCTTCAACTTTCGTTATCTTGATATTGGCTCTGCATGGCCCAACCCTGTCTATGGTTTCCAGGGCTGAGGCAAGAATGACGGTCTCCACCTGATCCAGGCTTGAGGGAATGGTAATTTCACCCTCCGATTTGCCCTTGTTTTGGCCTATTTCCACCTCTATTCTTCCGATTCTTCCGCTTTTCTGCATATCTCTCAAATCTAGTTCGTTTCCTAACAATCCTTCGGTTTGTCCGAATATTGCTCCTACGACATCCGGTTTTTCTACTATACCCTCCGCGACAATACTCGCAATGATAAGATATTTGGTAGTACTCGGATCTATATTCATTTATTTCACCTCTTTTTATCGATTTTTCGAAGAAAAATGACCTCGTCCACACAACAATGAGACATTGGTTTCTACCCTTCTTGGAGAGTAAACCCTTCACGTTTTTTTGTTTTAAAGCGAGTTAATGTCCCAAATGGTGTAATATTAACGTGTGAATCAATGAAATTGATGATAGTATCATACATTCATAGTCATTTTTCTGCATCACCCTATTAATCCTAGTTTTATTTAAAAGTTTCGTAGGTTTTATTGAGAGCGTCAAATTATGCCCCCCCTTCCTTTCCCCCTCCACCCACCCATATTTAAACACTTGAAATGGAAAAGTCTGTAAAGTTGACATCCACGGCTTATGAAGCCCTTAAATCGAGAAATACAACTGTTACCATTTATAAAATCCATTATTGGAAGTTAATGTTTTGGTTTAATCTCATGATTTAGGGCCTATTATCTCGAGGTTTTCTTGAGTTTAAGAGGCTTTCCAACAGGGAAGAATAGGCCCAGTAAAAAGAGGATTATCATGCACGGTAGTATGATGAAAAAGGTGAGAATCATCACTGCAGATGGCAGATTGCTTCCAATACTTCTCAATGCCGTCTGAATTGCAATTATGAATATGAACATCGTAATCAGAGTCATTACAATATACAAAGACTCGCGAAAGTTGTAGTTCCAATCAACCTTCCCTCTAGGATATCTCAGCCCTAGATATAAGAGTCCGAAAAATATTATTATGCATAGGGCCCACCAAATTGGTATACCCAGCCAAAGTAAAATCACAAAGCCGCCGAGCACCAGAAAAAGAAACATCCAATCCAGGTCATCACCGCTCCTTCTCATTTATATAATTTTGTAAGCGTTCTTGAAGCATCGCCTTTTTGCCGTATGGCTTTAAACCCAACCGCTTACATTCGTTCTCCAATTGTGATATCGTCATGATCGCGATATCCTCGTCCGTTAACATTACTGGAGGTGGTGGGGGCGGAGGAGGAAGCTTTTCTGGAACTTTCTCAGGTGGCATGGGTGTAGCGGGAGCTTCAGCAACAGGAGCTGGGACCTCAGGTTCGGACTTGGCCTTTTTTATTCTCTCTTCCCACTCATTGATGGATGGTTTTATCTTCTGAACCGCGCTCATGAGATGAGACATCTTAACACCAAGAGGTATTTTCTTGCCTTTTGATGAACTTGAAAATATATCCTCCTTACTCAATGCCAGCATCTTAGCCTCTTCCACCACAGCAAATACATCCTCTCCGCTAAAGCCGTCAGTGGCCTTTGCAAGGGTATCAAAATCAATATCACCGATCTTTGGAACATCCGCAAGATTCAGCTCAAAGATTCTCTTTCTATCATTAACATCAGGAGGAGGTACAAAAATCTTCTTGTCGAATCTACCGCGAGTAAATAGTGATGGATCCAAGGCATCTGGATTCTCAGAGGTGGCAACGATAACAATCATATCGTTAGGTCGAATATTATCCAGCATCGATAGAAAGACGGATAATGCTTTCTTGCCCTCCTCCTTTTCGAGATTCTCTTGAGAGGCGATTGAATCTATATCTGAAATGAACAATATTGCAGGAGCCATATCTCTAAGCATGGACCATAAACCTTTAATCGCCAGTGTGCCCTCAGCGTTTATCGCGTATAAGAGCTCGCCACCAGTCACTTCCTGAAATGGAATACTATGTTGATTTGCAATTGCCTTCATAAGATATGTCTTCCCGCAACCTGGCGGGCTGTGAAGAAGAATCGCTCTGCCTGTTCTCAGCTTGAATCTCTCTATCAACTTTCTTTTGGTAAGAGGCATAATTACAGAGTCCATGAGCTCTTTCTTTACATCCTCAAGGCCAGCTACAAGATCTAATGTTACAATAGACCCTTTCTCTCCCCTGCTCAAGTCGTGCATCTTCCTTTCGTAGCGCATCTTTATTCTCTCATACTCTTCTTTCATAGTCAATGATATGCTGGGTTTGATTCGGGGCAAAATACCAAGAAAATCCTTCTGAGTTATTGTGGTTATCTGCTTAGTTTTCATCGAGCGACGCATGGCATAGGTTGCCCCTTCCTTAACCAGGTTGGCCAAATCCGCTCCTGAGAAACCTTCTGTTCTCTTTGCCAATTCTTTGAAATTAATATCCCCTTTAAGTGGTTTGCCTGCCATATGAACCTTTAATATATCTATTCTCTCGTTAAAATCTGGTGGTGGGACATAGATGATCTTGTCGAATCTACCTGGGCGGAGTAAAGCAGGATCAACCAATTCTGGCTTGTTTGTAGAGCCAACAATGATTATACCAGTTGCCTTATCCATGCCGTCTAGCTCCGAAAGCATGATGGATAATAGCCTGGGAGTTACGTCATCAGCTGAATAAAGGTCTCTACGTTTTGCAACCGCATCGATCTCATCAAAGAAGATGATCGCAGGCTTTCTTTCCTTTGCGGTCTTGAATAAGGTCATCATCCTGGTTTCGCTCTCACCGTACCATTTGGACATCAGATCTCCACATTTAACTGTGAACATCTCGATATTCAGCTCTGTCGCAAGGGCCTTCATCGTTAGGGTCTTCCCGCAACCAGGTGCTCCAAACAACAGAATTCCTTTAGCAGGCTCCACTCCAAATTGATCCGCAATATCGGGCCTCAATAGAGGGACCAGTATGCTCTCCTTGATATCGAGTTTTACATCTTCTAACCCACCTACCTGGTCAAAGCTCGTTTTTCCAAGGTCTGCCATCTCGCTGACCCTCGCACCTATCGTGCTAATTCCTATCCTGCTCGTGAAATACTCTCTGAACATCTCTCTCACTATGAAGCAGGATACAACGGTAGTGTAAATCACTGCAGCTGCACCTACGAAAAGAAGAGATGGCCATAGAATATTGAGCAGTCCCGAATGCTCAAAATAGCCGAACCAGTATATTGTAGCAAAGGATGAAAGAACTATAACGCACATAGAGCAGATCATGATCTCTTTGAATTTTCTACCGTTGAAAGGATAGGCTATCCATTCCTTTAGCTTGGTGAAGCTCAATCGCTTCTTTTCATCGATGAGGTATGAGAGTAAAAAAATCCCAAAGCACCATGCAGCCAGTACAAAGAAAGGAAGCATTGAGGTCGCAAAACCTTCCGCCAATACCGAGCCTATTACATCGGTGTTCGCCGTCGCTATATCACCCATTACACTACCATAAGTACCAGGAGTGAAATTTTCAACCACAGGTTTAGAAAATATCATGAAGGCTGTGGAGTGCTTAGCACCAGCGATAAGACCGATCACTTGATAATCACTGGCACTAACCAACAGTACCAAAAACACACCTGCACATAAAGTCACAGCTATGGCTAAGAAAGTGGAAAAGACCATAACCGCAAATACAGGGATGATGAATGCTATACCGAATCTTGAGATGAAGACCATAAGGAAAACTAAATAACCGAACTTCCAATCGTAGAACGAGCAAAGCAATATTATGAGAGAAAAAATCAGGAATATCAGGCCAAATTCAGGTCTTTGATAGGCAGCAGAACCTGTAACAAATATGCCGACCAGCAACAGGGCACTGAACGGGAATTTATAGGAGACCACGGCTATAAAAGAGGCCACGATCAAAATCGCCCACCAGGGATAAAACGGAATAAAAATCGCACCAAAAACTCCCAACATGAAAAATGCGATTGGTATTAGGATCTTAGGTTGCTTTGTCTCCTTTGAAAATATGTCCCCCAACATGGTTTTTAAGCTTTTCTTCTCCTCTTCCTCATTTCTGCCAAATGTTTTTTTCTTCTCAGTAAGTGCCAATAACCTCTCACGCTGTTTCTTATAAAATACCCAGCAGAAGATCAAAGGAATGAACAAGGCTCCGATTATGCCTGTGTAATCGTATAAATGGGGAAATGTCACGAATTCTTTGACCACAACAGCCTGAGCCTCGAAGGAAAATGTTATCTGATTATTGTCTTCATACGGAATTGTGATCTCTTTTCTTTGTGTTTTCGAATTGTACTCAACCTCTACCGTATACTCACCAGAATAGAACATCATTGGTGCCATGAGCAAGCCTTGGGAGGTGGTCAGGCCATTGTACACTATTCCCGTTTCATTTCTTATGGTTACAGAAGCACCCTCCGCTGGCTTTTTTAGATAGTCATCGATAATCTCGATGACCATGTCGTAGATGTAGGTTATGTTCGACGGACCAACACTGTAATGATAGCTGGATGAGGTTAGAGAAGAATAATATTGATCATAGGCAGTAATAGTAAATGTTACATTGGAATCGCCTTCATAGCCGGGGATGGTAGCATTCATTGTCGTTGGGTTCAGAGAATTAAATGACGCTAAACCATTTCGAAGGGACTGATCGGGAGTATCCACCTCCCAGGATATCTCTGCACCCACGATTGGAATATCGGAAAATCTGGATTGTATTGTTATTTCAACTTCTTGGTAGGGGTCAGGATTCATAGGTTCGTAGTTCACTAAAATATTCTCAGTAAAGGTGCTGTAGAGCCATGATCCGTTCTTGGTCACTGTATATGAGAACATCTCAGATGTTATGGGAGCATTGATCTCATCATATGCGACCACATAGAAGTCCACTATTGTACCGCCAGTATTCTGGTAACTAGGTATTAGGCAGTACATCTCTGTATTTGCAGAATTCGCGAACTTGAAAGTATAACCTCCCTCGGTAGAGGCACCATCCCTCGTAAAGTTGCAATAAATAAATGCAGAGTTAATCTGCTGGGAGGTATTAATCGAGGATATCGTGACGTTCACTTCGTCAAGATTATTTGGATTTGTAGGCTCGAAGCTGAGTGTTATATTGTCATCAAACTCGGTGCCCTGCCACATGGACAAGGCTTTACCTGAGAAGATAAGAACCAGAACCAATTGCGTCAATATACAGATCATCAAAACGTTTTTCCACTTCATACCGATCTAAACCACCTTTTACTTGCTTTTCGCGCTTCTATTTCAGCTTTTACACTGGCAATTCTATTTGCTATGCCCACTCTCACCCCCAAACTTTTTACCTTGCTGACCTCCTTCAAACTCATGGCTGCAAAGGGGGCGAACAAGGCCTGCCACCCTGCTGGTTGACCCACTTGTGTTAAACTCACCTGTGTAAGCATGCCTGCTGATACAGGAGGAGCAGGCATAGGGAAAAACTCCATAGGAGGAGGCGGCACCGTAGGAGGTGGAGGTGGAGGAGGCGGTGGAGGAGGCGGCACTGGAGGAGGTAGAACCACATATATCTTAACATCTGGAAACGGGATAAAGTCGGGCCTATAATCCCAGGTTGTGTAGTTTATTCCTGACAATGGATATACTCCAATATGCACCTCCCCTCGCTGTGTTGTCTGGATTTTGTAAGACACCTCCCATGATTCGGTTAGAAGTATTCTGCTTACATTCCATACGAAAACGGTGGTACCATCTGGTTTGGTCTCGATCACCATACTTACATTTGAAAAGGAGCCTGGAACATATTCGATATTGGAAGGCAATACATCGATCACCTCGATATCTCTACCTGCCACCCTGGTTAGAAATCTGTTCGAGATATCCTCATAGATTTGGAAGAGATCTGATGCCTCTACCGCCGAGTAAAAAACACCCCCAGTTTCATTTGCAATCCAATACAATAAATTGGCATCCTGGTCAGAGCCAAGACCTACGGTATAGATGGTGATGTTATTCATCAATACAGCTGCCATTGTCTTATCCGTAATATTACCATTTTTAGGGTGACCAGGTGCATCGGGTTTTCCATCGGTCAGAAGTATCACAAGTTGGGTTTTAAGTGGATCACCATAATTTATCAACTCCTGAGCGGAAAGATCAATGGCCTCATCAAGATTTGTTCCAGCGCCTGAGGTAATAATGGCAAGATTCTTCTTTATCCCTTGGTAATCCATAGACAGATGTCCTGCGTAGTCAGTTACCAAGGTTGCATTGGATGCAAAATTCACAACCGCGCCTCTATCAGGAACAAGCATTTTGTCCACAAAATTCTGCGTTGCTTCAACTCTTATATAAGTAGGATCACTTTCCCCCATTGAGCCGGAAGAATCCATAACGAAGACAACATCGATTGCGGCAGCAGGGTCTCCCTTTGCCTCGATTTTTAAGGTGACGGTGGCATCATTGGGCTCGTTTTCGCTTTGGGCAGGCCATATCGAATTCGGCTCAGCATATTTGTCGATCTCTAGATATGGGCGTGCTGAAACCGAAGATACTGATAATAAAGCAACAAGTAGAAGTGCCACAACAGCGACAAATAACACTGGAAGGAGTTTAATGCGGTTTGTGGTATGGTTTGAGTCGATGTTAGGATTATCTTTCAAAATGATCATGTCTTCTCATCATCCAGATGCTTGTTTGATTTCCCTTTTTGGATTGTACTAAGAACCGTGGCCTACTTTTTCTTCTTCTTCATTTTCCGTATTCTTCTCAGTTTTTTCTTTTCCGGTCTAACGATTTCTGTGCCTTCCTTTATTTGTGGCTCTTTGATTGCAGTTTCTTCAATCTCGGTGATTATGGAGCTGGCCTTCGTAGAATCATCCATGCCTTTCTTGCTTGGTGGTTCTTTGATTGTAGTTTTCTCGATATCGGTGATTATGGAGGTAGCTTTCGCAGAATCATCCATACCCTCCTTCGGAGCGGGAGGCTCTTCTCCTGCAATCTCGATATCATCGATGGATTCCATCAGAGATTTCTTTCCCATTCTAGGAGGAGGTGGAGGAGGTGGGAGGCGTGCAGTTTTTGCCACAGAAATACCGCTCTCCTCTACACCCTCCATTTCAAATACCACCGGTTCCTTGACAATTTTTGGGGGCTTGTGCTTACGCTTTGCGGTGATACCTTTTTTCTTACGACTGAAGACTCTCCTAAATCTTCCATGCTTTTTTTCTTTGGCATATGGTTTTGGAGCCTTCTTCTCCTCTCTATACCATGACTGCAATTTGCCTACCTTAAGCAGTATAAACATGAGGAGAATGAAAAATAACAAGAATATAAAACCAATGCCAGGTAAATTCTCCTGAAACGCATGCCAGTAGTTCGTTGGATTGTTCACTTTGAGCTTATTCTTAATCACTTCCTCATTACCTAAAGTATCGACGGATTTTATCTCATAGTCATGCTCTCTGTTGTTATCCTCTGTAGTGAGCCATCTATATGTGTAGTTGCCTGTGTAGTTATCGTAAAGCATAGCTCTCCATATTGAGCCATCTATGTTAATATAGACCGCCTCTACACCAGTGTCATCAGTGCAGTTTACCTCGAACTTTATGTGACCTGCCTTTTTGGCCATTGGTTTAGGTTCAACCAATATTATCTCTGGACCGGTATTGTCCACAAACACGGTGGTCTCCCTGTTCGATTCCTGACCTGTGAAATCAACTGAACTGATGTATATTGTATGCAAACCATCTTCGAATTGGGTTG
>JABAOF010008536.1_pt5 | contig 13218 bp, 11 predicted proteins | sample 7062171 | NCBI WGS metagenome assembly JABAOF01 (sample SAMN14538628, study PRJNA623070) | marine sediment metagenome | biome: marine biome [ENVO:00000428]; feature: marine pelagic biome [ENVO:01000023]; material: deep marine sediment [ENVO:00002113] | place: India: Gulf of Khambhat ...
GTGGCATTCGGCGCAGGCCGTGCTGCCGACGTGAATCGGCCCTTCGCGCACCCGGAGCCGCGGTATCGATTCCATCGGGTTTAGAGCGCGCAGCTGGTCGAGATAGTCTCGGAATTGCCGCTCCAGTACTCGATCCGGTTTGAACGCATCTTCGACAGGCAGAGCCCGCAACGCCGCCCTCCTGCGATCGGAAGCTTTGGTCGGCACCAGTAGTTGTCCCAGGAAGCGTCCTTTCACTCCAGCGACCACAACGATGGGCTCGTTCGCGCCTGGCCGCGATTCGACCTCCGGCTCGTCGGCAAAGCCCTGGCAGACGATTACATCCCACGATTGGCGAAAGTTTCGGTCATCGGTGAGCTCGTCGGGCGGGCCGGCGAAGAGCAGCAGATTCATGTCAGCTCGTCCCGCCGCAGCCAGTCGCTTCAGTTCTTGGGCGGCTGCTTCGGCCGGGTCGGTCAAGCGGGCGCCGGGGATCATTGTGGCGGCCTCGCACGCCTCGTCGTTGTCGCTAGTTACTCCCACAATATCAATGGTTGCCGACTTGCCGGCGGCGGATACCCTTGCGCGCACCCCTGGATGCAGCAGCGGCGCGCCATCCTCACTACGGAGATTTGCACAAAGCAGCGGCGGGTCCGCCGGCAGGTTCTCGATCCCCATCTCCGCGATGAGCACCAGATCATGGGGACCCAGCGAGACCGCGGCGTAGTGCATCGTTGCCAATGCCTGCATAGCTGTCTGGAGCTTCAGATGCGCGTGGATCGCGAGCTCCTCGATGAGACTGCCGTTCTCCACCCGGAGCTGCATCCCACCGGCCGGGATCGCCACCGGCCTGCGGGCCAGTCCGCCCCGCTGAAGCTCCGAACATCCACAGGGCTCCAGACGGCCCAATAGTTCGCCGGAGAAGATGATCGATAGTTCCGACGGATCGACGACCGCCGCCGGCTTCGTCTGGCTGGGTCGGGTTCTCGGACGGGTTGGCTTGGTCGCTGGCGCTTCGGTGTTCGGGCTGCGGCTCTCAGATTTGGCCCGTTCACAAGCCGGCAGCGCCGCGCCAACCAATATGGCCGCGCTGATCCACGACACAGCTAGGCACGAACTCCGCATCAGATTCTCCATACGGGCTTTATCGACAATACTAGCGCCTGTTTCCGACGTGATCCAGGCTTGCACGATCGCTTCGGGCAGGCGCGCCGCGTCGGCTTGCATATCCCGCCGGCGCACAACCGCTTAGNNAACCGCTTAGCTGCCGATGTTGCTCTCGTGCCAGCGCAGAGCCAGCTCCCCAAAGCCGACGTTGTACTTGCCGGTCGGCTTATGGACGTACCGTGTGGGCAGGCGCGTGCCGATAAGATCCTCTAGCTTCGATTGCAGCTCGGCGACGACATCCGCGTGACGAGCCGCGACGTTGTGCTCTTCGGCCGGATCATCTCGGACGTTGAACAGACGCGGCTGCGGGTCTTCTGTGACCGTGTTGACGATCAGATTCCACTGCTTGGTCCGCACCGACGCCCACTCCATCCAGCCCATGATTACCCCATCGCGCACGCGTCGCGCCTTGCCTGTCACCAGGCGCCAAAGGTCCTGCCCGTCAACTCGGTTGTGGCCGACGTTCAGGAATCCCAACACGGTCGGCAGCAGATCGTGCGTCTGTACGAACGCGTGGCACTTCTTGCCATGAAAGCGAGGGCGCGGGTGGCGAATCCACAGGGGTATCCGCGTGTTGTACGGGTGCAGCGCTCGAGCGCTCTTGCCGAACATCGTCTTGTCCATAAGCTCCGTGCCGTGGTCTGACGTCAGAATCACGGCCGTGTTGCGCCACAGGTCGAGATTGCTCAGCGTGTCCAGGAAATGGCCAATCCATTTGTCAAGGAAAGTCACGTAGCCGTAGTAGAGCGCTTTCGTCCGGCGGACCTCGTCCCCGGTCAGCGGCCGGAAGCCCTGAACCATCTGCGGGTAGATGAAGTCTCGGACACCGGCCTTCGTGAAGTACCGGTCGGCGAATTCGACAGGAGGGTCCCAGTACTCATGGGGCGTGAACGAATCGATCCAGAGGAAGAACGGCTGATTGCCGGCGTTGTCGCGTAGCCACCGCGAAGCGGAGCGAAAGACGCGCGGGGCGAAGTAGTCTTCTTCACTGTTCCGATCGAGCACGTTGAGAAGGTACTTGGCCACGGCCCCTCGATCCTTCAGATTCGCGATCTCGTCGGGCAGGTACTTCCTGAGCAGCGGCACAACGCCGTCGATCGGCCCGGTGCGCACCGCATCGCCCTCCTGCCCGCGGATGTAGTCGTAACTGGCGAAGCCCCGCGTGAAGTTCATCGTTGGCTTGAACAGATGCCAGACGTCGCTGATTAGTCCCGTGCAGACGCCCTGGGCCGCTGCGTACTCGGAGATTGTGGTATGCTCCGTCGGGATGGCGTGCCAGCCTAGCAGGTTCGGTGACGAGCCGCGATCGTCGATATGGTGCCGCCAAGGATAGCTGCGCATCCCGGTGAAAAACGAGCGCCGTGTTGGGATCGTCGGCTCACCTTCGGCCCACGCGCTCCCGAAGACGACAGAAGATTCCCGCAGCTCATCGAGGTGCGGGACATCGACGTGGTCCTGCCACGTGTGCTCGACGAGATCCGCTCTGAGAGTGTCCAGACAAATNNCCGCTGGCCGCCTGTGTGAGCTTTCTCGGAGCCCGACGCGGTCACGCTGGGTGCGTGCTACTGCGGAACGGGGTCGTATCCGCCGGCGCAGAACGGGTGGCATCGACAGATGCGCCACAATCCCAGCCACAGCCCTCGGATCGGACCATGGCGTCGGACCGCCTCGATGAAATAGTCGCTGCAGCTTGGGCAGAACTTGCACGCCCCGAGCAGCAGCGGCGACAGGCCCACTTGGTACGCCCGTACCAACAGCATCAAAATGGCCCCGGCGAGCGAGGACAACATCTCCGACATGCTGCGAACGGCCCGCAGAGAGTTCATCGCCCGGCCGTCAGGCCTCTTGCCCTTCGAAACCAGCATAATGGTAAATCTTATCGAGTCGTGGGCGATTCGTCATCCTGGTGCGTCACTTGGTTTGGCAACACGACTCGCAGGAGGGAAGCGAAGCGTGCTCGGGCGTGTGGGACTTCCCAGGATGGGGCGCGTTCAGCCAGCCAATGCTCGGTCGCCTGCCGGAAGGTGGCAGCGGTCATTAGGATGCGGACCGGCTCGGCTAGCCGCAGCTGCCGGGCCACGCGACGCAGCAAGCGACGGTCAGCTCGCGGCAAGCCGAGGTATCGCAGGGCCTCCCGGAAGAGCCTGCGTGGGTTTCGTTCTTGCCGCCTGCGGTAGTAGCCGTACAGATCCCGGGCGCCCCAAGCCAGCAACGTCAGTGCGGAGCCCACGAAGACGACAATGAGCAAGTTGGTCCACGATTCCACATCCTGCGAGCGCCGTTCGAACTCGCTGCGGATCCCCTCGAGCCTGAATCTCGGGGACGTGATTTGCTGTTGCAACAGAAGCCAGGTCACGCTCGTACCCCCGCTGACTCGCCTTCTCTAGCCGGCTTGGAAACCGCGTTGGCCCTGGAAGCGGCAAGCAATCGAGTTGCCCTGCGCCGCACCTGCGGATCGGGATCGTTGCTGGCCATCTGCACCACCCGGTAGATTAGCGCCCGGAGGTTCAAACGCTCGATAACCCACAGGGCGCTGACGCGTTGCGCGCGGTCCGAATCGCTGAGCATGGCCAGCAAGGCCCGGGCGGCTTCATGAAGCCCCAGCCTCAACAAGGCCTTGATCGTATTCGCACGAATCCGTTGGTTGCGATCCGAAACCTTTGAAGCCACCCGGCGGACCTCAGCGATGTCGTGGAGCTTGTCCAGGGCTTCAATGGCATTGGCCTGCACGCGCGGATCGCTGTCCAGCAGAGCGGCCCGTAGGATGCGACGTGTTGTAGGCCCGGGCAGCTCGGCCAAGGATGCGATGGCTGCGCTTCGCACGAAGCGATCGGGATCATGAGCCAATAGATAAACCTGCTCGTCGAGTCCCTTGCTCAACCCCAATGTCCGAGCGATCTGCAACGCGCGAATGCGCTCGGATCGCTTCCCTGCGCGCATCTTGCGCGTCAGGTGCTGAGGCGCCTCCGGGACAAGCTTGATCATCTCTCGTCCGGCGCTTACCTGCGCGTTGTCGTCCATGTCAGGGAACGCATCCCAGTATGCCTGGAACGTCCACGGTTGTGGGGGCTGGCCGGGGATCTCTCGAGCGCTCAGCAAAGGGGTCGAGATTTCGCCCTCCGTTGCCGGTGAGAGCTCGGCCAGGCCACGGCGCATCAGTTCGCGGCCGGCGATCCGTGAGAGTTGTGGGTCATCGCGACCGGCGACCGCGCGCAGCAGCTCAGTGGCGCTGTCGGAGCGGATTTCTATCAGGGCCCACAACGACGCTTCTTGTGCCGCCCGGCTGCCTTTCGAGAGCAGATGGCGAAGGAACGTGATCTTCTTGTCTATCGGCACGCTGAGGGCGGTGACGAACCGCGCGGCTCGGCTGGACACCTCGTCCGGGAGCTCGTGGACGGATTCACGAATCGCGTCGAGCCAGGCGAGCTGCTTGATCCAGCCGAGTCCCTTCTGGACTGCAGGATCGGCGATCGCCCAGGACTGGCGGATCATCTCGGCCATGAACTCCTTATCGCGCCGCGGCGCCACGCCCCGTGCGATCACCGAACGCAGCTCGGCTCGCCTCAGCGCTTGATACGCGAAGGCGACCAGGCGGGGACTTGAAGAACGCCGGAAGATTTCCTGCATCGCTCGAGAGCACTTGCCAAAGGGCCGACCCGCACGATACCAAAAGGCTGGCCCCAGGGCGTCGGCGAACCACATGGCTGCCTCAAGTACTTCGGTGTGCTGGTGAGTATCGAACGACTCGACAGCCTGTTCCAATGTGGCGGCTAGAAGCCGGCGATCTTCAGCAAGCCGGACTAGCTCCTGCTGCTGAGCAATCATGGCAGCAGGGCCCGAGCCCACCTGCCGGGCGAGCGTGGCCCGGAGCGCTTCAGCAAGGGTGCAGAACCGGCTGGCCACGCCTCGTAGAGCTTGTGCCGCTGCTGCGCGAGCGTGCCGCTCGGGGTCCCGCAGCGCAACGCCCAACAGGTACCCCAGACGATGGTTGCCGCTTTGGGCGATCATCTCGATCGTGTTCAATCGCGTCTTCAGGTCGTCGGCTTTGATGCTCAGGCGGAGCGTGGCGAAGAGCTGATCGATCCTCGTGACCGCCACGCGTTGGGAGTTGTGCCCCAGCTGATGGTAGCATCGCACCAGCCCACCGAGGCCTTCGCTTGTGCCGCGCTTTAGCAGAGTGTCGAGTATCCACTCCTGGTGGTCCTCTCCTGCCGTCGGTAGAGCTGCGAGCAACGCCGCGTCCGCCGAAAGATTCCTCGTGTGGATCAAGAACTCACGGATCGGGGGTGGAGCTCCCATCAGCGCGCATTTCCTCCGATGGTAGTTATCGGCCCGCAGAGGAGGCGAAAGTTAGCAATCCTGGTAGCTGAGCAGCGTACGCGCCCCGGGCGCGCCGGGGCAAGAGCTTGGCCATTAAGCAGTGCGCAGGCCGTCGACGTAAGGATCACGCGTCCCGCCGCCCTGCACGGCACCCCCCGACGGCGCGAGTCGAGACGCTCATGACCGACCGACGGTTCCGAACTGGAAGTGCCTGTCCTTGACCGGTCCGGCCGGTGTTCAATAATGGGGCGTCGCGCAGTCGATTGGGCGAGGCCGGTGCAATGTGTACGGTCGAACGGCCGTCCGGATCTGTCTGGTTGAGCGTGTTGATATCGCTAGTGAGCATGGCTGGAGGCCGGCCGGCCCGGGCCTCGCGCGCTTCCGTGATTGCGGCGGGCAACGACCAGGTGTTCTGGGCAGTCGTGATTGATGAGCCTGAGCGCGGCCACGACGCAACCGTGCGGTGTATTTTTCGCAAAGCCCCGGATGAGCATTTCGCCCGCCCCCGCCACTTCCTGCCCGAAATCGGTCGGCCGGCGCGTATCGCGGCCAAGGCCACTGACTTGCACATCATCTTCGACGACGGAACACATCGCCGCTACACGCCGACCTCGGCCTACACCGAGCGGAAGCTCCCGAACGGCATAGTACCCGAGGCGCTGGCAGGTGACGCCGAACTGCCCGTCCTTTACGCGGTGGTGCCGAGCCACGTGGCTGCCAAGCTCCTCACCACACAGCCGGCCGCCGGAATAACGGTGCCGCCCCTGGGCTCGGTGGCGACCAGACCGAAGGGCGCGCCTTCGACGGCGACGAGGCCCGGGGTGGGGTTCAGCCTCGTGCGATTTCAGCGTGGAAGATGGCGGCCGTGGCGGCAAATCCCGTCCTGGTTCGACGCGCAGGATCAATGCTGGCTGAGCGCCCGACGAGGGATCGTTCATATCTTCTGGCAGGAAAACAACAGGAGGTCCACGGTCTGGTACAACGCGCTGAGCGGCGACGAGTGGGGCGAGATCACTTCGTTGCAGGCGCCGGGGGCGATCCTGTTAGGTTGGGCTTTGGCGGTGGCGGAGGACGAGTTGGCCTTCGTGGTCGCGCTGGCCGCCGACGGGGGAGGCTGGCGCCTCGGCGTGCTGCTGCGCGCGGCGGACAGTTGGCAGTCGATGCGAACGCTACGCGGCGAGCGAAAAGACCTGCTCGTGTTGCCGAACCGCGTCGCCGCGGCAAGTTTCGACAAGAGCGTCGCTCTCGCCGTCCGGGATGAGCAGGATCAAGTCAGCGTCGGAAGGTGGCTGGCATCGGGCGGCGCTCCGCTCGAAGCCGTGCGCCCTGCCCGAGGGCTAGTCACGCCGCGTCAGCCGTGGAATGATCCCCGTCTAAGTACGTGGCTGCCGCTGATTCTGGTCACGGGCGCGCTTTTACTGGTGTTCTGGCGACGGCAGGAAAGCATCACACGCACCATCGCGCTGCCTGTGGGAATCTCGCTGGCTGGCTATGGTAAGAGACTTCTGGCCTTCGTGATCGATCTGGCGCCAGCAGTGGTGGCTACCATGCCGCTTTGGCGGGTGCCGCTCTCTACGGCCTTTCGCGAATATGGCTCCGCGGCGCCTTTTCCGTCGGAGCAAGGCCCGGATGATATCCAGTTGTGGATCGGCTGGCTGGTCATCCGGGTCGTCTATGCGGTTTACTGTGCAGGCTGTGAGTTCATGTTCCACGCCACGCCCGGCAAGCTGGCCCTGCGGTGTCGTGTCATCTCTGAGGACTTGCAGCCCTGTCGCGCCCGCCAGATCCTCGCGCGCAACCTTGTCCGCATCATCGAGTTGGACAGGTACCTCGTCCCGCTCCTTGTTCTCGTGTTCCTGACGCGCAATCGCCAGCGCCTGGGCGATCTTGCGGCACGGACGTTGGTAGTCGAAATATCCGAATCACCATCGCCGCCGGATGAAGGCGGATCCGATAATTGAGGGCCCTCTGCTGCGACGGGGCCGCAGGAACGATCCCCGATTGAGAAAACCTTGCACGATTGGACAGCCCAATTTTTGTATCGTAGGTTTTTCCTGAGGCACAACGGAATGGGCAGTGCAGCCAATTGAGGCTGCAAAGGACCAGGGATGCTAGCAGCCGAAAAGACCTCCAATCTTCTCTCCTCCTCCCTGTGCTCGCTCCAGGCGTCCAGGATCGTGACGACGGTCCCGGACGCCCGCGTTTTTAAGCCAAGACATTCCACCGCATAACGGCCTCTGCTGCGTCACCGGTCGGATGTTCCTCACACGCGCAGGCCCTGATAGAATGCGACGGCTTCAGAACGTTATGTGAGACCCCGGCAGAAGCGCGGAGGCAGCTCGTGAGTGCTTTTTCTCTTGGACCGGGCGGTCCGGCGCGAATGGTATCCTACACCCTGACCGCGTGGTCGGTTCTGTGGTGGCATCCAACTGCTATGGCCAAGTGGTTCTTCGACTTTGAGAGCGATGTGCCCGCTGAGCTGAGGCTCAACGGCGCAAGCATAACGCGTCATCCTAGTGAGCGCCTGCACGGCGCATGTTCTCTGAAGGCCGACTTCACCGGAGAAAGGGGCGAATGGCACGAATTCCTCCATACGGGTGCGCAGGTCCGTTTCGAGAAGGGCCGGACCTACGTCATTCGGTTTGATTACCGCATTCTAGGCCTGGGCTCCGAGAAGACGCAGTTCTACTCCCAACTCCGGTCGCGCAGCGGCAAAGGCGATGTGCAGGGCGACAACTGGATGTGGTATCGTCCGACGGGCACCGTCGGTCACATCAACCGCATCTTCAAGATCCCACATGGAGGCGGCTACTACTTCATGATCGGCGTGCGCCACAAAGGTGCCATTGTCATCGACGACCTCTCGATTCGAGAGGCCGTGCCTCCCCCGCTTGCCGAGGTGCCGGTACGGACGCATCCATCGCCCCTGACCAAGACGCGCGACGAACTCGACAAGCTCTCCAGAGCCCATAAGATTCCCGACCTGGTAAACGACATGTTGGTGATCGTGCTCAACGAGGGGGCGGGCAAGAAGGCCTCCGACAAGAAGGACCAGATCGTCAACGACATCCAGCCGGACTTCGTCGATTGGAATCCGTTCGGTCCTTTGGCCAAGCGATACGGCATACGCACGTCCGCGGGCGGGACCGAGTATCAAGAGTATTATCGCTTCGAGGGTTCGACCGATCCGAAAGAGCGTGACCGGGTGTGGGCCGACAGGTACAAGATCTTTACCGACAAGGGATTCGTGGTCACCCTGGAGAATACCATCCTTGTTGATCCGACCTGGGGCGAGGGCGGGTATTTCATGTGCCACAACGGCGCGAACTGGCACCGGCACTTCCTCGATTCGATCGTGCGCACTGCGATGCAATATGCGGCCGTTTGCCAGGACAACATCGCTTGCTCGAGTTTTAATCGCGTGCGAGGCTGCTACTGCAACTCGTGCCTGGAGCTCTTCCGCAAGCACCTGAAAGACCGCTTTACGCCCGAGCAGCTTACGCAGCTCGCGATCGATGATCTGTCAAGCTTCTCCGCCCAGGACTACATCGCGGATCACGCGTTGCTTGGTGAAGCCGCGCTGGCCAGCCCGATCACGCGCGAGTACATGAAGTTCCAGTACATCTCGCACTTGCTGAGATGGGCGGACTGCGTTGGGGCCATCAGAAAAGTCAGCCGGCGCCAGATGCGCCCGATCCCCGTCTGCGGGAACCAGATCAACGTGTGGGGTACCTGGCCATACGCGGTGGCCATCTCACAGTTCTGCGACATCATCGAGGTAGAAGAGCTGGTAGGCGTGGCGGACAAGATGCCGCGCCGATCGCTTCAATACAAGCTCGGGCTGGCGTCGGGACATCATGGCAAACCCGTTTGGGTTCGTGGACCGGTCGCCGACCGAACCAAGCCCAAGATGCCCCTTTTCAGCAGATCCTTCTGGGCCGTCCACTTCGCCGAAGCCCTGGCCAACGGCGGCGTTCGGGACTTCTCGCTCGGCATGAACGCCCCGTGGACGGGTGAGCCCGGCACACGGGACTTCATGGNNGCCACCGCGCCGTTCTCACGCGCCGCGAAAGCGAAGCGCGTATTGCGCTGGTTTACAGCCTCCCGACGCTGATGTTTCGCCGATACGACGCCCTCCACACGAGCGACGGCGGTCGGCTCGGCCGGTTCGAGCGGACAGCGCGAGCGCTGGAGGAGCTACATTTTCCTTACGATGCGATCGTCTTCGGTCACCCGGAGATCTGGGATGATGCCAAGGCGTTTGAACGAATAAAGCGCCAGTACAAGGTGATCATCCTGCCGGGCGTCGATGCCGTCACCGACGCACAGCTCGACCTGCTCAAGACGTGTCAACAGAACGGGGCGAGGATCATCATCGATCATGGCTTTGCCTCGTACGATGAGAACCTCAACCAGCGCGAAAAGGTGGACGTGGCCGCACTTCGCCCTGTCCAGCCGGTCACCAAGGAAACCATTGTACAAGCGGCGCCCAACGCAACCCTGGTCCGCATGGAGGCGCCGACCTCGGTAACGGTAAACGTCTGGCGCTCGTGTCGAGGGGAATCACTCGACGTGCACTTGCTGAACTACGACGTCTCTATCGGGGATGAGAAGGTCAATCCTGTTCGCGGAATCAAACTCACCGTTGCCCTGCCGGACGACCTCAAGGTGGACCAGTGTCTGCTGGCCCGACCGGGCCAGCCCGCTACTAAGCTTGACATGACGCGTCAACGTGCCGCAGCCACGGTCGTTGTGCCGCGGATCGACGCTTATGGAATCGCTAGCTTTACAGCCAAAGGCGTCCTCGACTCTGCGCAACGTCAGGCTGAGGCCCGACGTGGCGCCGACCGCGCCAAAGTCCGACGCATGGCCTCACGGTACAACTTGTATTGAGTCCCGCTGGGTAGATACCCGACTAAGTCACGGCGGTTGCCTCTCACGTTCGCAGCCGGAGGTTCCAATGTCTGCTCGCTCTTGTTCTGAATGGCACACCAGAGCGGCAGAAAGCGCGATACCACGCCACTGGCCAGGCCTCTACCTACAACAGGTGCCTCGTCCCTCATGGCCTGAACCGGAATACCCGCCTGGGAAGCCGACCAGAGCGGCCTGAGAACGCGCGTTCCTATTGGTGGGCTACTCGCAGCCGCCGTGAGCTGTTCCGCGCCTATTCAGCCTCGCGGGCGTCATCCCGCGTGGCGCCAAGGGTTGGCTGCGACGCGGGGGAGGCGAGGCTGTGGCCCTTGGCCGGCGGCTCGGCGAGAAGAGGGCCATTCGGATCAGTCGCCGCTGCGGGGGCTGCCGTGCCCTAAGGCCGCCAGCCACGCCCGTTTTGGCAGCGTCAAGCCGAACTGGGCCAGAGCCTGGCGAGACGGGCGCGGGCCCCATGCGGCCGGGCAGCCACGCTTGAGTTTGTGCTCATAACCCTTGACCGGACACTGACTTCGTGGTAGCCTGGTTACGGAGGAGGGAAGGTTCTTGCCGTCCTGTCTCTTGCGTTGTGGTGGCGGGCGTCGCAACAGGTCTGAGTTGGACATCCGCGCACGCCGCTGCGCTGGGTTTGGCCGTGGAATGTTGCGCTGGCGGGGGAGCCTGTCCCTCTTGCTCTGTCGGGCGTGACCGACGTCCATCGTCCCGGTTCGGGCGTCTCGAAGCGGCTGACGTAAGTCGTTGCTAAGAGCCGACTTGCGCGGAGAAGGGAAAGGTGGGCGTGCGACTTGACCGCCTTGTTCGGAACAGTTACTATTTCTAGGTAGCACTCGGACAGGTTGCGTTAAGTCGTTCTGTGGGTCGATCAGGAATCGTCGGGTGCACCCATCGCGCCTAACAGGCTGTTAGCCTTTGGGTTGCAAGATTGAGGCCGTCGGCTTGTTGGCTGCTGAGTCAGTCAGCGAAACTGGAGAGGTAGAACGATGAAGAACCGGCCAGGAATGGTTCGACCGGTCAGGCAAGTGCGGCGAGTTATCGGCCAGAGGGCCCTTTGGCTCTGGCAGTGCGTCCTGAACAACCGGGTAGCCATCGCGGTGGCGTCGCTGCTGTGGCTGGTCTTCCGCAGCGGCAGTCAGCCGCGACGATTGAGCTATCCGTGTCAGCAGGCAGCGGCTGCAAACGTCGGGGCCTTTGCCGTTGGGCTCGTGCCGGTTTTGTTCCTCTCGCGGAGGCGCGGCTGCAGGCACGCACGGATCCGGTCGCTGTTCACGAAGCGACAGATCGTTCTTGGCGGCGCCTTGTTCGCGGCGGCCATGCTCGGCGTGCAGAGTTATCGATTTGCGATGAGTCTGGTGCCGGCTGCGCGCGCGAACGTGCCGCCTCGGCTGGGCACGCCGGTTCCCACAACTGTAGGCATCGCGCAGAGCCTGGAACGCGATGCGGTCACCGATGCTGGCCAGATCGAGCAAATGGTCCGCGAGGCCGTGACGTCGGCCGGTGGACTGGATGGCATCATCCAGTCCGGCAATACGGTCGTCATCAAGCCGAACATAGTCACAAGCGAGTACGCGGGGGGCACAGGCGTGGTCACGGATTACAGAGTGACGGCGGCTGTGGTAGAACTGGCGAAGGAAGCCGGAGCCGGGACGGTGATCATCGCCGAAGGCTCGGCGAGCGATCCGAGCATGGCAGGCGACCGGTTTGTTACCTGGAGAGCGTTCCGCGATTCGGGGTACGATACGGATGAGAACGGCTTATTCGATCCGGACCCAAGCGTTCAGCTTGTGGACCTGAACGACTGTGGGCAGTGGTACGAGAATCCCCCTAACCCGCCGGGAACTCCCGTCGCGAATTGCACCTATGTCAACATTCCGAACGGTGTCTGCAGATACAATTACTATGTTCCTACCATCCTGCTTGATTGCGACGTGCTGATAAGCGTCCCCGCTTTCAAGAATCACGGCAACGGGAGCGTGACCCTGTCTCTCAAGAACCGGNNCGCCGGGTGATATCTACCACGATTTCAATTATACGGGTGTGCAACCGTTGAAGCGGGGCTTGGTCCATTTCTGCGATCGCTTCCCCTGTGACGTTCCGCCCGCGCCAGCCAATGAGAACGAAATCGTGCGCCGGACGGCCGTTGATCTGAACTTGGTCCGGCCTCAGGACTTTGTGGTGGTGGACGCGCTGGTCGGCATAACGGACGGACCTGTTGGCAGCGGCACGCCCGATCCCTACATGCGGGCCATTGTGGCGGGCCGGGACTCGGTGGCCGTTGACACCGTTTGCACGTTGGCGATGGGATATGATCCTGATTACATCGACATCATCTCGTGGGCGGACAACCGAGAGCTCGGCACGAAGGACACGTCCATCATAACGGTCCTCGGCAGGTCGGTCGGGGTGGTCCGCGAGCTATTCCCCGATGGCTACGGCGGCGCGCAACGATGTGACGTGGATCCCCCGCAGATCACCACGATTACCTGCCCCCCGGAAGGTGCAGAGGTCTCGGGAGTCGTGCCCATCGGACCCGTGGATGCGAACGATAACGTCGGCGCTGTCAAAGCGGATTTCAGAGTCGATGTGCTGGGGCCGAATCTCGTGGTCAACGGTGATTTCGAAAGTGGATCGACAGGCTGGACAGAGTGGCGCGCCAGTTGGGGCTCGAACGAGGTGTGGGACTATACCAACACCGAGGCGGGATGTCTCGGAAACTACTGTCTCAGGCTCGGAGGGCCCTCGACGGCCAGCAGCTTCGGCGTGTATCAGGAAGTGACGGTCGAGTCGGGCAAGACGTATCGGGCCGACATGTACTGGAAGGGAGAG
>JABAOF010009288.1_pt2 | contig 13215 bp, 16 predicted proteins | sample 7062171 | NCBI WGS metagenome assembly JABAOF01 (sample SAMN14538628, study PRJNA623070) | marine sediment metagenome | biome: marine biome [ENVO:00000428]; feature: marine pelagic biome [ENVO:01000023]; material: deep marine sediment [ENVO:00002113] | place: India: Gulf of Khambhat ...
AGATCTAGTTCGATTCGCTCTCAACACCAATCTCTCGGGCACATTGAAACTCATCACTCGGGACAGCGAGATGCTCTGGTTGGGCGCATTTAGCACACCGGTGCAGGTTGGGTATTATAAAATTGCCAAGGCGATCACGAATTTATTAATGATGCCAGTCACACCTCTTATTACAACAACATATCGGGAGGTGGCTCGCGAGGTTGCGAGCAAACGTTGGATGAATGTTCGTTATCTCCTTCGAAGTGGGAGTATCCTCTCGGCCACATGGACCTTGCCTGTGAGTTTGGGATTGGTTATCTTTGGACAATGGGTTGTCGCTATCTATGGGCTCGAGTTCCTACCAACATCGTATAACAGTCTGCTCCTCCTCTTGATTGGCGTGATTGGGGTCAATATCTTGTTCTGGAATCGATCTGTTTTGCTTCCAATGGGGATGCCAGAATATCCAACCAAGGTATTATTTGTAGGAGCGATCTTTAAAATTCTTGGGACGATTCTCCTCGTCCCTCGTTGGGGTGCCAACGGTATGGCGTTTCTTTTAACTGGCTTCTTCTTGTTTACCACAAGTATGCTTGTCTGGAAGACCTTACGTGAAATTAGGAAGGCTGAGCTTACACCGGCAATCTCGATAGTGGATTAATCAATCATGCGAATCGCTTGCATTGCGACTTCGGAGGTGCCTTCTAGGAAGGCGAATTCGATAAGAGTGATGAAGGTCTGTCAATCTTTCATCGATCTAGGGCACTCCGTCCGTCTTTGGTTACCTGGGCGCTCTCCAGGTATTTCATGGGGTGATTTGATCGACCATTATGGAATACGGGATCGATTCCCGATCCGTTGGCTGAGGGGAGTCGACAAGCTACACAGATATGATTTTTGCCTCCTTGCAGTGTTGGATGCGGTTATCTGGAGCGCGGATCTGTTTTATTTTTGGCCCCTGCAAGGAGCCGCCCTAGCATCTCGATTGGGTTTATCAACCATCCTCGAGATTCACGACCTCCCAGGGGGGAGGTTCGGTCCATGGTTGTTTCGGAATTACCTGAGGGGATCGGGCGCATGTCGTTTGCTTCCCATCACAGATGCCCTCCGAATATGGCTGGAGAGGGAATACAAGACTTCCCTCGAGGCACCATTCACTGTCGTTTCCCCTCTTGCAGCTGACATTGAACACGATACGCAGATTTGCCCACAACGGATGAGGCGCGGCGAGAACTTGGATTGGAGGAGGCATTCACTGCTGGCTATACTGGACACCTGTATCCTGGTAGAGGGATTGATCTGCTTCTGGAACTGGCCAGGCGTAATCCGAAGATGCGTTTCCTTTGGGCTGGAGGTGAACCAGCGGCTATTGAGCGGTGGAGCAAACGCCTCTTAAACGCCGGTGTGAACAACGTTCGTCTGATGGGCTTTGTCCCCAATTCACAGCTTCCTCTAATACAAGCAGCGTGTGACGTACTGATGATGCCTCATGAAAGACGAGTAAGTGCGAGTGGAGGGGGTGATATTGCCAGATTTACCAGCCCGATGAAGATGTTCGAATACCTTGCATCGGGAAGGGCAATCATCGCCAGTGATCTTCCTGTGTTGCGCGAGGTTCTAAACGAAAACAATGCTGTCTTGATCGCACCGGAGGACATCGATGCTTGGAATGGTACACTGCGCGTATTAGAGATCCATGAAAATCGACGTCATGCGCTAGGAGACCAAGCTCGTATCGATGCGGCAAAGTACACATGGGTTGAGCGGGCACGTCGGGCTCTTGAGGATCTAACGGAATAATCTGTGTCTATGATCATTCAGGACAACGAAGAATGAATCGATTAAGAACTTGGTTGCCGTGGGTGGGCGGCGTAATTGTGGTGAGTGGGATCGTGGCCATCTTGGATGGACAAGGCACCTTGTCCTCAGGTTGGCTTGCTTACTTGATTTTGGTCGCATCCATGACATTTATTGTCTGGTTGGCTTGGCGTTGGGTCACAGAGGGAGAGGATCATCGCTTCCTCCTCACTGCAATGGTAGTAGCGATTATCCTGCGATTAGGATTGGGGATCGCATTCACGTATGCCCTTCCTCGATATGGTTATGACGAGGAACCACAACGGGCTGGCTATGTTTACAGCGACGCTTACAAAAGGGACGTTGATGCCTGGTCATTGGCAGACTCTGAGAAGAGTCTCTTGACGGCTTTTACAGAAAGGCGGAGCAGTGATCAATATGGTGGATTGCTCTTCCTGAGTGCGTTTATCTATCGTTTCTTGAGCCCTGATATCCATCGACCTCTGCTCATTGTCCTTATCACTGCAACCATGTCTTCCCTTGCTGTGCTTTTCACCTGGCGATTTGCACGAATGACATTTGGAGCAAAAGCAGCCATTATTGCGGCTTGGTTGATTACGCTCTTTCCAGATGCGGTCTTGTTGGGGTCTTCCCAAATGCGTGAAGCTTTCATCGGGACGGCATTCGGAATTGCCTTATTTGGTTATGGAATTCTACGCGAAGGCCGGGTAAAACCCGGTTTGCTCACGATTCTCCTCGCGACAGTTGTTCTCGCGTTGCCAATATCACCCCCTTATGCGGTCGCGATCTTACTCACGGTTAGTGTGGCATGGCTTTGGGAGGGCAGGATAAAGATCCTACGTGCAAGGTGGCTTCTCCTTCCAATACTGGGCCTGGCTCTCGTGGCGGTGTATTTCGCAGTACGAGCATGGTCTGCTATTGGCGGCTTATCTGGCTCTGGGGTTGAGGTTCTTTTGGAGTGGTGGAAATCGGTGGGAGGTCAATGGCAGCGAAATTCGCTCTGGTCGCAGTCTGATTGGACCAGGCGCTTACTCAATGCAACGCCTGAATGGGCTCACCTTCCTTTTTTCACTGTCTATGGACTTATTCGACCTTTTCTGCCGGCTGCTTTGATCGATCATGGATTGCCCATATGGCGATCGATCGCAATTTGGCGAGGGTTAGGTTGGATTGTGGTATTGCCCTTCCTCCTCTATGCGCCAGTGGCTGCAATACGAAGAACAGGCTGGCGTAGTCTTCCTACTTACCTCTCCGTTCTGGTATGGATTACGGCGCTCCTGGCCTCATATCGCGGAACCGGTGATCAATGGGATAATCCGCGATATAGAGCGGTATTCCTTGTGGCACAAGTCGCATTAGCGGGATGGGCTTGGGTCAATGCCAAGAAGATCGGTTCACCATGGTTGAAACGGACCTTTGTGTTGGTCGGGGTCAGCATCTTACTTTTCACGTTATGGTACGGCTTTCGTTACAGTTTATTGCCGTATTTCAGCGTTTTGCACGCCGTTGGGGTGGTTGCAGCATTCATCGTTATCTTCCTGTTGGGCTCCATCAGGTATGATGTGTCCAAGAAACGTAAGTCAAACGCTTGACGTACCTTCTGCGCGAGGTATAATTCAACGACTGAATTTTGGATTTTCCGATGAACGTCTTGCAAACAATCCAAAATCCTGAACGAGAAGTTGATCTATGGAAGGCGGACAAGGTCCGCAGGCCAATATTCTCATTTTCTCCAATTGGCTTCAACAAATTTCAGTAGACGCAGCGATTCAATGGAGTAATTATGCCCAAAGCGTTGATCACCGGAATTACTGGTCAGGATGGCTCATACCTGGCGGAACTCTTGCTAAGCAAGGGTTATGAAGTGCACGGGATGATTCGCAAGGCTAGCACCTTCAACACGGGGCGAATCGATCATATCTATCAGGATCCGCATGATCCGAATGCAAAGTTGTTCCTACATTACGGTAGCCTCTCGAATTCAGAAATGCTGACCTACCTGATTTATAACGTACGTCCGGATGAGATCTACCATCTTGGCGCACAGTCTCATGTCAAGGTAAGTTTTGCCATGCCGGTTTACACGGGAGCCATCACGGGATTGGGGGTGACTCGGATTCTGGAGGCCATCCGATCTAGTGGATGTCCTTGTCGCTTCTATCAGGCATCCTCGAGTGAGATGTTTGGGAGTGCATCCCCACCTCAAAACGAAGAAACACTCTTTCGGCCTCGCAGCCCCTACGCGATTGCCAAAGTCTATGCGTATTGGATCACTGTAAATTACCGTGAAGCGTATGGGATGTTTGCATTAAATGGCATTCTATTTAATCACGAAAGTCCGCGTCGAGGGGAAACATTCCTAACCCGCAAAGTCACCCGAGCTGTGGCTAGGATCTTGGCAGGCATTCAGGATAAAGTCTATCTGGGTAACCTCGACGCACGCCGTGATTATGGCTACGCGCCCGAGTATGTCGAGATGATGTGGCGTATGTTACAAAACGATGCGCCAGAAGACTATGTGCTTGGCACAGGCGTGTCTCCCACGATTCGTGAATTTGTGCAGGAAGCCTTTGGATACGCTGATCTCGATTGGCAGAAGCATGTTGAGATCGACCCACGCTATTTCCGTCCCACTGAGGTCGACTACCTTCAGGCCGATTCCACCAAGGCGCGCAGGTCGCTCGGATGGGAGCCGAAGGTCACTTATAAACAATTAGCGCGCATCATGGTAGATGCTGACATGGAAGCGATTGGCTTGGAGCCAATTGGCGAGGGCCATAGGATCATTGAGGAAAGTTTTAGTGATTGGCATCGCTGGGCGTCTGGCGTGACAGCAGTTATTAAAAATGCTGGCAATGGGTTTGACTGAGACTGAATGATTTGGATCGTATTTCCAAGTGTTGTTTAATCTTGTTGATTGGTGTGAGGAGAGGATGACGGGCTTGCATGTCTCGATAGTGGCTCCGGATGACAACGAGAAAAAATATCGAGCTATTACATCGCGGTCTGCGCGATGCTTTGAACGGTTTATAGTATGAACTCGTCATTGTGGACGATGGTTCTACCGATAGAGGTTTAGAGGAGTTAAATAAGATCGCTGATCAGGACATGGATTATGTAAGTTGGATCGAAGTACCTCGGAATTCTGGTCTGACAGCTGCCATCGCCGTGGGTACCGATCATTCCTTTGGAGATTTGATTGTCCTCATTGGTGCTGGTCTTGAAACGATCCCGTTAATATCCATATGATGTTTATCAAGATCGAAGAAGGTTTTGCGCTTGCCTCCGAGTGACGCGTTAAGGGATAAAACTCCTTTCTCACACACACTTCCATCGCTCATCTTTATTGAGCTTTTATCCAAAGTATCTGGGATTCTATTCCATGATAATGGGTGTATATTGAAAGTCTACTTTTGTGATGTCCTCAAAGGTTTCTATCTCGATGACGAGACTAATCGATTCATCCCAATGTACGCTATTGGTGTGGAGGCTAAAATCGTCGAAATATCGATGGGATAGCATCCCCGACGGTCTGTTATAACGAAGGATGGACCAGAACGCACGCTGAGGATGATACTCTACTTAGTTCTGGTGAGGTACGTGGTAAGCTACGCGCTTAATCCCATCTACCTCTTCTGAGGCACTGGTTTAGCTCATATCCGGAGAACTCTCTCTTCCTCATTTGATCGATCCTCCTCAGGCTTCTTTTTGATGAGCATATGATCTGATCCCCGATTCGACAAATGAGCGTCATGATATCCATCGTGGGTTTTCAAACCATTCTTGTAGGGTTAATGTCAGAGCTGTTAGTGAGGGCTTACCACGATTCGCAGTTAGACAAACATATATCATTTGACGCGTCGAATGCGGAAATCGTAGAACCCAATAATTATCATTTCCCCCTGCTCAAGTCTAACGGTCTTCTGTATTAATCGGTGGTACCAACATATCAGCCGTAACCGAATTATTATGGGCTTGACCAGAAACAAAACCAAGTTATAATTCAATAGTTGAATTTTGATTTGAGGACAAATGGACGATTCTGTACGAGAGACGCGTGACCTCACATTGTTGGAGGAGATCGAGCGCGATCCAGACACCAGTCAGATAACACTTGCGACACGTTTGGGAGTAGCTGTAGGCACTGTCAATTGGCACCTCAAACGGCTTGTTGCCAAGGGATATGTGAAAGTCAAACGAGCTGAGAGGAAGAAGCTGCGTTATATCATCACCCCTGAAGGGATCGCCTTGCGCGCTCGGTTGACAGTTGCTTATGTTGAGAATCAAATGGCTCTCTACCGTCAGGTCAGGGAGGAAGCTCAGAGAGTGCTTAAAACAGTCCGTCAAAAGGGGTTTCGAGCAGTCCACATCGTCGGAGATGGTGACATCGCAGATGTTTGTCGCTTGAGTTGTCTAGAACAGTCTATCCCGGTTGTTGAGGATTCTAAGGACGGTTCAGTGGCCACGCTTGAGATTAAAGGGAAACAAATCGTGCTCCGTGCGTCGGAGAACGAATGAGTGGGGGAATCCAAGTTTGTGATATTGGATAACACCCTTATTCTGTCGGTTGAGGAGCGATATTCATGTCAAATCAAACAAGGGTTTTAGTTACCGGTGCCGGCGGGTTCATCGGGAGCCATCTCGTCAAGTATCTAAAGAAGTCGGGATACTGGGTTCGAGGAGTGGATATTAAAAAACCTGAATTTGATGAAACAGCGGCTGATGAGTTCGAGTTGCTTGATCTCCGTCGTTGGGAGAATTGTCTCCAGGCGACGCATGACGTGGATGAAGTCTATGCAATGGCAGCAGACATGGGCGGGATGGGTTACATTTCATCCAACCACGCCCAAATTTTGCGCAACAACAGCCTTATCGATATCCACACCTTGGATGCAGCTAGGACCAATGGTGTGACTCGTCTAATGTATCCCTCCTCGGCTTGTGTTTACCCAGAATTTCTACAAGAAGAAGCGGATATTACTCCCCTTAAAGAAGAAGATGCATATCCCGCCATGCCACAAGACGCTTATGGCTGGCAGAAGCTCATTTCTGAACGGATCTGCACGCATTTCCGGGAAGAGTTTGACATCGAGACCAGGATTGTCAGATTTCACAACATTTTTGGACCATTCGGAACATGGGACGGAGGTCGTGAAAAGGCACCCGCCGCGCTCTGCAGAAAAGTCGCGGTTGCGAAATTAACTGGAAATCCAGAGGTCGAGATCTGGGGGGATGGTGAGCAGACGCGTTCTTTTTGTTACATTGACGATTGTTTGGTTGGCCTTCATAAGCTTATGAAGGCGGAGTACCATCAGCCATTGAACTTGGGACAGGATCGGATGGTGACCATCAACCAGCTTGTGGAGATAATCTCTGAGATCGCAGGGGTCCACATAGACAAGAAGCATGTACCAGGCCCACAGGGTGTACGTGGGCGAAATTCGGATAACACTCGTTTGCGTGAAGTATTGAATTGGGAACCGACGGTCTCGTTGGAGGAAGGCTTGACTCGTACGTATGCATGGATTGAGAAGCAGGTGAAGGTGAAATTAAATCGTGAGTCTGAATGACCTTCGTAGATATACACGCAGAATGAGCGACAGAGAAACTTTGTTCTGAGCCCGTGATCAATTTAAGTTTGATGATGGTGCTCACCTTTGGGTATGAGGTCAGTAGGTCGCTTAAATGACAAGCAGCTCGAAACGCTCTATGCCAAGGACCATCGGAACTGTTTTGGCTTTGCTCTTGTTGGTCTACTGGCTGACTCAACAGGGATGGGATCAGATTCTTGAGGCTATTAGGCGTATCCCGAGCGAGATCTTTATCCTTGCATTTGGAATCATGATGATCTCTCGATTTGCTGTCACAGCACGCTGGTATGTCCTTCTCCGTTCAGCTCAGGGTGGAATCACAGTGGGGCAAGCATTGCGCCTGACCTTCGCAGGCCTTTTCGCTTCGAACTTCTTGCCTACAACGATCGGTGGTGATGTCGTACGATTGGTGGGTGGTATTACACTCAAGCTTGACAGCGCTATGTGCGCGGCTTCCCTAATTACAGACAGGGTAATTGGTATGCTTGGCATGGCTACCATGCTACCCGTTGGCTTGTATTATCTTTGGGATTTGGTGGCTCTTAACGTAACTCAATTTGAGCCATCTTCATTCACAATGGTTTCATTCACCATTGTAGGTGAATGGACGAGAAATGTTTGGGGACGAATAACAGGATTCATCCAAAGAGTCGTTCAAGCGTTGTTGTTATGGGTCAGAAATCCAAGAGCAATCATTGGCGCACTGATCTTCACCTGGATGCACATGCTGTGTCTCTTCGTCACTCTCGGGCTTCTAATCCACGCGATCGGAGAGGAAATGAACTTTTGGCTCATTGGTGGTTTGTGGAGCATAGTATATTGTAACTCTGTTACCCTTCTCAGTCAACGGATTGGGCATTCAAGAAATTACGCTAACTTTTTTCTTTTCGAATATAGGTGGAATCTCATTAGAGAGTGGATTGACACTTGCCCTTCTCATTCGTACGTTGATGATGCTCGCAAGTTTACCCGGGATCGCGTTCCTGCCGATGATCATAAACGCAGCAAAACTTGGACAGGAGACCGACCTTAGCCCAACAACTTCGACCTTCAAAGCGATGTCCTAACCCAAGTCGTAGGTTCTCCAATGGAAAACGCACGAGCACCAAGTCACCTAACAAACCCAGTCAATTCAAACCGTGAGCGAGATGCGATCCTCGTGGTTCACCTTCGCCGCGTACTCTTGGTGTTGACCCTCATTACGATAGGAGCGCTTTATCAAATCACTCAATTGGCGATTGACCTTGAGGTGCTCTCAACGTCATTCAAATGGCAGGCTTTCGTAGGACTGCTTTTCCTTTCAGCACTCTTAGAGGTGGTTCTGTTTATCGTTAGTTGGACATCTTTGCTACGAAGGTTTATCCAATTCTTGAATAATACAAAGCATTACCTTTATCGAATTCGATTTTTTAACCTCGTCGCTTTTCTGGCTCTGTTGGCTGTATTCCCTCTATTGATTCTGGGAGCGTATGGTCAACATCTGGAAGGTTTTCTCGTAAGGATGTTTCTCCTCTGGAGTATTGGTCTGGTCGGAGGTATCTTTCTCCATGCGTATAACCCTCAGAGGGCTTGGTACGAGGGTTTGTTTCTATCCATTGTCCTTAACGCGGCAATTTACAGGATCGCGATCTTCATTCCATGGGTATCGCCCTTTCCCTTTAGTCTTGGTTATTCAGAAGGTAGTCGATATTATTTTGCTTCTTTATTCTTCCAGGAGAAAGTTTACGGTCTATCCGGGTTGGGATTGCCAGTGCTTCATCCTACTCGTTATATCCTTCAATCCTTACCCTTCTTGATCTCGGGATTACCAATCTGGGTTCATCGTATCTGGCAAGTGTTCCTTTGGATCTTCATGACAGTAGCTGCGTCGTTAGCGCTAACGAACCGCCTCTCTATACCTGATAAGTTCAAGCGTCTTATGTGGGTTATTTGGGCGTTTCTTTTCATGTTCCAAGCCCCAGTTTATTACCACCTCCAAGTGATCGTTGTGCTCGTACTATTGGCTACGGACAGTCGGAAATTCCTATGGACATTCATTGTTGTTCTGCTTGCATCCGTATGGGCGGGGATAAGTCGTATCAATTGGTTTCCGGTCCCGGGTTTACTCGCTGCCACGATCTACTTGTTAGAACAACGGAAAGATCAAGCTACCCCTGTTTGGCGCTACCTCTTGAAGCCAGCGATTTGGATTGGGGTGGGGATCCTCGTGGCGATGGGATCCCAAGCTGTGTATATTATGCTTTCGGGTAATCAATCTGATTGGTTTGCCTCGAGTTTGAGCTCCCCCTTGTTCTGGTACCGGCTTCTGCCAAGCGCTACTTATAAGATAGGAGTGCTCCCTGCAATCCTGATCGCATCCGCTCCGATGGCGATCCTCATCCTTTCAAATGTGGTGCAGCGACGACAACGTTGGCATCCGATTCGGTTCCTGGCTCTGGGGGGGATTTTGGGAGTATTGTTCGTAGGTGGTTTGANNAACATATGTGATGTTCAACAGGTTTCAACCCGATCAAATTGGTGGAGAACCCATTCCCTGGCCTTCCTGGCATACCCTATCGCTAATCATCGCCGTACCCATTCTTTTCGTCCTGGGATTAGGTGGTCCCATCTCATCCCCCGACCTTGTAATTGCTGATTCTGCGTTGGTGGAGCTGGAACAGATTGTGATGGAGACTACAGCGGATGGTGGTGAAGTTCTCTTCATCTCCGATCGTCATCTGCTTACCTTCCATTTCATTGAAGGTATTGAGATCGTACCGCAGTACGAGAAAACCTTTCTCATGGAGATGGCGATGTCAGGCAATCAAACCTATTTTGACGTCTTTAATCGCGACTTAGCGTCCCACCGATTTGATCTCATCATTGTCAATCCCCAGCATATCAAGTACAAAGGTCGTGACTATATTTTTGGAGAAGAGGACGACGCCTGGGTGCGATATGTGAGCACCTCACTGCTTGAACATTATCAGAACAGAATTGTGCTCAATGCTGATGGAGAGCTTGTCGCAGTGATGGAACCGAAACCATAAATACATTTGATGATGTATGGCATCAGGCTATTGAGAGTCACGTTATGGATTGGAAGAGTAATCTTTTCAAAGATAGAAAATGACTGAAGGTCGTCATATTTTAATTACCGGAGGAGCGGGTTATATAGGATCCGCATTGACAGGATCGCTCCTGCGGCGCGGTGATTGGGTGACGGTCGTGGATAATTTAATGTATGGAGGCGAATCTCTATTGGCTTATCTGTCGCATTCACGGTTTCATTTTATGAGAGCGGATGTGTGCGAATCCGAGGTTATAACTCAGGCAGCATGTGAAGCCGAAGCCCGCGGCGCTCCGTCCATCTCCGCGATCGTGCATTTGGCAGCGATCGTGGGATTCCCAGCCTGTCAGGCAGTGGGACGGGAGGTGGCGTGGCACACGAATGTTGACGCGACGAAGCACGTCTACGAGGAGGCCGATGGACTGGGTGTGCCACGCCTTCTATTTTCATCGACGTATAGTGTTTACGGTGTGGCGGAGAAAGGCGATTTGGTATCGGAAGAGTCCCTCTTGTCTCCTCAATCACTTTATGCAGAAACGAAAATCGCCGCAGAGGAGTATTTAATCGACGCTTCTCAAACCGCGCGCTGTGCACCGATGATCTACCGTTTTGCCACACTCTATGGAGCCTCACCGCGAATGCGCTTCGATCTGATCGTCAACCAATTTGTTATGGAAGCGTTCACTCGGGGAGAGTTAGTTATCTACCAACGAGGTTACTCGAGATCTTTCGTTCACATCCGTGATGTGGTTGAGGGGATTGTGGTCGGGTTAGAAGCTCCTGAGGAGTTGGTTCGCGGTCAGATATATAACTTGGGGGATGAGGATGGAAACTACACCAAAGATGAGATTGTGGCGTTAATCAAGGAGAAGCTTCCAGAGACGCGGGTGCAATACAAGGATCTTGCTTTTGGCGGAGACATGCGTGATGTCGGGGTTTCCTATCGCAAGATTCAACAACAATTGGGTTTTCATCCCCAATGGACTGTCGAGGAAGGTATCCAAGAGATCATTCATATATTACAAACGGGTTTGATCACGAATCCAACCTCCAAACATTACCGTAACGCAGAATTTATCGTCCTATGAAAAGTCGAAGGGACGGAAAAGAGGGGTGTAATGAGTGAAAGTCAAGAAGAGGTCGATTTCTGGTCCAATCGTCGTGTCTGCGTAACCGGTGGGGCTGGCTTTCTAGGGTCATACGTGCTCGAANNTCGAAAAACTCCGAGAGCGGGGCGCGAAGGAGATCTTCGTCCCTCGCATCGAGGACTATGATTTAGTCCAACCAGAGGTGGTGAAGCGGATGATTGCGGACGCACACCCCGATATAGTGATCCACTTAGCTGCAAATGTCGGAGGCATTGGTGCTAATCGAGCTCGTCCGGCGGAATTCTTTTACGACAATTTAATGATGGGAACGCAGTTGATTCATGAGTCCTGGAAGATGGGAGTAGAGAAGTTCGTCGCTATTGGCACGGTATGTGCCTATCCTAAGTTCACCACTGTCCCTTTCAGTGAAGAGGAATTGTGGAACGGTTATCCCGAGGAAACCAACGCGCCATATGGGTTAGCGAAAAAGATGATGCTTGTTCAGTCACAAGCCTATCGTCAGCAATACGGTTTTAACTCCATTTTTTTAATCCCGGTAAACCTCTATGGGCCACGAGACAACTTCAATTTGGAGACGTCCCATGTCATACCGGCCTTGATCCGGAAGTGTCTTGAAGCGCGAGATCGAGGGGATGCGGAAGTCGTGGTCTGGGGTGACGGCACGCCGACGAGGGAGTTCCTTTACGCTGGGGACGCAGCAGAAGGGATCGTATTAGCTGCGGAACGTTATAACGCCAGCGAACCAGTCAACCTCGGGTCAGGTCAAGAGATCAGCATCAAGGATTTGGCGGAATTAATCATTCAACTCACTGATTTCGACGGGCAACTGGTGTGGGATACAACCAAACCTAATGGACAGCCGCGTCGTGCGTTGGACATATCAAGAGCAGAAGAGCTTTTCGGTTTTCGGGCGAAGATGCCATTTGAGGAAGGCTTGCATCAGACGATCGAATGGTATCGTCAGCATCGCCATAAAGTTATGGAACAAGGATAGATACGATGAGCCTCGTTGATACCCAACGGGGAGATACGTCTCTCACGGTGACCACGGTTCGACCCTCAAGAGGGTGGCTAGGAGTCAACTTACGGGAGTTGTGGCGGTACCGGGAGTTAATCTACTTCTTAATCTGGCGGGATGTTAAAGTCCGCTATAAGCAGACCCTGCTGGGGGCTGCATGGGCGATCCTCAAGCCATTTTTCAGTATGATTGTGTTCAGTGTCATTTTTGGGAACTTAGCGCGTATTCCGACAGATGAGGTACCGCCACCCCTGTTTTATTATTCAGGACTTCTTCCCTGGGTATTCTTTCAAGATGGCATTTCAAAAGCCAGTAATAGCCTGGTCACCGGACGCAACTTGATTACCAAAATATATTTCCCACGTCTTGCGCTCCCCATTTCTTCGGTCATAGCAGGGTTGGTTGACTTCTTATTAGCCTTCTTGGTTTTGATCGGGATGATGGTTTATTACGGATATCGACCTACGACAGCGATTTGGACGCTGCCTCTATTCTTGCTGCTCGCATTGATCACATCCCTCGGCGGGGGTCTCTGGTTAGCCGCTCTCAATGTCGCTTATCGCGACATCGGTTATGTGACACCATTTCTTGTTCAGGCCTGGTTATACGCTTCGCCTGTGGTCTACTCGGCGACATTGATCACGGGTG